>Ga0228703_1002487_pt1 | contig 10206 bp, 12 predicted proteins | sample McNCre217_Aug_MG_3_FD_178020 | JGI IMG/M metagenome (GOLD analysis project Ga0228703, IMG submission 178020) | Freshwater microbial communities from McNutts Creek, Athens, Georgia, United States - 29-17_Aug_MG | ecosystem: Environmental > Aquatic > Freshwater > Creek | place: USA: Georgia... | reverse complement strand
GGTCTAGAAGAACCTCTTTAGGCATAACTTCAACGATGATTTTTGGCACAGGAACTCCTGATTTTTAGGCGGCAGGTGGGCGCACGAACGGCCGTCTTTGGCTGGGCGAACCCTTCTATTTTAGCGGGTTTCGGATTGCGCCGCCGCTCGGTTAAAGCAATCGGTCCTCGCTTTTGCGAGGACCTAACGCCGACCGGGATACCCCAATCCACTTGGTTCGATGTTAAGTCGAACGCAATCGATAAATCAATACTCGCCGGTGAATTGTTTATAACTTTATTTTTGTGATGCTTCTCCAGCCGACCAGGTGACGAATCCGCCATCAAGATTGCGCACATTTGCACCTGCTGCCTTCAAGATTTGAGTCGCGATGTGCCCGCGCTGACCGACCTGGCAATAGACCACTACGTCTTCGAGCTGCACCTCGGCTAGGCGGTCGCGCAGCTTTTCAACAGGGATGCTCAGCGTGCCAGGGATGTGCGCGTGACCGTGCTCTTGAGGTGAGCGAACGTCGATGACCTGAGCGCCAGCCGCGCGAGCGGTCTCAAGCTCGTGCCACTGCAATGTCGGGGTCATGCCGCCAAAGACGTTGTTGCCAACGTATCCGGCGATGTTGATGGCATCCTTGGCCGAACCAAACTGAGGGGCGTAGGCCAACTCAAGATCCATGAGGTCTTCAATGCTTAGGCCGCCGTGCATCGCGGTTGCAATCACGTCGATGCGCTTATCGACGCCATCTTCGCCGTTTGCCTGCGCGCCAAGAATCTGGCCAGACTCGGGGTCGAAAAGAACTTTCATCGAGAGGCGCTTGGCGCCTGGGTAGTAGCCCGCGTGGTTGTTCGGGTGAACGTGAATCACCTGATGCTTGATGCCAGCCTTGACCGCGGCACGTTCGCTGAGCCCGGTGATGCCAACCGCGAAGCCGAATGCTCCAAGGATGACCGTGCCAACCGCAGCGCGAGCCTTGACCTCGCGACCGGCGATCACATCGGCCACCAGGCGACCGTGGCGGTTTGCCAAGTTAGCAAGAGGGATGAGCGTTTGATCGCCAGTGAGGATGCCATTCTTTTCAACCGCATCACCCGCCGCGAAAATATCTGGGTCACTCGTGCGCTGCTGCTCATCGACCCAAAGCCCACCGGTAGAGCCGATCTTCAGCCCGGCCTCGCGAGCGAGTGAATTGTCTGGGTCTACACCGGCGGCGGTGAAAACCAGCCCGGCCTCAATCTTGCGGCCATCGGCCAGCACGACGTGCTCGGCGGTGATCTTGGCCGGCTGCGTATTTAGCTCAATCTTCACGTCGTGCTTCTCAAGCACTTCGTGTAGCGGCTGAACCATCTCAGGGTCAAACTGCCCAAGGATGCTAGCGCTGCGCTGAATGATCGTCACCGGAATATCCATGTGCCGAATGTTTTCGGCAAGCTCGATGCCAATAAAGCCGGCTCCGATAATCGCTACCGACTTGTTCTCGGCGGCTAATAGGGCTGCCTTCACGTCGTCGGCATCGGTTACATTACGCAACCACATGGCTCTCTCTATGCCCGGGATGTCTAGGCGGCGAGGTCGTGCGCCGGTAGAAATGACCAGCTTGTCGTAGTGATCTTCGTGGGTCTCGCCGGTAGCAAGATTCTTCACGGTGACGGTTTTAGCCTCGCGATTAATCGAGGTCACCTTCGATTGAACTTTGGCCAGGATGCGGAATCTGTTCCAAAGCGCCTCTGGGGTCTGTAGCAAAAGCGCTTCGCGCTTAGAGATGACATCGCTGACAAAGTATGGCAAACCGCAGTTTGCGTAGCTGACGTTTTCACTCATCTCGTAGACGGTGATTTCAGCTGTTTCATCGAGACGTCGTAAGCGTGCCGCGGCAGACATTCCGCCGGCGACTCCGCCGATGATTACTACCTTCATGATGTTTCTCTAAGCCAATGACATGAAGGCTTTTTCGAGAGCCTTGCGTTGTGGGTCGCCTTCTTCGGCGGTAGCGCACGCCTTCATACCTGAAGAAATGATGGTGAAGCCAGCACGACTCAAAGCGGTGCTTGCCGCCGAGAGCTGGTTTAGCAGTTCGGTGCAGTCGCGACCTTCGTCGATCATCTTGATGATGCCGCCAATTTGACCCTGAACGCGCGCTAGTCGGTCGCGGGCGGCCTTGAGGTCTGATTGCTCGAGTTGCATTTCGGCTCCTGGTTTCTCGGTGAGTTTTGCAATGGTATTTGCAATTTCATCTCTTTCTAGCATACCCTAGGGGGTATACGAAATACCAGGCGAAAGGTGACTGAAATGTCAAGGGTTTTCAAGTTTGTGGCAGCGACCCTAATCGCCCTATTTGCGGTTGGTTCGCTCGCCGCTTGCTCAAACGCCAATGCAATCGACATGAAGACTATCGCAGCGGTCATCGATGTGCGCACCCCGGATGAAGTAGCGACCGGTCACTTGCACGGTTCGATCAACATCGACATCCAAGGTGCCGACTTCGAATCGCAGATGAACCAGCTCGACAAGGCCAAGAACTATGTGGTCTATTGCCACTCGGGGCGTCGCGCAGGTTTGGCCATCGAGTGGATGCAGCAGAACGGTTTCACCGGAAAGCTATACAACGCTGGCTCGGTCGCCGATGCGGCAGTGGCCACCGGAATGGTCATCCAGTAGATCTCCAAACATCCGAACACCACCCCAAACAAAGGAAACAATATGTGTCAGCGAGTTACCTGCCGCAAGTGTGGCAAGGCATCCTGGTCTGGTTGCGGCCAGCACGTAAATGAAGTCATGCGCGGAATCCCAAAGTCACAGCAGTGCCAGGGCCACGCAAACGACCCGAAGGAGCCAAGCTTCTTCGCGCGTCTATTCGGTAATAAGAAGTAAGGAGTGAGCCATGTGTTCACCAGCGAACTGCCCAAACTGTGGCAAAGTCACATGGGAAGGCTGCGGCGGTCACATTGAGGAAGCCCTAGCCGGTGTTCCTCAAGAACAGCGCTGCACCTGCAATGACTAGCTAACGAAACCCCGAGACAAGCAAGCCTGCCCCGGGGCCGATTCGGAACTATCTGATCAACAACAGCGATTCAAGTGCCAGAATGACAACTTTCACCGCCGTTAGAACCAGGTCCAAGATTTGCCATTTAGACATAATCTTTCTCCTTCGCTCGGGTGCGAACCAAGCGACGAATCGGAGCACAAATCGTTATCTTTCGAATCGAATTTGTGTTTTATACTCTGAGAGAGTCATCTCGTCGGAGCCTTTCTCCGATTCGAAGCTTTCCGGAGCTTCAAACCAAACCCTCGGTTGCCGCCGAGGGTTTTGTCTTTAGCTGGGCCAAACAAAGCCGCACATTTCTGCCAGCGTGAAGATTTTGGCAGGTAGCCGAAATCTCGGCTTGGGTTACTGACACCCTGTCAGTTTTTAAAAACGAACGCGACCTAACTTTGGTGCGTGAACAAATTTCTCGTGACATTCGCCGCTGCCGCAATCGCGGTTGCCGGCGCATCGGCACCAGCCTTAGCAACTGGCGCAAGTTCGGCAAACCCGGTCGCGGTGTCAAACAAAGCAACTGGCCCTAGCGGTCAGGTTCTCACCGTTGACGCCGCAAAAAACCTCAGCGATGGCCAGATGCTCACCGTCACCGGCAAGGGTTACGACCTAAAGACCGGCATTTACGTCACGTTCTGCGTGATTCCGCCGAAGGGCAAACGCCCAGAGCTCTGCGGCCCGTTCGACATCACCGGCAAAAACAATCAGTCGGTTTGGGTCTCGTCAAACCCGCCGATCTATGCCATCGCTCTGGTGACCCCGTTCACCCAGGTCACATCCAGGGTCAAGTCAAAGACCGTAACCACCGGCTCATTCAAGGTTCAGGTGCCAGCCACCAGGATGATCGGCAACAACGACTGCAAGGTCGTCAAGTGCGCGATTTTGACCCGAGCCGACCACACCCTTTCGGGTTACCGAAAAGCCGACGTGATCATCCCCGTCACGTTCAAATAGTCGACCAAAAGTCGGCGGAAACCACATCCAAGGAGAAAAATGAAGAAGAACAGCATCGCAACGCTCGCCATCGTTGCCCTAACCGCCGTTTCGGCACTGGCAGCGACTTCACCAGCGCAGGCAGCCGATTTCAGCGTCACCGCTGACAAGACCCAGAACCTGACCATCGCTGGTGATGTTGTCACCGTCACTGCTAGCAACATCCCTGCCGGCCAGGGTATTTATCTTCGCCTATGCGCCGGCACCTTGGCCGACGCCGCTAAGGGTCGCCCAGCAGACTGCGTTGGCATGGACAAGACCGTTTGGGCATCGACCGACGCCGGTTCTTTGGCTCAGCACGCGAGCGATGCAACCAAGCCGCTTCAGGTTCCGGTTGTTGCTCAGTTCACTTCGGGCGACAAGACCATCGACTGCACCAAGGTGGCCTGTGGCATTCATGTTCGTCGCGACCACCTAGGCGGTTCAACCGACTTCAGCCTAGACCGCTTCATCCCGCTAACCTTCGGCGCAGCTGCAGTGGCAAAGCCGACCGCTAAGCCAGTTGCCAAGCTAACCGCAAAGCAGATTGCCGCAGCAAAGAAGGCAGCAGCAAAGAAGGCTGCCGCCAAGAAGAAGAACTAGTCTTGCGAGCCGGCGTTCGCGCTGGCAACTAAACCGGCAACGGTGAATTGCTCGAGGGCAGCGGCTTCTCTAACGAACTCGCTGCCTTCGTCAATTCGCTTAGCGGCTGCCGCCACCGAGGCAAAGATCAGGTGTGCGGTGGCCGTTACGTCTTTAACGCCGATCTCACGAACCGGGCTGAGCAGAGCCATCATGAAGTGGCCGTGCATCGCGTTGATCATGCCGCGTGAATCTTCAGGCAAGCTGGCGATTGAAATCTCACGGATGATTCTGTGCTCGGCGCTCGCCAAGTGCGCGAGTGAATAGTGAATCCAGATTCGGATCCGTTCCATCGGGTCTTCTAGGCCCTCGATGTGGTGCTCGATGGCGTTGCTGAGGTCGGCCATCTCGTTGATTACTAGCTCGGCCAGCACGTGATCTTTGGATGCAAAGTATTGATAAATGGCCGGGCGGCTCAAGCCCGTGGCCTTGGCCAGGTCGGCCATCGAAACCGCATCCACGCCATTTTCGGCAATCAGCGACTGAGCGGCGTCAAGAATTGCTTCTTGGCGCTCGTCGCTAATTCTGGTTTGGGTCACGGTCTATCCAACGGTCGGTTAGTGCGGGGTATTCCAAGTATTTGAAACTAGGCAACTTCTGAGGTCAGGCGTTCAACCAGTTCGGCATACTTGTCGGCGGTCTGTTGGACGATGGTTGCCGGAAGCGCCGGTGGAGTGCCGTGCTTATCCCAGTTTTCTGCCAACCAGTTGCGAACAATCTGCTTATCGAAAGACTCCTTGCGCTCACCGCGATCCCAGGCAGCCTTGCTCCAGTAGCGGCTCGAGTCAGGGGTCAAAACCTCGTCACCCAGGGTGATGGTTCCGGTGACGCCGTTGAATTCGTAGACCAAGTCGCGGTTTAGCGGGTCGATTCCGAACTCAAACTTGGTGTCAGCGAGGATCAGACCGGCGTGCTCGGCAAGGTCACTCGCCTGCTTGAAAACCTTGAGGCTTAGGTCGCGAATCTTGGCCGCGTTCTCGGCGCCAACCAACTCGACCACGCGCTCGAACGTGATGTTCTCGTCGTGCTCGCCCATCGGAGCCTTCCAAGCCGGGGTGAAAATCGGCTCTGGCAGCTTGCCGCCGAAGGTCAGACCCTCAGGCAGCTTGATGCCGCAAATCTCACCGGTGGCCTGGTATTCCTGCCAGCCCGATCCGCTGATGTATCCGCGAACAACACACTCAACCGGGAACATCTCAAGCTTCTTGGCGATGGTCGCACGGCCGGCAACAATCGCAGGAACCTCAACCTCAGCGTCGGTGTGGTTCGGAACATCCAGGCGGTCAAACCACCAGTTGGTCAGCGCGGTCAGGTGCTTGCCCTTGCCCGGAATAGCCGGTTCAAGGATGTGGTCGAACGCGCTCACGCGGTCTGATGCAACCACCAGGATGAGGTGGCGCAGGCTCGGCTGCTCGCTCTCGTAAAGGTCACGAACCTTACCCGAGTAAACGTGAACCCAGCCCGGGATCTCGATTGGTGCGCCAAGCGATGCGGCCATTAGTTGGCTACCTTTGCTGCGATGTCGCTGCGGTAGTGCGAACCCTCGAGCTGAATCTTTTCGATGCCCGCATAAGCCTGCTTGCGTGCGCTGGCGAAGTCGTGGCCGGTGGCGACTACCGAAAGCACGCGACCGCCGGTAGCAAGCAAAACGTATTCGCCGGTGTCGTCGACGCCGGCTGCGGTAGCAGCGTGGCAGATCTCGACGCCGGTTTCTTCGGCTTCTTCGAGACCCGAAATCGGACGGTTCGGAGCCGAGGTGTCCGGGTAGCCTTCGCTGGCTAGCACTACGGTGATGGCAACATCCTTGGTGAAATCAGGGGTCGCCGCACCATTTAGCTGGCCGGTAGCCGCCTTGTATAGCAGGCCACTAAGCGAGCTGGTCAAGCGGCGAAGCACAACCTGGGTTTCTGGGTCACCGAAGCGGGCGTTGAATTCGATCACGCGGATGCCGCGCTCGGTCACAATCAGACCGCAGTACAGCAGGCCGACAAACGGGGTGCCAAGCTTGGCCATCTCGTCGACGGTCGGCTGGGCAACATCGCGCTGAACCTCTTCGACGAAGCCCTCTGGCAACCAAGGCAGCGGGCTGTATGCGCCCATGCCGCCGGTGTTCGGGCCCTCGTCGTTGTCATAGGCGCGCTTGAAGTCTTGAGCCGGGGTCAGCGGCACAACGGTCTTGCCGTCGGCTAGGAAGAACAGGCTTACCTCTTGGCCGGCTAGATACTCTTCGACCAGGATGCCGATGTCCATGAACTTCTCGGCGTGAGCCAAGGCTGCGTCGCGGTCGTTGGTGACGATAACTCCCTTGCCGGCTGCGAGGCCGTCGGCCTTGATCACGTATGGGGCGCCGAATTCATCCATGGCGTCGGCAACCTGCTCGATGGTCGAGCACTCGCGGGCCATGCCGGTTGGCACGCCGGCGGCGGCCATTACTTCTTTGGCGAAAGACTTTGAACCCTCGAGCTGGGCGGCCGCTTGGCTTGGACCGAATACAGCGATTCCCTCTGAACGAAGTGCGTCGGATACGCCGGCAACCAGTGGAGCTTCAGGGCCGATGATGGCCAGCTCGATAGCGTGCTCGAGAGCAAACTTGGTGACCGCAAGTGGGTCGTTGGCGTTTAGTGAAGGCTCGGTGTGAGCGTCGAGGGCGATTCCGGCGTTGCCAGGGGCGACGATCAGGTCAGCCTTGTCGGTGCCGGTGCGCAGAAGCGCCTTAACAATTGCGTGCTCGCGGGCGCCCGCGCCCAAAACTAGAATCTTCACCCGACAAGTTTACCCGAGGTGAGTTATTCACAGTTGAGCCGGTTTCGCAGGCTTTTCTCAGGGATGAATGCTTACCCTGAGGGTATGACCAAGTCTCGAGTTCTTCTGATCGCTTCAACCGCGCTATTCGCATCGGTCGCCCTTGCCGGTTGTTCAGCCAGCACCACGGCAACTCAGACCCCCGCGTCGAGTAAAACCGAGGTTGCAGCCGACGCTTCGTCAACCAAGTTCAGCGGCGCTGACATCATGTTTGCTCAAATGATGATCATTCACCACCAGCAAGCCGTCGACATGGGCACGCTTGCCGAAACTCGCGCGTCGAGCCAAGAGGTAAAGACGCTCGCCGCCCAGATCAAGGCCGAACAGGCACCCGAAATAGCTCAAATGGAAGGCTGGCTCAAGGCTTCAAACGTAAACCCGGGCATGGGTCACGACATGGCCATGACTGGAATGTTGACCGATGCAGAGATGACTGCCTTGAAAAACGCGAAAGGCGCCGAGTTTGATCGCCTTTATCTAGCGGACATGATCGGTCACCACAAGGGAGCGATTCAAATGGCCCAGATGGTCGTCGATTCGCAAAATGTTGAGGCAAACAAACTTGGCCACGCCATCATCGAATCGCAGACCAAGCAGATCACAGATATGGAGTCGCTGCTAGCGAAGAAGTAGTCAAACGGCGGCTAGCGTAGGCCGCCCAAGATTTCTAACTAGTGCCCAGTCGCCATATTGACGAGCAGCCAGACCGAGACGCCTAGAATCATGAATCCGCCGACGGTCACGATGGTTTGCAGGCGCTTTGGTTCGTTGAGGATCCAGTCGCGAACTGCGGCCGCGGCCAAGACATACATGGCATCACTGAGCACGCCGACGACCTCGAAAATCATGCCGAGCAGCAGGAACTGAATCACAAAATTGCCGGCCGGGTTGATGAACTGCGGCAACACTGCGGTGAAGAAAACCGCGGTCTTTGGGTTGCTCAGTCCAACGAAAAAGCCCTCGCGAAAGATCTGCCCGAGCGACTTCTTGGCGTCGCTCGAGTTCATGATGCTGGCGTGCTGCTTGCTCGCCCCGCGCACTGTTTTATAGCCGAGGTATCCGAGGTAGAGCACTCCGCCGACTTTGATTACCTCGAGAAGCCAAGGCAGCGCGCTGACCAAGCCATACAAGCCGAATGCGGTGCCGACCACCCAAACGCTCGTGCCCATCGCGTTTGCGACCACGGTGACCAACCCGGATGAACGCCCCAGCGCGAGTGTGCGGCCAATCGCGAAAACCACGCTTGGCCCCGGAATCAAAATGATCACCAGGGCAGTGATCATGAACGTGATCATCGCGGCAAGTGTTGGCATGCCTAAAGTCTAGGCATTGCGTGAGAAAGTAGAGGCATGGCTAGACGCAGAATCAAAGCAGAGGTGGGTTGGGCAGCCGTTCGCGCGCTGCAGACTTCGCCGAGCTCGGTTGCTGCCGACATGGCCACCGCGGTTCGTTTCTTGCTCGAAGAACTTGCCGAGGTCGCCCCGGGCAACTCGGTTGAAGTTCGCGTGCCACCGCTCGGTGCCACCCAGTGCATTGAGGGCCCGCGTCACACTCGCGGAACCCCACCTAATGTGGTCGAGATGTCACCCGAGACTTGGTTTGCGGTCGCGACCGGAGCGCTTAAATGGAGCGACGCGGTTGCCGCCGGCAAAGTCTCTGCCTCTGGCACCCGCGCCGATCTCAGCGAAGTCCTACCGCTTATTTAGCAGCCTTGACCGCATCCTTGGTCTTTAGCGGAGCAGCAACCTTGGTTGCCGAGGCGCTCTTCGGCTTGCGGTTGTAAAACCAGACAGTGAAGGCAACGTAAACCATCCAAGTGATGGCCGATAGCCAGCTGGTCTGAGCATTGAAGTTGAAGATTCCCTTAGCCAGCGCACCGAACCAGCTGTCTTCACTGATGGTGGCCGAAAGGTCGAACGCGGTGCCCAGGTTCACTGGCACAATGCCGGCCTCGGCGAGGTCGCTGATTCCGTAAGAGAGAACGCCGGCGGCAACCAGAATCAAGAAGTAGCTGGTGACGCTGAAGAAGCGGCGCATGTTGATTTTGATCGCACGACGGTAGAGCAAGACGCCAAGTCCAGCCGAAATCAAGATTCCCAAGGTAAAACCGATGACCGGGCCAACGGTTGATCCGGCAGCCTGCACGGCGGTAAAGAAGAAGAAAGTGGTCTCGATGCCCTCGCGAGCCACCGAAGCGAATGCCATAACGGCAACGGTTAGCGCGCCGCCAACCACCGCGGTCTCAAGCTTGCCTTCCAGCTCGGCGTTCATCTTCTTGCCGGCATTGCGCATCCAGACGATCATCCAGGTGACCAAAGCGACGGCTAGAACCGACATCGAACCCGCGAAGATTTCTTCGGCGTGAGGGTTTACGTGAAGTGAGACGGTGGTGAAGGTCAGTAGGGCTCCAAGGCCCATGCTCACAACGATCGCCGAAAAGACTCCGAGCCACACAAACTTGATGCTCTTGTTGCGACCGGTTCTAACCAAATACGTGATCAAGATGCTGACTACTAGGGCAGCTTCGAGCCCTTCGCGCAGACCAATCAAGAGGTTTGAGATCAATTTTCGACTTTCGTTGGGTCAGTATTCTCTGACTGAGTAGTGAGGTTAGGCTACCCTAACTAAAACCCATCTGTCAATGAATTTATGCCCGGATCTCGTCTTTCTTTGTCACGCTCAAGAAAGCCACCGACAACAAAATCAGGGTCAAGAAGATGTAGCTGGTGTTGTTCGGGCCGAGGCCGAGACCGCCATCCTTG
>Ga0228703_1002486_pt1 | contig 10209 bp, 9 predicted proteins | sample McNCre217_Aug_MG_3_FD_178020 | JGI IMG/M metagenome (GOLD analysis project Ga0228703, IMG submission 178020) | Freshwater microbial communities from McNutts Creek, Athens, Georgia, United States - 29-17_Aug_MG | ecosystem: Environmental > Aquatic > Freshwater > Creek | place: USA: Georgia... | reverse complement strand
GGGCGGTTTTATTTGGTCCTGCCAAGTTGCCCAAAGACATGGCACGTCATTTATCTCAAGCCATCAACGAAGTTTTGCTGCGAGAGGATGTGAACGTTGAATTCGCCAAGCTGGGTTTTGAACCCTTTGGTTCCACACCTGAAAAACTTAACGCCTACACGAAGAAACAACTCAAGGCTTGGCACAGTGCCATCCAAAGTGCAGGCTTGACCCCAGAATAAAACATCCCCATGGCACAGCTTTTACTCCTATCAGGTAGCCAACGACAAGCGTCCTTCAATGCGAGGCTGCTCAATCACATTGCACAACATTTGGAGAACTCTTGTAGGTTCCTAACGGCAGAGCCATTGGCAAAGCACCTGCCCATCTTTAACCAAGACCTTGAGAATGAACCGGAGGTGAAAGCCAAAGTGGCTGAACTTCATGCCGTCTTCCAAGCTTGCGATGGAATCATTGTGGCTAGCCCGGAATACAACGGGCAACTCACGCCCTATTTAAAAAACATGATCGACTGGGTCTCGCGTTTGGCTTATATCGATTCAACTTTCGCCAACCCTTTTATCGATAAACCAGTTTTACTCTGCTCGGCATCGACAGGCAGCAGTGGCGGTGCAATGGGCATCCCTTCAGCACGCGCTTTGTTTGGCTATGTGGGAGGCATGGTTTTTGGTGAAACACTATGTGTTCCGTTCGCACATCAGGCATGGACAGAGGCTGGCTACTTCTTTGAAGATTCTTTTGAAGAACGCATTGAAAGTGTGAGTCATCGCTTTGCATCACATGTAGAAATTTTTCACGCGACCCATCCAAAGTAAGACCCCATGGCACATCTGCTCATCATCGAATTGCCGGGTGGTAACGACACAGACATCCTCCAAGCTGCGATAGATCGCGGCGACAGCTTCACGTTTCTCACGGCTGATCTAAACCTGTATCAACAACAACCAGCGGTACAGCAACTGCTGCAACAGGCACACGCCTGCATTGAAGTAGCAGACTTCGACATGCAAGCGGTGTCAGAACAAGTGCTTGCCGCTCATTTGGCTAGACGATTTGACGCCGTGTTGTGTTTGCTCGACATTCGCTTGATTGAAACGGCCACACTGGCACAAGAATTAAATCTGAAGTACCTGAACCTAGACTCTGCCAAATTGCTGCGAGACAAGTACAGCGTTCGACAGCGGTTACAAGAACATGGCATTGAACAGCCTAAGTTTGCCTTGGCTACGTCTAATGAAGAACTGAAACGAGCGGTGGACCAAATTGGGTTACCCGTTCTCATTAAACCGTCTGACGGTTACGGCTCGCAAAACATCGTCGTGATCGAACATGAAGATGACCTAGCGCCGTGGATGTCACCTCTTGACGACATGTTGCCCTCACACGCCGACTACGGCTTGGGGGTTTGGGCCAATGATCGTTTGCTGGTCGAGCAATACATGTCAGGCCTTGTGATTGGCTGCGACACCCTCACACAAAATGGTGAACACACATTGGTGGGCGTGAATGAAAAACTCTTCTTTGAGCCACCGTCATTTGCGATTCGTGGCGGTTGCTTTATGCCCAACCAAGGACAGTTCAAAGCCATTGAATCCTATGTGTTTGCGCTTCTCGATGCTGTGGGTTTTGATTGCGGCGCCACACATGTTGAATTAATGCTGGACGCGCAAGGGCTGAGTTTGGTCGAGATCAATCCGCGCTTGGTTGGCGCCAAGATTCCTCGCTTGATCAACCTCGCTTGCAAAAGATCCATTCACTCGGACCTGATTGACCTTCACCTCGGCAATTCCATAGCGTCCTTTTCTGACGCCTCCGAAGTCGCCGTCACACGTTGGTTGGTCGCTGATCAAGTGGCAACGCTGGGTGAGGTTGAATTACCGACAAACAAGGATCCTCGGATTGCATGCACTGAAATCCTGAAACATCAAGGCGATTCAGTTCGTCCGCCTATGGAAAATGCAGACCGCATTGGCTATGTCATGAGTTGTGCACCGACTCGCCTTGAAGCCGATGAAGCCGCTGAAGACTTCATCAAGCATTCACTCATCCACTATTTATGAGTGGCTCCAGCCACTGAAGACTCAAAACCTCTCATAAAAAAACGCGCCGATGGCGCGTTTTTTTTAGGTCGTCGACTTGAACAAAGCCGCCACCACCCGCTTGGGTTTGATGTTGGCCGACTTGCGCAGCGGCTCAGGTGCAACCACTTTGGGGGCATCGGCGCTGCGAGCCGTTGGCTCGTAGGGCTTGTCAAAAAACGGGTCGTTCTTGATGCGGGGTGCGGGCACGTAGCCCACTTCGCGGCGGCGCTCGTCGTTGTCGCGGCCACCGCGTGAACGGCCGGAGTCGTGACGCTCGCCACGTGACTCACCGCGCGAATCGCCACGTTGTTCACCACGCGGCTCACGGCGTTCACGCGAACGGTCTTGTTCGACCGTCACGGTTTCGAGTTTGATTTTGGTCTTGAGCAGTTTCTCAATGTCGCCCACCAAGCGCTGGTCGCTGCCCGACACAAAGCTGATGGCGTGGCCCAAGGCACCGGCGCGACCTGTGCGGCCAATGCGGTGCACATAGTCTTCGGCGTTGAAAGGGATGTCAAAGTTGAACACGGCGGGCACGTCTTTGATGTCCAAGCCGCGTGCGGCCACATCGGTACACACCAACAAATCGACCTCACCTTGCTTGAAGCCTTCGAGGGCTTTGAGGCGTTCGTCTTGGCTCTTGTCGCCATGCAAGGCGCTGGTGCGAAAACCGTCACGCTCCAACGAGCGAGCCAAGCGCGCGCAGCCGAGTTTGCTGTTGCAAAACACAAAGGCTTGCTTCATGCCATTGACTTTGATGAGTTGACGCAAGGCGTTGTACTTGTCATCCGTGCCCACGCTGTAGAACTGCTGCGTGATGGTGGCGGCAGTCTCATTCGGACGCGCCACTTCGATGGTGATCGGGTCTTGCAAATAGCTGCCAGCTAAGCGTTTGATCTCAGGTGAGAACGTGGCGGAGAACAGCAAGGTGGTGCGGGTCTTGGGCAAGAAGCTCAAGATGCGTTGCAAGTCAGGCAAGAAACCAATGTCCAACATGCGGTCGGCTTCGTCGAGCACCACATATTCCACTTGGTTGAGCACCACGTTTTTGGCTTCGATGTGGTCGAGCAAACGACCGGGCGTGGCCACCAAGACCTCGACGCCTTTTTTCAGCTCGATGGTTTGGGGCTTCATGTCCATGCCGCCAAACACCACGGCGCTGCGCAGGTTGGTGTGCACGGCGTATTGTTTGATTTGCTGGGCCACTTGGTCGGCCAGCTCGCGGGTAGGCAACAGCACCAGTGCGCGCACGGGGTGACGTGCTGGCGAGGTGGAGCTGTTTTCGTGTTTGAGCAAACGTTGCAGCAGTGGCAGCGAGAACGCAGCGGTTTTACCGGTGCCCGTTTGGGCCGCACCCATCACATCCTTGCCTGTGAGCACCACAGGAATGGCTTGCGCTTGGATGGGGGTCATGTTTTCGTAGCCCATATCGGCTACGGCACGTGCCAGCGTTGGGGCCAGCTGCAGTTGAGAGAACGATGTTGTCATGTGTCTCTATTGTCGCATCCCGCGCAGTCGGGCCTTGGGGCTACTTTTGGGGCACCCAAATGGCTTGGTTGCAGGGCTTCAGCCCTGCGTGCGCCCTGTGCGTTTGAACTTTGTGGCCATGTCGCTGAGCAGTTGGTACACCTCACCCGCTTGGCCGTGCCACGCCTGCACAGCCTCGGCTTGCCGCTGCACCACGGCTGTGTCGCCCCGCGCCGCAGGGCCTGTGAGCGCTTCGGCGGGGCCGAGCTTGGCCACATTGGCCACGCTGCTTTGCAGCAAGGCTTGGGTCAAAGGCGCCAGCAACTCAGCGGGCACGCCCGATTCGCGCCAGGCCTCTTGCGCCACGCCTTGCAGCACCACGGTGAAGTTGCTGCAAAACACTGCCGCCGCGTGGTACAGCGGTTTTTTGGCCGATTCAATGTCAAAACCCTGCCCGCCGATGGCCGCAACCCAAGGGCGAAGCACAGCCAAGGCTTCGGGCTGCCCCTCTAGCCCGCACAAAGTGCCTGCAAACTGCGCCATGGCACTGGCAGGGTTGGCAAAGCTCAACACGGGATGCACGCTGGCGGTAGACGCGCCAACGGCTTGCAAGGGGGCCAACACCTCGGCGCTTAAAAAGCCGCTGTTGTGCCACGCCACAGCGCCCTTCAGGGCTTGGCCTTGTGCCTCAGCCAGTTGCGCGGCCACGTCGGCAATTTGCCCATCGGACACGCTGATGAGCCACAGGTCGGCGGGGCGCATGGCGGCCAACGACGGGGCCACGCGGCCTGCGCCCACAAAGCGGGCGGCCTGCTCGGCGCTGGCTGGGGTGCGTGAATACAGGTCTTGCACCACGCACACGCCGCGCTGATGCAACAAGGCCGCGAGGGTTTGCCCCACGCGGCCGCATCCGATGACGTTGAGCGTCTTCAATCAGGTCTTGGGCAGTGTCACGCCCACTTGGCCTTGGTACTTGCCGCCACGGTCTTTGTAGCTGGTTTCGCACTCTTCGTCGCTCTCAAAGAACAACACTTGCGCACAGCCCTCGCCCGCGTAAATCTTGGCGGGCAGTGGTGTGGTGTTGGAGAACTCCAAGGTCACATAGCCTTCCCACTCGGGCTCGAACGGCGTGACGTTGACGATGATGCCGCAACGCGCATACGTGCTCTTGCCCAAGCAGACGGTGAGCACGCTGCGCGGGATGCGGAAGTACTCGACCGTGCGGGCCAGCGCAAAGCTGTTGGGCGGGATGATGCACACGTCGCTGTGAATGTCGACAAAGCTTTTTTCATCGAAATTCTTGGGGTCGACCACGGTGCTGTGGATGTTGGTGAACACCTTGAACTCGGGCGCACAACGAATGTCGTAGCCGTAGCTGCTGGTGCCGTAGCTCACAATTTTTTGGCCGGCGGCGTTTTGGCGGATTTGACCGGGCTCGAACGGCTCAATCATGCCGTGCTGCTCGGCCATGCGGCGAATCCATTTGTCTGATTTGATGCTCATGGTGTGATTCTAGGGTCTCAGTGGTCGCCTTCGGCAAAGCGCTCAAAGCAAGCCTTCAGCTCGTGCAGCCACTTCTGGCGCTGGGGCTCGGGCACAAAGCTGGCTTCAAAGCTGTTGCGGGCCAGCGCGTAGGCTTGCTGCGCCGTGAGGCCTGTGGCTTCAAAGGTTTGCACAAAGTTGTCGTTCATGTACCCACCAAAGTAGGCGGGGTCGTCGGAGTTGATGGTCACGCACAGGCCCGCGTCCAGCAACTGACCAATGTTGTGTTGCTTGAGGTCTGGGAAGACGCACAGCTTTTGGTTGGAGAGCGGGCACACCGTGAGCGGCGTGCGGTCTTTGGCCAAACGCTGCATCAGCGCGGCGTCGTGCACGGCTTGCACGCCGTGGTCGATGCGCTCGACGTGCAACACATCCAAGGCGCTCCACATGTAGGCGGGCGGGCCCTCCTCGCCCGCGTGGGCCACGAGGTGCAGGCCGTGGGCGTGCGCCAAGGCGAACACGTTTTTAAACTTTTCGGGTGGGTGGCCCACTTCGCTGGAATCCAAACCCACGCCGATGAATTTGTCTTTGAACGGCAAGGCATCGTTGAAGGTTTGCAGCGCAGCCTCTTCGCTCAGGTGGCGCAAGAAACACAAGATGAGTTGGGCGCTCACGCCCAGCTGCGCTTGCGCATCGGCGCAGGCACGGTGCAAGCCATTGATGACGGTGGCCATCGGCACGCCCCGCTCGGTGTGGGTTTGCGGGTCAAAGAAGATTTCGGCATGCACCACGTTGTCGGCCTTGGCGCGTTGCAAGTAGGCCCACGCCATGTCGTAAAAATCTTGCTCGTGCAGCAACACGCTGGCACCGGCGTAATAGATGTCTAAAAAACTTTGCAGGTTGGTGAAGGCATAGGCGGCACGCAAGGCCTCGACATTCGCGTAAGGCAGCGTCACGCCATTGCGTTCGGCCAACGCAAAGATGAGCTCAGGCTCCAACGAGCCCTCGATGTGAATGTGCAATTCCGCCTTGGGCATGACGCGCAAAAGCTTGGGCAAATTGACAGTGGCAACAGCGTGGACTTTGAACATGGCTTTCTCCTTGACCTTCAACAAGTGGCTTGGGCTTCATGCTAACCAAGAATGGAGCGCATGAAAAAAAAAAGGCCACCCAAGGGTGGCCTTTGTGTGCAAGCACCTCGACTTACTTGCCGCCTGGCACTTTGCCTTCCACGCCTTTGACGTAGAAGTTGATGCCGCTCAAGAATTTGTCGTCAGCGATTTCGTCTTTCTTCAAGACTTCTTTGCCAGCGTTGTCGAGCAAGGGGCCTTTCCAGATGGCGAAGCTGCCGTCTTTCAAACCTTTTTTCACATCGTCCACTTTGGCTTTGGTATCGGCTGGCACGTCTTCGGCAATCGAGATCAAATCGATGGCACCGTCTTTCACGCCAGACCATGTGTGGCCGCCACCGGTCCACTTACCTTCCAGGGCCGCCCGTGTGGCGTTGATGTAGTAAGGCGTCCAGTTGATGACAGCAGAAGCCAAGTGAGCCTTGGGGCCGTAGGCAGTCATGTCAGAGTCCCAACCGAAGGCGCGCTTGCCTTTGTCTTGCGCTGTCTTCAACACAGCGGGCGAGTCAGTGTTTTGGAACAAGATGTCAGCACCACCGTTGATGAGCGATGTGGCAGCTTCGGTTTCTTTCGGTGGGTTGAACCACTCGTTGACCCACACCACTTTGGTCTTGACTTTGGGGTTGCTCGATTGCGCGCCCAAGGTGAAGCTGTTGATGTTGCGGATGACTTCAGGAATTGGGATGGAAGCCACGACGCCCAAAGTGTTGCTCTTGGTCATCTTGCCTGCAATCACACCCGCCATGTATGCGCCTTCGTAGGTGCGGCTGTCGTAGGTGCGCATGTTGGGCGCTTGCTTGTAGCCGGTGGCGTGCTCGAACTTCACATCAGGCGTGTCGGCCGCCACTTTGAGCATAGGCTCCATGTAGCCGAAGGTGGTGCCGAAGATCAGCTTGTTGCCTTGACCCACCATGTCGCGAATGACACGTTCGGCGTCTGCTGACTCAGGCACGTTTTCCACGAATGACGTTTCGATCTTGTCGCCAAACTCCGCTTGCAAGGCTTTGCGTGCGTTGTCGTGCGCAAACGTCCAGCCGCCGTCGCCCACAGGGCCCACGTAGGCGAATGCAATTTTCAAAGGCTCAGCCTTGGCGGCAGAAGCAGGTGCCTCGGCGGGCTTGACTTCTTCTTTTTTGCCACAGCCCACCAACACAGCAGCCGACACGGCAGTCAAGGCTGCCACTTGCAACCAGCGACGTTTGATCAAGTTAGTCATTCAAAAATCCTTGTTTAAAAGAACCATTACAAAAGCGAACAAATTATCAACCAGGGAAAAAAGGTTTTCCAATCGAAGCGGGCATATTTACCCTGAGCCAACTCGGATTTTTCGAAATCAAGGCCAGCACCACGATGGTGGACACGTAAGGCAACATGCTCAAAAACTGGCTAGGCACATCGACCCCCGTGGCCTGTAAATGAAACTGCAGCATGGTCACGCCCCCAAACAAATAAGCCCCGAGCAACACGCGTGCTGGACGCCAAGTGGCGAATGTGGTGAGGGCCAACGCAATCCAACCCTTGCCTGCAATCATGCCCTCGACCCATAGGGGCGTGTAAATGATGGCGATGTACGCGCCGGCCAAACCACACAGCGCCCCACCCACCATGACCGCGCACAAACGAATGCGGCGCACGGGGTAGCCCAACGCATGCGCCGATTCGGGCGATTCGCCCACGGCGCGCAGCACCAAGCCCGCACGGGTTTTGTAGAAGAAATAAATCAACCCCAAGGTCAGCGCAATCGCGCCGTACACCAACGGGTGGTGTTTGAACAAGGCAGGGCCGAGCACCGGAATGTCTGCCAACCAAGGCACCTCAAACTGCATGCGCTCAGGCAACTTGGCTTGCACGTAACTGGTTCCCACAAAAGCAGAAAAGCCACCACCAAACAAACTCAGCGCCAAGCCCGTGGCGTACTGGTTGGTGTTGAGCCAAATCACCAGCACACCAAACAGCGCAGCCATCAAAGCGCCAGCGCCCATGCCCGCCAAAAAGCCCAACGTGTCACTGCCCGTGGTGACGACCGTGGCAAAGCCGGCAATCGCGGCGCAGAGCATCATGCCCTCGGCACCTAAATTCACGATGCCTGCTTTTTCGTTGATCAAGAGGCCGAGTGATGCCAGCGCCAAAACAGTGCCAGCATTCATGGTGGCGGCCCACAAGAGTGCGTAAGTCTCCATGTGCATCTCCATCACAGTGCCTCCACAGAATTTGAATGCGCGGCGCGACTGACCCAGCGCACGCGGTATTGCATCAAGGTGTCACACGCCAACAGCGTGAAAAGCAACAGCCCTTGAAACACGCCTGTGAGTGAACGCGGCAACCCCAAGCGCGATTGCGCCAACTCGCCGCCGATGTAAAACATGCTCATCAGCACAGCCGAGAGCACCATACCCACCGGATGCAAGCGCCCGACAAACGCCACGATGATGGCCGCAAAGCCGTAACCTACCGGCACAAACGGCGTGAGCTGACGCAGTGGCCCCGCCACTTCTAAACCACCGGCCAAACCCGCTGCCGCGCCTGAGGTGAGCAAGGCCAACCACAAGGCCTTGCGCGACGAGAAGCCCGCATACCGCGCCGCATCAGGGGCCAAGCCACCCACTTGCTGCGCAAAGCCTGCGTGCGTGCGAAACAAAAACACCCACAACGCGCCCACACCCGCGAGCGCCATGAGCACGCCCACGGTCACCCGTGTGCCGCTGATGAGCTTGGGGATTTGCGTGATGGCATCAAAGGTTTTGGTTTGCGGAAAGTTGTAGCCCAGTGGATCTTTCCAAGGGCCGTAGACCAAGAAGTTGAGCACCATGATGGCCACGTACACCAGCATGAGGCTGACCAAAATTTCGCTGGCATGAAAGCGGTCGCGCAAGAACGCCGTGATGCCCGCCCACACCATGCCGCCCACCACGCCCGCGAGCAAGATGAGCACCCAAAAGCCAGCGCCTGTGTGGGCGTCGGCCATCAAGGCAACGCCAGAGGCAAACACCGCGCCCATGACAAATTGGCCCTCAGCGCCGATGTTCCATACATTCGATCGAAAGCAAACCGCCAAGCCCAGCGCAATGAGCAACAGCGGTGTTGCTTTGACCATCAACTCGGACAAGGCGTACACGCTCTTGATGGGCTCCCAAAAGAACACACCCAAACCGCGCACGGGGTCTTTACCCAAGGCGACAAACAACAAAACACCCAACACCACCGTGATGGCCAGCGCCAGCAAGGGCGAGGCGTAGCGCCACAGCTTGGAAGTTTGGGCGCGGGGCTCAAGGCGCAACATGGTTCACCTCCTGCGTTGCGTTGTCCCAAAGGCCACTCATCCACGCGCCGATGCGCGAGACGTTGGCCTCTTCACGCGAAAGCGCGGGCGACAAGCGGCCATCGGCGATCACATGCAAACGGTCTGACAGCTCTAGCAATTCGTCCAACTCCTCACTCACCACCAACACGGCGCAGCCTGCATCGCGCAGCGCCAAGAGCGCTGCGCGAATTTGCGCTGCTGCGCCCACGTCTACACCCCAGGTGGGTTGCGAGACGATCAACAACTTAGGAGCCGCCTCAATCTCGCGGCCCACAAAAAACTTTTGCAAATTGCCACCCGAGAGCGACTGCGCCGCTGCATCGGGCCCACCGGCCTTGACCTTGTATTTAGCAATGATGTCTGCCGCTTGCGTTTGCAAGCTGTGCAAATTGAGCCAACCGACTACGCCACCGACACCGTTGGAAGACACCGCCTCGTGCCGCGTGAGCAAGAGGTTTTGCGCCAAGCTCAAGCTGGGCACCGCGCCTCGGCCCAAGCGCTCTTCGGGCACAAAGTGCAGGCCCAAGGCGCGGCGTTGGTCGGGGTCGAGTTGACCCATAGCTTGGCCGCTCAGCGCCATGGCGTGCGGCTGCGCGCGGCGGTCTTCGCCCGACAAAGCAAACAACAACTCGCGCTGCCCGTTGCCTGACACACCAGCAATGCCCACCACCTCGCCCGCACGCACTTGCAGGCTCAGGCCTTTGAGGTCCACGCCAAACGGGTCATCCGCTTTCAAAGCCAAGTCTTG
>Ga0228703_1002485_pt1 | contig 10212 bp, 10 predicted proteins | sample McNCre217_Aug_MG_3_FD_178020 | JGI IMG/M metagenome (GOLD analysis project Ga0228703, IMG submission 178020) | Freshwater microbial communities from McNutts Creek, Athens, Georgia, United States - 29-17_Aug_MG | ecosystem: Environmental > Aquatic > Freshwater > Creek | place: USA: Georgia... | reverse complement strand
CCATGTTGAAGTTTGACGTTCTCAAAAAAGACACATCCAGCCACGCCCGCCGCGGCACGCTCACGCTCAACCACGGCGTGGTGCAAACGCCCATCTTCATGCCCGTGGGCACCTACGGCACGGTCAAAGGCGTGATGCCTCGCAGCCTCGAAGAAATGGGCGCGCAAATCATCTTGGGCAACACCTTCCATTTATGGATGCGCCCGGGCCTAGACATCATGCAAAGCTTTGGTGGCTTGCACGACTTTGAACGCTGGAACAAACCCATCCTCACTGACAGCGGTGGTTTTCAAGTGTGGTCGCTCGGTGCCATGCGCAAAATCACCGAAGAAGGCGTGACGTTTGCCTCGCCCGTCAACGGCGACAAACTCTTCATGTCGCCCGAGGTGAGCATGCAGATTCAAACCACGCTCAACAGCGACATCGTCATGCAGCTCGACGAGTGCACACCCTACGAAACCAATGGCCACCTCACCACCGAAGCCGAAGCGCGCAAGAGCATGGAGATGAGCCGTCGCTGGGCCGTGCGCAGCAAAGATGAATTTGCCCGCCTTGAAAACCCCAACGCCCTCTTTGGCATCGTGCAAGGCGGCATGTTCACCAACTTGCGCCAAGAGTCACTGGATGCGCTGGTGGACATGGACTTCCCCGGCTATGCCGTGGGCGGTGTGAGCGTGGGCGAGCCCAAAGACCAAATGTTGGAGATCATGGCGCACACGCCGCACCGTTTGCCCGAAAACAAACCACGCTACTTGATGGGCGTGGGCACGCCCGAAGACTTGGTGCAAGGCGTGGCCGACGGCGTGGACATGTTTGACTGCGTCATGCCCACACGCAATGCACGTAACGGCACCATCTTCACCCGCTATGGCGACTTGAAGTTGCGCAATGCCCGCCACAAGTCAGACCACGGGCCACTCGATGCCACCTGCACCTGCTACACCTGCGCGGGCCACACACGCCCCGATGGCACTACCAGCGGCGGCTTTAGCCGTGCGTACCTGCACCACCTCGACCGCTGCGGCGAGATGCTCGGCCCTATGCTCACCACCGTGCACAGCCTGCATTACTACCTCAACCTCATGCGCGAAGTACGCGAGGCTTTGGACGCGGGCCAATTTGGTGCATTCCGCGCCAAGTTCAAAGAAGACCGCGCACGCGGGGTGTAAACCCTAGGCCGTGTGGAAACCCACATGGGAATAAGGGGGATGGCGGTGTAAATTTCTGAGGTTCATTCTTAGAGGCTTTACATGTCCAACACCTCCCCCAAAAAACCTATTTACAAATCGCTCTACGCCCAAGTGCTGTTCGCCGTGGTCGTGGGTGTTTTGCTCGGCCACTTTTACCCACAAGTCGGCACCGACATGAAGCCTTTGGGCGATGGCTTCATCAAGCTCATCAAGATGATCATCGCGCCGATCATTTTCTGTACGGTGGTGGTCGGCATCGCGGGCATGGAAGACATGAAAAAGGTCGGCAAGACCGGTGGCTTGGCGCTGTTGTACTTTGAAGTGGTCAGCACCTTGGCGCTGATCGTCGGCTTGGTCATCGTCAACTTTGTGCAGCCCGGCGTGGGCATGAATGTGGATGCATCCACCCTTGATACCAAAAGCATCGCTGCTTACACAGCCCCCGGCAAGATGCAAGGCACGGTCGACTTCTTGTTGAACGTCATCCCCACCTCGGTGGTCGATGCGTTTGCCAAGGGCGAAATTTTGCAAGTGCTGTTGTTCTCTGTGCTGTTCGGCTTTGCGCTGCACAAGTTTGGTGGCCGCGGCACGATGGTGTTTGACTTCATCGAAAAGCTGTCGCACGTGTTGTTTGACATCGTGGGCATCATCATGAAAGTGGCGCCCATCGGCGCGTTTGGTGCGATGGCGTTCACCATCGGCAAATACGGCGTGGCCTCTTTATTCTCATTGGGCAAGTTGATGGGCACGTTTTATTTGACCTGCTTGATCTTCGTGTTTGTGGTGCTGGGCATCATCAGCAAATTGCATGGCTTCAGCATTTGGAAATTTGTGAAGTACATCAAAGAAGAATTGCTCATCGTGTTGGGCACCTCGTCTTCTGAATCCGTGTTGCCACGCATGATGGAAAAACTCGAAAACTTGGGCGCACGCAAATCGGTGGTGGGCTTGGTCATTCCAACCGGCTACTCATTCAACTTAGACGGCACCTCGATTTACTTGACGATGGCCGCTGTGTTCATCGCGCAAGCCACGGACACCCCGATGGACCTGACCCAACAGCTCACGCTCTTGGCTGTGTTGTTGCTCACCTCCAAAGGCGCAGCGGGCATCACCGGCAGCGGCTTCATCGTGTTGGCCGCCACGTTGTCTGCCGTGGGCGGCGTGCCCGTGGCGGGCTTGGCGCTCATCTTGGGCATTGACCGCTTCATGTCTGAAGCGCGCGCACTCACGAACTTGGTGGGCAACGGCGTGGCCACGTTGGTAGTGGCCAAGTGGACCGGCGATTTGGACATGCAACGCTTGCATGACGGGTTGAACAACCCCAATGCCAACGAAGCCGATGCGCCCGAAGCGATCTTGGATCAGCAACAAGCCCACATGGCCAACGGCAAACACTGAGCTGCAGTTTTTTATGCTTCAGTGGTGAACACCGTCAACACACCGGTGTAGCCATGCAGCTCTTGATGAGCAATTTCGCCGCCGGCAAAGAAGCCCACCAACGGCACATCGCCCAAAGCGCGACGGACGATGTGCATCTCGGCACTCTCGCCACCAAAGTGTGGGCCACCGCGCCCCGCACAACTCACGTAAATCGCCCCCGCCATCCGCCGCGCTGGATGGGGGTTGATGTTGGTGTCTTCACTCAGCGCGCCCGCCAAGTCGGCGGTCATTTCTTCGGGCTCTAAAGCTTCGCGAATCTCGGCACAAATGCGTGTGAGGTCTGCACGCGCCGCAGCGGCGCTCCGCTGGCAAAACGTGAGACGCATGCCCACCTCTAATGGCTGCGCAACAGCCACAGCGTCACGCGCGGGATCGAGGCCAATGATGTGGCGCACCATCACCGCCTCGTCAAACTCGCCGGTGCGTTTGACGGCAGCGTCGTGTTCTGCCGACAAACCCACCAACGTAGCGCGCACTTTGGCAATGGCTGTTTGCCCCTCTTTCAAACTGATGTGCAAGTCGCGTTCGAGCACTTCAAGGGCGGGCTCGTCGTCGAGCGTCAGCACCACATGTTTGTCTGCGCCCGTGATGGTGTGTGTTTTGGCAATCGGCAAGCAGCCTTGCGTCACGCGCGACACCATGGCCACCTCGGCATCAAAGGCCACGCCACTCAAGCCGCCATGAAACACGCCCGTGGCAGCGCCTTGCCCGGCCATGTTGCCGTCGCCGTTGAAAGCGAACTGCACCACCTCGGTTCGACTGGCAGACAAGCCACCAAACACATAACCGCTGGCGGTGCGCTGCGCCAACTCGGCAATCAGCTCGGGCACGTCGGGAGTTTGCGCATCGGCATGCAATAAAGCGGTGTGCGGCACAAATGGGCTGCCATGCACCGAGCCTGCACGCGCCAGAGGCGCCACGCCGCTGAACACGCGGTAATGCTCGGGCGAGATGTCGCACAGCATCACGCTCAACGCGGGCTCATCGAAATACTCCACGTTGTTGGCGGCAATGCCCACGCCCACCGTGCCCGCCCAATCGGTCACCTCGGGCAACTCCGCGCTCAGGTGCGACAAGATGTCTTGCGCGTGGGGTGCGTAGTGGTCGGTGATGTAGAGCAAACCAAGTGGTGGCGCATCGGCGTAGTCGGGCAAGGCCATGTGCGCGCGCAGCTGCGCCAACACCAAGCCTGCGGCCATCTCCCACTTGGGATGGGTGGCATGGCCGTAGGGAAAGAGTTTCATCGTTTGGATTTGGCGGCTGTTTTGCGCACAACGGTTTTACGCGCAGCAGGTTTGCGTGCTGTCGTTTTACGTGCCGCTGTTTTGGTTGCTGCTTTTTTCGCAGCGGGCTTTGCTGCGTCTGTAGCTGCATGTGCCTGCGCGCGATGCGCCATGTCGTTCATGGCGTGCGTGGCAATGTGCTGAAACTGATCGGTCAAAGCGCCCCACCAATGCGAAGGGTCGACACCCGCTGCCGCTTTTTTGCTGCTGGTTTTACGAGGGGCCGACTTGGCCTTTGACACCTTAGGTGAAACCTCGGGCTCGGCAGGTGCTGCGGGCGCAGGCTCAGCAGCTTGTGTGAACGAATACGTCGGTGTCGGCGCTGGTGCAGCATCCGGCTTGACCTTGAGCGATTCAGCCAAATCACTGAAGCTCATGTTCATGCCCTTCAAGGTGTTGAGCGTCATGCGCTGCACTTCGAGGGCTTGAATGGTGGCACCGACCGCTTTGCTGTTTTGCTCCAGCCAAAACTGCACCGTCTTAAGTTCTTGAATGCGCTTGTCCAGCTCTTCAGGGTCCAAGGTGGGCGCAACCCAACCCTGCGCAGCCGAGGCCGCAGAAGCGCCGCCACCGGGTGTGAGATTTTTTAAAAAGTCAAAGCCCGGAACGAACTTGGTGAAGTCAAAGCCAGCGGGGTTAGTCATGGGTGTCTCCTGTAGGTATAGCTCGCATTAAACCAAAACCCAACCCACATGGGGCTGACAGCGCAGTGGGCTCAGTGTTGGTGCTCGCCGTGTTTGTGTTCGGTGTGGTTGTGCGTGCCGTGGTCATGGCTGGGCATCGCGGGCGGCTGCATACCCACCCACACTTTCAGCTCCACCTTCGACTTCACGCCTTTGGCATCTTGCAGGGTCAAGGTCATGGGCACGGTGGTGTCTTTTGCCAGCGGGGCTTTCAAGTCCATCAGCATCACGTGGTAGCCACCGGGCTTGAGCTCCACCGCTTTGCCTGCGGGCAACTCCAAGCCATTCGACAAAGCAGTCATGCGCATCACATCTTTGTCCATCTTCATTTCGTGAATTTCCACCACGCCCGCCACAGGGCTGCTGGCAGCAAGCAGCTTGGCGTTGTCTTTGGCGGTGATCTTCATGAACGCGCCCGTGGCTTTTTGGCCTTGCACGGTGGCGCGCGCCCACGCATCGGTCACAGTGACGGTGGCGGTCACGTTTTGTGCGTAGGCACTGATGGCGCATACGGTTGTGAATGCGGCGGCGATGAGGTGTTTGGAAAATTTCATAAAAGCTCCTGTGAATTCAGTGACGGTGTTCATGTGTCGGGGCGGGCTGCACATCGAGCAATGCGGCTGGCGACTTCAACCCTTTCGTCGATGTGCCATGGGCAGGTATTTCGGACCAATCATTTTGACCGCTCTCGCACAGTTGCAGCACCTTGACCCACAAAGGGCCCACACTGTCTGGCACACGCCCCATGAAAGCGAACTCATCAAATTGTTCATCGGGCAAGGCCGTCTCTTTGTCTTTCGCCATCCAGCGCAACGTCACCACATCCTCCGTGACGGTTTTACCGTGGCTGCTATAGGGCTTCGCGAGTTGGGCTGTGTGCGTTGTCAGTGTCCATCCTATTTTGGGTTGCGGTTTAGCGCCCTGAAAACCAGCGGGAATTTGCACGACGAGACCGCGCGTTGGCGAACCGTTGCAGCCGTGCCCCACGCGCAACGTGGCCTTGTAATAACTGCCGGCCATCGCGTTGGGTTCAGCCAGCGCGATGTGTGCCACCGCGATGTCTGCAACCATCCACAAACCCAAGGCTGCGGTGATTAAAGAAAAAATACGTTTCATCACTGACAAATCTCCTTCATGCGTTAATCAAATTTGGCTTCCAGCCCCAAGTAAACCGAACGACCATCACCGGGGTAGTAGCGACGGCCATCCCCGGGTGCTGTGGTGTAGTTGGCGGCGATGTTGGTGGTGGCGGCATATTTCTTGTCAGTCAAGTTACGGCCATCCACAAACCACGACCACTTTTTGTCAATCGCTTGGCCTGCTTTGAAACCCAACAATGCATACGCGTCGTTGTAAACGGTGTTGGCGTTGTCCATCGGCGCTTGGCGTGGCACCCATTCAAACTTGGGGCCCACGTAGGTCTTGGGTTTGCCGTTGACCTCTGCACCAAAGCGATACAACACCTCGCCACGCACGATGAGCGGCGGGAAACCGGGCAACGCGTTGTTGCCGGCGGTGGGGTTGTTGACAAACCGAAAGTCGCTGTAGAGCAGCGCCAAACGAGAGTCCACTTTGCGGTCATACAAATGGCTCAGGCCCAACTCCACACCTTGGTGCAATGACTTTGGAATGTTCGTGGTGGTCGACGTGGTGCATGCATTGTTCGCGCACACAGACAAAAACTCGTTGGCCAAACTGACGTGGTAGTAGGTGGCGTCCCAGCCATATTGGTGTGCGCCAGCATGGCCTTCGCCGCGCGTACCGAACTCAACCGTCACACCCGATTGCGCTTGGTTAGCCGTGGTGGTCGTCCCTGCCAAGCCAAAAATAGGCGCTTCAAAATTGCGACTGATGCTGGCGAACACGTGTTGTGTGACGCTCAATGCGTGCGTCACGCCCACACGTGGGCTCCATTGGCTGAAGGTGTAGTCGTAGTTGTTGGAGGCAAGCAGGCCATCGCTCACCTTGCGATTGGCGCGGTCATATTGCAAAGCAGCCGTCCACGTGGTGCGCTCGGATGATTTGTAGTTGTCTTCGATGAAGAAGCTGTCGTTCTTCGACTGTTGGTCGTAATCAGATGTGGCGGATCCGGTTGCAACACCTTGGTTGTTGGTCGGTTTGGATGTGCCGCGGGTCGAGCCCACGCTGGGCAAATACGCCATGCTGACTTGATGGGCATCCAACACACGTGTGACCTTCACATGGCCGCCCAGGGTCTTGGCGCTTTGCTCAACGATGCTGTCAATCGGATGCCACAGGTCGTAGTTCATCGCGTAGGCGGCGAACTCATACGTGGTGTCGCCATCACGCACCGTGGTTTTGTTGGCCACGCGTTGGGCATCCACATCGCGGCGGCGGTTGGCATCCACACGGTAGGCATAGATACCCGCCACACTGCTAGGCGCCGTTGCCGTGCTGACGTTGCTCGCCGCCATAGATGGGTTGCTTTCGAGCTCGGCTTTGGTCAAGTACCCCGGCAGTTGTGTGCGGCTGCGCACGGCTGCCACGTAAAAGCGCGATTCAATGTCTCGACTCACCCGCACGCCAAAGTTGCTCAAGATTTTTTGACTGTCCATCTGGGCGTGGTCGCGAAACCCATCTTGTCCAGTTTGCGAACCGGCCACGTAGTAATCCCACACTGGTCCACGGTTGGCGTCGGCTTTGGCAACACCTGCGGTGCTGCCAAACACTTTGCTGTACCCAAAGCTCCCCACTTCGGCACGACCCACACTGCCCGCGTGGCTGTAGCCCGTGGGCGCGACAAAGTTGATAGCACCGCCCAAGGTGGTTGCACCATACGTTGTCGCGTTTGGCCCTCGCAACACCTCGACGTAGTGCGAGGCATTGGGGTCAACCGTTTGCATATCAAAAAACCCATCGGCGTAATTGATGGGCACACCGTCTTGCATGACCTTGGTGCCGAAGCTGTGATACGTGCGACTCAGCGCCGAGCCGCGAATCGAGATGCGCGCTTCTTCCGAGCCAAACCGGTCTTGGATGAACACCCCTGGAGCCAAACCCAAGCTATCGCTCCAAGTGGATTGGCGGCCTTCACGCACTTGGTCTAGGTCCACCACCGATGCACCACCCGGGATGGTTTTGGCATTGGCAACCGCGCTTTCCAACGTCGGCTGTGTGAGCGCGTGAGGCGAACTTGTGATCACCACGGTTTCGAGGGGTTGTGCTTGTAAAGCTTGGGCGCTTGCGCCGCCACTGAAAGCACCCAACGCGGCGAGCGCGGCCGTGGTGCCGTACGGTATCCATTTGTTTTTCTGCATTTGTTTTCAATCATCTTGAAGGTGCATGCGCCTTCAAGCAGCGCGCAGCCCAACGTGGATGACGGCCTGAGCCGCACACCCGCTTAAAGATCAAAGAAAACCAGCAGGCGGCCCGCGAGAGGGCAAAGGTGGCGCAGTGGCCGAAGCGATGCGCGCAACCTCAACAGGCTGCACCGCATGCGAGAGCGGTGAGGGCTGCGTCAACGCGGTGTTGAGCGCAGGGGGTGGTGCACTGATGGCGGCGCACAAAGGGCAATCCAGCGTGTGGCTCGATGCCACGCCGTCGTCATCGCCTTGCACCACCAGCTTCATGCTGCCCGTGCTCGAGCAAACCAAGTCCATCGCCTTGGGGCTCACCACGGGCGAGGCAATAGCCACACCCACAGACAACGCGAACCACACCAGCACGAAGCGGGCGAGTTGGAGAGCGTTGCGCAAATGTTGCATGCGAGAAATTCTATCTATTCACGATTGCGCATTCACTTGACACGCATCAAACACAAAGTGCGCCAGCAGGCGCAAGATGGACTCGTCAATCAAAAGGAGCATCCGATGGACGCACAACACGCCACCGCCTTCAAGCAAAAGCTTGAAAAACAACGCGCCGACTTGTTGGCCCAAATTGCCGAGCAACGCGGCGGCAAAGCCAGCCGAGCCGAAGTGGCCGCCGATCACTTTGCACACCCCGAGGACTCGGACGCGCAGGTGAATACCGCACGCGATTTGGAGTTCGCCATCAACGAACACGAAACAGCTGAATTAGCCGCCATCGACGAAGCCCTAGCGCGCTTGAGTGCGGGCACATATGGCCACTGCATCGACTGCGATGCCACGATTCCTGAAGCACGCTTGAACGCCGCGCCCGAAGCCGCCCGCTGCATTGGCTGCCAAGAAAAAACAGAACACAACCACCACTAAGAAAGAGAAACACACATGAGCACTTTTCACGCCGTTGTTTGGATGGACCACCAAGAAGCCCACGTGCTGATGTTTGACCGCGAGCACGTCGAGAGCCAACGCGTCAAGTCACGCACGCACCACAAGCACCAAGGCAAGCCCAACGACACCGCGCACTTGTATGCCGACATTGCCAAAGCGTTGGAAGGCACACACGAGGTGTTGGTGACTGGCCCAGGCAAAGCACGCGACGAGTTCCGCGACTGGTGCACACAACACCACGCGCACGTGAACGTGAACGTGGTGGACAGCGTCGCCAGCGACCACCCCACCGATGCGCAAGTGGTGGCCATGGCCCGTCAGTACTTCAAGAAGTTCGATGCGATGGCGACAGACCCTGCGCACCTGAAGTAAGTTAAGCGCTCAGCGGCGCCAGCTCTTGCTCCATCGCACCAAACACGCTTTGCCCATCTTTGCCTTTGGCTTCGATGCGCACGGTGTCGGCGAACTTCATGTACTCGGTGGTGGCTTGGCCGTCACGTGCCGTTTCCATGGCGCGTTTTTCGGCGATGCAGCTGTAGCCTTTGGGCCATTCGGTTTGGCCGTTTTTCTCAAAGCCAGCGTTGCTGACGGTGCCTGTGCTCACAATGGTCCCCGCACGCAACGCGCGGGTTTTGCAGGCGTGTGCCAACAGTTGGCCAAACCCGTACGTCATGTCTGTGCCTGCATCGCACATGCCGACCTTGCGGCCATTCCATGCCACTTGCACCGTGAGGTGAACTTGGCCGTCATCCCACGCATCGCCCAACTCATCGAGCGTCACGGCCACGGGGCTGAACGCTGCCGCCGCTTGGTTTTGCATGCCCGCGGCGACGTGGCGCAACGTGGTGGCGTTGGAGAGCATGACCAAACGCACTTCCTCCAAAGCTGCGTCAGGCGTCGCGCCAGCAGGCACATCGCCGGTGATGACGGCGATTTCGGCAGAGAAGTCCACGCCTAAGTTTTCGTTGGCACACACCACAGGTTCGTGTGCGCCTTGCAAGTGGTCGCTGGCCGATTGGTGCACAGCCAAGTTGCCTTCGGCGTCGCCCAACAAGGCGGCGTGGCTGGCATAGGCCGCGCCCGTCAAGCGCTGATACGCGCGAGGCAGTGGGGCCATGCACAACGCGGGGTCAAACGGAAAGGCGTGACGCGCTTTGCCGTGGTTGAGGGTTTCATACAAGTCTTGCAGTTGAGACGCGATGAAGCCCCAGTCGTCCAGCGCTTGCTGCATGCGAGTGGCAATGCCCGTCGCATAATGCGCGGTGCTCAAATCACGCGACACGACCACCAGTTGGCCGTCGCGTGTACCGTCTTTGTATGTGGCTAATTTCATGCCACGATTCTATGAAAGAACGCCACCCCGCCATGCGCGCCACTGCCTTGCCTGCCCAGCTGC
>Ga0228703_1002484_pt1 | contig 10214 bp, 9 predicted proteins | sample McNCre217_Aug_MG_3_FD_178020 | JGI IMG/M metagenome (GOLD analysis project Ga0228703, IMG submission 178020) | Freshwater microbial communities from McNutts Creek, Athens, Georgia, United States - 29-17_Aug_MG | ecosystem: Environmental > Aquatic > Freshwater > Creek | place: USA: Georgia... | reverse complement strand
ATTGTTTTGCGATCGGTCTGCTGAAGACCTGATCCAAATGCTGTTGAAGGAATGCGACAAGGGCGGCGTTCAACGCTGGCATGGCTGTGGCGTGAAAGCCATTTCACAATCAGACAGTGGCTATCAAGTGCAAACCGACCAAGGCGAGGTTCAAGCCGGCGCGGTGGTGATCGCCACGGGCGGTTTGTCCATTCCGCAAATTGGCGCCACCGACTTTGGCTACCGCATTGCCGAGCAGTTTGGTCTGCGCTTGGTGGCCAGAAGGCCGGGCTTGGTACCGCTCACATTTGATGGCAAGGAATGGACGCCCTATGTCAGCTTGGCGGGCCTGTCACTTCCCGTCAGCATCGAAACAGGCGCCAAAAAAACACGCATGACTTTTGACGAGGACCTGCTCTTTACCCACCGCGGCTTATCAGGCCCAGCCGTTTTGCAAATTTCCAGTTACTGGCGAGAAGGTCAGCCCCTTCACTTGAACCTGGCCCCCCAAGCAGACATCGAAGGCGCGCTGATGCAGGCCAAAGCCAGGTCCAAGAAACTCATAGCGAATGAACTGGGGGCATGGGTGCCGCACCGCTTGGCGGACGCTTGGGTGGCTCAAGACCCCCAATGGCAACGCCCCGTGGCCGAGGCCAGTGACAAGGCTTTGTCTCAATTGGCCCAAAAACTCAGTCATTGGCCCCTCACCCCCAATGGCAGCGAAGGCTACAAAAAGGCCGAGGTCACCCTGGGCGGGGTCGACACCCGGGATTTGTCGTCCCAAACCATGGAATCAAAGCAAGCAGGCCTGTATTTCATTGGGGAAGTGGTGGACGTGACCGGCTGGCTGGGCGGCTACAACTTCCAATGGGCTTGGGCCAGCGCCTTTGCCTGCGCCCAAGCCTTGAAACAAAAACAAGAAATGGCCTCTTAAAAGCCTCGGACAGCCCCCAACTTAGGGCTATAATCTCAGGCTTTGCTGGCAATCCTCCGTCTGCCAAATACTAGTTCGTGACGGGGAACCCGCCGAAACTGCTTGTCAGGGCCCGATCTTCCCTTTCAATGTCAGTCGGCATATTTTGGAAACATTGAAATCCATGACCACCATTCGCGTGAAAGAAAACGAGCCGTTTGACGTAGCACTTCGCCGCTTCAAGCGCACCATCGAAAAACTCGGTCTGTTGACCGATTTGCGTGCCCGTGAGTTTTATGAAAAGCCCACCACAGAACGCAAGCGCAAAAAAGCGGCCGCTGTGAAGCGTCACTACAAGCGCGTGCGCAGCATGCAATTGCCCAAGAAGCTGTACTGACCTGCAACTGCAGTCAGTTCGCTTCGTTCAAAGAATCACACGAATCTTTGAATCTGCAAAGCCCTCCGGGGCCAAGCAAAAGCCCGCCAGAGGACGCTCACGCGGGCTTTTTTTATTTGACATCCCTTTAGGAATCACCATGAGCCTCAAAGACCAAATCACCGAAGACATGAAAACAGCCATGCGTGCCAAAGACACGGCTCGGTTGGGCACCATCCGTTTGCTGCTGTCGGCCATGAAACAAAAAGAAGTGGATGAGCGTGTGGTGTTGGACGATGCCGCTGTGGTGGCCATCGTCGACAAGTTGGTCAAGCAGCGCAAAGATTCCATCGCTGCGTTTGAACAAGCGGCGCGCCAAGATTTGGTTGAGATTGAAAAAGCTGAGATGGTGGTGTTGCAAGCCTACTTGCCAGCCCGCATGTCTGCAGAGGAAGTGACCGCCGCTGTTCAAGCCATCGTGGCTTCTTTGGGCGCCAAAGGCCCTGGCGACATGGGCAAGGTCATGGGCGCCGTCAAAACCCAATTGGCCGGCAAAGCCGACATGGGCCAAGTCTCCGCCGCCGTCAAAGCCGCCCTCGCCGGCTAAGAATTTAATTGGGGTCAGATCAACATTAATTTCCAATCAAAGGGGCTAAAGCCTAAGGGGGGCTGACAATAAATGGGGTCAGATCAACATTAATTTACTTGGCGCATAGGCCTCTTTGAATCATAAAAATTAATGTTGATCTGACCCCAATTAAATTTTCGAGCTCATGATCATGGCGCTGCCGGCCACGGTCATGGCGCCGCCCCACCAAGCGCCAGCGGCGGGTTGTCTGCGATAGACAGCCCACAGCAGTGGCAACAAAAGTACAGGCGCAATGGACGAAAAGATCGCCACCAAGTTGGCTTGCCCTGTCTTCAAGGCTTGCAGTATCAAAGTCATGCCAATCACCATGGACACGGTGGCGCTCAAAGCGGTGTTGAGCAAGCTTTTCCAATTGAGCGGGTTTTTCAATTTCGACAAACTCAAGCCGCACCACAACAACAATACATGCGCTGCAAAACTGGCGGTGGCACGTACCGCAGAGGCAGACACTGCATCGAAGCCCGTGCTCATCAAGGGTTTCATCATGAGCGTGGCAACTGATTGACCCACCGCCGCCAACAGACCCATGGCCACCCCCATCCAGAGCGCGCCACGTGTGTTTTCCCACGCATGTGTTTCTTCTTCTCGTCGGCCCCACAAGGTGGCAACCATCACACCCGAGACCAAAACACCACTGCCCATGAGGGTCCAGCCCCAAAGCGTTTCACCGAAGAACAACCACGCAAACAACGCAGAAAAAAGTGCATGGGTGGCAAACAAAACACCCGAGCGCCTTGGCCCCAGCCTGTTCATGCAAACGAACAAAGCCGTGTCGCCGACCAAGATGCCAATCCAACTGGACAGGGACAGCCAGGCAATGCTTTCAACCGTGAGTTCTGGCCAACGCCCCACGTAAAAGGCTACAAGCCACAACAAACACATGGCAAAAAACAAACGCCATCTCGTGAAAGCAAAAGCGCCCATCTCAGAAGACGCGTTGGCAGAAAACAAAGCACCAATGGCCCAACAGCCAGAGGCCATGCCGGCCAACAACTCAGGCGCCAGCATCAACTGCCCGCAACCTTCATGCGATTGATGAGTACCGAGCCCACCGTTTTGGCACCGTAGGTGTAGGCATCTGCGCCCACGGCTTCAATGCCCTTGAACATGGTTTTCAAATTGCCCGCAATGGTGATTTCGTGAACAGGAAAAGCAATCTCACCGTTCTCGACCCAGAAGCCTGAAGCACCGCGTGAGTAGTCGCCCGTCACGTAGTTCACGCCCTGCCCCATGAGCTCAATGACAAACAAACCTGTGCCCAATTTTTGCAGCATGGCCTTCAAGTCATCCGTCGAACGGGTGAGCTTGGAGGTCAACACCAAATTGTGCGAGCCACCTGCATTGCCGGTGGTTTTCATGCCCAATTTGCGCGCTGAATAGCTGCTTAAGAAATAGCCTTCAACGCGCCCTCCCGAGACCACGTTGCGCTTCAGACCGCGCACACCTTCATCGTCGAAGGGTGAGCTGCCCTTACCGCGCAGCACATGCGGGTCCTCCAAGATGTCAATGTGTTTGGGGAACACAGTCTTGCCCAACGAATCCACCAAAAAGCTGGTTTTGCGATACAAAGAACCGCCGCTGACCGCTTGAACAAAACCACCCAACAAACCTGCTGCCAAAGGCGACTCAAACAACACAGGGCACTCAACGGTAGGAATCTTGCGACTGCCCAAGCGACTGAGCGCGCGCTCTGCGGCGTAGCGGCCCACAGCCTCGGGCGTGGCCATTTGATCGGCAGCACGCATGGATGTGAACCACGCATCGCGTTGCATCTCTGCATTTTTGCCCGGCATGGCTGCAATTGGCGCGACCGACATGCTGTGACGCGAACTGGCATAGCCGCCGCGAAAGCCATGGGTGTGTGCGCTGAAAAAATGACTTTGCTGGGCAGAGACACCTGCTCCATCACTGTTGGTGATTCGGCGACTGGTTTTCAAAGCCGCTTCTTCGCAGGCCAAGGCCAACTGGGCAGCCTGCTCGCTGTTGATGGCCCAAGGGTGAAACAAATCCAATTCGGGGTGCACTTTGGCGATGTCTTCTTCATCTGGCAAGCCCGCTGTGGGATCTTCGGCGGTGAAGCGCGCAATGTCGTAGGCAGCTTGCACCGTTTGTTGAATGGCCGCCTCGGAAAAGTCGGACGTGCTGGCATTGCCGCGTCGATGGCCCACATAAACCGTCACGCCCAAGGATTTGTCGCGATTGCGCTCAACCGTCTCCAATTCACCCTTTCGAACGCTGACGCTCAGGCCACAACCTTCAGAAGCTTCTGCACCGGCATCGGTAGCGCCGATCTTTTTGGCGTGTTTCAGGGCAGAATCGACCAATCCCTCGAAATAGTTGCGGCTGTAGCTGAAACCGTCATGGGCCTGCTCGTTCAATGCCTGCTTAGATGCCTTGGTTTTTTTCGTCATGGGGGTCGGATTCTTCAAAACAATCAATTCATTAAAATTCTAGGTGACGGCTATGATACTTGCCGTCCCGCAAAAAGGCTTCAGCGCTCACATGTCCCGTAAATTCAAAAAAGGTTATTTCGTTCAAGGTCAGTTTGTTGCCGAAGGCAGCGAACTCGACCTTGAGCTCAAACGCGAGCTCAAAGGCGGTACCGATGAGCCCAGCCGCACTGAACTCAAGCGAGAAAGCGACGAGTTGCAAAAATTGGGTGAGAGTTTGCTGACATTGCGCACCGATTTGATGGCCAAAGTCGACTTGCCAGAAAAACTGGTGGAGGCCGTGGCAGAAGCCAAGCGCATCACCAATTTCGAAGGCAAGCGCCGTCAGATGCAATTCATTGGCAAGCTCATGCGCAAACTGGACGAGGATGCTGTGGAAGGCGTGCGCGCTGCGCTGCTAGAGCAAAGCCAAGGCTCGGCACAAGAAACATTGCAGCTGCATTTGGCAGAGCAATGGCGCGATCGCCTCATCAAAGAGGACGAGGCCTGCGGCGAATGGTTGCAAAGTTTTCCTGGCACCGACAGCCAACAATTGCGCGCCCTCATTCGACAAGCTCGCAAAGATGCACCTGCGCAGTCGGCCACCACGGTTTCACAAGGACTGGCACCGCGTCAAAGCCGCGCTTATCGTGAAATTTTTCAACTGGTCCGTGCCGAATTAAGCCGTGCTGACGAAGCCGGCTCAGACACGGAATCCCTTGACGCGAACCTCTGATTTCAACCCCCTTGCCCGCACACACCACCATGTCATTGCACCACGACACCGTCAAAATTGGCATTGTTTCCATCAGCGACCGCGCCAGCACAGGCGTCTATGAAGACAAGGGCCTACCAGCCCTGAAAACATGGCTCACCCAAGCCTTGAAAAACCCCATTGAATTTGAAGCGCGCCTCATTCCCGACGACAAAGAGGGCATCAGCGCTACGCTGGTTGAATTGGTCGACACCGGTTGCAATTTGGTGCTCACCACAGGCGGTACGGGCCCCGCCATTCGCGACGTCACGCCAGAAGCCACACTGGCCATTGCCGACAAAGAAATGCCTGGCTTTGGCGAGCAAATGCGACAAATCAGTTTGCGATTTGTGCCCACAGCGATTTTGTCCAGGCAAGTGGCAGTGATTCGCGGACAAAGCTTGATCATCAACTTGCCCGGTCAGCCCAAATCGATTGCCGAAACGCTGGAAGGTTTGAAAGACAGCGCAGGACAAAGCATTGTCCATGGCATTTTTGCAGCGGTGCCTTACTGCATTGATTTGATAGGTGGCCCTTACCTCGAAACCCACGACGAGGTTTGCAAGGCCTTCAGGCCCAAGACAGCCATCCGCCCACCCCAAGCCTGAGCCTCATCAAAGGGCTTACTTGCCCACCAACTGATTGAGCTTTTCAGCCTCAAAGGTTTCTCGCTTGGCCGCATCATCCGGCATCTGAATGCCTTGTGCGTGTCCTTGCTGCGCGTTCATTGTTTCCAATGCTTGCCACAGCAAAGCAATTTGGTGCTCTTGGCTGGCGGCGTTGTCAATCAAGCCGCGCATGGCTTGCGACAAAGGATCGTCATTTTGAGTCACGCCGTAAGCTGAAAAACCCATCTTGGAGGCCACTGCTTCACGCTGCACGTCTTGGTCTTCTTGAATGATGCGTGCTGGATTACCTACCGCTGTGGCGCCCGCTGGCACTGGCTTGGTCACCACAGCGTTAGAACCCACCTTGGCGCCATCACCCACGGTAAAACCACCCAAGACTTTGGCACCGGCCCCCACCACCACATCTTTGCCCAATGTGGGATGGCGCTTGGCACCTTTGTACAAAGAGGTGCCGCCCAAAGTGACGCCGTGGTAAATGGTGCAACCGTCACCAATTTCAGCGGTCTCGCCAATCACAATGCCCATGCCGTGGTCAAAGAAAACCCGTTCACCCAAGGTGGCTCCTGGGTGAATTTCAATGCCAGTGATCCAGCGGGAAAAGTTGGAGATAAAACGGCCCAACCATTTGAAGCCCGCACGCCAGCAAGCGTGCGCCCACCGGTGCAAAACCACAGCGTGCAAACCGGGATAACACGTCAGCACCTCCCATGCACTGCGCGCAGCAGGATCACGGTCAAGGATGCATTGGATGTCGGAATGTAAACGTGCAAACATAAGCTTCTTCTCAATGCGCCAAGTCTAGCGTTTTGCCTGCGCTGTTTCGATCATGGCTTTAGCAACACCTCGCAAAATATGGATTTCTTCCGGACTCAAGTTGGCACGATTGAAGAGCTGGTTCAAACGTGGCATGAGTTTTTTGGGAGCTTCAGGGTCCAAAAAGCCAATCTCAATCAGCGCCTTTTCCCAATGCGACAACATGCCCGAAACCTGCGCCGCATCGGCCAAATTGGCATCGGCAACTGGGGACGCCACCGGAAACCCACCCAGCGCCATGCGCCATTCGTAAGCCACCAGTTGAAGGGCTGCCGCTAAATTCAAAGAACCAAATTGCGGATGGGTGGGAATCGACAAAGCCACATGGCACTTGTAAACGTCCTCGTTTTTCATGCCAAAACGTTCAGAACCAAACAGGAAGCCAATGGACGAGATGGGACCGGGCTGTTTGACATGTTCGGCAACCCTCTGAGTTTGCGGCGCAGAACGGCCCAACAACATCTCAAAGTGCGCTCTGGGTGAGCGCGTGGGCGGCCCAAAGTCGCGGGGCGTCATGGCCGTGGCGCACAAATGAGAGATGCCCTCAAGGGCCTCGTCCAAGGTGTTCACAATGCGAGTTTTGTCCAGCACGTCGTTGGCACCACTGGCCCTTTGGATGGTCTCTTCCTTGCGCAGCACATTGGCATAACGCGGTGCAACCAGCACCATCTCATCAAAGCCCATGACCTTGAGCGCACGGGCTGCGGCGCCCACATTGCCGGGGTGGCTGGTTTCAATCAGAATAAATCGGGTTCGCATGGGTGACATTGTCACCGCTCCAAGCCCTCCAAAATGCCCAAATTAAGGTTGCCGGAAGCACCGTTTCGCCAATTTCATGGGAAAATGCCGCATCGCCCCTGTCATCGCACAGAGGATCTCTGTTTTTGCTCTTAAAAATTCATGTCGACCAATCTCCACCCCATGCTCAACGTAGCCATCAAGGCTGCACGCGCCGCAGGCGCCATCATCAACCGCGCCGCATTGGATGTGGAAGCTGTTCGAATTTCGCAAAAACAAGTGAACGACTTTGTCACCGAAGTCGACTTGGCCTCCGAAAACGCCATCATCGAAACCCTGCTCACCGCCTACCCACACCACGGTATCTTGGCCGAGGAGTCTGGCAAAACGCATGGCAATCCCGATGCTGACCACGTCTGGATTATCGACCCGCTCGATGGCACCACCAATTTCATCCACGGTTTTCCTGTTTATTGCGTCAGCATTGCGCTTGCGGTCAACGGCAAAATCGAACAAGCCGTGGTCTACGACCCTTCACGCAACGATTTGTTCACAGCCACCAAAGGCCGCGGTGCGTACATGAACGATCGTCGCTTGCGCACCAGCAAGCGCACCCAAATGCACGAGTGCCTCATTTCCACAGGCTTTCCTTTCCGTCCAGGCGACAACTTCAACCAGTACCTGCGCATGATGGGTGACGTGATGCAACGCACAGCGGGTTTGCGTCGTCCTGGTGCTGCAGCTTTGGACCTGGCCTACGTGGCCGCAGGCTTCACAGATGCCTTTTTTGAAACAGGCTTGCAAATTTGGGATGTGGCCGCAGGCTCATTGCTGGTCACAGAAGCCGGCGGCCTGGTGGGCAACTTCACAGGAGAAGCAGATTTCTTGGAACACAAAGAATGCTTGGCCGGCACCCCCAAAATTTACGGCCAACTGGTGCCGATCCTGGGCAAGTACAGCAAATTTGCCAGTGCAGGTGAGAAAGCGTCGGTTCGCACAGCCAACGCCAAGGATGCCGCAGCAGCACCGGCTGGGCAAGACGCAACGGACAGCCCCTTCTAAGCCATGACAGACGCGCTCGACCTGAGTGCCCACACCCCCATGATGCAGCAGTACCTGCGCATCAAGGCGGAGTTTCCTGACACCCTGGTTTTTTACCGGATGGGTGACTTTTACGAATTGTTTTTTGAAGACGCCGAGCGGGCTGCCGGCCTCATGGACATCACCCTCACCCACCGCGGTCAAACCGCCGGCAAACCCATTGCCATGGCGGGTGTGCCTTTTCACTCGGTTGAAAACTACCTGGCCAAGCTGATCAAATTGGGTGAGTCCGTGGCCATTTGCGAGCAAGTGGGCGATGTGGCCACCAGCAAAGGCCCTGTCGAGCGCAAAGTTGTTCGCGTCGTCACCCCAGGCACCCTCACCGACACCGAGTTGCTGTCTGACAAAAGCGAAGCCATTTTGTTGTCGCTGCACATTGCACCGCGCAATGCCTGCGGCTTGGCTTGGCTGAGTGTCACGCAAGGTGTCTTGCATTTGGCTGAATGCACACACGATGAATTGGCCGATTGGCTAGAGCGCATTTCACCCAGCGAGTTGCTGGTCAGCGCGAGCATCACACCCAAATGGGAGCAGCAAATTCAATCGATGCGGCGGGGGCAACGCGGTTTGGCGCTGTCGCTGACTTTGCGACCGGACTTTCAATACGATGCGGGCTTGGGCTACGGCAAGCTGATCAAACAACTCAATGTGGCCAGCTTGGCCGCATGGGACGCCGAGAAACTGGGTCATGCGCATGCTGCAGCTGGTGCTCTGCTCACTTACGCAGAACACACGCAAGGCAGAACCCTGCCTCACGTGTCGCAACTCAAAGTGCAAAAGGCCAATGACCTCATTGACCTGCCCACCACCACCCGTCGCAACTTAGAACTCACGCAAACTTTGCGAGGTGAAGATTCGCCCACGCTGTTTTCGTTGCTGGACACCTGCATGACGGGCATGGGCAGTCGGCAGCTCAAACAATGGCTTTTGAACCCACCTCGCGATCGACACATTGCGGTGGCGCGTTTGGCTGCCATTGCGCAATTGAATGACCCCAGTGCTTCCGCACAAAGCGGCGTCGCCATGGGGTCGCGCTTGCGCGAGCAACTCAAAGGCGCCAGCGATGTGGAGCGCATCACCGCACGCATCGCCCTCAGGCAAGTGCGTCCGCGTGAATTGGTGGCACTCAAAAATGCGCTCATTCGATCAGCCAACTTGGCGCTGCACTTGCAAGAAAATCTGGGCCATTTGTCACCCACCCAGCTCTTGCACGACATCCATTTCGATTTGCAGCCCCCCGCTGGCCTCACTGAAATGTTGCAACAAGCCTTGCTCGAGGAGCCCGCCAATTTGATTCGGGATGGCGGCGTGATGGCACAGGGTCTTGATGCCGAACTGGACGAATTGCGGGCCATCCAAACCAATTGCGATGACTTTTTGCTGGAACTCGAAACGCGTGAAAAAGCCCGTACGGGGATTGCCAATTTGCGCGTGCAATTCAACAAGGTACATGGCTTCTACATCGAAGTGACACAAGGACAAATCGACAAGGTGCCAGACGACTACCGTCGCCGTCAAACTTTGAAGAATGTCGAGCGCTTCATCACCCCCGAGCTCAAAGCCTTTGAAGACAAAGCTTTGTCTGCACAAGAGCGCGCACTGGCCCGCGAGAAATACTTGTACGAGCTCTTGCTCGATCAATTGCAAAACCACATTCAAGCGCTCACTCGATTGGCGCAAGCCATGGCGCAATTGGATGCGTTGTGCACCCTCTCAGAGCGCGCTGTCACACTCAATTGGTGCGCACCGCAATTTGCCAAAGAGCCCTGCATCGAAATCAGGCAAGGACGCCACCCTGTGGTGGAAGCGCGCTTGGCCGAAAACTCGGGAGGA
>Ga0228703_1002480_pt1 | contig 10221 bp, 8 predicted proteins | sample McNCre217_Aug_MG_3_FD_178020 | JGI IMG/M metagenome (GOLD analysis project Ga0228703, IMG submission 178020) | Freshwater microbial communities from McNutts Creek, Athens, Georgia, United States - 29-17_Aug_MG | ecosystem: Environmental > Aquatic > Freshwater > Creek | place: USA: Georgia... | reverse complement strand
TAGGTATCTCATTATCTAATCCAAATTTGATGAAAGGTACTATAAGCATATGTATTTACGTAGTCATCCACTTCCCATCGTAATCCTGATCCACGTATTCCCCAGTGATAGGTTCCACTTAGCCAAAATGGAAATTCCGTCATGGCAGCATTGTACTGATCAGAAAAATAATTCGCTGCAGATGCGGGAAGATATGCTGAATGTCCTGTAAGGAGGGTATAATTCCCTGTTGTGGATATTCCAGTCATATTTCCCGTTCCATTTTTAAAGTAGTTGATCGTATTAGCATGCGATGTTTTGAAATGGATTACTCGACCATGCGCCGCACTTTTTCCATAAAACCGTAATTCACTAAAGCTAAAACTAGTCAAGTAGGCATTCGATGCATGTCCCCAGGTGGTTGCAGAGGATTGTTCATCTCCCCCCAAAGTAGTAGAACCCTGCAAGGGTAAGGTATTTGTTTTAACGACCAATGCCGGTGTGGTGTTTCCCAGATGAAGGTAATTCAATACCAAGGTCCAACCGCCGCCATCGGTATCCATATCACATTGGCATGAGGTGGCTGGCAGTGCTCCTGCCGTTCCATCGGGATCTATCACATAAACGCCCGAAGTAGCATTGGGGAAATTGGTTTTGATTTCATTGCAAGATTTAAACACATTGTCTCGCAATAAAATTCCGAGGCGCATGGAAGGATGGCCATATACAGTCAAGGGAATAATGCGGACATAGCGCCCAAACATCACATTGTCAAAATTTCTGTAGACTTTGGTATTTCGATCATAATTTAAACTAAGACTGGTAGGTGTTGCGGTACCCCAGTTAACATTGTCCATGCTGACATCTACGCGTGCTGTTGTTACCCATTGATCTGAATCTACCCGGCCTTGTGTCACGATGCCTTGAATCCAGCGGGGACTTAGTAAATCATATTGCAAATATTGATTAGCAACTGCGGTGGTTGCCGCCGACCAGCCTTGAAAGGAATCAATCCAAGGCGAGTAAAATGCTTGTCCATACGTTTGACCAACCCAAGCACCATAGGTAGACCAATTCGCGGCCAAATTAAACGATTCCATCGGAGGACTTCCGTTTAGATTGGTCGCAGGAACCCATTTACTGGTAGGACCCGCTAAAACCAATTTACCGGTACCCGAAAAGTTAATTTTATTGGAATATACCTGATTGATATTGGCCGGAATCGTAACCGTTTGCCCATCTAAAATCGTAGCATTACCCGTCAGGTTACTCGGGCTTGACCAAGTAGCCGTGTTCGTAAAGGTATTGGAACTCGCACTATTGGTGGAGGATTGTGCGAATAGGGCAGAGGTATAGGCCAACAAGCTCAGAAGAAACACCGCGTTTCTAAGCCGAACAACTGTATGCAAAACCATAAATATCGAATTCCTAAAGCCCATGCCTTGCCTTGTCTTTATTAAATTTCGCCGTAATTTCAGCCAGTGTTAATTCCCGATTGTAAATTTTAAATTTCGTCAAGTACATCGATTGAAGGTAATTTTCATTAATGAACACAGCACTAAGAGTGGGCCTCGATGACGCATTATTGATTCCTCTGGCAATTCTTATTCCTCCTCCCATAAGGTTTAATTTTGCAATAGGAGCGGAAGTCCCGATCCCCACATTGCCTCCCAAAGGATTTAATGCCCAAATGTATTTCGTCCCAAACGTCTTATTGCGTGCCTGAATCCAAGTAAAGGTCGATGTGCTACTACAGCCAAAATTCAAAACATGTGAAACCGATAAACCTCCTACACGTAAATTCCCATTTGCTGCAGTACCGCTTTTGCTTGGGTCAGCTGTTGTAGCAACTACTTCAGGTTTGTTAATAGGGGCCGCAGTTCCAATACCTGTTTGGGCGGATACCCTAATAACAAAAAATAAGCCAAAAATTACGATGAACTTACTCATATCTAATTACCTCTTAGTTCTTACCTCTTAGTTCCTATCTCACCCAATACCAAATAATACCCGGATTGGCATTTGCAGCTCCCCCACCTGCATCACTAATCCAAGGAGATGGGCTGTAATATTGGTTGTTGGAGATCATGGTTCCCCACCAGTTCCCGGTTCCATCGGATAAGGTATAATATCCGGTATTTGATCCTACATAACCATACCATGGCATTCGTGGCGCCATACCATTGTTACTTGCCACGTAATTCCAGGTACCAAATTTTGTATTTAGGGTAATATTTGAATTTGCATTGCTGTTGCTTACAAAACTATAGGCCGCATTCGCTGTCCAAATACCCCCATAATTTCCCCGAGTACCGGCTTCAATCATGTACTGAAATCCACTGGAGGATTTTTTAATGTAATCGGCCCAAGCGATGATGGAATAACTAGAACTGGATGTACTCGTGATTTCTGCGGCTGTACTAAAAGGGTTACTTGTATTGTATGCGATCGAGTTGGCATAGCTCCATACCGAATTCGAGGAGTTTTTCAATATCAAGGTCCAGCCTCCTCCGTCAGTTGTCATATCCGCATAGATTTTAAAAGGAGCCCCTCCATTGATATTGGCATTTTTGATCCAATAAAAACCATCGGTTGAACTCGGATAATCCTGTTTGATTTGATAGGCACTCGTGGAAGCCGTAGCAGGTGTTAAGCCATCGGGAATAAATGTGAGGGTGGAGTTATTGAATTTGGACGTAATTTCATTTTGAGTTAATTCACGCCGGTATACTTTAAATTTTGACAGATACATATTTTGCATGAAGTTATTGTTGAAAATCCAACATGCAATTCGTCCAACACCCCCATTGAAATTCACGGTTGACGTATTTTGTGAACCTTGAATTTGGGTCAAGGTTTGTTTGACCCCATTGATGTAAATTTTATTCTGTAAATAGCTCCCAGAATTCATGACAAATACGTAATGGTTCCAATTATTTAATAAGCCCAAACTACTTACCTGTGCGGCCGTTATTCCATAATTATCCCCCATACTTGAATTAAATCCCAAACTGCCAGAATTAGCATATACATCATATAAATTGAATCCAAAGAACATACTGTTCGTTAAGGTGGTAGGGTAGACCCACATTTCAAAACTAAGTGTCGTCGCGCTGCCTAAATTGAAATTAAAATCGGTATAGCCCGTGGAAGTTCCATTGTAATACATGATCCCATTTCCACTCGTTGAATAGCTAACGCCTGCTGCATTCGTGGCTGTTTTGGCATTCCCTGAGATGTCGTTCCATGTTGTTCCTGAGCCCGGATAGCTTAGGTAATTTTTCGATGCATCCAACATCAATACCAAATCGTACTCGGGGGCTTCATCCAGGTATAATTGATAGACCTCGGCAGCAGAGAGCGATGCTGCATACCATTTCACATCGGCCAATAAAAAACTCCCGTAGGCGCCCGAACCCATGTGGGTGCCGTCGGTTGCCGCTAGGGCAAAGTATTGTGATGTTGTCAATGAGGACATAGCAGGCCCGTCGCGGGTATACGTCGCTGAATTAATTAATGCGCCATCCAAATACGCCACAATGCTGTTACCCGTGTAGGTCAAGACAACATGATGCCATGTATTTAAGGAAACGGTGGACGCCGACGTAATGATTACATTCTTAGGCCAAACGGAAAATTTCAAATAACCTCCAACCATCTCAATATCCGAGGTATGATACCCTCCTGAAATTGTTGTTGAGTTTAAATCGGATAACACGACACCATTGGCTGCTGTTGGATTAAACCAGAGACTGATCGTAAAAACGCCCGAACGACTGGAGGAACTTACAGGAGGATAATAATTTTTTAAATCTCCCATCATCATATAATGTGCATTCGCCGCATTGAATTTAAGATAGCCAGGGTCCTTGTAAAAAACTGGACTATTGCTTAAAGTCGCCGGCAAATTAATGCCGTTTGTACTTGCCACACTCGTACCTGCTCCCGCATAGGAAGTTGGGTTAGCAAAATCATAATTCACAATTAAATTATTTTTGCTAATGGAATTTGGATAGGCAGGAGCAAAAAATTGCGCCTTTACCAAGTAACTGAACAAGAAAAATACCCAAAAATAATATTTCATTCTTAATTACTAAGTTCCCCTGAGATAATGACGACATTACTTCCCATATGCAAAATGGTCGCCAATGCATATTGGCCAATCGTTTTCGTATAGGAATTTCTACTAATCGGTGTTAATCCTGATCCCGCTAAAGTTACTTGTCCTGTACCTTGTTGGACCACCATACAATTGAATCCATCTGGCAAACCAGAAGGTATCGTCAAAGTCACAGCAGTCGCACTCGTGAAACTAATGACGGTTCCATTATCAGCTGCAACCAAGGAATAGCTGCCGGATTTGGAGGAAATACTTGCTCCAAAACCTGATAATTTGGAGTTTGTAGAAGAACCTCCCGTTAAATTTCCGGTTGTCGAGACGTTCCCACTCGTATAACTGATATCATTACCCGATTTTACCCAATCATTGCTTAATCGCAACCAAGTAGGAGAGGCCGACGTTCCTGTATTGACGAAAAAGCCAACGGGTGCATCTGTTTGATAGATCAACAATCCGGTTGCAGGTAAACTAATAGCCGTTTTTTGAGCGGCAGTCATCCGAGGTACTAAGAAACCTTTGGTCGTTGATGCGATCTCTAATTTAGCTGAAGCATCCGGTGTCGTGGTGCCGATACCCGTTTGGGCAAGTACACTTTGTGACAGTAGCAATAGAATAAATAAAATCTTCTTCATATCATCGAATATAAATTTCTACCCTTGCCGAGCGATTAATTCCTGCATTGGTTCCGCAACATGAATATTGATCGCCTGCTGAATAATTAATGTTGGTGCTAAATAAGCCCGACATACCTATTCCGCCCGACACGTCATTCGAGGTCTGTTCTCCATTCGGATAAAGTCCTCCTCCGTTTTCATTCCAGCCAAAACCCCAACGAACCTTCGCCGTGGAACTAGCATTCATGTAATTAAATCCGTAAAAACGAACATCGGTTTGGGCAGAGAAGGCGGTGCCCTTTCCAGCAAAGGAAGAAGCATCCCCAAAAAATAATTTAGATGCACTGGCAAAGAACTGAATGGGAGTGATCCGAATGCCATTATTGAAATTGTTCTGAAGCCAACTCCAATTGTTGTAGGAACTTAACAAATTGACACTTCCACCAGTAGTACTAGAGCCATAATTCGAAGGTATGTCGGGAAATAGGGCCATCATGTCTTTGGAATAATAATAATTCATGGCATCGAATTTGGCATCTCCATCATTTCGATTGACAGCACTTGGGTTTAGGGTATTCACAGCCGTCCAATAGGTACTGTCATAATAAAAGGTCGTTCCCCGGGTTGCTTTCATCATCATCATCCAGCCCCCGCCATCGATGGCCGTGCTCAACAAACAATACAACTGAGTAGGGCCCACATAGGGTAAATTTATCCAATATACGCCATCCGTGTAATTTCCAAATGCCGTTTGTAAGTATTTAGCGCTCGGGGCAGCCTTGGCGGCAGTGCTACCATCTAAAACGGGTGTACTGACAACTTCTTGTAGATTTTGGGTCCAACTCGCAAAATAGGTATTGGCAGGATATTGGCTCGTGTAAGTGCTCGGGGCACTGCCTTGAACGGGCGATTTCCAATATAAACGAAGACCATATCCGCCATTGCCTTGCTGCTGACGTATAATCATATCGTATTTTTGCCCGGCAGTTAAATTAATGGTACCAGTCAATGTACCTAAACTTTGTACGGCCGCTGCTGTATATCGCGACAGTACCATCGTTCCATTCAAGGTTAATTCGACGGAATCATCCCCTTCCAGGGTAAACGTATAATTTCCCGACTCCAAGGGAATAAATGTACCCTGAATTTTGAAGGCAAAATAGGTACCCGCATTGGGTAAATTGATGCCAATCGCCGAAAGTTCAGCACTCGTTTGCCAGTCGAGTATCCGACTCGAATTTGTTTTTCCCGAAGAACTCAGGTTGGTCAACGAATAATTGGTATCAAATAGCTTATTCATGTCGGCATTATTCGTTGGAATGATCGGATACTGGGATGTATTCCCCGTGCCACCATGAGTACTGTAAATCCAATAATCAAACTGCATTCTCGATTGAATGGGAATGGCGTGTTGGGTACTCAACACCTGCGCATGAGTTTGAATTATAATGATTAAGAAAAGAGCAATATATTTTATTCTCATTTCGATTAATTCGTCATGTCGCCGGATGAAACGTATATGCCGGATGCTATACTTACCAACGTGGCAATGGCATATTGACCGGCTGTTTTCGTGTAATTGTAGCGGTTGTAAATTGTTGAACCTGAGGCGGACAAGATAACTTGTCCCGCGCCTTTCTGAATGATGAGGCAGTTAAAGCCCACCGAAAGTGACGGAACTGTTAATGTGACCGTTGTTGCGCTGTTAAAGGTTATGACTTTCCCATTATCACTATTGGTCAAGGTATAATTACTGCTCTGATCATTCATGACCGAGCTGAAATTCGACAAGGTACTCGTGGTTCCATTCCCTGTAATGGGGCTTGCCGTAGTGGACCCGATCATGTTAATCCAGGCACTTCCATTCCAAAAATAATAGCCAGGTATGACATTGTTGGGTGAAGTTCCTGCCGTCGCTGTATTATAAACCAATAAACCGTTGGCGGGGGAAGTGATGGGAGACGCTGCATTCGATGCGGTTAGGGCAACGCGTGGGGGCAAGAATCCCTTATCGCTTGCAGATACATCCAACTTGGCGGATGCATTGGGTGTCGTCGTACCGATACCTGTTTGGGCTCGAGCTGCGAAACTTAAGAAAACCCATAAATAAAGATAAATGCGTTTACCTGCCATATCGAGATCTTGTTGCATTAAAATTGTTTAGTATTTCGGCCTCTGTCAAAGCACGGTTGTAAATTTGAATCATAGGTATGTTGGCATTTCCATAAACTCCCCCATATCCCCAATAGGCTCCCCGTGTTTGTCCGATTAAATAAGGATTGCTTGTTGTATTAATGGATCGAGGTAGAACAAATGGTTTTGAATTATTTGTCGTCCATGATGTATTCCATTGATACACACTGTTTGCGAAATTCCCATCAAAGCAGATGCGCACGGAGGTGTTTGAATTATCATACGTATAAGCCACAAAATGCCAATTCCCATCGAATAAAGTTGAAGCAGCAATGGGATAAATCAAATCATTTCCCCAAAAACATAAGGCAATTCCACCATTGTTCGTTGGAGGATAAGAACCTGAAGTTCCAGCACCATTGGTATAAACTATAAATAATTGTTCGGCATTATCAACAGTTACAGCACCTTTATCCAATAAAGTAGTATTCCGATTGGCGGTCGATTTATACCAAACCATGACCGTCCGTGAATTATTACCACTCGTAGAAGGTATCGCTACGCCATTGACATAATCATCCACGCCATCGAAGGTGATGTAACCGCGATTAGGTAAGTTGTAGATGGGCCCATTCGTTAGGGTTCCGTTGTATCCTGAACTTGATAAATCCTTCCACGTTGTCGTATTGCCATTGTGTGAGGTTAGATTTCCTGCATCCAAATGGAGTACTAAGCCATCTGTAATAATCGGGTTAGATTTAATAATTAGACCCATCCGCATGGTAATGTGACTATTCCAATCTTGAGGTTTTGCGCGAACATATTTGGCATAAACGACATTGGGAAATAAAATCGTTACAGCATCGGTTGAATTCGTATTAAAGGCAACGTTAGTCAGAACGTTTGTCCAAGTGCTTCCGTCTAAACTCACATCCACATGGGCCGACTTAACCCATTGGCCCCCGTTGACCGATCGACCTTGTACGACAATACCGGTTAGGTAAACAGGAACATCGTAATTTAAAGTTATCCACTGATTTACGTCATTCGTTCCCGCCGACCAGCCTTGTGGAGAATTTAACCAAGGGGTAAAATGATATCCAGTGGTTGTGGTAGGATAGGGCGCATTGGCATAGAAGGGATCACTCACAAAAGAGCTGGAAACCGACCAATAACTTGGGGTTGAATTCGTGCTTGGACTATGAATAAATGTGTTGGACAGATTCGAGCTACCGGGCGTCCATTTGCTGCTATTGTCTGTCAAGATCATTTTCCCCGTTCCATTGAAAATGACTTTATTGGTATTCAATAAACTGGAACTATTCAACGTGATCGTATTGCCCGAATTAATTTGCAAGCCACCAAAAATATTTGGAAGATTGGAAACGCTACTGGATGTCATTGTGCTGTTATTCGCGCTGGCCAAAGAAAAAGCCATGTCATTGTTGTGCACAACATAACTTGCATAAACTCCGGTGTAGGGGCTACCCGCAGGAAAATCTTCGCTGAATTCAACTAAGTAGCCTCCAATTCCACTAGAATTAGCTCCTGCTAAGTCATTCCAACAGGTGGCTCCTCCGGATTTGGCGACCACATAATCTTCTCCATTATTACCTCCATCCGAATTATTGGGTTCATTGGCGCACCAATTGGTATATTGCCCAGAAACCGTGACCCCGGTGGATGCATAGCTAGTATAGGTTGTATTCGTAATACCAGCAACGGAAGTATTCCAAATGACGGTATTTTGCTCCGGACCGGCATCTAATATCCATTGCCCTTCTGTCGTGGCATCCGATATAGCCACCCAAATATTATTTTGTGAAATATTGTTATTGATAAAATCATTTTCGGCCTGCGTGGTTATGGTTGCCAAATATGCATTTTTCCCTTTAAAGGCTGCTTGACTGGTCGCCCCTGATTTGGCGGTTGTGTAGGATACTGCACCTGAAACAAACTTGTAAAAATGTTTATTGGTGGGATTATAGATATAGGATGCATCGTATGTGGAAACTTCAATATTAATTTTGATGGCAGTTTTTACACTTCCCATCGTCACCGTCATGGCTGCAAGCGCGGCATTTACATTATCTCGTGTTCCATAAAACACCAAACTACTGATTCCTGTCCAGGCATTATAGCCATAGTTTCGCGTCAAGCCTGTGTTTGTAGGTAGATTGAGTGTCGCTCCATTGTGATATTCTAAACTTAGGCTGACCAGTAATTGATCCGTATTGTTGGCCCAGTTAACTACAAAATTACTTACGTCGACGGTCGTACTAGCTTCGATTGTTACGGGTGCAGGAATACTAATCATTTGTCCAAATGAGACACTTGAATAGAGAAACAAGAAAATGACCAATAAATTTCTCATATTAATGAGCCCGACGCTTCAGTTTTTTTAGCTCTCTTTTTAACTGATTAATTTGCTTTTGTTGCTCCTTCATCGCCTCTACAAGTAAAGCGACAACTTTGTCGTATTGTACCGACTTGTATCCTTCCGTCGTGTTTTCGGTCTGAACGATTTCGGGTAAGACCTTTTCCACTTCTTGGGCAATGAAACCTAGTGTTCGTTTATCCGAGAACATGCGTTGCGGAAATGCCGAAGTATTCCAATTGAAATGCACACCGCGCAAGGCCAAAACTTTTTGTAAGGGATTCGCAATAGGAGTGATGTTGGTTTTAAATCGCGCATCCGAGGATCCTGCAATCGAGTTGGCAATGATGTCCCCTGTTACCTGTAAGCGTACGGTGGGTGCGCTATTGCCCATCCCAATGAATCCATTTTCCTTGATGACCATTCCATTTGCTTCACTCGTATTAAAGATACGCAAACGAGCATCCGCTGCTGTTGTACCGTATTGATCGATACTCCAATCCGCCGTAGATCCCGTTAGGGATTTTTTAAAGTTTATTTGACCCCCTTCATAGGCATTGGTCGTGGGGTTAAGGGTGATTTCACCAGGTATCGTACCCGCCGCATTTCCCACGGTTAAGGTTGAATTAGGTGTTGAATTACCTATGCCCACATTTCCCCCTAAGGGATTGATGCCTAAAATGTAATTCGTTCCATAGGTTTTATTCCTGGCTTGAATCCAAGCGAATGTACTCGTGCTACTTAAGCCAAAGTCCAAAACATGGACTGCCGAAATTCCGCCTAAGCGTAAGTTTCCATTGGCCGATGTTCCGCTACTCGCTGGATCAGCCGTTGTGGCGACCACCTCGAGTTTATTGACAGGAGCTGTCGTCCCAATACCCGTTTGCGCATAGGCAGTTCCAGATAGGAGGGTGAGGAAGGTAATTAATTTTATGTATTTCATCTTGATCATCGTATGTCACGTTTGGACATTAATTCATTTTAGAACAAATCCTTTG
>Ga0228703_1002479_pt1 | contig 10222 bp, 10 predicted proteins | sample McNCre217_Aug_MG_3_FD_178020 | JGI IMG/M metagenome (GOLD analysis project Ga0228703, IMG submission 178020) | Freshwater microbial communities from McNutts Creek, Athens, Georgia, United States - 29-17_Aug_MG | ecosystem: Environmental > Aquatic > Freshwater > Creek | place: USA: Georgia... | reverse complement strand
CATCAATTTTATCCGGATTATACACCACGGTAATGTTCGATTGATCTTCGAGATTCAAATCCGACTTTTCGATTCCTTTCGTTAATGCCAAATTCTTCTCGATACGCTCCTTACACATCTCACAAATGGCTGATGTTTTAATCTTTACGGTTTGCGAAGGTCCTGCCAATAACCCGAAAGACAGGAGTAGAAAAAATAATAAATGTTTCATCCAATTGTTTTTTTAACCCCAGGCTTCAGCCTGGGGAGTATAACCTATTTTTTAACCACTTTCAAATCCATCGTACATGCGGGACATTTCCCCTTTTTCGCATAGGTTTTCGTTCCCTCACATTTCATTGGACATTGATACACTTCTTTTTTCTCTTCCGTTTTTGTCTTTTTAGACGCTTGCGTTTGTGCAAATGTTCCAAACATGGCAAAAACCATTCCAGATACTAAGATGAACTTTTTCATAGCTGTATTATTTAGTTGATTTTATAACGTAATCCTGTGTAAACCATTCGACCCGCTACTGGTCCCCAAACCATCGTTGCATCAAAACCTGTCTTAAACGGATCGGAGGCACCCATGATTGGGTTGCTTTGTGTAAAATTAAAAAGATTTTCTACGCCAAGGTACATTTCCCATTTTTTAAATTGGCGTGTCACTTGCCCATAAACCATTGAAAATGCAGGAGCATTGACCTCAGCAGCATCAGTCGTATGTACATAAGCGTTCGGAATTCGACGCTCCCCGCTCCATTGCCAAGTCAAGTCAAATTTCCATATATCATATTTAGTCGCATAAGCCACATTCACAAGAATTCGGTCCCGATTCAAGAAGGGTTTTGTCAATCTTCTTAAGCTTCCATTTTGGCCTACATAATCTGAGGCCACATCTTGAAATCGATAAGCTGTCTTCCATTCCAAACGAGGGATGGGACTATAATTAAACTCGATTTGAGCACTTTTAGCATAAGACACGCCCGGACTTGAATACATGCGAATCGAATGAGCCGTCTCCATGTCCACGATCCATTGATGTGTAAAATCCGTTTGGAAATAATCAAAAACTAGATTCGCTTTCCGACTCCCCAACGTAAAATCATGTGTCAAACTGAATCCATAATTCCACGCTTCTTCCAAAGGATTAAGATTTCCCTGCAATTGCAAATAGCGATTATTCGCCAAGAAGCCCATATTTTCTGCCAAAGGATTCACACGTCGCCAGCCTTTTCCCGCGGAGACACGTGCATACCAATCCGATGCGATATCCCATTTGGCATGCAAACGAGGAACCCATTTCGTGCCCAATTGATTATGAAAATCAATGCGATTTCCCAGTACCAAGGTAAACTTATTTGGAACCGTCAGCGTATACTCGCCAAAGAAACCCGGAACCAATTCGGTTCGTGCATAACTCGAATCTAAATACCGCTCCTGATAGGAATCATACAAGAAACTAGCCCCTGCTTTCCAGGTATGATTTGTATTGTCAATCATCGACTGGTAAATCAAATTCCCAAACATACTCTGCTCCCGACCCGTATATTGCTTGAATGCAAAATAGGCATCATTTTGATGTTGGCTTGTCGACAAAATTAATCCTACGCCCTTCCAAGGTTTCGTAGGAAATAAGCGGGCAATCTTAGCAAACGCTTCAAAACGGCCGGTATTACTCCCAAAACCATAGACTTGATACCGATTCGATTGTAGTTCATCGAAGCCATTTTGACCGGCTAGTCGGCTTTCCTTCAAATATCCTGCCCCGGCTTGTAGCATCCAATGCTCCGTCGCATATTTCCAACGATTCAAGACATTCACCAAACTAAACAAGGGCAAATCCATGAATCCATCCCCATTCCCATCGATACGCGCCGCTTGTTGGGAATAATGTGTCAACAATGCCGTTGAAAGCTTTCCACTGAATTTATAAGCTGCTTGTTGGTTGACCTCAAACCGCCCCTGAGAATTCCCATAGGCATTTAAAAAATACACTTCTGAAGTATCTGGTTTGGCTAATTCCATGTTGATTGCTCCCGTCATGGACTCATAGCCATTCACCACGGAACTTTGGCCTTTCGCTAAGTCAATAGATCGAATCCAAGTGCCAGGAATATAATTCAAACCATAGGTAGATTTCAAGCCACGAATGGAAGGTACGTTTTCCACTTGTGTCTGAACATAGGTACCCGAAAGCCCTAATAGCGAAATTTGCTTCGCACCCGTGACGGCATCCGTGAAATTAACAGATACACTCGCGTTGGTTTCAAAGCTTTCAGAAAGATTACAACAGGCCGCTTTGGCCAACGTTTTCATCGTTAAAACTTCCCGACTTTGAATGGACTGTACATCGTGACCGCCTGGACTTGCGAGGACTTTGACCTCCGACAATTCAGCATCATTTGCGCGAAGATGTACATGGACAAATTGGGGTTTCGTAACCCATACAGAATCGGGGGCAAAGCCAACCGAACGAATAAGCAACCAACCGGGAAAGGTTTGAACATTGACCGAAAACAAACCATTGGCTCCTACTATGCCACCTTTATGATCGGGTTTATAATAGACCGATGCGCCTAGCAAGTCCTCCATTTTGCCAGAATCATCCAGGCTCATCACCCGACCGGTGATTTCCTGAGCCATCGCCTGCGAACAAAGCAGGCAAAAAATTAATACATATTTTGAATACATGAGATAAGCTGTTTTAGTGAACTAAATGAAATCATTTAATCCGCCTAAATCAGATACACTTGCAAGAAAGCTCGCCGAAGCGATTGTGCGATTGCAACGCTTTCTGAATAGCTGTGGACGGCATGAACCACTCCAGTAACAGGCTGAAATTGAGCAATCGCGGCTTGACACAAAGGTGCCAAATCAGCCTTCAAAGCTTGTTTTTTAACAGAAAAGACTGAATGTTGCTTAACCTGAAAATGCTTAAAATGAAAACAAGTCGAGCGCTTAATTTGTGTTTGTTTCGGATGACCCGTTGATTTTTGAATGGTCCATGAGGCCTTTTGAATTCCGGTAAATAAACAGGTGGATTGAGTCCACGAAAAACCCACATTGGCCGCTAAAAACCAAACAACAAACAAAAGCAAGAAACTACGATTCAGAAATATGCGCATCAAATTTCAGCCTTAAAACAATAATCGAACGAATAAATATGTGAATTTGTTCCAAATATATCTAAATATAAGTAAATTCACGGAATCAAAATGTGTTCTACTTATCAAATTCCTTAATTTAGTCTTCTTACTAGCCTTCATACAAAGCGCAATAGCGCAAGGAACAACGACCCCCAAATTTAGGTACCTCATTTTATTTAAAGACAAACAGGCGAACAGCTACACGCTAAATCAGCCGCAAGCCTTTTTAAGTACTCGAGCGCTAAATAGACGCGCAAAAATGCAAATTAAACTCACAGAACAAGATTTACCCGTAAGTACCAAATACATCAATCAAGTAATCACCCAAGGTGCTACAGTTCTCTATCCCTTGAAATGGATCAATGGCGCTGTGATTAAAACGGATCCAACAACCCTTAAAAAAATCCTTGATATCCCATCCGTTAAAGGCTATTACAAAAACATGGCTTTAGATACTGTCGGAGGAATCCAAGTCAATGCTGCCTTTCGTAAACTTGCCAATGAGTCTCCATCGGATTACGGTGTATCATTTGCCCAATTGACACAAATTGGTGTCGATGTTATGCACCAAAAGGGCTTCCATGGAGAGAACACCTTGATTACCTTGTTGGACGATGGTTTCCAAGATGCGAACATATCGCCCGTTTTGGCACCTTTATTTATTGAAAAAAGAGTTTTGGCCACCCTGGCAACTGACCCAACCGAGAAAAATGTATACAATGGGGGCTCACATGGAACAGAAGTCTTAAGCACCATTGGAGGGCAAGCGAATGGTAAACTTTATGGTACGGCCTATATGGCCAATTTTGCTTTGGCACAAACCGAAGAAAGTGACCATGAATTATTAATTGAGGAGGCCAATTGGCTTCGTGGTGCGGAATGGGCAGATAGCCTTGGTACAGACGTTTTAAGCTCCTCCTTAGGGTATACCACATTTAATAACCCTAAATACGACCATACCTACCGGGATATGGATGGAAAAACCGCGCTGAGTTCCCAAGCAGCTACTTGGGCAAGCCAGCGGGGCATCATTTGTACCATATCAGCAGGAAATGAGGGTTCTTCGAACTGGAAATACATTTCATCTCCGGCTGATGCTGATTCTATTTTAAGTGTTGCGGCCGTTGACCGGACAGGACTACGCGCTTCTTTTAGTTCTGTGGGACCAAGCTTTGACAATCGGATAAAGCCTGACATTGCTGCCATGGGGCTTGCAACGATTGGTAGCTCACCTAATGGAACCATCAATGCATTTAGTGGAACTTCCTTCTCGGCACCCTTAGTCGCAGGCTTAGCAGCGGGGTTAGTTCAAGCTCATCCAACAAAAAATGCTTGGGAAATCATGCAGGCAATTCGAAAATCGGGCACATTGGCGCAGAGACCGGACAATTTCTTGGGTTATGGGACCCCGCATTTTGACAGAGCAAGCCAAATCATAAACCCAATCCTAGGTGTGGAACCTGTGATTAATCAATTGATACGTATCTACCCTAACCCAGTTGCAGCAGGACAGGCAATCCATATTGAACACCAATCGAAATCAGTAAGTTTAGAAATCATTTCTTCACAAGGAGCTGTAATACAAAGCTTTACAAACATCGCGCCTATTTCAGAAATTTCATTGCCTCCTTTCATTTCTGGAAAATATTATTTTAGATTTACATCCGATTCAGGTAACCAAACCATACCTGTTCTGCTAAACCTTTAATAATGAAAACACGATTTTTATCCTTGGACATCCTACGTGGAATCACATTAGCGGGGATGATTCTGGTCAACACCTCAGGAAACGGCAACTTTACTTACAGCCCATTATTGCATGCCAAATGGCATGGTTTTACGCCAACAGATCTCGTATTTCCTACTTTTTTATTCATGGTTGGGGTTGCCATGCGCTTCTCATTCAAGTCATTCAACTATTCCCTTAGCCCTAGCGTTCGATCGAAAATCATTAAACGCACCTTGATGCTTTTTTTAATCAATTACGTGATATTCTATTTCCCATTCACGGATTTCTCATTTGAAAAAATGCGTTTTCTGAATGTATTACCTCGTATCGCACTATCCTATTGTGCCGTTTCTTTTATTACATTAAGCGTTCCTACGAATTGGTTAACACGCATTAATATCCTGATTTTGCTAGCTTATTGGGCCATTATGGCATTTTTTGGCGACACGAATGCGCCCTATGAATTAAGCACGAACGCCGTATTGAAATTAGATTTATTTTTATTCGGGCCAAATCACTTGTATCATGGCAATGGTATACCCTTTGATCCCGAAGGATTATTAAGCACCTTACCGGCTATTTCCACCTGTCTTTTGGGCTATCAAGCTAGTGTATTTCTTGAAAAACAACGTTCAATCAATAAATCCCCATTGGCTAATTTATTGGTTTACGGAATCGCTTTAATTATTCTCGCATTGATTTGGGACAAGGCATTTCCCATCAACAAAAAACTATGGACAAGTTCGTTTGTATTGCTTTGTGCAGGAATTGACTTTATTTTAATCGGCTTGTTGAGCTGGTGGATCGAGACAAAAGAACGTCATTTTGCCAATAAATTCTTCTTGGTTTTTGGGACAAATTCAATTTTAGCCTATGCTGTTTCGGAAGTTTTATCTATTCAAATGGGCAAAATTGAAATGCCAGAAGGTAATGGAGTTACCGACTTAGGATCATGGCTCTATTGGCACATTTTTGAACCGATATTTGGAAAATACAATGGATCCCTTGCCTTTGCCATCAGCTTCGTGCTCGTTTGCTGGGTTATTTGCTATGTTTTTTACCGCAAAAAGTGGTTCTTAAAAGTCTAGGCAAAAAGCATTGCTGCACCAAAAACGCCTGCGCTATCACCCAATTTCGGCTTTACCATAGGCGTTAAAACTTCGCCTGAATTGAATATGTATTTTCGGATACGGTCATAACCTTCCGAATATAACAAATCAATATTACCTAAACCTCCCCCGATAACTATCACATCGGGATCGATCACATTGATTAAGGTAGATACCGCCCGACCGAAATTCTCCAACATACGTTCGACAGTAGCTACAGCAGCCGAATCGGATTTTGCTTCATAAAGACGCATAATCTCGGGCATACGTTTGACAGAACCCGTAAGATGCGCATAAAACGCTTCGAGCGCTGGGCCCGAGATGACATGTTCGACGCATCCCGACTTCCCACAATAACAGGCAGGGCCTTCTTCATCTAAAATATTATGTCCCCACTCGCCACCGATGCCATGTAGGCCGTTGACTACTTTTCCATGGGCAACCAATCCACCACCAACACCCGTTCCCATGATGATTCCAAAAACCATTTCGGCATTCGGATTAACGTCCTGAACTGCCCCAAGCAAGGTTTCCGCAAGGGCAAAACAGTTCGCATCATTCGCAAGTTTCACCTCACATTGCAAAATTTCAGCTAAATCCGCAGCCATGGGTTTTCCATTCATGCATACGGTGTTGCAGTTCTTCATCGTTTGTGTGCGTGGATTCAGAACACCCGGCGTAGCAAAACCTATCTGCTTGGGACTTTGTCCTAGTAGGGACGCCACTCGATCAACTAATAATTTGACTTGACTTAAGATATGCTCATAGCCCTCACTCGCTTCAGTATCGATACGCTCTCGGATCAAAACTTCAGTAGGATTCGAAGCATTCAAGACAGCACACTCGATCTTGGTGCCGCCCAAATCAATCCCCCACAAATTAGCGTCGGTTGTCTTCATTGTCGAAAATACTTAAATAACTTAAATAACGACTCGTAGCAATTTCCCCTTCGTCCACGGCCTTTCGAACCGCGCATGCTGGTTCTGATAAATGCAGGCAATTATTAAATTTACATTCACCCAATAGCTCGCGCATTTCTGGGAAATAATGCGCTAATTCCGATTTCTCCATCTCAAATACGCCCATCTCATTGATCCCTGGACTATCAATCAAATAAGTACCTGGATTCATCTCCCACATCGTGGCATAGGTTGTTGTGTGAACACCCTTTTGTGCAAAATCCGAAATCTCTTTGGTCTTAATTTGTAATCCCGGGGCAACTAAATTCATTAAACTGGATTTCCCTACGCCAGAATGGCCCGCTAACAAGGAAACCTTGTTTTGAAAAATGGCTTTAAATTCCTCCACGCCTTGATTCGCCGGAATGGAAGTAAACAAAATACCATAACCTAGCTCTTGATACAAAGCCGCATATTCAAAAACTTGATCTTGCTCAGCCTCAGTCAGCAAATCCATTTTATTGAATACGATTTGAACGGGAATGCGGAAAGCCTCCGCGGTTACCAAAAATCGATCCAAAAAGCCTAAGGATGTTTTGGGTGATTTCAAGGTCATCACGAAAATCGCTTGGTCAACATTTGCTGCCATCAATTGACCCTGTGCCGTTTTATGAACCGATTTCCGAATGATATAATTCGTCCGAGGAAGAATCTCTTCAATCACAACCGTCTCATTCGCAGCATCTTCCACCGCATACATCACGTGATCTCCCACCGCAATCGGATTTGATGTTTTCGGACCTTTTAATTTGAACTTCCCTTTTAATCGGCCAGCAAAAACCTTCCCCGATTCCGAACGAATTTCATACCAAGAACCCGTTGATCGCATGATGAGACCTTTATTTAATTCCATGGCTTTTCGTTCAGGTAATTCATAATTTTTTGTGTTGCCCCAGCTTGAAGTGCTACAAATGTACGTGCTTGAACTTGTTTATTCACAAACACATCTTCGGCATCATAAATCTCATGCATTTTATTCATTAGGCTTTCTGTATCTTCAATCGGATAGGCCAAACCAAATTCGACCAAATCCCGCGCCTCTTTAAATTTAGTGTAATTTTTATTGCCAAAAAACACCGTTGGCCCATACACACTCGCCTCCAAGGTATTGTGCAATCCCGCCCCAAAGGCTCCTCCGATATAAGCAAAAGTAGCTCCACGGTAAATCTGGGCTAAATAACCTACTTCATTGACAATCAAAACTTGCGCCCCAGAAACGGCCGCATCTTTTGAATACTGAACGGGCAATTGAATCGCAGATTCCCATCTTTTCATTTCATCTGCATGAATTTCATGCGGAACAATGACCCATTGAAACGGAAATTCTTTCGAATTAATCAGAGGAATCAAGACATCCATATCAGCCTGCCACACAGAACCGAGCACCATAAATGCACGATTATCAATAAACTGATCTAATACCGGCCAAGGTTTTGGTTGACGCAAATGCTGCACCACACGATCAAATCGGGTATCTCCACCTACTTGAACGTGTTCCAACCCTATTCCATCCAACAAAGCCTTCGAGGACGCATCCTGCACAAAAATCTGAGTAAAGGATGTTAATAGCGCGCGAAAAAATCCACCATACCAAGCAAAAAACACTTGATTAGGTCGAAATATGGCTGATATCAAAATCGTAGGAATGCTTCGTTGGCGAAGTCCACGCAAATAAAAATACCATAATTCATATTTGACAAATATCGCCACCTTGGGTTTCACGAGATTCAGAAAACGTTCGCTCGAGCGAGCACCATCTAAGGGCAAATAACTGACGTAATCAACATCTTTGGCATTTTTCCGTACCTCGTATCCCGAAGGTGAAAAAAAAGTTACCAAGATAAAATGGTCGGGATATTGAGCTCGATAAGCCTCCATGACGGGTTTCCCTTGTTCATATTCCCCTAATGAGGCGGTATGAAACCAAGCTACTGGCCGACTATTTTCCGACAATGCCAATTCCAAGCCTTCCCAAACGCTAGATTGCCCAGAATTCCACAATTGTGCTTTAGGTTTCACATAGGAAACGAGCCGCACTAATTGTCGGTACAAAAACAAGGCCAAAGAATACAAGCAAACTATCAAGTTTTTACTAAATTTGATGTTGAATCAATAAAATTACTAAATAAGCAGCAATCTGCCTCAACAAATGAATTGGATTCCCTTAACCACTGAAGCCCAACTGGATGAAATCGTTCAACTTTCTGCGACGAAACCCACCTTGATCTTCAAACACAGCACCCGTTGCTCCATTTCTTCCACGGCATTAAGTCGATTAGAACGCGCTTGGGATGCAGAAGAAAGCCCGGCTTATTACCTTGATTTAATTGCATATCGTCCTATTTCAGGGGCTATTGCTGAAAAATTTGGTGTGGAACATCAATCGCCACAAGTCTTGGTGATTAACCATGGAAAATGTAGCTATTCGGCAACCCATTGGGACATCGCCATGGATGAAATCAAACCCTATTTGTAAAAATTATGCGGTATTGCATCTTACTTTCTTGCCTATTTATTTCCTTGAGCTCATGGGCACAACGGAAATCGACGTCGGCAGAAAGTACCCTGCAAATACCGAGTAAACAAACGCCTAGAAAGCAATCGAAACTGCCCTCAGAGAAACTTACGAGTACCTGGGCAATCGGAATTAGTACGACAACCAATTCAGGAATTATCGGCGGCATAAGTTTTCGAAAATATTGGTTAAATGAGGGCAAAAGTCAATCATTTGCCCAAATCGACGCAGACATCATCAAGGATTATCGGGAATTCACCTCCCCCTATTCATACAATGGTCGGTCCTACATCGAAGGAAAACTCAATCAATTAATTGTTATCCGACCGGAATACGGACGAAGATGGACTTTATTACAGAAATCTGCAGAGGGAGGGCCCGCGTTAAAAGGTATTTTCACAACAGGGCCTAGCATTGGATTGCAGAAGCCCTATTACGTAGATATTTCTTACACAAATACTGCCACTTCACAAACGACAACATTAGCCGTGCCCTATGCAAAAACCTTAGACAATTCCTATCCTAAGGCATTTATCATCGGTGATGCGAGTTTTATCAATGGGTTTTCAGAAGTTAAGCCTGTCCCTGGATGGCACGTAAAATCTGCCTTAAACCTTGAATTGGAATCCTTTAAGCAAAACCATATGAGCCTGGAACTCGGATTTTGTTTGGATTATTTTACAAAACCCATTGAAATGTTAAACCAAACCGAGGGTCGCGGTGTTTATACGACCGGATACCTGACATTTTTCTTTGGAAAAAGTCATTAAAACGCCTAAC
>Ga0228703_1002476_pt1 | contig 10226 bp, 9 predicted proteins | sample McNCre217_Aug_MG_3_FD_178020 | JGI IMG/M metagenome (GOLD analysis project Ga0228703, IMG submission 178020) | Freshwater microbial communities from McNutts Creek, Athens, Georgia, United States - 29-17_Aug_MG | ecosystem: Environmental > Aquatic > Freshwater > Creek | place: USA: Georgia... | reverse complement strand
AACCGCTCAGAAACTTTACGAGTCGCTCGGATTCAAGGTCATCGACATCCGTCGAGGCTACTACCAGCCAGATGGAGTGGATGCGCTCGTGATGAGCCTGGATCTGCCAAGCGTGCCTGCCAACCGCGAGCCGATCGTTCTCGGTATCGAGAGCTCTTGCGACGAAACCGGCATCGGTATCGTTCGCGGTGGAACGCTACTTGCAAACGTCATTTCGTCATCGATGGATCTTCACGCGCGCTTCGGTGGCGTGGTCCCTGAGATCGCGGCTCGCGCCCACCTCGAGGCGCTGCAGCCGACACTGCACAAGGCGCTCGCCGAGGCCGGCGTATCGCTGAATGAGATTGATGCTATTGCCGTGGCTAATGGTCCAGGTCTTGCCGGTGCTTTGATGGTCGGCGTTGGTGCGGCCAAGGCGCTCGCGGTAGGTCTTGGCAAGCCGATTTACGCGGTCAACCACCTAGTAGGTCACGTTGGTGCAGATGTCCTCGAGCGCGGTGAAGTTGAAGTTCCAACGATTGCGCTTCTAGTCTCTGGTGGCCACACTTCGCTCCTGTTGGTGCGAGACCTGCTAGACGACGTTCAGCTGCTTGGCGAAACCATCGACGATGCTGCCGGCGAGGCCTTCGACAAGGTGGCGCGCTTGCTTGGGCTTCAGTATCCGGGTGGTCCTGAGATTGACCGCGCGGCCGCCGAAGGTAACCCGAAGGCAATTCGTTTCCCACGTGGTTTGACCCTGCCGAAGGACATGGAGAAGCACCGCTACGACTTCTCGTTCAGTGGTCTGAAGACCGCGGTGGCTCGCTGGGTTGAAGTGGCCCGCGATGGCGAAGAAGAATTCAGCGTCGCCGATGTTGCCGCCAGCTTCCGCGAGGCTGTCGTAGATGTTCTAGTTACCAAGGCCGTGAACGCCTGCCTCGACCACAATGTCCCACGCCTCTTGCTTGGCGGTGGTGTGGTCGCGAATAAGCGCCTGCGCGAGGTTGCCGCGGAACGCTGTGCCAAGCACGGCATCGAGCTGCGCATCCCTGCATTTAGTCTTTGCACCGACAACGGCGCGATGATCGCAGCCCTTGGCGCGCAGCTGGTGATGGCCGGCCGCGAGCCATCGGGTCTGGGTTTTGGCGCCGACAGCACCTTGCCTGTTACAACCGTTCAAACCGCGTAGTAAAAACTCTCATAGATTTTTCAGGTTGCTGGCAGATTGCTTTCAGGAACTTTTGTTTTCCTATTATCAAGCCAATAAACGGGAGCTGAGGTCCCGGTTAGTGGTTGTGGAACTTGGTTGAAAACCAAACCAGCTTGGAATTCAAAAGTAAGGTTTCTCTCCCTTTACCTGCATCGATAGACCAAGAACAAAAGGCTCTCGGATTGTGCCCCGAGGGCCTTTTGAACGTTTAAGGGGTAGCCGCTGAATGGGGTCGGCGGTCGCTGGCCGTTAGGCGCTTAGGTGTGCCGGCAGAACCTAGAGCGCCTCGCAGATGAGAACGCGGTGAGCCTCGCCAACTCGCGTGACAATCAGGGTTGCCTTATTCGGACCCTTTGGCGCGAGCTCCTTGCGAAGCTGTTCCGGCACAATGTCTGCGCCGCGCTTCTTAATCTCAAGAACGCCGATGCCGAGTTCGCGGATTCGAGCCTTGAGTTTCTTGCGGTCGAGCGCCAGGTTTTCAAGCACTCGGTAACCGCGCAACCACTCGCTCGAAATCTGCTTCGACGACGTTAGGTAGGCGATCTCTGGGCTGAAACTGTGGGTGCCGGTCTGTTCCGCCAGAACTGCAATCAGGTGCGAGCGCACCACGGCGTTGTCAGGCTCGTAAACGTATTCTTCAAGTTCGCCGAGTGGAGCGTGGCCCACATCGGTCTGAGAACTGCGCAGTTCGAAGTTTCCGTGGTCGGTCATCAATAGGGCGGCGCGTGCCACTCCTGGGCGAGAGGCAGAGCCGAACCACAGCGCCAACTCGACGAGGTCGCCATCGACGCTTACCCACTGCGCCTCGCAGTTATCCGGAATGCCATCGTGAGGGTGACCGGGGCCTACTTTGATGCCTGCGGCCTTTAGGTTCGTACCCGGCTCACCAGCCTGTGCGCACTGCTCCGCAACCCAATCGAAGTTCGGGCTAAACATTGCTGGATCAAACTTGCGCACGGCCTTGGCGCGCTGGGCGCCGGTGAGTTCGCGGCGGGCAGGGTCGAAGAAGATTCCGTCGAAGTCTGCAATATCCACCTTGGTGGCGTCGGCCTGTTCCACCGATGCGTTTTCGAATGGCAAAAGGTTGAAGGTGGCAATCGCGGCGGTCACTTCATCCAGTTCGAACGCCGAAACCTTCAGCCCGAGGCTGGCCATCGCGAGCGATTCGGTTCCGATGCCACATCCGAGGTCGGCCACGTTGGTGACACCGGCAACCTTGAAGCGGCCGGCGTGAAGCGCCGCAACCTTTAGGCGGCTTGCCTGTTCTAGTCCCGGCTCGGTGAACAGCATTCGATCGGCGAACTCGCCGAACTTGCTGGCCGCGCGGTGACGAAGCTTGGCCTGAGATAGCACTGCCGCAACGAGTGCCGGGTCGTGTCCTTCGCTGCGCAATTTGGTGACGAGTTTCAGGAGGTCGGTTTTCGATTCGTAATTAACTTCGCCAAGCAGCTTCTGCCCATCGGGGCTCATCAGAGCGATGAAGTCTTGGCGGTCCATGTGTTTAAGGCTAGTGGGGGCGGGGGATAACTCGCTTTGGCACTCGCGCACCTAGAGTGCTAATATCTCTGTTGTAACCAACCATTTTCACAAGAAGAGGTTCATCGTGTCGGTTCAGATCAAGCCACTTGAAGATCGCATTGTCGTTCGCCCAGCACCTGCCGAGCAGGTAACCGCATCGGGCCTGGTTATCCCAGACACCGCAACTAAGGAAAAGCCACAGGAGGCCGAGGTTATCGCCGTAGGTCCAGGCCGCATCGACGACGCTGGCAAGCGCATCCCTCTAGATGTTGCTGTTGGCGACCGCGTAATCTTCAGCAAGTACGGCGGCACCGAGCTTAAGTTTGGTGGCGAGGAATACCTCGTACTAAGCGCTCGCGACGTACTAGCAGTTGTAGTTCGCTAAGAACTGCAAAACTTCGAACCCCGGGTTCGGCTTCGGCTGGGTCCGGGGTTTCGCTTTTTCGGGGATAGGCTAGGCGCATGAGTTCTACGCCAAAGACGGCCGCCCAGCGAAACCTGACCAAGGGCTTGGGCTACGGCTTCAGCGCTTACCTTATCTGGGGCTCATTCCCAATCTTTATCCGCTCGCTCGGCTTTGCTTCGCCGTTCGAGGTGGTGGTTTGGCGCATCCTGTTTGGAATGGCGCTCGCCATCATTTTGCTCACGGCAACCAAGGCCTGGCCGGCTACCATCGCCGTTCTCAAAGACAAGCGCAAGGTTGGGCTGCTTGCGCTCTGCAGCGGTCTCATTTACATCAACTGGCAGGTCTACGTAATCGGAATCGCATCCGGTCACATCGTCGAGTCTTCGCTCGGATACTTCATCAACCCGCTGGTCACCATCGTCTTGGCGGTGTTCTTCCAGAAGGAGCGCCTCAGCGCCTGGCAGTGGACTGCGGTGGGTCTAGGCGCGCTCGCCGTCACAATCCTGACGGTTGACTACGGCCACATCCCGGTGATCGCGCTCAGCCTCGCAGTCTCGTTTGGTTTCTACGGCCTGTTCAAGAGCCGCATCGGCGGATCCATTTCGCCGCTCATCGGGTACTCGGTGGAAACCGCGTTCTTGGTTCCGGTCGCCATCATTCAGGGCATTGTGGTTGCGTCCACCGATGGGTTGGTTTTTGGCACCGACGGAACCTGGAGCTGGCTGGGTCTCGTGCTATTCGGCTTCTTCACAGCCATCCCGCTGATCATGTTCGGGTCGGCCGCGAAGTATCTGCCGCTGAGCTGGGTTGGGTTCATGCAGTACATGACGCCGACTCTGCAGTTCATCACCGCGCTCACAATCTTCCACGAGGCGATGTCGCCAGTTCGCTGGGTGGGCTTCGGCGTGGTTTGGCTGGGTCTGGCCGTTCTTTCGATTGGTATGTTCCGCAAGCGTTAGGCAATCGATGCAAACTCGTTGCATTTGCCTTTAACTGCGCCAATAGAATGTAGTTACATCGATATATAGGGGGATGTATGCGACTCAAGAGCGCCATTTTGGCCACCGCACTAATTGCCGCCAGCCTGATTGCAATCAAGCAGCCTGCCGTGGCCGACACACTTACCGTTCCAAAGACCACTTTCGGCGTTTGCTCGCCAACCAAGGTCAACTACTGCGTCGAGTCTGTCTCGATCCAGTCTCCTGGTGGCCCAGTTCAGACTCTAACCTTCCAGGCCTACGGAACCGCGCTTCCAGCTGCCGCAGCGACCGCTGCTCCAGCCGCAACCGCAACTCCTGCTCCAGCAGCTACCGCAGCACCTGGTGCAACCGCAGCGCCGGCTCCGGCTGCTGGCCTAGACCCAAACGCAGACCTAACCGATGCCGGTAAGAACGCAGCCGGAATCTGGACCAGCCCAACCTGGGTTGCAGACGGCCACAGTGCACTTGGCTACTCGGGTCTCGTCATCGACGCTAAGGCCGCTAACCAGTTCAGCAACTTCCTCTACCTAGAGGTAAAGCCTGGCAAGGTTGACTCGGCTAACAAGACCACCATTGCAAACGCTAAGGGCACTCAGAACGCAGCTTCGCTAAGCCTCGACGACATCGTGACCGTAAAGGTTCGCGTTCAGAACTTCCAGGCTGGTGTGACCCTCGGTTTCGGTACCGGCGTTCACGTTGACCGTGAGGGTTCGGCAGACGCAAACACCCTGACCATCTCGGGTGCGGCAACTCCGCTGGCCATGGCTGGCAACACCAAGGACTGCTCGGGCGAGACCGGTAAGGCTCTCTACACCTACGCGGGTCTTGGCGTTCTTGTTGCTCCGGTAAACGACTCGATGTCGGGCTTCGGTATCGACGGCGTTTCGGGCGACATGGTCGTTCAGTCGAACGGTCTCTGCTCGCTTTCGACTCCAACCTGGAACGCAGACGACAAGTCGCTCAACTGGGTAGCAGCCGCACCGCACTTCGCTGAAGACGGCAAGACCATCAACCAGGGCTTCTACCAGGCATCGATTCCAGTTGCCGACGCGAAGCTACTCTGGGGTCTTGACAACCCTAACGACGCTGCAAGCGCACTTACCGTGAGCATGACCACCGATGCCAACGGCACCTCGGTCAACACCGTAAAGAGCATCGCAGTTAAGAACGGCTTCATCATCATTTCGAGCACCGGTTACCAGTACTCGTCGCCAAAGTTCAAGATTGCAAAGAACCCTAAGTATGTTCCTTCGAAGCCAGTGGCTAAGGTCATCACTTGCGTGAAGGGCAAGACCGTCAAGAAGACTGTTGCGCCTATCTGCCCCAAGGGATTCTCGCTAAAGAAGTAACACCAACTAGGCCGCAGAGCCAAAAGAAACCCGCTCAGTCATCTGGGCGGGTTTCTTGTTTAAACGGGTGAGCAGTCTGGGGTTTAGCGGCCCGCGTGTGCCTTGATCGCGGCTTCGTAGATGGCGATCGACTTCTTGTAGAGCTCGCTCTGGTACATGGTCTCGCGCAGGTCAATCTCCTTGCTCTTACCGGCCAGGATGTCCTCGTAGGCGGTTCGCATCGCCTGCGCCATGGAACCGACCGTTTGGTTCTCCACGCGCCAGTATGAGCCCTCTGGCAGGTCATCGGCAATGTTCCAGTCGCAAAGGACCGATGGGGTGCCCACGACGCCCGCCTCGTACACCGTCATGCCCTGGGTCTCGAAGCCGACTGAGGTTTGGATTAGGGCATCTGCGTTTGCCAGGCGGTTCAGCATCTCGGTGTGCGATACGCGGCCGACAATCTGCACGCGATCCGCAAGGCCGTTTTCCGTGATGTAGGTTTGAGCCTGCTTTTCAAGCGGGCCGTTTCCAAAGATCTGAACCTGTGCCGGAATCTCGGCAAGCTTGAAGGCCTGCAGGAACTCCATCATGCGCTTTTCCTGGCTGAAACGGCCGCTCCAGGCGAAGGTAACCGGCTCTTCGGCATTGCGTCGGTGCTGTTCCTTGAACACGTCTTTCAGTGAGGCATCATCCACGCCGGTTGGAACCACGTGCAGGTAGGCGGCTACACCCATTTCCTTGGCCAGACGAGCGAAGTGCCCACTAGGTGCGATGACCGCCTGCGAGTGGGAGCAGACCTGACGCAGGTAATACCAGCCGTTGCCTTTGCCGCGGAACTGCTTGTGGTCAACCCATCGACCGAAAATCTCAGAGTGCGTCCAGATAAGCAAACGGGCTGCCACGGCTCCTACAACCTGTGTGGCGCCAATCATGAGCTGTGTGTGAAGAGTGTTTACAAGTGGCAGGTTTTGGCGCTGTGCAAAACCTACTCCCAGCAAGGCGCCCCACCAGTCGGCCTGAACGTGAACTACGTCAACCGGTTCGCCAATTGCCTCAAGCTCCTGCACGATCTGACGGTAGGCGCCGCCCAGGTTCGCGTTCGCGTTGTACTCGCGGTTCGGGGTAAGCGGGAAGCTCGGGTAAATGATTTGCCCCGGCTTACTCTTCGGCGCAAACTTGCTCGCCGGAGCCGCCACGGTCACTCGGTGACCCGCGCGCTCAAGATACTTTTGCTGCAGCAGCACACTCGCCTGAACTCCGCCGAGTGAGGCAGGGTTCTGGTCGAGGAAAATCAGGATGTGCACCCATTCAGAGTAGCGCGAGGCCGCTCAAAGATGGGGTAGCGCGGGCCGGCTACTTGGCAACGAGGTCCGCCACCGAATCGAGAATCTCGGTTGGGCGGAACGGGTACTTCTCGATCTCGGCCTGGTCGCTGATGCCGGTGAGAACCAATACGGTGTGAAGACCGGCTTCGATGCCAGCCACCACGTCGGTGTCCATGCGGTCGCCAATCATGCCGGTGCTCTCCGAGTGCGCCTGAATCTTGTTCATCGCGCTGCGGAACATCATTGGGTTTGGCTTACCGATGATGTAAGGGTCGCGGCCGGTTGCCTTGGTAATGAGGGCGGCTACCGAACCGGTGGCAGGCAAGATGCCCTCCTGCGATGGGCCGGTGGCGTCTGGGTTGGTCGCGATGAAGCGTGCGCCAGCCGCAATGAGGCGAATGGCCTTGGTCAGGTTCTCGAAGCTGAAGTTGCGGGTCTCGCCCAGCACAACATAGTCCGGGTTCACGTCGGTCATGACGTAACCAATCTCGTGCATCGCGGTGGTCATGCCGGCTTCGCCGATCACGTACGCGGTGCCGTTTGGCTTCTGCTTCTTCAAAAATGCTGCGGTTGCAAGCGCCGATGTCCAGATTCGATCTTCCGGAACGTTGAGACCGCCGGCCTGAAGGCGAGCGGCGAGGTCGCGAGGCGTGTAGATGCTGTTATTGGTCAGAACCAGGAAGGGAGTCTCGGTGTCGACCCACTGCTGAATGAGCTCCGATGCGCCAGGAATGGCGTGACCTTCGTGCACGAGCACGCCGTCCATGTCGGTGAGCCAAGCCTTGATTTTGCTTCTATCTGCCATGCCCACAAGCCTACCGAATAGGCTTAACCCCATGATCGACAACAGCACCAATCCATCGCCTGAGCAGACCACATGGGGTGTCGGGCCGTGGCAGGGTGAGTTGCCGACCGAAGACTTCTACGACCCTGAGCTACTTGCCAACGGTGACACTCGAAACGTTCTGGACAAGTACCGCTACTGGCGCATGGATGCGATTGTCGCCGACCTGGACATTCGTCGCCACAAGTTCCACGTTGCCATCGAGAACTGGCAGCACGACCTAAACATCGGTTCGATTGTGCGCACTGCGAATGCGTTCCTTGCGGCCGAGGTGCACATCATTGGGCGCAAGCGCTGGAACCGCCGCGGTGCGATGGTGACCGACCGCTACCAGCACATTCGCCATCACTCGACCGTGGAGGAGTTCCTGGCTTGGACCCGTGACACCGGGGTAGAGGGTGGGGCGCTCGCCGATGGAAGCCCGCTACCGGTGATTGCAATCGATAACGTTCCAGGTTGCAAGAAGATAGAGGAGTACTCGCTTCCTGAAAGCTGTGTGCTGCTTTTCGGCCAAGAAGGCCCGGGGCTATCCGAGCCGGCGATTGAGGCAGCCGAGGTGGTTCTCGAAATCACGCAGTTCGGTTCAACCCGATCGATCAACGCGAGTGCTGCGGCGGCCATTGCGATGCATTCTTGGGTAATGCAGCACGTCTTCGCCTAACCCGTAATACTAAGTAGCCCTAGGGGCTGTAGGCCTGTTGGCACTAAACTTAAAAGGTTGCGTCATTTGGTACGTCAACCCCGTCCAGAGTGGCGGAAATCCCAAAGTTTATAAGGGGAATCAGCATGCCTGCAGTAGTAATCATCGGCGCACAGTGGGGCGATGAAGGCAAGGGTAAAGCAACCGACCTTTTGGCCGAGCACATTGACTACGTTGTGAAGTTCAACGGTGGTAACAACGCCGGTCACACCGTTGTTATTGGCAACGAAAAGTACGCCCTGCACCTGCTTCCTTCGGGCATTCTTACACCAGGCGTAACCCCGGTCATCTCGAACGGTGTTGTTATCGACCTTGGCGTTCTATTCGAAGAGATCGACGCCTTAAACGCACGCGGTATCGACACCTCGCGTCTTCGCGTATCTGCAAACGCACACGTGATCGCGCCTTATAACGTGACCCTAGACAAGGTTTCGGAGCGCTTCCTCGGCAAGCGTGCCATCGGCACCACCGGCCGCGGCATTGGCCCAACCTACGCAGACAAGATCAACCGCGTCGGCGTCCGCGTTCAGGACCTGTTCGATGAGAGCATCTTGCGCCAGAAGGTTGAAGCTGCTCTTGTTGGCAAGAACAACCTGCTCACCAAGGTGTACAACCGTGCCGCAATCCGCGCCGATGAGGTGGTTGCCGAACTGCTCAGCTATGCAGACCGTCTCCGCCCGTATGTTGCCGACACCGCACTTGAGCTCTACGAAGCCGTAAACACCGGCAAGCTAGTTCTTTTCGAAGGTGGCCAGGCCACCATGCTCGACGTAGACCACGGCACCTACCCGTTCGTGACCTCGTCGAACTCGACCGCTGGTGGCGCATCGACCGGTTCGGGCATCGGCCCAGCCGAGTTCAAGACCGTCATCGGAATCGTCAAGGCTTACACCACCCGCGTTGGTTCGGGTCCGTTCCCAACCGAGCTCTTCGATGAGTCGGGCGAGTTCCTGCGCGCTACCGGGCACGAGTACGGAACCACCACCGGACGTCCTCGTCGCTGTGGCTGGTACGACGCCCCAATCGCGCGTTACTCGGCTCGCATCAATGGTGTAACCGACTTCGTACTCACCAAGCTAGATGTACTAACCGGCCTCAAGGAGATTCCGGTTTGTGTGGCCTACGAGGTAGACGGCAAGCGCTTCGATGAGATGCCTGTCAACCAGACCGACTTCCACCACGCGACCCCAATCTACGAAAACTTCCCAGGTTGGACCGAGGATATCTCGACCGCTCGCACCTTCGCAGACCTTCCAAAGAACGCTCAGGACTACATCGTTGCGCTCGAGAAGATCAGCGGCGCCCGCATCTCGGCTATCGGTGTTGGTCCGGCTCGCGATGCCATCATCGTTCGTCACGACATGCTGGAGAAGCGCTAACAAAGTATGAAAGTCGTCGTGATGGGTGTTTCCGGTTGCGGCAAGACTTCGGTCGGTTTGGCGCTAGCTGACAAACTGCATGCACGTTTTGTAGACGCCGATGACCTGCACCCTGCGGCCAACAAGGCCAAAATGATTGCAGGCATACCGTTAAATGATGATGACCGGTGGCCTTGGCTTGATGCCGTAGCCACCCACCTTGCAGGGCCAGAATCAATGATTGTGGCCTGCAGCGCCCTCAAAAAGGCTTACCGAGACCACATTTTGGCCGCCGCGCCAGGCACGGTTTTTGTTCACCTCAATGGTTCGCGAGAAGTGCTGGCCGAGCGCCTCGGCAACCGCAAGGGCCACTTCATGCCGGCATCGCTCCTCGATTCCCAGCTGGCAACTCTCGAACCGCTTGGGCCTTTGGAGCCTGGGTTTGTGGTCGACATCGATCAGCCAGTGAGCGCCATCGTCTCCGCGGCTGCAGCGGCGCTTCGAGAATAGGTCTCGGCTGAGGCCGTACGTTTCATTGCTGCCCGCACCGCATCTGGGAAGCGGGTAATCTTGAA
>Ga0228703_1002472_pt1 | contig 10237 bp, 13 predicted proteins | sample McNCre217_Aug_MG_3_FD_178020 | JGI IMG/M metagenome (GOLD analysis project Ga0228703, IMG submission 178020) | Freshwater microbial communities from McNutts Creek, Athens, Georgia, United States - 29-17_Aug_MG | ecosystem: Environmental > Aquatic > Freshwater > Creek | place: USA: Georgia... | reverse complement strand
CGTGGAAAAGTCACCCTGATGGGTGAGGATGTGAGCGCCCTGGGGGTGGTGGAGCGCCGCATGCGCGGGCTCTCGCGCAGCTTTCAGCGCACCAGCATCTTTGGCGAGATGACGGTCTGGCGCCAGATTGAACTGGCCTCGCACAAGATGGGGGTGGCCGACAGCGCAGCCGATGCCGAAGCGGTGCTCAAGGAGTTGGACCTCTGGAAACTCAAGGACAGCACCGCGCAGGACCTGGGCTACGGCGAGCAACGCCGCCTGGACCTGGGTCTTGCCCTGGTGGGTCGCCCCAGTGTGCTGCTGTTGGACGAGCCGATGGCCGGCCTCTCGGTCAAGGAATCACTGGACCTGGCACAGCACCTCAAGAAACTGACTTCGAGCTGGGATGTGTCGGTGTTGCTGGTCGAGCACGACATGGACGTGGTGTTCGGCATCTCGGACGTGGTGACCGTGTTTGAACTGGGCCGTGTCATTGCTGCTGGCGCACCGGCCGATGTGCGCGCCAACCCGCGCGTGCGCGAAGCCTACCTGGGGAGCGCCGCATGAGTGCACTTCTGAATCTGAAAAACGTGCATGCGTTTTACGGCGCTGCCCACATCCTGCACGGCCTGGACTTGCATGTGAATGCCGGCGAGCGCGTGGCGCTGGTGGGGCGCAACGGCGTGGGCAAGACCACGGTGGTCAACACCATTTTGGGCCTGGCCTCCTTGCGGGAGGGGCATGTGCACTTTGGCGGACAAGACCACACCAAGCTGCGTGCCTACATGGCGGCCCAGCACGGCATCGTGGTGGTGCCACAGGGCCGACGCATTGTGGCCAACCTGACGGTCGAAGAAAACCTGCAACTGGGTGCAGCCGTGGGGCGCAAAGGGCCCTGGACCGTGCCCGAGATCTACAAGCTGTTTCCTATTTTGCAAGAGCGCGCCCACACACCGGGCACCGCACTGTCGGGGGGGCAGCAGCAAATGCTGGCGGTGGGCCGCGCGCTCATGGCCAATCCCGCGCTCATCCTGCTGGACGAGCCCACCGAAGGCCTGGCGCCGGTGATCGTGGACCAGCTGGCCGTGATCTTCAACCAGGTGGCCGACCAGGGCACAGCGCTGCTCCTGATCGAACAAAACATGAGCCTGGTGGTGCGCGTGGCACACCGTTATCTGGCCATGGCCAAGGGCTCGATCGTGGCGCAAGGCCAGGTGGTGAATTCCCGCGAGGGGCTGCACGATCTGGAAAGCCATGTGATGGTTTAAGCACAGAGTTCAACAACCCGACGCTCGGACGGTTTCCGGCAATTCCAACAAGGAGACAAGCATGTTCAAGATGAAAACCATCCAGCGCTCGCTGGCTGCGGCGGCACTGATCGCTGCACTGCCCATGGCCGCCCTGGCCCAGGCCAAGGACCCGGTCAAGGTCGGTCTGGTGTCCTCGAAGTCCGGGCAATTTGCCCAGCAAGGCGAAGAAGTGATCCGCGCCATCCGCTTCGCCATCGACGAAGCCAATGCCAAAGGGGGCGTGGACGGGCGCAAGATCGAAGTCAAGGAAGCCGATGACGAGGGCACGCCCGACGCCGGTCGCCGCGAAGCCGAGAAGCTGGCCCGAGAAGGCTACAACCTGCTGATCGGCGCGATCCCCTCGTCCATCTCACTGGCGATTGCCCAAAACCTGGACCGTTGGGATGCCGCCTACTTTGTGGTGGCCAGCAAATCCGACAAGCTCACAGGCGACACCTGCAAGCCGCGCAGTTTCCGCACCAACCACTCCGATGCCATGGACATCGCGATGATCAACGCCTGGGCCAAGAACATCAAGGGCAACAAGTTTGCCGTGCTGGCCTCGGACTATGTGTGGGGACGCGATTCGGGTGAGTCGTTCAAGAAAGCGGCCGAAGCCAATGGCAAGTCGGTGCCGCTGAGCCTGTACGTGCCGATGAACACCAAGGATTTTTCCCCCTACATTGCCCAACTCAAGGCCGCCAACGTGGATGGCATCTGGGTGGCCGAGACTGGCCGCGATGCAATCGCGTTTGTCAAACAGGCCGAAGAATTCGGTCTGATTCCCAAGACCCCGCTGATCGGTCATTCGCTGATCCTGAACTTCATGATCAACGCCACCGGCAAGGCCCTGGAAGGCACGCCCGGCACCACAGGCTACACGCCGGACATCGACACCCCCAAGAGCAAGGCCTTTGCCGCCGCCTGGAAGGCCAAGTTCAACCGACTGCCCACCGACAACGAAGGCCAGGCCTACAACGGTGCCCAGGTCATGCTCGATGGCGTGCGCCTGTCCAAGAGCCACAAGCCGGAAGACGTGAGCAAGGCCCTGCGCGGTGCCCAGCTTGACACCATCTACGGCAACGTGACCATGCGCGCCGCCGACAACCAGCTGGTGCTGCCCAACTACGTGGGCCGTGCCAAGGTGGTCGATGGTGTGCTGCGCCCGGTGGTCGAGCAGACTTTCCCGCCCTCCATCGTTCCGGCACCGTCGCCACTGTGCAAGATGTGATCGCGCGGTGCGATGACGCCCAAGCCGCCTGCGCCTCGTGCCGGGCGGCTTTTTTTTACAGGAGGCCGCCCCCGCGGCCGAGAGTTATCGCGCGCAGGGGCGCGCTCCCACAGTGATGGATGGAGTGAACAGATGCATGTACTGGTGACAGGTGCAAGCGGCGGCATTGGCAAAGGCATTTGCAAGGTGCTGGCCCAGCGCGTGCCGGGGCTGACCCTGAGCGTCGCGAGTTCGCAGGCCGGGGCCAAACTCGATGGCTTGCTGGCCGATCTGCGCGCACAAGGGGTGCAGGCGCATGGTGTGGTGGGCGATGTGACGCAAGTTGAGCAGGCCCGCGGCCTTGTGCAGCAGGCGATGGCTGCCGGCGGCGATCTGGACGCACTGGTGTGCGTCGCCGGTGCCTCGGGGCCCGGCAAGCTGGTCGATTTGCCGGTGGAGCAATGGGACTTGACCTTCCACCTCAACACCCGCTCGGTGTTCGTGATGGCCCAGGCCGCCTACGCGTCGCTCAAGCGCACACGCGGCAGCATCACGGCGATTGCCTCCATGTCGGGGCTGCACCCGCACCCAGGGTACGGCGGCTATTCGCCGGCCAAGGCGGCGCTCATCATGCTGTGCCGTCAGCTGGCGCAAGAGTGGGGGCCGGACGGCATCCGCAGCAACACCGTTTGTCCCGGCATGGTCCGCACCCCGCTGACCGAGGCGGTTTACCAGGACCCCGACACCAAGGCAAGGCGCGAAGCGCTGGTGCCCATGGGGCGCATTGGCCAGGCCGATGACATCGGTCATGCGGTGCATTACCTGATCGGCTCTGGGGCCAGCTATGTCAATGGCCAGAACCTGGTGGTCGACGGCGGCGTGGCCGACCACATGCTGAGCATGATCCCAGGGCGCCCCGGCAAGCCGCCGGTCAAGGGCTGAACCATGAACACTTCCTACCTGACACAACACTTCGGTCTGCAAGGCCGAACGGCCCTGGTCACCGGGTCGGCGCGGGGCATTGGCCTGTCGATCGCCACCGCGCTGGGGCATGCGGGTGCGCGTGTGCTCATCAATGACCTGCGCACTGCCGCATGCGACGAGGCCGTTCAGGCTTTGCAGGCGCTGGGCATTGCGGCCCGCGCTGCGCCTTTCGATGTGTCGGACTTTTCTGCTGTGCAGGCCGCTGGCGAGGCCTTGGAGGCGGCAGGCTGGCCGATTGACATCCTGGTCAGCAACGCCGGCAACCAGAACCGCAAGGCGCTGGCGGAGATGAGCCGCGAGGAGTGGCAGAAGATCCAGGATGTGCATGTGGGGGGCGCCTTCAACTGCACACGGGTGTTCTTGCCCGGCATGCGCGCGCGTGGCTTTGGCCGTGTGGTCATGACCTCATCGGTGTCGGGGCAGTCCACCATGCCCTTGATCGGGGCCTATTCCACCGCCAAGGCTGCGCTGGGCGCCATGGCCCGGGCCATTGCTGTGGAGTACGGACCGCAAGGCATCACCGCCAATGCGATTGCCCCCGGCTTTGTGAAGACCGAGTTCACCGTGGGCTTGCAACAGCGTGAAGGCTTTGAAGACTTTCTGCGCCAGGAAGTGCCGCAAAACCGCTGGGCCACACCCGAGGACATTGCGCCGGTGGTGCTGTTTCTGGTGTCGCCTGCGGCAGGCTATGTGAACGGTCAGACCCTGGCCATCGATGGCGGCTTGCTGGCCCAGATGTGAACCTGCAGGAGGCTACCCCCGCGGCCGAAGGCATTCGCGCGCAGGGGCGCGCTCCCACCACAGGGCGCTGGCTTACGCAGCCGCTTCCTCGTCTGGTCCGTTGTCCAGCTGCTTCATGTTGTCCAGCAACTGCAGCAGGTAGTGCAGGGTGTGGGTGATGTCGCCCATCGAAAACTCGTGAAGGGCCTGTTCGTAATAGGCCTCGATCTTGGGCAAGGCCTGCTCCAGCCACACTTGTCGACCGTGCGTGGTCATGCTGATCAGGCGTGAGCGGCGGTCTTTTTCGTCGGGTGCCATGCCGATGTGGCCATCGCGTTCCATGCGGCTGATGACACCGGCCAGGTTCTGGCGGCTGACCATCAGGTAGCGCGCAAGATCGCCCACGCTGATGCCGCCTTCGGCCTCGGGTCGGGAGAGGGCGCCCAGCACCGCCCATTGCTGGGTGGTCAGGCCTTCGCTTTCCACCGCGCGTGAGCCTGTCTTGTGCAGCAGGTTGGCGCATTGGTAGAGCCGGAAAAACAGGCGGTTGGCCAGTTCCATGCGTGCGGCGCGGGTGGATTCGGGCGTGAAGGGCATGCTGTCGACTATACCTGTTGCATGGCCTTTGGCCTTAAGCTGTCTGCTCTTGGGAGATGTCCATGTCCAACGTTGCAAACCTGTTGTCCCGCGAAGCCCTGGAACGGCTGGGTGCCCTGGTGGCCCTGGTGGCCGCGCGCGAAATCATGCCGCGCTTTGGCCACCTGCAACAGCACCAGGTGCATGCCAAGACCTCGGCCTTTGACCTGGTGACCGAAGCCGATGAGGCCACCGAAGCCGCCATCGGCCAATGGCTGGCGCAGGCCTACCCGCAAGCCATCGTCGTTGGTGAAGAAGCCACGGCCCGGCAACCGGCCTTGCTGGATGCCCTGGGACAGGCCGAGCTGGCCTTTGTGGTGGACCCGCTGGATGGCACCAAGAACTTTGCCTCCAACCTGCCCCTGTTCGGGGTCATGGTGGCTGTGGTGGTACGTGCGCAGGTGGTGGGGTCTGTGATCCACGACCCTGTCACCCGGAGCACCGCGTATGCCCTGCAGGGTGGTGGGGCCTGGATGGTGGATGCGGACGGACGCCGCACAGGCTTGCATGTGGCCGCGCCCGTGCCCGTCAAGGACATCCAGGGCATTGCCGGCACCAACTTCCTGCCCGAACCCTTGCGCAGCACGGTGAACGGCAACTTGTCGAAACTGTCCATGACCAACTGGTTCCGCTGTGCCGCACACGAATACCGGCTCGCCGCCGCAGGGCACAGCCACATCCTGTTTTACAACCGCCTGATGCCCTGGGACCATGCGGCCGGCTGGCTGCTGCACCGCGAAGCCGGCGGCTTCAGTGCCCACTTCGATGGCACGCCCTATTCGCCCACCCACACCACGGGTGGCCTGCTGTGCGCACCGACCGAGGCCTGCTGGCACGAAGTGCGCGATGCGCTGTTTGCCAAGGGCTGAGGCATCGACATGTGGCTGCCGCACATCGACACCCCGCGCTGCACCGGTTGCGGCTGGTGCGTGGCGGTGTGCCCGCCCCATGTGCTCAGCCTGCAAGCCCAGGGCTGGAAAAAGCATTCAGTGCTGCACGATGCAGCAGGCTGCACAGGCTGCCGCAAGTGCGAACGCCGATGCCCGTTCGGGGTGATCACGATGGTCGAGCCAGAGGAAAACAATGAGGCGTCAGGCCGTTCGGGATAATCCAGCATTCACCGAATATTCCTTGCCATGCCACGCATCCAGTTTCAGCTGCCCGACCATTTTGTCTTTGCCACCGACATCCAGATCTACATCAGCCACGTCAACCAGGGCGGTCACCTCGACAACGCGCAGTTGCTGACGCTGGTGTCCGAAGCACGGGTGCGGTTCTTCAAGTCCTTGGGCTACACCGAAGGCAATGTGGCGGGCTTTCCCATTGTGGTGGGCGACCTGGTGGCGCAATACAAGTCCGAAGGCTTCCATGGCGAGACCATGCGCGTGAGCATGGTGCCGCAGGACTTCAACAAATACGGTTTTGACCTGGTCTACCGCATGGAGTGCCTGGACAGCGCGCGCGAAGTGGCGCGCGGCAAGATCGGCATTGTGTTCGTGGACCGCGCCACGCGGGCGGTGGCGCAGGTGCCGGCCGAGTTTATGGACAAGGTGCAGAACCTGATGGCCGTTTGATGCTCATCGCCGCGGACTGGCCGTGGGCCAGATCAGCCGGGCCTCGAAACCGCGATCGCTGCCGCTGACCGGGGAGTGGATGTTGAACGCGATGGCGGCGGGTTCAAGCAGGGCGCGCACGATCGACAGGCCCAGCCCCGCGCCTTGGCTGTCGGGGCGCACCCTGTAAAAACGTTCGTGCAGACGCGCCAGGGTTGTTGATGACAAAGGCTCGCAGTCGTTGACGATGCGGACCTGCACCGGGTACTCGGTCAGATCAATGCGCACGGGGTGGCCAGGCGTGCCGTACTTGATGGCGTTTTCCAGCAGATTGCCGAGCACGATGCCCAGTGCGTCCACATCGCCCTGTACCAGGATGGGTGAAGAGGGTCGGTGCAGATCGAGTTGCACATCGGCCCGCCACTGGTGGTCGTGGCACAGCAGCTGCAACAACTGGCCCAAATCCACTTCGCCGCTTTTCCAGGCAATGCCCGATTCGGCGCGTGCCAGCTGCAGCAGCTTTTCGCTCAGGGTTTGCAGACGTTGCAGCAGCTGCCGCACAGTGAGCAGTCTCTGCCGTTGCTCGTCATGGAGCGGACTTTGTTCCAGTGCGTTGAGTTGCATCACGGCTGCTGCCAGTGGGGTGCGCAATTCGTGAGCGCTGTTGGCCGTGAAATGGCGTTCGGCTTCGAGTGCCGATTGCAGGCGCTGCATGAGCTGGTTGAGTGTTTCGGCCAGGGGCTGGAGTTCTTGGGGCAAGTCTGCGGTTGGCAGGGCGGTGAGGTCTGCGCTGCTGCGGCGGGCCAGTTCTTTGTCCAGCTGCCGCAAGGGTTGGCTGGCCTTGCGCACGATCAGCAGCATGCCCAGCGCAGACAAAGGCAGCAAGGCGAGCAGCGGGATGAGCAAAAACGTGAGGGTGCTCAGCAAGGTGTCTGTGCGATGGTTTGATTTCTCGGCCAACGCAAGCAGGTACTCGCCATTGCGGCTTTTTTCAACATACACCAGATGACTGGCGGTGCGCTGGAATCCTGGCCTGATTTCAGGTGCGAGCGGGGTGGCCGGAGCCGCATGCGAGCGCAAGAGCATGCGCCCGGAAGCATGGAAGACCTGGTAGACCATGTATTCCTCGTGCTGTGCGGGCTCGAGCGCATCTTCGTCGGCTTCCAGCGGGTGTTCGTCGTCCTGGTGATGTGGCTGGAGCTGCATGACGGCCAGGGGCAGCAGACGCTGCGCCGTTTCCTGCAGGCTGGCGTCAAAAATCTCGTCGGTTTCGTGCTTGATGACCCAGGCCACCGACACCACCATGGCGATCCACAGCACCAGCAGCGTCAGCAACGTGGCGCTCAGCAGTTGGCGAACAAGGCTGCGTTGCTTCATGTTCTGGCCTCGTTCACCAGGCGATAGCCCAGGCCGCGCACGGTCTCCACCCGATGCTTGCCAATCTTCTTGCGGATGCGGCTGATGTACACCTCCAGTGTGTTGCTGCCCACCTCGTCGTCAAAGCTGTAGAGCGCCTGGTCCAGCGCTTCCTTGTTGACGATGCGGCCTGGGCGACTGGCGAGTTTTTCAAGCACGGCCCATTCCTTGGCGGTCAGTTCAATGTCCTGTGTGTCCACGCGCGCGCGCCGGCCTTGCAGGTCCAGGGCCAGTGTGCCCACCTGCAGCCAGCTGCTGGCGCTGCCATGGGCGCGGCGCAGCACAGCCCCCAGCCGTGCCAGAAGCTCTTGCACATCGAAAGGCTTGATGACGTAGTCGTCGGCACCGCTTTGCAGGCCGGCAATCCGGTTCGAGACCTGGTCCCTTGCCGTCATGATGATCACCGGTGTGGCGTTACCGCTGGCGCGCAGCCGGCGCAGCCAGTCCATGCCGTCGCCATCGGGCAGGTACAGGTCCAGCAGCACAGCGTCGTAGCTGCTGACGCGTGTGGCAGCGTCGGCGCTGTGCAGATTGGCCACGGGGTCAACGGCAAAGCCCTCTGAGCGCAGCATCGCGGTCAGTGCTTCGCTCAGCGCCGGTTCGTCTTCAATCAACAAAAGCTTCATGGATACAGCCTCGGGTTGAGGACAGTTTAGTGGCTGTCTGCAGTTGGAGGGTGCATGCCTGACCGATTCGCAGGGCGTTCAGGCTGGGTTCATGTGTGCGGCCTAGATTGACGGAAACAGGTGGTGATGCACACGGGCCTGTGACCCACCCAGGAGGTTTCATGCGCACATGGCAGTTTTTTTTACTGGCAGGACTCGGATGGGTTCTGACCTTTGCGGTTCTGGCCGCCAACACCAGCGCGGTGGCCCAGCTGGAACGCTTTTCGGCAGAAGCCGGACGGGCAGGGCAGGCCGATGCCGGGCGCCAGTTCTTTCTGAAAAAACACGGCCAGCAATGGGCTTGTGCCAGCTGCCATGGGGAATCGCCCACCGGCAATGGCCGCCATGCGTCGACCGGCAAGGTGCTTGAACCGCTGGCGCCTGCCTTCAACCCGCAAAGCCTGAACGATGCGGCGCGTGTGGACAAATGGTTCAGGCGCAACTGCAAGGATGTGCTCGGTCGCGAATGCAGCGCTGGCGAAAAAGCCGATGTGCTGGCCTGGCTGATTGGCTTGAAATGACACCCACGAAGAAGAACATGGTGCGAATCCAGTGGTTTCTGGGGCTCGCTTTGCTGTGTGGCGTGGCGCATGCCGGCAGCCAAAAATTCCAGCCTGCGCAGGCCTTGCCCGTGTACGGGCAGGAATGTGCGGCCTGTCATCTGGCCTATCCACCGGCCTTGCTGCCGGCCGCGTCCTGGGCGCGTGTCATGGGCAGTCTTTCCCGGCACTACGGCGCCGACGCCAGTCTGGAGCCCGAGCAGGTGCAGGCGATCGGCCGGTGGCTGCAAAGCGAGGCCGGCACTGGCCGGAAGGTGGGCACGACACCACCGCAGGACCGGATCACCCGCTCGAACTGGTTTGTCCGTGAACACCGCAAGGTGGCGCCCGAAGTCTGGCGGCTGCCGAGTGTGCAAAGCCCGGCGCAGTGCAACGCCTGCCACACCCGGGCGAACCAGGGCAGCTTTGATGAACGCGAGCTGCGTTGGCCTGCAGGCATGAATGGAGGTTTTCAATGAGTGCGACTTCTTTAGGCACTGCACGTCGCGTGGTCGATGCGCCAACGCGCATGTTCCACTGGCTGCTGGCCCTGTGCTTTGTGGGGGCCTACCTCACGTCCGAGAGCGAGCGCGTGCAGGTGGTGCATGCTGCCTTTGGCTACACCATGCTGGCGCTGCTGGTTTTTCGGCTGCTGTACGGCTGGCTCGGTCCACGCCCGGTGCGTTGGACATCGCTGGCCACCAAGCTGCGCAGTGGCTGGACCTGGTTCCGGTCGCTGCGCAGCCTCAAGGACGTCTTCGGCATGAATTTCCGCGCGGGTCAGAACTTTGCCCTGGTGCTGGCAACGAGTGGCCTGCTGGTGTTGCCCATGCCGCTTTTGCTCAGTGGGCATGTGCTCTATGCCGGCGCCGCCGACTGGCTGGAAGAAGTGCATGAATTCACGGCCAACGCCATGCTGATGCTGGTCTTGGTCCATCTGAGCCTGTTGCTGTTGACCAGTGTGCTGCGAGGCACCAACCTTGCGCTGCCCATGTGGCGCGGGCGCGTGCCAGGGCCAGGGCCAGACCTGGTGGCCAGCCCGCGTGTCTGGCTGGCGCTGGCTTTGCTGTTGTGCTCGGGTGCATTCGGCGTGTGGGCCGTGGGGTGAGTGCGTTCGCCGTTCACGTTCGGTTCAGCTTGCTGCTGACAATGGATGTCAGATTCTTTTTTTGTTGAGGAGCCTTTGATGAAAACCATGTTTCACCGCCTGTCTGTGCTTGCTGTCTGCGTGTCCATGCTGGGGGCT
>Ga0228703_1002471_pt1 | contig 10237 bp, 9 predicted proteins | sample McNCre217_Aug_MG_3_FD_178020 | JGI IMG/M metagenome (GOLD analysis project Ga0228703, IMG submission 178020) | Freshwater microbial communities from McNutts Creek, Athens, Georgia, United States - 29-17_Aug_MG | ecosystem: Environmental > Aquatic > Freshwater > Creek | place: USA: Georgia... | reverse complement strand
TGGCGAAAACGCAGCACCTCAAAAGGGCTCGCAGATTCTTGACCAGTTCGGAACCAACCTCACCCAAAGCGCTGCCGACGGCAAGCTTGACCCAGTGATTGGCCGTGAGCGCGAGATTGAGCGCGTGATGCAGATTCTTTCGCGCCGTTCGAAGAACAACCCTGTGCTCATTGGTGAGCCTGGTGTTGGTAAGACCGCAGTTGTTGAGGGCCTTGCTTTGGCGATTGTTTCTGGCAATGTTCCAGAGACTCTCAAGAACAAGCAGCTTTACACCCTAGACATGGGTGCACTAATCGCCGGTTCGCGTTACCGCGGAGACTTCGAAGAGCGTCTCAAGAAGGTAACCAAGGAGATTCGCACCCGCGGTGACATCATCACCTTCATCGATGAGATCCACTCGTTGGTAGGTGCCGGTGCTGCCGAAGGTGCGATCGATGCTGCCTCAATCTTGAAGCCACTTTTGGCTCGAGGTGAACTTCAGACCATCGGTGCTACCACCCTGGATGAATACCGTAAGTACTTCGAGAAGGATGCTGCGCTTGCTCGCCGCTTCCAGCAGGTGAACGTGGCCGAGCCTTCGCTGCCAATGGCAATCAACATCTTGAAGGGTGTTCGCAAGGCCTACGAAAAGCACCACAAGGTAACCATTACCGACGGCGCTATCGTTGCCGCTTGTACTTTGAGCGACCGCTACATCACCGACCGCTTCCTACCAGACAAGGCCATCGACCTAATCGATGAGGCCGGAGCACGACTTCGCCTATCGCTACTTTCATCTCCACCAGAGCTTCGTGAGATTGAGGAAAAGATCGCCGGAGTTCGTGTAGCCAAGGAACGTGCCATCGAAGACCAAGATTTCGATGTTGCTAAGACCAAGCGCCAGGAAGAGAAAGACCTACTCGCCGAGCGCGTGCGTTTGCAGTCGAGCTTCCAGAACGGCCACATCACACCTGAGGGAACCGTTGACGAAGGCTTGATCGCAGAGGTGCTCGCGCAGTCGACCGGTATTCCTGTATTCAAGCTCACCGAAGAGGAGAGCGCCAAGCTCATCTTCATGGAAGACGAACTACACAAGCGCGTCATCGGTCAGGAAGACGCCATCAAGGCAATCTCGAAGTCGGTTCGCCGCCAGCGTGCTGGTTTGAAGGACCCAAACCGTCCTTCTGGTTCGTTCATCTTTGCCGGTCCAACCGGTGTTGGAAAGACCGAGCTTGCTAAGGCGCTAGCCCAGTTCCTATTCGACGACGAGAACGCAATGATCTCGCTAGACATGAGCGAATACTCGGAGAAGCACACCGTTTCCCGCTTGTTCGGTGCTCCTCCAGGATTCGTTGGCTTCGAAGAGGGTGGCCAGCTAACCGAAAAGGTTCGCCGCAAGCCATTCTCGGTTGTGCTGTTCGACGAAATCGAAAAGGCTCACCCAGACATCTTCAACTCGCTGCTTCAGATTCTTGAAGAAGGTCGTTTGACCGATGGTCAGGGTCGCATGGTCGACTTCAAGAACACCGTGATCATCATGACCACCAACCTTGGTACTCGCGACATCGCTCGCGGAACCATGGGCTTCGCGATGGAAGGCGACGACGCCGGCGACTACGACCGCATGAAGGGCAAGGTCAACGAAGAGTTGAAGAAGCACTTCAAGCCTGAGTTCCTAAACCGCGTAGACGAAACCATCGTGTTCCCACAGCTAACCATGGTTGAGCTTGCACAAATCGTTGACCTGTTCATTGCCAAGCTTGGGGTTCGTTTGGAAGAACGCGACATGACCATCGAGGTTACCGAGGCTGCCAAGCAGCACCTCATCAAGATTGGCTACGACCCAGCGTTGGGCGCACGACCTTTACGTCGTGCTGTGCAGCGTGAGATCGAAGACCGCTTGAGCGAGAAGATCATGCGCGGAGAGCTCTCGAACTCGAGTCACATCGTCGTCGATTTGGTCGACGGAGAGTTCGTGTTCGACACCAAGCAGAATGTTCCCGCTAGCATTTAGGGGTGAGCACTTCTAACTTCCACGTACGTCCGGCCACCGCGCTGGACGTTCGTGCTATCGCAGCTATGCGCCAACCGAACGAAGGTTCTGGTCGCAAGTTGTTGAAGTTGGAACTGGTATCGCTTTTCGAGAAGGTGCCTGAGTTTCTGGTTGCCGTAAACGAAGCTGGTGAAGTTGTTGGCGCTGGTGCACTGCACATCATGTGGGAAGATTTGGCTGAAGTTAGATCGTTGATTGTTCGAGATGATCAGCGTGGCAAGGGTGTTGGCCACCTTTTGGTGGATGCCCTTCTCCTTCGCGCCAAATCTCTAGGCATCGCCAGAGTCTTTTGCCTCACCTTCGAAACCGAATTTTTTGCCAAACACGGCTTCAGTGAAATTTCCGACGTGCCGGTAGACGAGGATACCTATGCCCAACTGGTTCGTTCAAACGACGATGGTGTTGCCGAGTTCCTTGATCTTGCCCGTGTGAAAGAGAACACGCTTGGAAACACCAGAATGTTGGCACTTATTTAGCTCATGAATCGCACACGACTTTCACCGCAGGTAATCCGTCGCCGTAGAATCGCACTTCTCGTGGTCGTTGCTCTTCTTGGTTGGGGCATTTGGGCAGGCGTCTCGGCAGTGGTTGGTCTGTTCACAGGCGGTAAACCAAAGGCGCAGGTTTCGGCTTGTGCTGCCGGAGTGGTTTCGGTTACTGCCTATGCTGGCGACGGCCAAAAACACATGGATGTTTTTGATGCCAACACCAAGCCGCTGATTTGGTTCTCGATTGTAAACAATGGAAAAGTAGCCTGCACGTTCAACACCGGTGCCGCAGTTCAGTTCTTCCGTATCAAATTTGCCGACCAAGTGATCTGGTCTTCCGAGCAGTGCGACCGAAAAGGGTTAAAAGACGATCAAACTCTACTGAAACCGGGTGTGCCACTAACTTCTCCTCCGGGCCAATGGATGCGCGTGTATTCAAGTGGCGGTGGTTGTGGGGAAGGCCAGGCGCCTGCGCTGCCAGGAACCTACAGTTTGGTTGCTGAAGTGAACAAGGTTCTCTCCACCAATTTCGAGTCTTTCGAAATTCAGTAGTTACCAGTTGAGTGCGAGGGCGAGAGCCGCCTTCACCGAGGTAACGCCAGAATCTACGGTTCGAACAAACCCCAAACGAGATGCTTCGTTTTCCCGAAGCTTGGCGTTGCTGACTTTACGAACCTCTCCAGCCAAGCTGATTTCGCCGAAAGCTGCAAGGTTGTGGGCGATGGGTTTGTCTTGAACTGCTGAGGCGATTGCCAACGCTATAGCTAGGTCGGCGGCTGGCTCGGTAAGTTTCACCCCGCCCACGGTTGAAACGTAAACATCCATTTCACCAACGCGTAGGCCAGCGCGACGCTCAAGCACCGCGAGCAACATGGCTACGCGTGACGAGTCGACGCCATTGGTAACGCGGCGAGGGTTTGGTGAGGAAGACTTCACCACGAGAGCCTGCACCTCCGCAATCAGGGCTCGTTTGCCTTCAACGGTCACGGTTACACAGGTGCCCGAAACCGGGGTTTCTGGGCGCGACAAGAACAAGCCAGATGGATCTGGCACTTCGTTGATGCCGTCGCCAGCCATTTCGAAACAGCCCACTTCGTCGGTTGGGCCGAAACGGTTTTTCTGGCTACGCACAAAGCGAAGAGCGGTTTGCCGATCACCTTCGAAGTGGCAAACAACATCCACCAGGTGTTCCAGCGCACGTGGCCCGGCTATGTTTCCATCTTTGGTGACATGACCAACCAGAATGATTGGAAGGTTGTTTTCCTTCGCCACGCGAATCAGGTTGCTTGCCACCTCGCGAATTTGGCTTGGCATGCCGGCAGCACCATCGAGCTCTGCGTGCGCAATTGTTTGCACCGAGTCGACAATCAAAAGTTGCGGTGCAACCTGAGCCACCTGACCTAGCGCGCTAGCTAAATCGGTTTCGGAGGCAAGGTAAAGGTTTGGGTTGAGTGCGCCGGTGCGCTCTGCCCTCAGGCGAATCTGCCCAACCGACTCTTCGCCAGAAACGTAAAGAACTTTCAAACCCTTGGCGGCAGCGTTGGAGGCAACCTCAAGCAAAAGCGTGGACTTACCTACGCCAGGTTCTCCCGAAAGCAAGACCACAGCCCCTGGCACCAAACCCCCACCGAGCACGCGGTCGAACTCGCCAACCCCAGTGCTCCACGCGGTAACCGATTCTGTGGAAATCTCGGTAATTGGGCGGGCGGCCGATGAGCCAACAATCACGGCAGGCTTTACAGATTTGGCAACGCCCAGACCACGGGTGGAACCAGTTCCTTCAACCATGCTGTTCCAAGCCTGACATTCACCACACTGACCAACCCACTTGGTGCTTGCCCAGCCGCATTCGGCGCAGGTGTATTCAGCTTTCGATTTCGTTGCCATGCAACAAAACTACCAATCAGCCTCGACACCGACCTCACCTAAACTGAACATGTGAACATCAATCGCATTGCAATCCTCGGCTCCGGCTCAATGGGCACCGCCATCCTCACCGGCCTTCTCGCGTCTGGCGTCGCCTCGGAGAAGGTGACGATCACCACTAAGAGTGGCGATAGTGCCAAAAAGCTCGCCGACGAACTCGGTGTCAATGCGATTGCCCTGGAGACTAACCCAACTGCGAACCAAGACGCCGTGGTCGGTGCCGATGTTGTGTTGGTGGCTGTGAAGCCTGCTTATGTCGTTGAAGTTTTGAAAGAAGCAGCCGGCAAACTCGAGGAAAACGCGCTCGTAATTTCGGTTGCCGCGGGCATCACAACCGCGGCGATGGAAGCAGCCGTGCCCGGTTCTGTGGCGGTGGTTCGCTCGATGCCCAACACCCCAGCGATTGTTGGCCGGGCGGTAACCGGCATTTCAACCGGAAGTAGGGTTAGCGATGAGCAGCTAGAAACCGCGCTCGAACTTTTTGAAACGGTTGGCCGGGTTGTTGTGCTGCCAGAAAGTCAGATTGATGCACTCAGCACCATTTCTGGCTCAGGCCCAGCCTACGTGTTTTATCTGATTGAACAACTTACCGAGGCAGCCAAAAACATGGGCTTCGGCGAGGACATTGCCGCCATGTTGGTGGAGGAAACCTTTGCCGGCGCTACCGAACTGCTAAGTGCGAGCGGCCAAGCTCCCGAAGATCTTCGACGCCAGGTAACCAGCCCAAACGGCACCACCATGCAGGCTGTTGCCGTTATGGAAAAGGCCGAACTCTCAAAACTATTTACCAAGGCAACCGAGGCGGCACTTGCGCGCGCCAAAGAAATTGCCGAGGGTCGATAGCAGACTAAATCTCTACGGCCACGTTGAAAGTAATCACTCTGTGGGCTGGGAGTTTGAAGTAACGACTTGCCGTTGAGGCGTTTCGGTGAAGTGTGTCGAAAACAATTTCTTCAACACGGTTTAGGTCGCCCTTGTGGCTAGGGACCAATGTTCGCTCCGCCACGTAGTAGATTGCTTCTTTCTCATCAAAGTAGTCTGCAACCGACTTCGATTTCAGAGCTCTAGGAAGGTTTCGAGCTTCCATGAACCCCGCTTCCAGAGTTACCTTGCCCATGAACTCATTCACTTGCTCGTAGGTAGGAGGCTTGTGGCTGAATGGTTCGTCGATGGTTTCAACGCTCACGACCACGATTTTTTCAGGCATGGTGTGCAATACCCGAATCTGTTGTTGCAGAGCCTGAGGTACCGCACCTGGAACCGCTGACAAGTAGATACCTGTTCCTCGAGAAATCGCCAACTTCTTTCCCTTGGATCGCATTCTCTCAATCTGTGTGAGAGTTAGCTCTTCATCCATCAATTTGTAGTTGAGAACTCGCCGACCCTTGCGCCAAATCCACATCATTGATCCGAGGCAAAATCCGATCAACATTGGCAACCAGGCACCGGTCACTACCTTGGTCGATGTGGAAACAACGAAGGCCAGGTCCATGAGAGCGAAAAATGCAAAAACAGGTCCGGTGATGAACTTGTTGAGTTTCCAACGTTCACGGGCTACAAAATACATGGCAACTGTGGTGATTAGCATTGTCCCAGCGATTGCGAATGTGTAGGCTCCGGCGAGTGCGGCCGATGATTCGAAAATCAGCACCAATGAGATTGAACCCGCGAACATGAGCGCATTCACCAGGGGCACGTAAATCTGACCTCGTTGACCCTCGTTGGTGTGGTTTACCTTCAGTCTTGGAAGTAAGCCAAGTTGGATGGCTTGCGATGCTATAGAAGCAACGCCGCTAATGAGAGCTTGGGAAGCAATAACTGTTGCCAGAGTAGTGATAACAAAAAGTAATACCGATGGAATTTGACCGGACACCATTCCGAAGAATGCGTTTCCAATCATTGCAGGGTCTTTTAGCATTAGGGCGCCTTGACCGAAGTAGTTAAGCACAAGGGCGATACCGACCAGACCGAACCAACCGATCCGGATTGGAGTTTTACCGAAGTGACCTAAGTCGGCGTAGAGTGCCTCTGCGCCGGTAACAGCCAAAATGACTGATGACATAACAAAAAGCGTGTGCCATTGATTGGCTGCTATGAAACTCAGAGCATACATCGGGTTCAGCGCTTCTAGGGTTTCTAGGTTTTGGCTGAGGTGGAACAAGCCCAGTCCACCGATTGTCAGAAACCAAAGGACCATCACCGGGCCAAAAATGTTTCCAATGAGTTGAGTTCCCTTGAACTGGAAAGTAAACAGAAGGGCAAGGATTAGAACCGTGACGGGTACCGCGTATTGTCCCCAGCTCGGATCAATTGATTTCAAACCTTCGGCGGCTGAGAGCACACTGATTGCAGGGGTTAGCAAACCGTCGGCAAAAATAAAGGCCGCCGCCATCAACAAGCAAAAAATCATGAAACCATAGGCACCTTTAGTGGCATTTCTGATCCTGCTGGGCATGAGAGCGAGCAGAGCTAAAACGCCACCTTCACCGCGGTTATCGGCACGCAAAACTACCAGAAGGTATTTGATGGAAACCACTAGCATCAGTGTCCAAAAAACAAGCGAAAGTACACCCAAAATCGAGCTTCTTGAGGTTCCCCCGGCATGTACTGATTCGTTCAAAGCATAAATCGGGCTGGTACCAATGTCTCCATAAACTACACCGAGCGCGCCGAGTGAAAGGGCGGCCGTCTTTTTGAAGGAGTTTTTGGATTTGTTAGAGGTAGTCATTATTTCCTAAGGTCGAGCATTTAATCGACGACCAGACTTCCCGTCACACCATTGGACACTGTAACACGGAATGCCTTACCTAAGGCGCTTACTGCTTTTCGTCAATCTCGGCGATTAGGCCTTCGACTAATTTTCTGATCTCGTCACGGATTGGGCGAACCGCTTCAACACCCTGCCCGGCAGGGTCGTCAAGTTTCCAGTCGAGGTAGTGCTTACCAGGGAAAAATGGGCAAACATCGCCACAACCCATGGTGATGCAGTAGTCGGAAACTTCAACAGCATCGGTGGTTAGCAACTTCGGCTTAGCGTTAGAAATGTCGATGCCAACCTCGGCCATTGCTTCAACTGCTGCCGGGTTTACTGCATTGCCGGGAGCCGAACCTGCCGAGCGAACCTCGATGCGATCACCGGCAAGGTGCTGAAGCCAGCCCGCTGCCATCTGGGAACGTCCGGCATTGTGAACGCAAACGAAAAGAACCGAAGCTTTATAGGTCATTAGTTTTTCTTTCTAGTTGCGGGCTTTTTGGCTTTTGGTGCGAACAACATTAGAAGCAGGATTGCCAGAAGCACTCCGCCAATTTGAGCAACGATAAGTGCGCTGCCAAAGTTGGTTGGCCATGAGCCCTGAACCATAAGCCCGAAAGTTACTGCAGGGTTTGCCTGGGCTCCGGTAGAGGTGAATGAGGCAGCGGTAACAATCCAGGCGGCAACTGCAACTGGAATAAGGTTTCCGAGCTTGTTCTGAACTAGGGTTCCGATAATCCAAACCAAGCCGGCGGTTGCAACAACTTCACTTGCAATGGCCATGGTGGCGATGCTGCCGCCAGTGGCAACGAAACTCTTGTTGGTGGTGCCGGTTAGAAGTGCACCAAGGCTTGCACCAGCGAAAGCACCGGCAAGCTGAGCGGCAATGTAGGCAAGAAGGTTGCCCAGGGTGATCTCCTTACGAGCGTAAAAGAAGAGCGAAACGGCAGGGTTTAGGTGTCCACCGCTTACGCCACCGGTTAGCAAGATCATTAGGCCAAGGGCAAGAGCCACGGTGAAAGGCTTCAAACCGTTGTTGGCTCCGGCAGTGATTGCAGTGAGAAAAACGGTTACACCAACAAATTCGGCGATGGATTTCTTGAGAAGTGCGTTCATTTTGGTCTCCTAATAAAAACTCACTAACCAGTATCCCTTAGAATGGAGAAATCGTTTGTTTGGCGTGATAGCCATCAAGTTTCCAACTAGTGAGGTCCGTATGGGTTCCGTCATCAAGAAGCGTCGTAAGCGCATGTCGAAGAAGAAGCACCGCAAGTTGCTTCGTAAGACTCGCCACCAGCGTCGCAATAAGAAGTAGATCTTCGAAAGAAAACCCACCGATACGTCGGTGGGTTTTTTATTTGCGGTTCGCTTTGAGTTCGCGTTTTTTGAAGTCGAGAATCGTCCAGTGGGCTGCCTTCGCATAACGCGCCAGAATTTTGTCTGGATTTACCGCAACCGCATGGCCCACTCGGGTGAGCATGTAAAGGTCGTTGTGGCTATCGGAGTAGGCGTACGAACGTCGAAGGCTAATGTTGCGTTCTTTTGCCATTTTCTCTATGGCAACGGCTTTGCCTTCACCGTGAAGCGGGCGTCCTTCGAACTCTCCAGTTAGTAGACCGTCTTTAACCTCGAGCACAGTTCCCAGGGCTCCGGTGAGGCCAAGCTGTTTTGCGATGTATTCACCCATCTGCACCGGGGCGGCGGTGATGATCCATACTTCTCGCCCGGCGGCCACGTGCTCTTGGGCAATGCGAACAGTTTCGGGCCACATCTTCGCTTTTACGTAGTCTTGCCAGGCGATGCCAACCAGATCTTCTAGAGCTTTGGCGCTTTGGCCAACCACGAGGCTCATGGCCCGGTCTTCGATGTGTGCCAAAAGTTTGGCCGATTCACCTCGGGTGATGAACTTGAATTGCTGCCAGGCGAATCGGTAAAGCTCGCGGCGTTTTACAAAGTTGCGCTCAAAAGCTGCTTTTGCGAACAGGAACGAAGAGGCCCCACGCAACAAGGTGTTGTCGAGGTCGAAGAACGCTGCTTCGATCTTGGCTGGCTTCGTAGTCTTGGACACTGAACAAGTTTAGGCGTAAGCCTAGGATGTTTAGGTGAGCCAAGAAATTCAACTGACCCTAATCGGCAAGCCCGGTTGCCACCTCTGCGACGATGCTTTGGCCGTTGTCGAGTCGGTGCTATCCGAATTTGATCGGGAGATTGAGGTTGAACACAAAAACATTCTGGACGATGAGGCGCTTTTTGCCCGCTACTCGGAAGAGATTCCGGTTTTACTCATAAACGGCAAAGTTCACAATTACTGGCGGATTGATCCAGAGCGACTTCGAACGGCAATCTCCGAATGTCTCTGAAGAGACTTTCAAGCCTGATTTCTGCCGTCTTGGTTGCGGTGGCAATGATTGTGGGCGCTTCATCGGCATCGGCAACCGTGCAAGTTGATCGTCGTTATGTTGAGGGCTTCGATAAGCAGGCATTTTTGTTCAACCCGTTGCGGGTGAACAAGGTGGAACTCAACATCAGCCAAGAGTCTTACAACGCTTTGGCTGGTTCCCCGCGTGAGTACGTTCCAGCGACCATGAAGCTTACGACCGAAAAGGGCGCAACTTCTGTCTATAGGGTTGGCCTTCGTCTGAAAGGCATGTGGGGCTCCGGAGTTGGTATCGACGGTAAAGCCGGTTTCAAAGTCAAGATGAACTACTCGGTGAAGGGGCAAAAGCTTTTCGGCATAAAGAAGTTCACCTTCAACAACATGGTGCAAGATTCTTCAGCCCTGCACGAAGCTACCTCTTATCGTCTTTTTCGGGCCATGGGTGTTCCAGCGCCACGCGTTGGCTATGTGAATGTTTTTCTAAACGGCGTCAACTACGGGTTGCACTCAAATATCGAAACCTACGACGAACGCATGTTCAAACGTTGGAAGAGCACCAAAACCGACCACCTGTATGAGGGTGGTTACGGAACTGAGGTTGGCCCTGATCTTGAGGTGGACGACGGCAGCCTTACCGACAAATCGGATGTGATCGCTATCAA
>Ga0228703_1002464_pt1 | contig 10279 bp, 11 predicted proteins | sample McNCre217_Aug_MG_3_FD_178020 | JGI IMG/M metagenome (GOLD analysis project Ga0228703, IMG submission 178020) | Freshwater microbial communities from McNutts Creek, Athens, Georgia, United States - 29-17_Aug_MG | ecosystem: Environmental > Aquatic > Freshwater > Creek | place: USA: Georgia... | reverse complement strand
GGAATTGTTGTTCCGCTGCCATCGTTTGATGTGAGGTCAACATCCATACGGCTTGTGAGTTCTGAATGACTCGGTGCCATGAAGACATCGTCATAAGTGAGGTCGTATTGGGGCTCGTTGATAAATCGCACGTACTACAGCCTACCGCCGATATCGGGGACACGACATAATCGCCCCATGATGAAATGGCGTGGGGCGATGCTCGATATATCTCGTCACTACTTCGATGCTGCATTCATCAAGAAAACTCTAAGCTCGCTAGCCCTATTCGACTACAACACTTTGCACCTTCATCTGACAGATGATCAGGGCTGGCGACTCGAAAGTAAGGCATTTCCATCTCTTCATAAGGTTGGCTCTATCCGCAAACACAGCCAAAATAATCACGGACTGCTTGAACCCACTTTTGATGGCAAAGAGCATTCCGGCTATCTCACTCACGATGATGTTCGTGAAATTGTCGGTCACGCCCAAATGCTTGGAATAGACATAGTTCCAGAGATTAATATTCCAGGTCACACAGGTGCGCTCTTAGCTTCGTATCCACAATATGGCATAAACCAAATTTCTGTTGAAGTCAGTGGGCGCTGGGGAATTTCAGATCACTTGCTTCGCCCATTTCCAGAAACCTTTCAGTTTTTAGAAAAAATATTTCAAGAAGTGACTTCAATTTTTCCGTCAGATTACATTCATGTGGGTGGCGATGAATCACTCATTGATAATTGGCTCAAAGATTCAGAAGTCGTAGCGTGGATGAAGCAGCAAGACTTTGCCACCACCAAAGACGTGTTTATCTTCTTCATGCGCGAAGTGGAGAAAATCATTGACGGGCTCGGCAAGAAAATGGTGACGTGGGATGATGCTTTTGCATTTGACCCAGAAAAGGCAACAAAAGCCACTGTTATGTCGTGGCGAGGTGATGCCATCGCCAAGATTGCTCTGGAACATAAGCGTGAAGTAATTCAAGGTCCGGTCTTTCCTACCTACTTCGATTACTCACAAGAGACATCTGAAAATGAGCCCTTAGCTATTGGTGGTCCCGTGACACTTGAAGACGTTCTCGAATTTACTCCATTACCTAATGCAACTGGTGTTCAGTTTCAGTTGTGGACCGAATATATAGAATCAGAAATGCATGCTGAATACATGATGTGGCCTAGGGCTGCAGCGCTAGCTTTTAGATGTTGGTCTGATGAGAAAGATTTCGAAAGTTACTTCAACAAGCGACGCCCACAGCTAGAAAAACTTGGAGTCACAATTCGAGAGATTGACCCGCTGAAGAGAGTAAATATTGCGCACTTGGGGATAGGAAAGTACTTTAGGGGATTTGATACTGCACATATGATGCAAACTTTAGAAAAATCAGCTATCGCTGGCGAAGTTGCACACGACTTTTAAAAATTTTTTGCAACTCCAATTTCTCCCGGACGTTCAAAAATAATGTGGTAACCCACCGCTTTATAGAAGGCAAGTGCATTGAGATTCTTTGAACTTAAGATTAAGTGAACTCCATTCGATCCGGCGTCGTGGAGTGCATTCTCCATAATCTGCATTAATTTCTTGCCCCAGCCTTTACTTTGTAACTCCGGCACAAGATTTATATGGGCATGGGATGGAAATTCTTTAAGGAATTCAGATGGTGAGCGCAATGGATTATGGATCAAATGTGCGAGACGTTCATCTCTACTCCACAATTCTTGATGAGTCATATCAGGTTTGTCGTAGATGGACTGTTTGATGGGCCACCAATGCTGATCGGTGACTTCTTCAAATCTCAGGGTGTCAAGGGCAGCTATGCAATAACCAAGTGGCACACCATCACCACTTTCAACGACGTAACAAAATTCAAGTGAAAAGTGTAGATACGGGCCAACCCAGATATCGCCTAATAAATCTGGTTGGGCAAATAATCCCCTTGCATCTTTTCCTGAATCACCAGTGAGGACACAAATATCGTAGAGAGTTTGCTCATCATCCAGAGATGCTTGGCGAATATTCATAAATTAACCGAGCAAGGTAAGAAGCCGAGCAACTTCCTTTGCAACCGCTTCACGCCCAGGGGCAATATATTTGCGTGGATCGACAAGTTTTAAATTCGCACTCAACGATTCCCGAATTTCATGTGTAAATACGTTATTCAGATGAGTAGCTATGTTGATCTTGCTCATGCCCGCTTTGACGGCTCTTTGTAAGTCAGGATCACTCACCCCAGAAGATCCGTGCAGAACAAGAGGTATCTCAACAGTGCGTGCAATTTCTGCAATGAGATTGAAGTCCAACGTGGCATCACGAGTAGTCATCGCATGGGAAGATCCCACGGCGACAGCTACCAAGTCAGCGCCGGTTGCCTCCGCAAATGCTTTTGCCTCAAGTGGGTCAGTGCGCACACCCGGTGCGTGAACACCATCTTTCCCGCCGACTTCGCCAATTTCCACTTCAAGGGTCGCTCCGTAACTCTTACAGAGTGCAGCCATACGGGAACTAGCGGCAACATTATCTTCATAGGCGAACTTGGAACCATCAAACATCACTGAGTCGTATCCAAGATCAAGTGCTTCCTTTACTAGATCTTCGCTTTCGGCATGATCAAGATGTACTGAAACTGGAACAGATGAACTTTCAGCAATCGCAATTGTTGCCACTGAAATAGGTTTAAGACCTTTGTGATAGTTCACGCAGTTTTCACTTATCTGCAAGATAACTGGAAGTTTTGCAAGCTCTGCGCCAGCAACAAGTGCTTCGGCATGTTCGAGCAAGATGACATTAAATGCGCCAATTGCGGAGCTTGAATTTCTTGCAGCGAGTACTAGTTTGCCGGCATTTGTTCGCGCCATTTCGCTCCTTAAACAATCACTATTTCAACGCCTTTTGCGCGGAAATCTTTGACCATCTTAGGGTCTACTCCATCATCTGTAATCAATACATCAATCTCATTAATAGGACGTATGGATGCGAACGCACTCTTCTGAAATTTCGAACTATCTGTGACCACGACAATTTTGCGTGCGCGAGAAGCAATTTGACGATTTACTCGGGCCTCATCCTCATGGCGAGCTGCGGCCCCAATTACGGAATCAATTGCTTCTACGCCAAGAAAGGCAATATCAATATTCACTTCTTTTAATACTTCTTCAGCAAATGGGCCAGTGAGTTCATAGGACTGAGGGCGAGCGACTCCACCAGTAACAACTATTTTAATTTGATGGCGAACCGTAAGCTCAGCCGCAATATTGACCGCATTAGTGACGACAGTGAGAGCGGGTTGTAAATCAGATGGATCGCCGGGTGCGAACTCAGAGCGTGCAACAATCGCTCGAGCAACTGCCGTTGTGGTTGTTCCACCATTGATGCCGATAATGTCATAGCGCGAAACCATCTCTGCTGCTGCCTGTGCAATCCGCTGCTTTACTTCGTCTTCCTTTGCGACCTTGTAGGTCAACGGAATACCTAGCGATCCACCAGTAGCCACTGCTCCACCATGAGTGCGCGATAAAAGTTGTTTCTTTGCCAATGAATCAAAGTCTCTTCTAATCGTTGCAGCGGAGACTTCAAGCTGGTGCGCTACATCTTCAACTTCGACGCTACCTTGTTCAACAACAATCTCAAGAATTCTTGAGAGGCGCTCCTGTCTGCTCACTTCACACTTCCGGCAGTAAGTCCGCCTACAAGCCACTTCTCGATGAGCGCAAAGAGAACTACAACTGGAGCGATTGCAATAAGTGAACCTGCGAATAGATACTGCCACTGAACTTGATAGAAACCTATGAGCGCAGTTAAACCAACTGTGAGTGGCTCGTGCTCGGGCGAAGAAGTCAATGTAAGTGCAATGACGAATTCATTCCAGGCTGCGATAAATGTAAAAATAAAAGCTGTCGCAAGACCAGGGAGTGAGAGCGGAAGAACAATCCGCACCAGAGTGGATAGACGACTACACCCATCTATCCACGCTGCTTCTTCAACTTCTTGGGGAATGCTAGAAAAGAAGCTAGAAAGAATCCAGATTGAAAAAGCCATATTGAATGCTGCATAAATAAGGATAAGGGCAAGATATGTATTGACTAGATGCAACTTTGCTATTTCACGGAAGATTCCAATTACAAGCGCGGTTGGAGCAAACATTTGAGTCACAAGAACGAGAAATAGAAAAACTTTTCTGCCGCGGAAATTGTTTCGTGCTACGTAATATGCTGCTGGGACAGCGATAAAAATTACTATCAAGGTCGCAGACAATGAGATAATGAATGAACTTTTAATAAAGGTAGCGAGTGGAATCTCTTTCCAGACACCAACAAAGTTATTAAAGGCCCAATGTTTTGGGAAATATGTTGGTGGTATTGCTGTGATTTCTTCCTTGGGCTTTAACGCTGTCAAGAGCATTTGCAAGTACGGAGCAAAGAATAGGAAACCTAGAATCCATGCAGAGATAGTGAGGCTAACTTTCTTTCCAGTAAATCGCTTTTGACGTTTAGGCATGACAATCGTGCTCACTACTTATCCTCCTGGCTCTTAGAGACTTTGAGGAAAATCCCGATGAAGATCAAAATGATTACAAGGTTGATTGACGCCATCGAAGCAGATTGGCCAATATCTTGATCACGGAACGAAATCTTGTAGCCCAAGGTTGTCGTGGTGTCGGTTTCGTAACCCGGGCCACCAGCAGTGATTACCCAGATGATAGGAAATGCATTAAAGATATTGATGAGATTAATTGCCATCGCGACAAGTAAGGCAGGTTTAATCAGGGGGAAAGTGATATTTCTATAGCCTTTCCAGGAAGTTGCCCCATCAACTCGTGAAGCTTCCATAATGTCATCTGGAATTGTGGAAAGACCAGCCAGAATAACGAAGGATGTAAATGGAATTGAAACGAAAACCGCAACAATCATCAACCACGCAAAGGATTGCTTCACATTTGCAAGAAAATCTACGGGTTCTTTAAGTAGGTGTAAATCCATCAGAATCTTGTTGAGAACTCCGTAATAAGGATCAAGAATCCATTTCCAAATCGTTGAGCTCATGACCACTGAGGCAGCCCAAGGAATTATTACAGCCCAGCGCACGAGTTTACGTCCTGGATATTTAGCATTAAGCAATTGAGCAACTGGGAGAGAAATAACGATCGTAAAAAATACTATTCCGGCTACCCAGATGAAAGTTCGAATCAGAACATTGGGGAGATCTGGGTTGGCAAATAAAGTTTGATAATTTTGAATTCCGGCCCATCCCTGAGTTATGCCTGAGGTGCTTACCTCTTGAAAGGAGGTGCGGATCATTTCAAATGCTGGCCACAATACAAATGCAAAAATCATGAAAAGTGCTGGGAAAATCCACGGAAGTGCGCCAAGACGCGACTTACGAGCATGCATTTTCGGCATTCGCCTCAATCTCCTTCACTTGAATTTCTCGTCATTGTAATTGTTGCCCGAAATAAAAAGTAGAGCGGGGGCTCGCGATCTCTCGCGAGCCCCCAACCCTTACTTCATTGTCACTTTGTATGACAGGTGGTGCGACTACTTGGCTGCGGCATTCGCCTTAGCTTGAAGTGCATCCATGGTCTTCTGTGGATTTACAAGCGCTGTTCCAACTTGCTGCTGGATTGCACCCTTGATTGCTGGCCAAGCTGCTTGGTCTCCTGGGTAGAAGATTGCAGATGGAAGCAACTTAATAAATGGTGCTAGCGCTGGATCCTTTGCAGCATTTGCTCCTGCAGATTTAGTTGCAGGAATAAAGCCGCCTGCAGCCTTAAGGAACGCTGCATAGTTATCTGGCTGGAAGATGAAGTCCATCCACTTAGCAATTTCTGCCTTGTGTCCATTTGCCTTGTAAGCAGTGAAGTAATCCTGAACACCAAGTGTTACAGGCTTCTTTCCTGGAGCTGCAACGAATGAACCTGATCCAAGGTTGATTGAAGCGCCACCATTGTCCTTAAGCCATCCTGCAAGGAAGACTGAACCGTTGATAAAGGCTGCCTTACCTGCTGCGAAGAGCGCCTGTGCACATGCTGTGCGGTCACACTTTGCTGGGTTTGGTTGTGTCAACTTCTGATCTGTGAGCTTCTTCAGGAATGTCATTGTCTGAACATTTTCCTTTGAGTTAAGGAGCCACTTGCCATCTTTAAACATAACTCCACCGTTACCACCAGCCCAAATTGCAAATTCAGCTTGCGCTTCTTCTGGTCCGAGTGGGAGAGCATATGGATAAACGCCAGGGACCTTAGCCTTGATTTGCTTCAATGTCGCTTCAAGTTCTGTCCATGTTGTTGGGAGCTTCTTTACGCCAGCCTTTGCAAGGATGTCCTTGTTGTAGAAGAGCGCACGAGCTGATGCTAAGTCTGGAACAGCATATGCAATGCCGTTGTACTTTGAGTTGTTTAGGAATGTTGGGACGATGTCATCAAGAGTTGCCTTGCTGACCATTTCATCCGCACGGTAGAGAAGACCCTCAGCAGCTGCTGCTGAGTAGTCACCCTTATTGACAATGTCAGGTGTCTGACCTGTTGCAACAAGAGTCTTAACTTTGTCATCGATTGTTTCCCAAGAAACTACGTTGACTGAAACTTTGATATTTGGGTTTGCTTTTGTGAACTTTGCTGAGAGGTCATCCCAGAATGGCTGCATATTTGCGTAATCTGCTGCGACCATCTTGAGTTCGACTACATCCGCTGCCTTTGCTGAAGTGCCAAGGACAGAAGCTGCGATCAAACCTGTGGCTGCAACGAGTGCGCCTAGGCGAGTCACTTTCTTCATGCGTATTACTCCTGACGGGTTTAGGCCCCAAGGGGCTTCGTTGGAGCAATCCGACCACCTTCATTAGGGTAAATCAACGGTTTGCATGTAACTGTTTGATAACGAACAGATAACGACAAAAATGTGCAAATTTCTTGACTTTAGAGGAGCGCTCCACCTACGGTTGCGCCATGACCACCGCTCTTCACGCAGATGTCGAAATCGCCTCCCAGCCCCAGATCTGGCGCCAGGTAGCCGACTTCGCACCTAGCGTCTTTGGCAAGCTCCCCCAGAAGGGCGAGCGCGTTGCCGTCGTAGGCTGCGGAAGTTCGTGGTTTATGTCGATGGCCTACGCATCATTGCGAGAGGCAGCCGGCCATGGCGAGACCGATGTCTATGCAGGATCTGAATTTAACTACGACCGCAAATACGACCGCGTTGTATCAATCTCTCGCTCTGGCACAACAACTGAAATTGTTGAACTGCTCGGAAAAATCAAAACTCCGTCGGTCGTGCTCACGGCAATCCATAACTCTCCCGTTGAAGATCGCGCATCTGAAACTATCATCATGGATTTTGCAGATGAACAATCAGTTCTACAAACTCGTTGGGCAACTGCGGCCCTTGGCCTGCTTCGTGCTCATCTTGGATTTGACCTCAATTCAATTGTAAAAGATGCAGAAGCTGCCCTTATTAGTGATATCTCTGATCTCGTAGAAGTCGAACAAATCAGCTTTTTAGGTAGAGGATGGACAATCGGACTTGCACACGAGGCAGCACTAAAGACTCGTGAATCATCACAATTCTGGGCAGAGGCATATCCCGCTCTTGATTATCGCCATGGGCCACTTTCTATCTCACAACCAGGACGAGCTGTTTGGGCTTTTGGCGAAATTCCCGCTGATTTGATTCGTGATATTAAATCAACAGGAGCACTCTTTGAATCGAGCACGCTTGACCCAATGGCTCATCTCATCCGTGCTCAGCGCGTAGCTATTGCAATCGCCAAGAAGCGCGGCGTAGATGCCGATAATCCACGTGGTTTGGCTCGCTCCATCATTCTCGATAAGTAATTACACTCATCTCTGTGAACTATGTGGTCGCAGTAGATGTAGGCGGAACCGAGATCAAGAGCGCGCTCGTAGATTCTGATTTCAGCGTCATCGCAACCGCCACTGCTCCAACTCCTAGAGCAGACATAACCGGTGCTGAAACTGTTAAGGCGATAACTGCCATCATCTCTCAATTTTCCACACAACACCCAGTCGATGCGGTCGGTTTAGCGGTGCCAGGTGCTCTTGATGAACCTGCCGGTACATCTCGCTGGTCAGGAAATTTGCAATGGAAGAACCTTCCTATTCGAAGGCTTTTGCAAGATGCAATAAAAATTCCTGTCGCATTCGGACACGATGTACGCACCGCAGCCTTGGCAGAAATGCGCAACGGTGCTGCGAAGGGTGCACATGACGCAATCTTTATTCCTGTTGGAACCGGGATTGCAGCTGCCTTCATTATCGACGGAAAAATTCGCTCTGCTGAAGGTTATGCAGGAGAAATTGGCCATATCAATGTCAATGGTAAGTATCCGTGCGTTTGCGGAAAATTTGGATGTTTAGAACCGGCAGCTTCGACTCTTGCTATTAGCAAGGCATATGAAGCAAAGAGCGGGAAAACCGGAATTTCAACCGAAGAAATCTATAAACTTGTTAAAGCGGGAGATTCCATGGCTATTGAGGTTTGGAACGATGCTACTGCTGCTATGGCAAGAGCTTGTGAAATATTGATCACATTGCTTGCGCCTGAAGTTATAGTTTTTGGAGGCGGACTTTCAAACGCAGGAGATACTTTTCTGAAGCCAATAAAAGACTATTTGGATTCATCTCTTACTTTCCAACGCAAACCACGAATTGAAATTGCTCATTTCGGCGCGAAGGCAGGAACTATTGGGTGCGCGATGTTAGCTTTTGATCTGGTGAAGGCAGGCAATTAATGCATATTCACGGTTCTTCTGCAGTTATTGATGCAGCCTTGAAAAAAGAAGTTTGCATCAAATCAGTTAACGGAATCATTTCTGCTATCACTTTTAACTGCAAAGAAACTCCTGACTCTTCTTCACCCGGAACATTAATTCCAGGTTTTGTAGACATTCACTCGCATGGGGGCGCTGGTTTTTATTTTTCAGATCTCTCACCTGAAAATGTAACCTCCGCTCGCAATACTCACCTTTCGCACGGCACCACCACACATATTGCATCTCTAGTAACAGAACCAATCGGTGTTCTTGAGGAACAAATACTTCGTTTAGTTTCTATGGTCAACGCCGGCGTCTTCGAGGGAATCCATCTTGAAGGCCCTTACCTCTCTCACGCCCGTTGTGGAGCACATGAACCTTCGCTTCTTCGTTCGCCTTCAATCGAGGAACTTTCGGCCCTCCTTGATGCAGGTCAAGGTTCTATCTCAATGGTCACTCTTGCTCCCGAACTCGATGGAGGTATTGAAGCGGTTGAATATCTCACCTCGCGAGGAGTTACTGTCGCGCTTGGACATTCGCAAGCAGATGCTGCAACAACTGATGCTGCATTTGCAGCAGGTGCCAAACTAATCACGCATTTCAGTAATGGAATGCCAAAACCGTCAGATGCCGGATCCAATATCGCTCATGCATCTTTAGCCAATAAAAATATCCCTCTAGAACTCATCCTTGATGGAGTACATGTCACCAAAGAAGTCCTTGATGAAGTCCTTGCTGCAGGAGACCACCGAACCATTTTGATCACAGACTCTATGTCCGCAGCAGGAGCTGCCGATGGAAATTACACGATTGGCTCTCTTGAAGTCGCTGTTGTAAATGGTGTGGCTCGCCTTACCTCAAATCACTCTTTAGCCGGCAGCACGCTGACCATGGATAAGGCTTTCGTTAACTTCCTTAACATTAATAACAGCATTGTTGATTGCGTCTTTGCAGCATCAACCCTTCCTGCGAAAACCCTTGGTCTCCATGCAGTTGGAGAACTGGCAATCGGTAAGAAGTCGCATATTCTCGAGTATCACGACTCTTCGATTTCGGTAATTTCCTCATGAGTTCAATTGAAGACAATCGTAAAGCTGCTGCAGACTTCTTTGAGCAGATTTGGAATCAGAAAGATGAATCTGCAATTGATCGCTTTATCGCACTTGATGCCGCTGGAAATGATCCGAAATTTGGCGTCGGCCGTGAATCATTCCGCGAACAATGGAAGAAGTGGCATGCAGCATTTCCCGATCTTCACTTTGATGTTCGCGAAATCATCGCTGAGGGAGATCGTGTCGTAACTCGTTGGCACCTCACCGGCACGCACACTGGTAGTGAATACCTTGGAAAATTAGCAAGTGGTGCAAAAATTGCAGTTGACGGAGTTTCTATTGACACCATTAAAGATGGTGTTGTACTTGAGGGGTTTGATGCTTGGGATTCGCTTGGTTTTCGTGAACAACTCGGAATTATTAAACCTCTTTAAAGACCTGCCTGCTTTAACAAATCTTCGCGAGCCACAGCCTTACGACGCGGCTTACCA
>Ga0228703_1002460_pt1 | contig 10290 bp, 9 predicted proteins | sample McNCre217_Aug_MG_3_FD_178020 | JGI IMG/M metagenome (GOLD analysis project Ga0228703, IMG submission 178020) | Freshwater microbial communities from McNutts Creek, Athens, Georgia, United States - 29-17_Aug_MG | ecosystem: Environmental > Aquatic > Freshwater > Creek | place: USA: Georgia... | reverse complement strand
GAAAGATCATGTCTTAGAAGACAATGTGGAGAAGCTGAAAGAAATGCCGAAAAACAATTATCAGTTGAGTTTATTTGGTGCTGAAATTCCGGAGGGATTGAAGAAAATCGAGGAACAATTGGGCACTTTGGATGTGAATACCCTTTCGCCGATTGAGGCATTGTTGAAGTTGAATGAATTGAAGCGCTTGTTGTAGAGACGCGATACTTCGCGTCTGAAATAATTAACCCCAGGTTTCAACCTGGGGAACAGACGCGAGGTATCGCGTCTCTACGATTTAATTTCGCACATCCAACCCCCAATTCAACTTATTCCGCAAGGTCTGCAAGAAATCATCGCCAGGGATTTTAACGATTTTCGCCGTAAATGGCGCTTTTTGCACTTCGATGCTGAATTTGCTGTCGATGACACGGGAGCGCGAATCGATGGAGATAAGGAAATTTTGGCTCCGACTGCTAATTTCAAATTTCAATTTGGCATCGCTGGAAACTACCAAAGGCCGCACGTTTAGGTTGTGCGGACTCATGGGAGCGATAATGAGTATGTCGGAACTCGGCATCACCAAAGGCCCGCCTACGGAAAGCGAATAGCCCGTTGAGCCCGTCGCCGTGGAAACGATAAGGCCATCTGCCCAGTAGGTATTCAAATAATTCCCATCCACAAATGCCTTGATGACGATCATGGATGAGGTATCTGTTTTCATGATCCCCACTTCATTCAAACCAAAATGCTTTCCTTCAAACAAGTCGATGTCGGCATGTACCGACACTAGAGTACGGTCCTCAATGCGGTAATTGCCCGCGATTAATTGGTCGATGGCGCCACTGACATCTTGTGGTGAAAGTGTGGCCAAGAAGCCCAAGCGGCCCGTATTGATCCCCAAAATAGGTAATTCTTTATCGCCAATGTGCGTCAGTGTTTCCAGTAAAGTTCCATCTCCGCCAATCGACCAGGCCATTTGTACGTCGGCAGGTGTACCCGCTTTTTCCTCATAGGATTCAATGGAATTCACATCAAATCCATGTTCGGCTAAATGGTTCTTAAAGAAAGCTGACAGAACGATTTGGCAAGGTTTTTCACAAAGTACATGCCATAGTTTTTCCATGAGCGGACGATTCTCGGCCGTAAAGGATTTACCATGTATAGCGATGCGAATGGACACGAATTAAGGGTTTAAATATTTTAGAAGCAGGTCAAATCGACCGGTATCGACCGTCTCATTTTTTCCAAAATGGAAGGCTTTTTCGATGTGAATGCTATGTCTTTCTAAACTTTGCATGATGGCCGAAAATTGTTCCGTTTGCACCTGAATCACTAATTCCGGTAAGCCCATGGGATCTTTCGGATTTTGAATCATCAAAGAACGCGTGATGAGTCCATTATTTTCCTCAATGAGTCTGGCAATTAAGCTAAATGAATCCCGTTGACTGTGAAATGGAATGTACATTATTCCGCCATTGGTGGAATTAAAGCCATTATTTAGGAAAATACTGGCCACGACAGATGCCTCCAAATAGCCCAGAAATTTTCCATCTTCATCTGTTACCGGCAAGATGGAGTAGGCACTCGATTCAAACCAGGGTAAGCTGGCAAGTACATCTTCTTCCGACTCTAGCCTATATTGCGTTAAATCGTCTTTTAGTTGGCTGATTTTTCCATCGGGATGTAGGCTTTGGGCCAAGAGGCGCTCGGTGACATTTCCGACGAATTGTTTCCCGTCCAACACAGCCAAATTTTGCTGCTTGGATTGGGCCAAAACTTTTAAGCCCTTTTGAATCGAATCGTTCAGGGAAAGTGTTGGGAATTCGTAGGAAAGGTAGGTGAGGGCCAACATCCTAAATGGGGTTTTTATCGAGCCAATGCTGTAAAATCACGTTGAATTCTTCGGGTCTTTCCATCATCGGCGCATGGCAGCATTTATCAATGAATTGCAATTCCGAATTTGGTATAAGTGCATTGAATTCATGCCCTACATGCGGTGGGGTGATTGTATCGTTCAATCCCCAAATCAACAACGTAGGCTTGTTAATACGAACAATATCTTTTGCCATATTGTTCCTTTGCGCAGATTTTGCAATGGCGATAATGCGCATTACTTTCGGGATGCTGTTTGTGATTTCGAACACCTCGTCGACCAATTCCTTACTCGCCGTTTTCGGGTCATAAAAGGTGTATTCGACGCGTTCTTTGATGTATTCGTAATTTCCTCGTTTGGGATAGGAACCTCCCATGGAGTTTTCGAATAAGCCAGATGACCCCGTTAAAATCAATCGTTGGATTTTCTCCGGGTGTTTCAAGGTATAAATAAGCGCCACATGGCCTCCCAAGGAGTTTCCGATGACACTAAATTGATCCAGTTTTTTGTATTCGACAAAGCCTTCAATGAATGTTGTAAGTCCCTCACAGCCAGCCTCTTTGATGGGCATGTCGTGGATAGGCATCAAGGGAATGATGACCCGGTATTTGGTGGAAAAGTGATTAATAACCCCTTGCCAATTGCTCAACGCACCAAACAAACCATGCAAGAGAAGGAGGATTTCTCCCTGACCTTCATCGATGTATAGGTAATTGTTTTCCTCCTTAATCGTATAATTCATTCCGTGGGGACTATTTAATTTGCAAAGTAATAAAAAAGCTATCAAACTTTTCTACCTTTTTGTAGTTTGTTGTTTATTAAACTAGATATGAAACCAATTGTTATTTTAGGAGCTGGGATGGCAGGTTTGCAAGCTGCCACTGAATTGAGCGAAAAAGGGCTTCCCTTTGTGTTATTGGATCGTGATGAGCGGCCCGGTGGTCGTGTGAAATCGGACGTGGTGGATGGATTTATTTTAGATCACGGATTTCAGGTATTGCAAACCAATTATCCGAGTGTACAAAGCTCACTCAATCTGAACGCACTCAACCTTTCCTCTTTTGATTCCGGTTCCAAATTATGGTACAAGGATCAATGGATAGACTTTCTAAACCCTTTGCGTCACGGTTTAGGTTTTTTAAGCCTGGTTCCATCGCTTATTTCGATTAAGGATATATTTCTGTTGGGCAGATTGTGGTTCAAACTTCAATGGCAAGGAAATTCATTTGAGGAGTCTCCAGAATCCACGGCTGAATTATTGAATCGTTGGGGATTTTCGGAGCGGTTTCGCTCGACGTTTATTGAACCTTTCTTTCGGGGGATATTTTTGGATGGACAATTGGGCCAACCGGCATCCTTGTTTTTCTTTTTCATGCAGCAGTTTTTGGAAGGCCAGGCTGCCTTGCCGGCAAGGGGAATGGGTGCCATTGCTGAACAATTGGTAAAAGACTTGCCTGCGGATTCGGTTCGCTTGGGTGTGGAGGTAGTAAAAGTTGATGAAAACTTTGTAGAATTAAGGGGCGGTGAACGGGTTGGGTTTGAACGTTTAATTATTGCCTTAAATCCACAGTCGGCGGCTGATTTACTCGGTGTTCATTTACCCCAAGAAGCCCATTTAGGCGTCAAGACCTTTTATTTTTCCGCGCCTGCCAGGGAAACGAAAAGCAAATTATTGCGTCTGTTACCGAGTGAATCCGGGCTTTTGCACTATAGCTTTTTATCCCATGTTGCCCCGACTTATGCACCGGAGGGTTTTGATTTAATTGAGGTGTCGACTTTGGATTTAACTATCTCGGAAAAAGAGGTTTTGGAATCCCTGGCCAACTACGAAATGGTGGATGGATTTCGATTCATAAAATCCTATGAAATAGCTCAATCATTACCCAAAACTGGTTTCTATTCGGCTCTTCAACAAGCTGCGGAAGCAAATGGATATCTGCTTGCAGGGGATTATACGCAAATGCCATCTTTGCAAGGAGCGATGGTTTCGGGTCAAAAGGCAGCGGATGCTTGTTGGAATTAACTGATTTTGGTCAGGGAATTTTACGGAGATTTAACTTATATTTGTCCCGTAAATTGACCCTTATGAAGAAATTATTGATCCTATTGGCTGTCGTTTTCCTAGCGGCATCCTGCAAGAAAACCAATCCAAATTATCAGAAAGAAGCTGCTAATCCACGTTTTTTAGAGCGTGCGGAGAATATGCTGACGGAGAGTATTATCCACGATATTTTCGCTCCACCAGTTTCGTCGCGTATTTACATGTATTCGAGTGTAGCGGGTTATGAGGCGGCAATTTTGGGAGATAAGCGTTTTAAATCATTGGTGGGTCAATTGAATGGATTTGAATCCGTTGCCAAGCCTGAGCCAGGCCTTGAGTATTGCTACCCTTTGGCATCAACACGTGCTTTTTTGTCGGTAGGCAAGAAGTTGACTTTTGCCCAAGAGCTTTATGTTGAATTCGACAAGCAGATTGAAGCAGATTTTCGTAACACGGGAATGCCGGACGATGTCTACGAGCGTTCGGTCGCTTTGGGTGATTCCATCGCTGCCTCCGTGCTTCGTTGGGCCGCTAAAGATAATTACAAGCAAACGCGTGGTTTCCGATTTACGGTGACCAATTTGCCGGGTACTTGGACGCCTACGCCTCCAGCTTACATGGATGCGGTGGAACCATTTTGGAATAAAGTCCGTCCGGCGATGTTGGATTCAGCCAGCCAATTCCGTGCACCGGTTCCATCGAAATTTGATTTGACGAAGGGAAGTCCCTATTACAAGGAGGTGATGGATTCGTATTTGACGGTGAAAAATTTAACGAGTGATCAACGGGATATTGCCAACTTCTGGGATTGTAATCCGTTCAAGATGAATATCACAGGTCATGCCATGTTTGCGACGAAGAAAATGTCGCCGGGTGGTCACTGGTTAGGCATTGTTGCTCAAATTTCACGTCAATACAAGAAAGGTTATACGGAAACCGCGGAGGCGCTTGCGCTAACCTCGATCGCCATTTTTGATGGCTTCATCGCTTGTTGGGATGAGAAATACCGCTCCATCCGTATCCGTCCGGAAACAATTATTAACGCTTCTATCGATAAGTCTTGGATACCCGTTTTACAGACGCCTCCATTCCCAGAATATACGTCGGGCCATAGTACGATTTCCCGTGCGGCTGCAGAGGTATTGACGAAGGTTTACGGAGACAATGTCGCGTTTAATGACTCGACGGAGGTACCTTATGGTTTACCGCCGCGTAAATTCACCTCCTTTATTCAGGCGGCTGACGAGGCATCGATCAGTCGTTTGTATGGTGGAATTCACTTCCGTCCGGCCTTAGATGAGGGAGCTAAACAAGGAGCTAAAGTAGGTCAATATTTGTTGGCTACTGTAAAAACGCGCTAATGCAGGATATCGCCTCTCGTGATGACATCAAGGTTTTTGTGGATGCCTTTTATGGCGGCATGAAATCAGATGATTTGGTGGGGCATGTCTTTTTGGATGTGATGCAAGTTGATTGGTCCCATCATTTACCCAAGATGTATGATTTTTGGGAAATGTTATTGCTGGATGGCTCGAATTATAAAGGTGCTCCTATGCGTCCACACTTGGAAGTAAATCAAAAAGTTCCTTTAACGATGGCGCATTTCGATCGTTGGTTCGAATTGTTTTCTGCAACGCTGGATGCACATTTTGCGGGTCCCAAAACGGAGGAGGCGAAGACGAAGGCTTGGAACATCGCGCAGACTTGGGCGTACAAGTTTAAATTGATTAACGAATAGTAGAGACGCGATACTTCGCGTCTTTTTTGTTTTTGTGTAGAGACGCGATACTTCGCGTCTTTGATTATTTAGACGCGAAGTATCGCGTCTCTACATTTCATTCGTAAAGGTATCGCGTCTTTGATTATTCAGACGCGAAGTATCGCGTCTCTACATTTCATTCGTAGAGGTATCGCGTCTCTACTACAGCTTCCAATAAATCTTCTTGTTATCCAAATAAGTAGCAACTCGAAGTACTATGGCTAGCACGATGAACGCATTTATGACATGTGCCCAATCATTTGGTATCTGGCATAATTCAGCTAAGAACCCCACAAAAACATAAGTTGTTTTGGTCAGCCATTGAGGAACGAGCGTTTCGAAGAATAGGTAAATGAAAATCGAATTATTCCCCATGGCATTGAGGTAATTGGGTAATTGGAACCGGGGTTTTTCATCCATCCAATTGGCATAAAAGAGCGCCATGAGTAAAGTCACCCAGCCAGCGGAGGCAATGGTAAATGAAAGGGTCGCTGTCCGTTTGATAATGGGTAATCCTGCTAAATCAAGGCCATATCCCACTAAGATTCCCAACAAACCAAGGCCAATCAAGGTTCTTAAAACGGTTTTAGGTGGTGAAGTTCTATGAATTAAGCGTCCAATTAATGCCCCCCAAATCGTATGAGCCGTCGTGGGAATCGCATTCATGGCAATCCAATGCCCTTGACTTAATTTGCCCATGAGTAGCAAATCGACATAGGATCCAAAATTTTTATCGGGTGTATAGGCTTGGTCAAATCCAGGAATATCCGTGAAAACGTAGAGTGAATGAGACAATAAGAGTAAAAAAAGCGATGCGGCCAACTGCAAGGGAATTGAGAAACGCAGTAACGCAAAAGTGATGATCGTCGTAAAAGCGAGTTGGCATAAGACATTCCAAAGCTCGAAAACCATTTCTCTTCGATGTACACAAATCAGTATTATGCCAAAAAAGAGAAGTAAGAAGGCTCTTTTCAATACTTTGGGCCAAAGCATTGCGTAAGTGGCACCCTCATCTAAGCGTTTGTACGTCGAGAAATACAAGGCAGCCCCGGCAATCATCATGAAGCCTGGCTGAAAGAGATCTAAAAAATGGAGTCCTTCCCAGGTGGCGTGAAAAAACTGATTGACGACAAATGAGTCGGGGAACAGATTATTGAGCTCGCTGTAGACACCTGCACCTTCGGCTGCAAGCAGAACGAGGATAAATCCTCGGAAATAATCAACAGCAGGGAAGCGTTTTTTAATCATGGGATTAGCTTATGACGTTCAAAGGTAAACTATTTTTTTAATTTCAATTTTGTACTTTTGTTGGACAACGAAAAAATATGATTGTATCTACTCCGGGTCGTATCTGCTTATTTGGTGAACATCAAGATTATTTGGGTTTACCGGTGATTGCAGCGGCGATTTCCAAACGTATTCAATTGAAGGGCGTTTTTCGTCCGGATAATTTGATTCATTTTGAATTGCCGGATGTGGACAAGACGGAGAGTTTTTCCCTTGATTTTCCACTCAAATACACGAAAGAACGCGATTATTTTAAGAGTGTCTTAAATGTGCTTTGGAGAAAAGGGCATGTTTTTGATAAGGGTTTGGAGATTGAGGTTCGGGGTAATATTCCGATTAATTCCGGAACGTCAAGTTCGTCGGCTTTATTGGTTTCTTGGGTAGAATTACTGAATGAGATGTTTCAGTTGGGCTATTCCCAAAAGGAAGTCGGCGAAATTACTTATGAGGCAGAGGTTTTGGAATTTACGGAACCGGGGGGTATGATGGATCAATATTCGACGGCGGTGGGTAATGTGATTTATTTGGCGAGCCAACCGGCGATTTCGATTACAACGTATCAACAGGCTTTAGGGACTTTTGTCTTGGGGGATTCTTGCGAACCCAAAGATACCTTGGGGATTTTATCCCGTGTGAAATTTGGAACCTTGGGAGGCATACAAAAAATCAAGGCCTTAGATCAATCATTTGATTTAGCGCGCACAACTTCAGCGGATTGTGTTCAATACCAGAATTTATTGACGGAGGATGAATGGGTATTGCTGCAGGCGAATATTTCGGATCGCGATATTTTATTGGAAGCAAAGAAAATGTTTGAAGGGGAGGAAGTTTGGGATGATGTACGTTTGGGTACATTGTTGAATGAGCATCAGGTGAATTTGCGAGAGCATAAGCGAATTTCCACGCCGAAAATTGATCGTATGATTGAGGCAGCTTTGCAAGCCGGAGCTTTGGGAGCAAAGATTAATGGATCGGGTGGGGGTGGCTGTATGTTTGCATATTCGCCCCAAAATCCGGAGGCCGTTGTCGAGGCCATCGAAAAGGTCGGAGGGAAAGCCTACATTATTCGAGTAGATACAGGAACACAGGTAGAAAAGGAAAGTTTATTTTATTAAGATATGAAAAAGAGATTATTGATTTTGGCGGGTGGAATGGCTTCGCGCATGAAGAAGGCGATGGCGGAAGGAACGAGTGATTTGGATCCGAATTTAGTGGCACAGGCAAACTCGGTGACAAAGGGCATGATTCAAGTTGGGAAAAACGGGAAGACCTTAATTGATTATCAATTGTACAATGCGCATTTGGCAGGGATTGAGGAGGTGTTATTGTTGTTGCACCCGACGGATACGGTTTCACAAGAATATTGTGAGGGACTTATGGCAAAAGATGCTTGTTGGGGTTTGAAGATTGTCTTTGCGCGCCAACAAATCGCTGCGGATCGTGAAAAACCTGCGGGAACGGCTGATGCGGTTTATCAGGCGTTAATGCAACATGCGGATTGGCAGACGGGTCGGGTGATTGTTTGTAATTCAGACAACTTATATAGTGTGAATGCGTTAAAGACGCTTTGGAATTCGCCGGAGCCGAATGCCTTGATTTCGTACCACCGCGATAGCTTGTTGTATCCAGCTGAACGTATTTCGGCTTTTGCCTTGATTCGTACGGATGCAGAAGGGTATTTATTGGAGATTATCGAAAAACCAACGGCCGAGCAAGCTGCAGAATTGATGGCGAAGATTGGTCGCTTGGGTGTTAGTATGAATGTATTCGTCTTTGAGGCGTCGACCTTTTTGCCTTATTTGGCGAAGACGCCATTCCATCCGGTACGGAATGAGAAGGAATTGCCTACTTCGGTGGTGATGTTTGGAGAAGGCGAGGGAAGAGGTTTTTACGCTATTCCATTAGCGGAGAATGTGCCGGATTTGACTTCGAAGGAGGATATTCTGGTGATGCAGAAGTATTTGGAAGATACCTACGGGGATTTTTAATCCCCAGACTGAAGTCTGGGGTTGTTAAATTTGTAGCCCCAGGTTTTAACCTGGGGTTTCTTTTTTTGTTATCTAGGATTTATTTGTACTTTGGTGCAAAACCTATTTAATAAGATGTCCATTGCAATCGTTATCCTCTGTATAGGCCTGTTGGTCTTTCTGATTACCTATTTAAAAGTCAATTCATTTATCGCGTTTCTTTTGGTCAGTTTGTTGAGTGGTATCTTGCTCGGCATACCCTTGGGGGATTTGGCGAAATCCATTCAAAAGGGTTTGGGTGATACGATGGGCTCACTGGTTACCATTATCGTTTTAGGAGCCATGTTGGGGAAATTGGTGGCGGCGAGTGGGGCGGCCCAACAAATTTCATCGTCCTTAATACAATTGTTTGGGGAGAAGCATATTAGTTGGGGTTTAATGGTCACCGGCTTTGTCATCGGTATACCTTTATTTTATAATGTGGGTTTTGTGTTGATGATTCCTTTGATCTTTGCCTTAGTTCAGCGCTATAAATTGAATCCCTTGATGGCGGGTGTGCCGATGATGGCATCTTTGTCGGTCGCCCATGGGTATTTACCACCCCATCCCTCACCGGCCGCATTGGTGGCGCAGTTTGGGGCCAATATGGGGATGACGTTGACCTATGGAATCTTGGTTTCGATTCCTGCAATTATTTTGGCGGGTCCTATATTTGCGAAGACCTTGGGTCATATTCATCCAAAGGCATCCAAGTCCTTCGTTTCCAAGGAAATTGCGGCGGATGAATTGCCAAGTAAGGCGTCGAGTTTTCTGACAGCTTTGTTGCCTGTATTCCTATTAGTATGTACGACGGCATTTGAAATTCAATTGGGTAAAGATTCGCCAGCTTCAGCGGTCTTGCATTTGATTGCGGATCCAGCGATGGTGATGTTGATCGCGATTTGCTTCGCCACGTATACTTTGGGATTGCGTCTGGGGAAATCCATGGAATCCATCATGTCCATTTATGGGGATGCGGTGAAAGACGTGGCGATGATTTTATTAATTATTGCAGGAGCGGGAACCTTTAAGGAGGTTTTGTTGACTTCTGGGGTAAGTAAAGAAATTGCGGGTTATTTGGGAAGTTTGCCCATTCCATCCTTGGTGTTGGGTTGGTTGATGGCTGCTATAATTCGTGTCTGCATTGGTTCGGCGACGATTGCGGGATTGACAGCGGCAGGAATGATACTCCCAATCGTGGAATCCGGTGGGGTGGATCCTAATTTAATGGTATTGAGTATAGGGGCGGGAAGTTTGATGTTTTCTCATGTGAATGATACGGGCTTCTGGATGTTTAAGGAATATTTTAATTTGTCGGTCAAAGAAACGATTCGTTCCTGGT
>Ga0228703_1002459_pt1 | contig 10291 bp, 11 predicted proteins | sample McNCre217_Aug_MG_3_FD_178020 | JGI IMG/M metagenome (GOLD analysis project Ga0228703, IMG submission 178020) | Freshwater microbial communities from McNutts Creek, Athens, Georgia, United States - 29-17_Aug_MG | ecosystem: Environmental > Aquatic > Freshwater > Creek | place: USA: Georgia... | reverse complement strand
GCTTGAGTTTGACCACGCAAAGCGTGACAAAACCCTTGCTGAACGAGGTTTAGATTTTGCGCGTGCCTCGGAAGTTTTCGACAGTGTTCACCTCACAGGCCAAGACACCCGACAAGCGTACCCAGAGGATCGTCTCATCATCAGCATGAGGAAAGCCAATGAGCGCGAAAAAGCCCTCTACGACCGCTATGTGGAATGATCCCGAAGATGCGCCAGCGTTGGATGTGGCGTTTTTCAAAAATGCCGAGCAATACAAGGGCACACAACCCAAGCCACGAGGCCGTCCCAAGGCTGCAAGCACCAAAGAGGCTGTCAAGTTGCGTCTCGATGCAGACATCGTTGCAGCCTTGAGGGCCAGTGGCGAAGGCTGGCAGACGCGCATCAACGACAGTTTGAGGGCCGCTCTCAAATTAGCCGGTCGCGTCTAAGCTCCCCCGCTATCGCGAGCGGGTTAGAGGTCGGTGAGGGTGGCTTGGGCCAGGGCGACCACGCAGTGTTCCAGGGCATCGGTGGCCACTGAGCGGCTAACTTGCTGGTATAGCGCAAGCGCCCTTGCTTGCTGGGCTTCTCCCTCCAGCATCACCAGCCCCCGGGCCATTTCCAGCATGCCCACCAGCGACGCAGGGTTCTGAGCATGGGCCTGTGCATACAGCGCCAAGCCGTGGTCTTTCTTTGCGCCGTAGGTCATCATCGCAATCAACTCGCCCACTTTGTCGATCACCTCTGCATGAAAGGTGGCCAAAGCAAATTTGGCGTCACTGTGCCCAGGGTTGAGCGCAATGGTTTTTTCAAGCGCATCGCGCACCCGCGCGCCAATGCCTTGCGCCAAGGCCTTGGCCACGCTGATGCCTTGCGCATAGCGCCCCAAGGCATAAGCCAGCAAATACCAAGCATTGGCGTTGCCTGGCTGTAGCGCCACATGGGCTTGCGCTTGTTCTGCGGCCTGATGCAACAGCGCCAGGCGCTGGCTCTCCAGGGGCTCCACATAGTTGGCATAGACGGCGGTTGCACGGTTCACCAAGGTCCAGGCGCTGTGCACGCCTTGCGCGGTCAGTGACAAGCCTTGCGCAACGGCCGCTTCGAAATCACCTCGGTGAAACAGCGTCCAGGCGTGCAACAAGGCTGCATCGTCTGGGCAAGCCTCGAGATCGCCGCAATGCAGGCGTGGCCACGCTGAGCGAACCTGGTCGGGGCTCAGGTCAAGCGGTGGTGAAAATTTTTTCCAGGATGCCATGGTCAGCCAGCCTTGCTTGCCGCGCGGTCAGCCAATGCAGAGGGCCCGCCGTACACCTGCATCAGGTGCTGCAAATGCTCTCGCGGGGCCGGCGTGGTGTAGGGCAACAACAAGCCCAGCACATGTTGGGCGCCTCGCAAAAGAGATTGCTGCGCGTTCTCATCTTCCATGGCATGGCGCGGATCGCGCACATATTCGTAACTGAGCCACCAGGTCAGCATCACCACCATGTGCGTCGCGGTCAACTCACGCTCAGTGGCATTCATGGCCAGAACGCCGCTGTGGTCCAGGCTGAGCAGCAGCGCGCGAAAGGCGCTGGTTTTCAGCTGCAGCATGGCTTTCAGCTCGGCCTCAAGCTTGCGGTTCTTGGTCAGCAGGTCGTTCAAGTCGCGGTACAAAAACCTGTAATGCCAAACGCCTTCAAGCAATGAGTGCATGAAGAACCAGGCGTCTTCCAGGTCGGCCACTTCAGGGGCGGCCGCCAACAATTTGTGCAAGGAGGTTTGGTAACGCTCGAACAAGGCGTTGACCAACTCGTCTTTGGCCGGGAAGTGGTAATACAAGTTGCCCGGGCTGATGTTCAGCTCGGATGAAATCAGGGTGGTGGAAACATTGGGCTCACCAAACCGGTTGAACAGCGTCAGCGTGACCTCAAGGATCCGCTCTGCAGTTCGCCTGGGCGCTTTTTTCGCCATGGTGTCGTCTCACTCGCCAATGTCTTCTAGGAATGAGGACACTCTAACCGAATTTCAACGCAGCGTCATGATCCAGCGCGCACGCGCAACCCCCTTCACTTTTTCTTGGCAACCTTTTTGGCGGCAGCGGGCGCCTTCTTGGCTGCAGCGCGCGCGGGCCGAGCTTGGCGCGCCTTTAAAGAAGCCTCCAGTTCGGCAACCCGTTTGTTCAATGCGTCAAACTCAGCGACCGTGGGCAAACCCAGGCGAGCCAACGCGCGGGCCACACGCTCTTCAAAAATAGTCTCTAACTTATCCCAGGAACCCGACGCCTTGCTGCCAAATTGTGAGGCTTGGGTGCTGAGCTCTTGGGCCATGGTGGTCATTTTTTGCGTGGCCTCGGCAATTTTTTCTTCTGCCGTGGTTTGCGCCTTGCGTTGCATGGACAAGCCATCTTTCACCAAGGTTTCAAACACTTTGCCACCTTCTTGTTGGGCTTTGGCGAAGGCGCCCAAACCAGCAAGCCATATTTGCTGCGCAGATTCCTTGACCGTTTCATTGAAAGCGGCGGGTTGGGGCGATGGTTTTTTTTCAGCCATGGGGTGTCTCTTGGAAAGGGCAAAGGGAGTATTTGAACTGTAGTAGGAAGTGTCCACTTTGTTTAGGGGGCGCTGACTAAATCGGGGGCATGCAATAGCTGATTAAAATTAGAAGCTTCGCCGCCAAAAAATTTCACTTATCCTCTCGCCCATGCAGTGGTACGTCATTCACACCAAACCTCGCCAGGAGCAACGCGCTTTGGAGAACCTGCAGCGCCAGGGGTTTGAGGCATGGCTTCCCATGATTGAGCTGGAAAAAGTTCGGCGCAGTCGCCTGACCAAAGTGACCGAGCCCATGTTCAGTCGCTACCTGTTCATACGCTTGGACACCACGCAGACCAACTGGTCGCCCATTCGTTCCACCCTGGGGGTCAGCAAATTGGTGTCGTTCGGCAATGTGCCTGCCGCGGTGCCCGATGCCCTGATTGACATGTTGCGTGACTCCCCTCCGCTCACGCCGCAACGCTTGATGAACCCTGGCGACGAAGTCCAGCTTGTGGAAGGCCCTCTGCGTGGCCTGCGTGGCATTTACCAGCAACATGACGGCGAAGCGCGTGCCATGGTGCTGATAGAGTTGTTGAGCCAACCCCAGACCATCCAAATCGAATTGCAGGCCTTGCGGCCTGTCACGTTATGAGCTCAGAACCCGCTTTGCCGCAACACATCGCCATCATCATGGATGGCAATGGCCGCTGGGCCAAGAAGCGCTTTCTGCCTCGCACCGTGGGCCATGTCAAGGGCGCCGCAGGCGTGCGGCGCATTGTGAAAGCCTGCGCCGATCGCGACATTCGTTACCTCACGCTGTTCGCCTTCAGCACCGAAAATTGGCGCCGTCCCCCTGAAGAGGTGTCCACCTTGATGGACCTTTTTGTGCAATACCTGCAAAAAGAAATGGCCGACATGAGCAGTGAGGGCGTACGCCTTCGGGTCATTGGCGACCGCAGCGCTTTTCCGCAAGACTTGCAGGCGCGCATAGCCGCAGCCGAGCAAGCCACGGCGCACAACACCACCTTGCACCTCACGGTGGCCGCCAATTACGGTGGCCAATGGGATATTTTGCAAGCCATGCGCGCCTGGCACCAAGCGAACCCGCAACTGCCGCTTGAGAACTTGCGTGAGCAAGACCTGGCGGCTTACCTCAGCACGGCTGATTTACCGGACCCCGACTTGTTGATACGGACCGGGGGCGAGTCACGCATCAGCAACTTTTTGCTTTGGCAAATGGCGTACACCGAGTTGTACTTTGTCGATGACTATTGGCCCGACTTTGACGAAGACTGCCTGGTCAAGGCCCTGACTTGGTACGCCTCGCGCGTGCGCCGCTTTGGCCGCACCGATGAGCAAGTCTTGTTTTCCCCGGAGTCTGCGGCCTAACGCTCCCGCAGCGAACTCACCCAGCGCATTTGCTCGGGCAAGCATCGGGTTTGCAAATCGTAGTGGTCAATGGCAAAGCGCCGCGCGGCCTGGCCCAAGGCCTGTCGGCGCTGAGGGTCCTGGCAAAGCGCAATCACTTTTTCGGCCAATGCCGAGGCGTCCAAAAAGTCCACCAGCCACCCGGTTTCGTTGTCTTGAATGGCCTCTTGCACGGGCGCCGTGTCGCTGGCCACAATGGCGCACCCCGCGCTCATCGCTTCAAGCAGGCTCCAGCTCAAGACAAAAGGGTAGGTCAGGTAAGTGTGGACGGTGGAAATTTGCAGCAAGGAGACAAATTGGGAATAAGCGATGTTCCCTAAAAAGTGAACGCGCTCAAGGTCGATGCGGTCTTTGACCTCATTCAGGAAAATAGGCTTCCAGCCCTTGGGAGCGGCGCCCTTGCCATCGACTGGGCCCGGTGGCGGCGCCCCATAACTCACACCCTCTCCCCCCACAATCAAAACGCGGGCATTGGGACGGGCCTTCAGGATCGCCGGCAAAGCCCGCATGAAGATGTGGTAGCCGCGGTAGGGCTCCAGGTTGCGGTTGACGAAGGTGATCAGCTCGTCTGCGCGCGTAAGCTGCCGCAGGCCGTTGTTGGTTTTAAGTTGCAGGCTGACCTCGGCGCGCGGGCTGACCCGGGCGGTGTCGATGCCATCGTGAACCACTTGGATCTGCTCACGAAAAGGGGAGGGGAACCCCGATCTTTGCCAATGGGTGGGAGACAGCCCCGCCTGCGCGATTGGGAAGTGCAGTTGGTAGTTGGCGTTCTTCAACCGCAAGCGGCAAGCATCCTCGTCGGTCGATGATGAAAATTCAGGGTCAAAGCCGACGTCAGCGCCTGCAGATTGGTAAAAGAATTCGCAGTAAATCCCCAGCTTGGCCTGTGGCCAGACGTCTTTCAAAAACAGGCTTTCACCCCAGCCGGGATGGGCCACGATCACGTCCGGCGTGAAGCCCTCGTCCCGGAGCTGGCGGGCACAGTGGTAAGCCGCCTCGCCCCGGATGACTTTGGTTTCCAAGTCAGAAACCCAACGGTGCACGCCCGGCGTCGAGCCCCTTTGGGGGGTGTAGCGTCGCGTCTCCACGCCTGGCATGGCGGGCGTGGCGTTGATGTGCATGGCGACCACCCGATGCCCGGGCAGCTTCGCCATGGCCGGCGCCAGGTGTTTGTATTGCCCAGGAAAATTCTGATGAACAAAGAGCAGGTTCAAGTGCGTCTTTTCCCCATGCCCAAGGGATCGGCCTGGCTTAAGCCTTGGGGGCCTCTGGTGCGGCTTCCAGGGCGTCGCGCTTTTTCAGGACGCCTTGCTCCACCAGCTTGTTGACCACTTGCGTCATTTGGTCGTAGGTGCGCACAAATCCTTGGACCGACATGGCCATGCCGCCAACCTTGTTGGCTTGGGCCTTGTCACCGTTGATTTGTGAAATCGTGACCAATTCAAACCGGACAACGCCGTCCACCATTGAAATGCTGTCAATGCCGTCGACGTAGGTGTACTGAGTGCTCATGGCGAGTCCTTATTCGAAGTTGTAACTGTTTCATTCTAAGGGGCGTGAAAGCGTACTAAACTCACCGGCATCTATGACACCGTCCCCCTCCGCGTCACAAAGTGAAATCGCTGCCGCCCTGAAGCAGTTCAAGGGTATTTTCAAGACGGTCGGCGTTTTCAGCATGGCGATCAACTTATTGATGTTGGTCCCCTCCATCTACATGTTGCAGGTTTACGACAGCGTCTTGTCCAGCCGTAACCTGATGACCTTGGCCATGCTCAGCCTCATCACCCTGATGTTTTATGCGCTCATCAGTGGGCTCGAGTGGGTGCGCAGCCAGGTCTTGATTCGGGTCGGGGCGCAAATCGACGCCTTGATGAGCGAGCGCATTTACACCGCAGCCTTCGAGCAAAACCTCAAGAAAAACAATTTTCAGGCGGGGCAAGCGCTGACCGATCTGACCACCCTGCGCCAGTTTGTCACCGGCCAAGGCCTGTTTGCCTTCTTCGATGCGCCTTGGTTCCCAATTTACCTGGCGGTCAATTTCCTTTTCGACTTCTGGTTGGGCATGTTTTCACTGGTCGGCACGACCGTGCTGATTGCGTTGGCTTGGGCCAATGACCGGGTGTCCAGCAAACCCCTGTCGGAGGCGAGCCAACTGGCCTTGGTTTCAGGTGCCATGGCGACCAACAACCTGCGCAATGCCGAAGTCATCGAATCCATGGGCATGTTGCCGAATTTACGGGCACGTTGGCACCGACTGCACCAACAGTTTTTGGCCCAGCAAGCCATTGCCAGTGACAAAGCGTCGGTGGTCACAGCGGTCACCAAGCTCTTCCGGCTCACTTTGCAGTCTTACATCCTCGGCCTGGGGGCCTGGCTGGTCATTGAAGGGCGCTTGACCCCCGGCATGATGATTGCCGGCTCTATCCTCATGGGGCGCGCGCTCAGCCCAGTCGAGCAACTCATTGCTGTGTGGAAGCAAGTGGCCGGCGTCAAAACCGCCTGGAAACGGCTGGACCAGTTGCTGCAACAAAACCCGGCGCGCAAAACAGGCATGCCCTTGCCCGCCCCCACAGGGCAATTGAGCATTGAAAACGTCACGGCGGCACCGCCAGGCGGGCAAGTCGCCGTCCTGAAAGGCGTGCAGCTGTCTTTGGCGGCCGGCGAGGTGTTGGCCATCATCGGGCCCAGCGCTTCCGGCAAGTCTTCCCTGGCGCGGCTCATGGTGGGCATTTGGCCAGCCCAGGTGGGCAAGGTGCGGCTCGATGGTGCCGATCTTTACCAATGGAACAAAGACGCCTTAGGCCAGCATCTCGGTTATTTGCCACAAGACATCGAACTGTTTGCCGGAACCGTGGCGGAAAACATCGCGCGCTTTGGCGAGGTCGACTCCGAAAAGGTCATTGCGGCAGCCCAGCTGGCGGGCGTGCATGAAATGGTGCTGCGGCTTCCCAAGGGGTACGACACGCCGATCGGCGAAGGCGGGGCCGGCCTTTCCGGGGGGCAGCAGCAGCGCATTGGCCTGGCACGCGCCTTGTACGGGCAGCCCGCCCTGATCGTGCTGGACGAGCCCAACTCCAACTTGGACGATGCCGGCGAGGCGGCTCTGATCCAGGCCATCCGCGAACTCAAGGCACTGCGCCGCAGCGTGGTCTTGATCACCCACCGCATGCCCATCCTGACCATCAGCGACAAGCTGCTGGTCCTCAACGAGGGCTCGGTCCAGGGCTTTGGGCCCACCCAGCAGATTTTGGGCGCTTTGGCCCAAGCACGCCAACAAGCGACGGCCCAACGTGCGCCAACCGCTCCGGCCGCCTGAGATTGCCATGTCCAAGTCAGCCCTTACTTCTTCTGCTTCGGTCCAAAACGCGACCGCTCGGCCCATTGCCCCCCCCGACCTGCTGAATCCCTACCGCTATGTCCGTTTGGGCTGGGCGGTCATTTTGGTGGGCCTGGGCGGTTTCTTTCTTTGGGCCGGGCTGGCCCCGTTGGACAAAGGCGTGCCGGTTTCTGGAACCGTGATGGTCAGCGGTCACCGCAAGGCCGTGCAGCATGTTTCTGGCGGCATCCTGGCCAAAATTCTGGTCAAAGAGGGCGACCTGGTCCAGGCGGGCCAGGTTGTGGCCCTGATGGAGCCGATTCCGGCCAAATCTCAGGCCGATGCCACCCGTAGCCAATATGTCACCGCGCGCCTCACCGCTGTGCGGCTCCAGGCCGAGCTGGCCGGGCAGGGCCAGCTGGTGTTGCCCCAGGCGCTCCAAGCCCAACTGCACAGCGTGCCCCGCGCCATGGCCACATGGCAGGTGCAACAAGACCTGTTCAAGAGCCGTCGCGCCGCTTTGCAAGCCGACCTGGCCGCCATGCAAGAAAGTCTTGCAGGGTTGAAGTTGCAAATGCAAGCCTTTGACGAAAGCCGTGCCAGCAAGCAACTGCAGCAAAAAAGCCTGAGGGTGCAACTCGAGGACATGCGGGAGTTGGCGAACGATGGCTACGTGCCGCGCAACCGGTTCTTGGAAATCGACCGCATGCATGCGCAGATCGTCGGGGCGATTGCCGAAGACACTGGCAACCTGGGGCGGTTGCGGCATCAGGTCAGCGAAACCCAACAACGCATTGCACAGCGTCAGGACGAATACCAAAAAGAAGTTCGCACCCAGCTGGCCGAGGCCAGCCGTGACGCCGAGACGCTCGAAAGTCGGGCCACGGCCACCGACTTTGATTTGGCCAACACCGAAATCAAGGCGCCCATGTCTGGCAAGGTGGTGGGATTGGCCGTTTTCACCGACCGGGGGGTGTTGCCGCCGGGCTTCAAGCTGATGGACATCGTCCCTCAGGATGAAACCCTCTACATCGAAGCCCAAGTCCCTGTCCACCTGATTGACAAAGTCAAGCCTGCGTTGTCGGTCGAGGTCATGTTCACCGCATTCAACCAAAACCGCACCCCGCATGTGCAAGGCCACGTCGACATGGTTTCTGCCGATCGCTTGGTCGATGAAAAAAACGGGTTTCCCTACTACACCATGCATGCGCATGTCACGCCGGAGGGCATGCGCAAGCTAGGGCAATTGCAGGTCCGCCCCGGCATGCCGGTCGAAGTGCTGGTCAAAACCGGTGAACGCACCTTGTTGAGCTACCTGCTTAAGCCAGTGCTCGACCGCATGCATGGCGCCCTGCGCGAGGAATGAGCGTGGCCAAGCGAAGCCAATGGTGTTGGGGGCTGGGGTTGGGCATGGTAGGCCTGAGCGCCGCCGCCTGGGGGCAAAACACGTTGCAAACCCTGTACGAGGCCGCTTTGCGCCACGACCCGCAATACCGCAGCGCCCAGCACGAGCGTGATGCCGGCCTGCAAAACAAAGCTTTGGGCCGCTCAGCGGTCTTGCCACAAGCCCAATACAGCTACAACCGTTCCGACAACCGCGCCGACCGGTCCATTTTTACCAGCGCCGGGCAAGTGACCACGCAGGACCAGTTGAACTACCGCAGTTTGTACAGCGGCGTGTCCGTTCGACAGCCGCTTTACAGCCGCGAGGCCTGGGCACGCTACCAACAAGGCCAATTGCAGGCAGATTACGCCCAGGTTCAATTTGATGGCCGCCAGCGTGAAGTGCTGGCACGCCTGGTGGAGGCTTATTGCAACCTTTGGTACGCCAAAGACCAGATCGATTTGTTGGCCGTGCAAAGCCAAACCTTGGCAGAGCAACTGCTCAGCGTGGCCCAACAATTTGAAAAAGGCGAAGCCTCGCGCACGGATGTGCTCGAGGCCCAGTCTCGCAGCGACCTGTTGCAGGCCAGCCGGATCGAGGCCGAGCACACTTACAAGCTGGCGCAACGCACCCTGTTGGCCATGGTGGGGCCCGAGCAACAAGACCTGGTGAGGCTGGGGCCCAAGCCGGCCTCCTTCAAATTCTCTGCACAGGCTTTGGCCAAGCCCCTTTCCGGGTGGGAGGCGCAAGTCAAAGAGCGCAACGCAGACCTTCGGGCGCAGCAGTTGGCGGTGGACATTGCCCAACAGGAGTACCTGAAGGCCCAAAGCGGCCACCTGCCGCGGGCGGATTTGGTCGCCAGCTATGCCAAATCAGAGTCAGAAAACGTCAACCTGGTGAACCAGTCCTACCTGACCCGCTCGGTGGGTGCCCAAATCACCGTTCCACTGTATGCCGGTGGCGCCACCGAGGCTGGCGTCAGCCAGGCGGCGGCCAGCCGCGCCCGGGCCGAGGCCGAACTGGCCAACCAAGTGGAAAAAACCATGGTGGAATTGCACAGGCATTACTTGGCCATGGGGCAAGTGGTGAGCAAGTTGCAAGCCCTCGACAAGGCGCTCGCCTCGGCCAATGCCTTGGTTGAGGCGACCCGCAAAAGCGTATTGGGCGGTGTTCGCACCCCCTTCGACGTCCTGCAGGCCAACCAGCAGGTGGCCCAATTGCAGCGCGACCGGCTGCAAGCTGAATACACAGGCCTGATCTCATCCTTTCGCTTGCTTTGGCTGGCGGGGGAGCTCAGCGTTACTGAGCTTCAATAAGCCGAAAACCCTCGCCCCTTGCCAAAGGCCTGACAGTCAAGCTTGCGGGAAAGCCAAAAACGCTGTTTTGTCATTCAGGTGACCGAAAGTTGGGTTAACATCAATCTAAGTCTATTTTTAGCTAAACCCTGCCGTATTGCCGCTTCGGCGTGCGTCAATTGTTCGAACCCAGGAGTCGAGATGAGTATCCGTTCACAACACACATTGAACAAAAAAGCGCCGGCTGCCCGCTCTTCGGCTCTCAGTCCCATGGCCTTGGTTGTGATGGGCCTGGTCGGTGCCGCCGATGCGCTGGCGGCTGTCCGAGACTCCCTGCTTCAAGACGCTGCATCCCAAGCCACCCTGGCTTCCGGCA
>Ga0228703_1002458_pt1 | contig 10293 bp, 9 predicted proteins | sample McNCre217_Aug_MG_3_FD_178020 | JGI IMG/M metagenome (GOLD analysis project Ga0228703, IMG submission 178020) | Freshwater microbial communities from McNutts Creek, Athens, Georgia, United States - 29-17_Aug_MG | ecosystem: Environmental > Aquatic > Freshwater > Creek | place: USA: Georgia... | reverse complement strand
GCCAAACCCACACGCAGGATGGAAGAAAAATTTTTCATGATTAGAACGGCCAGTATTTGTGCATCAAGCTGGTACCCCAACCTGCTTTGGTGGCGTTGGCCAAATCACCTGAACCGCGGTACGCGATTTGTGCATTGGCCAAACGGCGCGATTGCACGGTGCTGTTGGGGCCCACGTCTTCAGGGCGAATGACGCCTGAGACTTGAATGACTTCCGTGCCTTCAGAGAGACCGAGTTTTTTCTCGCCACGGACCATCAAATTGCCGTTGGCCAAAATTTCAACCACGGTCACTGCGACGGAACCAGACAAAGATGCTTGTTGATCTGCCTTGCCTGCACCTTTGCTGCTGTTGTTGTTGGCGGTGACATCAATGCCATTTAAGAATGGCGACATGCTGCCGATCTTGGTGTTCATGCCCGAAGGCAATGAGTTTTTAGACTCACGGCTCACGTCCGTGTTTTGAGTGCGAGCCGCTTGTGTCGATTCATTCAACAGCACCGTGATGATGTCGCCCACCTGGTAATTGCGGCCACGGCCAAACCAGGCATCACTTTGCCGGTTGCTGTAAATGCCGCCGGTGGCAACTTTTTGCCGGTCAGCGGCAAGTGGGTACACCGGTTGGAACTCTGGCGAAGGTCGCAAGACCATGTCGACGGGTTCGGCGGCACAACCTTGCAACAGGTAAACGATGGCGACCAAAGCGAGAAGACGAAGAGCAATCATGGTGAACCTCGATCAGATGTTTTGGTTCAAGAACTTCAACATGCCGTCCACCGCAGAGATGGCCTTGGAGTTGATTTCGTAAGCGCGTTGGGTTTCGATCATGTTGACCATTTCTTCCACCACGTTCACGTTAGAGGCTTCGAGCGAACCTTGCTTCAAGGCCCCCGCGCCATTGAGTCCAGGGGTGAGGATTTGCGCTACACCGCTGGCCTGCGAGGCTTCGTACAAGTTTTGACCAATCGGCTTTAACCCGCTTGGATTGACGAAACGGGCAATTTGAATTTGGCCAATGTTTTGTGAACCACCGCCAGCATCCAACTCAGCCGACACCGTGCCATCTTGACCAAAGGTCACGGCAGCCGTGTTGGCAGGAATGGTGATGGCGGGAATCAACGGGAAGCCAGACGCATTCACGACCTGGCCTGTGTTGCTGATCTTGAAGTTACCGTCGCGGGTGTACGACGTGGTGCCATCTGGCATCTGAATTTGGAACATGCCATTGCCCATGATCGCCAAGTCGAGTGGCGATTGTGTGTTGATCAAGTTGCCCTGCAAGTGCAGTTTTTCAGTGGCATTGATCTTCACACCGGTACCGAGCATCAAGCCCGTGGGTGACAAGGTGTTGTTGGTGGTTTGACCACCGGGTTGCTTGACGTTTTGATAGAGCAAGTCTTCAAAAACAGCGCGGTCGCGCTTAAAGCCAGTCGTATTCACGTTGGCCAAGTTGTTCGAGATGACGTTCATGCGCGTTTGCTGCGCGTCAAGACCCGTTTTGGCTACCCACAATGATGCGTCCATGGCTTTAAGCCCCTTTTTAATCTGTCAAATTCAGGACACCTTCATCATGGAGGCGCCCGACTCATCGTTGGATTTGCTTTCTTTGATCATTCGAATCTGATGCTCAAACGAGCGACTCTGTTCAATCAGCTTCACCATCGATGCCATTGGATTGACACTGCTGCCCTCTAGGGCCTTGGGTGTCAAAGAAACTGGCTCAGGACCAGTTGCAAAGTCCGTGCCAAGTGGTTTTTCGTCAACCCGAAACAAACCGTCTTCGCGTTTAATCAAATTCGTGGTGCTGGCATCGCGCAGCATGATTTCGCCAATCAACTGTTCTTGCGGTACACCGGGCTGCGTGGGGTCTACCGCATAAATCTGACCTGTGTTCGTGATGTTCACGGTAGAACCTACGGGAATGGTGATAGGGCCGCCGCCTTGGCTTTGCACGATATGGCCAGAACCCGTTTCCAACACGCCGTTGGGATTGATACGCAAGTCACCGCGGCGGGTAAATGCCAGTTTTCCGTCATTGCCCATCACACCCATGACCGTTTTGTGATTCAAGGACACGTCCAAATCACGGCCTGTGACCATCAAGGGACCGGCATCCAAGCGCACACGGTCTGTGGTGTACAGACGGGGTTGCAAGCGCGAATCAAAACCCTCACCCACCGCTTGGTGCGGTTGGATGGTGGCTTCGAAGGTTTGCTTGAAACCAACGGTGGTGACGTTGGCGATGTCGTTGGACAACTGTTGCCGGATCAAACGGTCTTCGTTGATCGCGGCCATCGCGTTGAAAGATAAGCGGTCCATATCAGGCTCTTAATGCAACTGATTAGTTACGGATCTGAATGATGGTGTTGGTCATCGAGGTGCTGGTTTCCATGGCCTTGGCGTTGGCTTGGAAGTTACGCTGCTCGGTGATCAAGTCCACCAATTCTTGGGTCAAGTCCACGTTGGCACGTTCGGTAGCACCGGAGCGCACAGTACCGAAACCTGCGGAACCGGCTTCACCGTACTTGGGTGTACCTGAATCAGAAGTTTTGTAGTAGTTGGTGTCACCAATCTGGCGTAAGCCAGATGGATTGGAGAAGTTGACCAACACCACCTTAGCCAATGACTTTTGCGCGCCATTGGAGTAGCTCGCCTGCACCAAGCCGTCATCCTTAATAGCCAAGCCCACCAAATCACCCTCTGGCGCACCGTCTTGCGACTGTGACAGCACCGAAAATGGCGATGCATATTGCGTAGATTTGGAGTAGTCGATGTTGATGGTCAACGCGCCTTTACCGTTTGGCAAATACACCGTATCCAACTGAGCGCCTTGTTTGGGTGACACCAAGTTACCAGCGGTGTCAAAGGTCAGCTCACCTTTGTCAAAGTAGACCGGCGACCAAGAAGGCAAGGTTTCAAAACCGGTGGCACTGGATGTTTCTGCACCGAAACCGTCGATGTAAACCGTGGCGCCTTTTTCATCCGTGAAAGGTTTGGGTTTGATCCAGGTGGTTGTAGAACCGAAAGCCGCATCCAAACCATCCAGGCCCCATTTGGCATCACCAGTCACTTTGATGTACGAATCGGTAGAGGCTGTGCCTGTGGTGAATTCCAAGGCATTTTTAGCCGAGTTGTAAGAGACCTTCACACCATTCACTGACTCTGGCGTCAAGCCATTTTTGGTGGCACTTTGCAAATTGTTGATACCGTTTTGTAAAGCCTCCATGAACGTACCCAAGGTGTACGTGTCTTTGGGTGGCACGGTGACAGTACCTGTGATGCCGTTGACAGACACCACGAATTGGTTGTTGGTGCTATCGACAGAGAAGTTGTTATCCACGTTAATCGCCAAGGCGTTGCCTGTCAACGACGCAGGCTTAGAGGTAATGCCACGCAAGGCATCAACCGACGAGGCTGCCACCGTATAGCTAGCAGGGTCACCTGTCATGCCCAAACCTTTGGCACTTTGCGTGGCTAAGCTACCGGGACGGATGTCTGAAATCACAATGCTGGAGGTGTCGCCCGTGGAGCCAGACTTGAACACAAACGACTGTTTGACCGCGTCGTATTCAACCTTCATGCCGTAGCGTTGGTCGTTCAAGGCGCGGAACGGTGAAGTGGACACCGAAGGCGACAGGGACAAGCCCACCGACTCATCGTTGACGCCTTGCACTAAGGGGTCTGTCAAGCCAATGGCTGTCTGATCACTAGAAACAGCAATCTTATTGCTCCCCGTTGGGGCGAACACCAATTTTTGAGCTTGGGTATCGTAAGAAACTGTGATCTTTCCTTTGTAGGCTGTATCGTCGTTGATTTGCTTTTGCACTTCACGCACCAAGTCTTCAGGCTTCAAGTCACCTTTGTCAGAGAGGTTAATGTTGAGCTTGTCCAAGGTGGATTTATTCGAAGACAAAGTCAGCTGCAATGAGAAGGTGGGGGTACCGACTGTTGAGAAGTTGAATGGTTTTTCATCCCCGTATGCACGCTGAATAGCATTGGTCAATTCGGCTGCGATCTGTGTGCCCGACAACTTTTGGTTGGCTGTCGGCACATTTTTCATAGAGGCAATTAAACCGTCCAAACCGACGCTAACACCGTCGAGCGAGCCGTCCACGTTCACAGTGAACAAGTTTTTAAGTTCGTCAATGCTGTGCTTACCAGAATAGCTTTTGATAGCACCATTGGCGTCTGCGTAATCAGGATCAAGCTGATTAGCTCCACCGGATACGGGGGCGTTTGTTGTAATGCCTGTGGTAATTTGACTAAAGCCATTGGTGTCTGTATTGAAAATTTTCACATCACCTGTGATGGCTGTAGGTGACGACACCGTGGGGTCTTGGGCAATCACGTCCATCGACAACCCATCAGCACTAATCACCGCTTTGTAGTTAGCAGAAAAAGCTTCATTGGCATTGAGCTTAGTGATGAAACCACTCAGCGTGGTATCGCCCGTATCACTGGTAACAGTAATGTCTGTGGGAGAGCCTGTGAAGGTTGCCTTAAATGGAGCGGCTGTACCCATGGGGTAACGCGCCACACTGCGAGGGTAAATCGTCTCATTAGAACTCCCATCTAGAGCAGTTCCGGTAGGACCGCTGACAGTAAAAACACCGTCTAGGCTACTGATAGTCGAGGTGCCTTGCTTGATGACGAATTCATCACCAATTTTGACGGCGCTCAGATTGGGATCAATTGCCGTAATTTTTAGTGTGGGATTGGGAATAGTAACCGTGCCACCACTCGCGCTGTCCGCCAAAGCAGCATCAGAGGGTTGAAGCGCTGCCGCACTGATAGTACGTCCAGCGGCATCCACAATTTGTAATTTTTCTGACCCCAACGCACCCACCACAGATACAGACAAGTCTGCATTGCCTTTATCTTCATTTCGCAGGCGTGCTTGCAGTGCATCTGCCAAACCTTGCAATGTGGCAGTCGCTGGTACGATGTTTGAAAACGACAACACTTTGCCATTGACTGTTATCGAAAAACTCTTGAAGTCATTCACAGTCGGCGTGGTGGAAGCGAAACTGACGGCTGAAATCTCCGCCGAACTAGGTGCCTGCGCTACATAAGAAGACGCAAAGCTGGCATTCTTATTCAATGCGGTCGCGATATCTAAGGCTGTGGGTGCCGTGGTCCCATCGGGATCTACGTTCACAGATACACGCGCCGAAGTTGGCCCAAAGGTGACGGCAAACCCTGCATCAATCGCTGGGGCATTCAATGTGTAAGTAACACCGCTACTACCTTGCTTGCCCAACAGTTCGGTCTTATTCATGTTGATGTAGTTACTGAAATCCACACCATCGTTTGAACCGGTGCCCAAACTGGTAGCCAAACCTGCTGTCACTGTCGCAGGTTGGGATGTACGAATGTCTGTCAAATCATCCAAGGAGAATTTGACTGTTTTCTTGGAGAAACTGCTGTTCAATTCAGCAATCTCAGCAGGGGTTTTAAAGTCAGATTTGGCTTTAAGTTCACCATATTTGTTGACGTACATCACATCGCCCGTGCTGTTGGTGGCTTGTTGCAACGAGGCACTCACCAATTTGTCACCGACATACACATAGGTTTGCCACTTGTTGTTCGGTGTGGCTTGGCTCGCGTTTTGTGTTTTCACGTAATAGACCGATGCCAAGTACGAATTGCCACCTGCGTCGTACACAGTGAGCGCTGTGCTCTTGTTATAGGTGGTAGGGTCATTTCGATTAAAGCTTTTGCTGATCACTTCCGCATCTGCTGGAAAGTTCAAACCCAACTGCACCTTGCTGGTTTGCATGGCCATGCCCGTGGTTTTTTGCGGAATGGTCAACACGTTCATATCGTCCAAATTCGCTTTACCGGACGAGTCGACTGACGCCGCCATGAGTTTTTGACCTGCTGAGTTCACCACGTTGTATTGGTCGTTCATCATGAACACACCGTTACGCGTGAAGATGTCTTGGAAGCCGTCTTGTGATTTCAGTGGGAAGAAACCGTCACCGCTGATCATCATGTCCAAGGTGTTGGACGAGGAGATGGTGTTACCTTGGCTAAATTCTTGTGTCACACGTTTAAGCGCCACACCCTGACCAATCGTGGATGAAGCTTTTTGCAACGGTGATGTCGCAAAAATATCACCAAAGTCAGTACGGCTTCGTTTGAAACCCGTGGTTGAAACGTTGGCAATGTTGTTAGACGTGACGCCCATTTGCGCTGTGGCAGCGTTCAAACCAGTAAGTGCGGTATAGAAAGACATGGTGCTTTAGCTCCTGAGAGAAATTCTTTGAATCTGAAATTAGTTAACGATGCGCTTCACGTCAGACAAGTTGACGGTCTTACCGCCCGCGACTTCTAGCAACATGGCGCCATCTGATGTGCCTGCACTCTTGACGCCTGTGACCGTGGCGTAGGTGTTGACCGTGGGTTTGCTCATCGTGCCTTTGCTGTTGACGTTGGCCACATAGCGATAGGTTCCATTTGGCGCAGCAGAACCACCGTCGGTCATGCCATCCCACGACAAGGTGACATCGCCTGCGGCTTGTGCACCCATGATTTGGGTACGCACCAAAATGCCTTTGTCATCAAACACTTGAAGCTGAATTCCGTCGGCACCAGTTGGCACATTGATGGTTCCTTGCGACACAGTGGTGTTTGTGACTTCTACAGGACCATCTGGGACTGCGACTTGTTTACCCATTAAGGAAGCTGCCCCCAAGATGCGATCATTGGACATGCTGCTAACCAAGCTGTTCATCGATGTCTTCATCGCCGTGGTCGCTTCAAGTTGCGAGAACTGAGCGAGCTGCGCCACGAAGGCTTCGTTTTTCACAGGATCTGTGGGATCTTGGTTTTTAAGCTGCGTGGTAAACAGCGTCAAAAACTCCGTTTGACCCATGGTGGTGTTTTGAGGCGTGGCCGCTTTTTGCGCGTTGTATTGCGCTGTGGTCATGATGCCGCTAATAGAAGATGTTGTATCGATAGCCATTTGAGACTCCTAATTAGCTCTTGGTAATTTCAAGGGTGCGCATCATCAGTTGACGTGCGGTATTCACCACTTCGACGTTGTTTTGGTACGAGCGAGAGGCGGCCATCATGTCGACCATCTCAGACATTTCATTCACATTGGAGTGAAAGACATAGCCTTCTTTGTCGGCGAGTGGGTTGCCTGGTTCCCAGGTTTTGCGAATGGGCGCTGGGTCGTTCACGATGCGGTCCACCTTGACACCACCGACAAACTGCGCGCCAGCGTGGGTCATTTCTTCTTGCATCAACGCTTTGAAGAGTGGACGCCGGCCACGGTAGGCTTCTTCTTCAGAACCCGCCACCGAGTTGGCGTTGGCCAAGTTAGAGGCCGTGGTGTTCATGCGAATGGCTTGCGCGTTCAGCGCGGTGCCTGCAATGCCAAAGACGTTATCAAGTTGCATGATCTATTACTCCCCACGCATGGCTTTACGCAAACCGCCGATGCGGTTTTGCAAGAACTGCAAGGTGGCTTGGTAGTCACCCGCTGCCTTACCGTATTGAGCTTGTTCGACGTTCATCTCGACGGTGTTGCCATCGAATGAACTGTTAAAAGGTGTGCGATAGCGCATGCCGTTGTCTGGCGCTTCGGTCAGGCCGGCATAGTGCTTCTCGTTGGTGGCGGTCAAATACTCAGTCTTGGCTTCTTTGAGCATGGCCTTGAAATCAACGTCTTGTGCTTTGTAGTTAGGCGTGTCAGCGTTGGCGATGTTGCGCGCCAATACTTCCATGCGTTGGCTTCTCACGCCAAGCGCACGCTCGTGAATTCCAAAGGCTGAATTAAAAACGTCCATAACAAGACTCCTGTTTATTGACACATGGCCTCAAGTTGTGAGACCTCGTGTCGATTAATGCAAGAGCCGTGCCACGGCGGTTTTGACGGTGTGAGCGGCAAACTTTTGCCACTTCAATGAAATTAACGCGATTCCGTCACTGCTGCTTGTGCTGCATAGGCGCTCAAGCGAGCGGCCTGCATGGAAGGGCGTTGCGCCACTTCCGTTCCCAAACGTTCATTGGCGTTTTGATGCAAACCCGCCAAGATGGAGTTGCGTGTGATGGGCGCACGCATGTCGCGGTTCACATGCAAGTAAGCCGCTTGTTGACCGGGAATGTTCAAGGCTGCATTGGGACGTGTTTCATTGCGCGCCGCTGGCGTGAGCACTGTTAAATACAGATCATCCAAACCCACGGGGCCAAAGTTCTTGAGGCCTGTGTCTTCAAAATACTTGCCCACCATGTCGAGCTGCTGCAAGACGCTGTGGCCCAGAATGGCTTTGGGGTTTGCGCCAAAACCCGCACTGGCTGCACCGCGGTCAGGCCCATCACAAAACTGGATGATGCCGTGACAACGGTTGTTGGTGGCTTTGGGATTCATGCCGTCGCTCTCCATCAAGGTGAGGCGGGCAAAGTCATCGGGTGCGAAGCGATGCTCTTGCGAGAGTTGAACAATCTTGTTCATCACCGCTTGTTTGTCTTGCGCAGGGATGAAGCCTTTTTCAATCGCGCGGTCGATGGTTTTTTCTAACACCACATTGCCACTGCGGTCTGAGCGCGCGAGCAACTGCACTTGGGCCGTACCCGCCAAGGCGGTCGCGCCCATCTGCGTATTGGTGTTGAGTGTGTTGACGTTCGCTGCCGGCGTGACAGCAGGCGCCGCTGCGGCAGCCGCTGCGGCTTTGTTGGCCGCAATGGCTTGGTTCACCGCTTGCGCTTGTTGCAAAGAAAAATTCAAACTCTCCAAGTTCAGCTGCTGACCTGGATGAATCATGTTGGGGTTGGCAATGTTGTTCGAACGCGCCACGGTTTGCGCCAAGCGCATGGCTTCGTTGTTTGAAATGTTCACGCCACGCTGAGCCATTTGCTCGCGCACGATGCCTGTCAAGGTTTGCCCCGAACGAATGGTGGTGCGCCAAGGCGCCGTGCTGCCCTCTGGCGCCAATGAACCAGATAAGCTGGCACTGGCCATCGCGCGCGTGAAAGCAGGCGCGGTGCGGGCGAACGCCAACGGGCTCCGAGGCAGCTTAGGGCTACCGGAGGCGTCGGTGGTGTTCACCTGAGGGTTGTAGGACGGGTCGAGTCGCATGGTTTGCTCCGTTTAATCGGTCCTTGAAAAAAGTTGGCTTCGTTCTTGCATGAAGGGTTGGGTCTGAACCAATGTCAAAACTTCAACACCGACCCGAATGACTATGCAAATGCTGTGCCTAAAAAATGCCGACACCTCGCGCACCAAGCGCTGGGGCTTGTGGCTGGCTGCATGCGTGCTAAGCCAAGCCCAGCTTGGGTTTGCGGCCAATTCGGGTTTGCCAGATAGCGCCTTTGAGGTCTTACAAAAGCAAGCCCTGCAATGGGCTGCCACGCACCCGTCTTTTCAAGGCAAACAGGTACAAATCGCGCCTGTAGATCCACGCATCACGGTGCAAAACTGTCAACAAAACCTGCAGTTTGAGCAACCGTTTCCCAATCAACCGGCCATCCGCGTGCGCTGTGCGCAACCCGCTTGGCAACTTTTCGTCAACGTGAGCACGGGCCAAGCCAACACCCCCGTGAACCGCGCCAATCCAACAGCACCTGCGCTGTACAAAGTGTTGGTGTCTAAAGAGTTGCTCAAACGCGGCACGCTCATCACACCTTCGATGTTCAGTTATGCAGAAATGCCTGCAGCAGGGATGGAAAACCAAATCATTTCTGATGCTAATTTATTAAAAAACATGGAGTTGGTGCGTGACCTCACGCCCAACACCCCTCTGCGTTCGTACGACGTGAAGACCGCTGTGTTGGTCAAGCGCGGACAAGAGGTACAGGTCACAGCAGGCGAAGGACAGGGCTTTTCCATCACGATGCGCGCGGAAGCGTTGCAAGATGGTGGTTTAGGTGAACCAATTCGCTTAAAAAATGTCGAGTCGGGTCGATCACTCTATGGCGTGATTACCGGACCGAATGCCGCGAAACTGAGGTGAAAAGTGGTATTTAAAAAATATTTCAAAAAAACTCTCAAGTTCTAGAATTTGGGGTCGATTGAAGTGTTGTGAAAAAGTTTTGACCTGATAACAGGTTGGAGAAAGTGAAAACATCATGAATGACGCAATTTCAAACTACGGTCGGATGACGCAATCGAACGCTGCACTTCGCAGTGCCATCGACAAAGTCGAAAAACGAAGCCCTTCTGCCGCGCAAGCCAAGGAAGACTTGGCTCCGTCCATGGAGAAAGCATCTTCCGCAGGAGCAGATAAAGTGAGCTTGAGCAACGTCGCCCAAAAAGTCATGGCACAACCAGACTTCGACCGCTCCAAAGT
>Ga0228703_1002457_pt1 | contig 10293 bp, 9 predicted proteins | sample McNCre217_Aug_MG_3_FD_178020 | JGI IMG/M metagenome (GOLD analysis project Ga0228703, IMG submission 178020) | Freshwater microbial communities from McNutts Creek, Athens, Georgia, United States - 29-17_Aug_MG | ecosystem: Environmental > Aquatic > Freshwater > Creek | place: USA: Georgia... | reverse complement strand
CCGGGTTGGCCATAGCGAACGAGTTTCATAAAACCTCTCAGTGTGAAAAAAATCAATACGTGGAACGGCCACCGGACAGGTCAAAGACCGCGCCGGTGGAAAAGGAACATTCTTCGGTGCTCAGCCAAGTCACCATGGCGGCAACTTCTTCGGGCTCGCCAAAGCGAGCCATCGGAATTTTGGACAGCATGAACTGGATGTGCTCGGGCGTCATTTGATCAAAGATCGCCGTCTTCACAGCCGCCGGGGTGACACAGTTCACGCGCACACCTGTTGCGGCCAGCTCCTTGCCCAGCGATTTTGTCAAACCAATCACTGCCGCCTTGCTGGCACTGTAAGCGCTGGCATTGGGGTTGCCGTCCTTGCCTGCCACCGAGGCGATGTTGACGATGCGGCCGTAGTTGCGCGCCTTCATGTGCGCACTCAGTTCACGGCAGCAATGGAAAAGTCCATGCACGTTCACGTCGAACACCTGCTTCCAGGCATCGACCGGGTAGTCCCAGACCTGGGTGTTGGGGCCGGTGATGCCCGCGCTGTTGACCAGCACATCCACACCCGCCAAAGCCGTGGTTTGCGCCGTGGCCTGCACCACCGATTCGTGGCTGGCCACATCGACCTGCACCGTGTTGACGACAGCACCTGCTTGCTGTTTTCGCAATTGCTCTGCCGCTGCGCTCATGCCCGCCACATCGCGGTCCCAGATCGTGACGCGGGCACCCGAGGCCAGCATGCGCTGCGCAATGGCCAAACCCAAACCGGTGGCGCCCCCGGTGATGACCGCGTGGCGGCCTTTCATGTCGAGCAAGTTCATGCGGTCTTTCAGAAAGATCAAATGGTCATGCCACCGTCCACCATGTAGGCGTTGCCCGTGGCGAAGATGGATTCATCGGAAGCGAGGAAGGTGACGATGGGCGCGATCTCGTGCGCCTGTGCCAGACGCCCCATGGGCTGGCGGTTGATGAAGTCCTTGCGGGCCTGCACTGGGTCGGCATAGCTGTTGATCCGGTCTTGCAGCGAAGGCGTGTCCACGGTGCCAGGACAGATGCAATTGCAACGGATGCCCTGGCGCACATAGTCGGCCGCCACGCTCTTGGTCAAACCGATCACAGCGGCCTTGCTGGTGCCGTAAATGAAGCGGTTGGGCAAGCCCTTGACGCTGGAGCAAACGCTGGCCATGTTGATGATGCTGCCGCCGTGGCCCTCTTTTTCGAACTGCGCCACCATTTTGGGAATGGCCGCCTGGATCAGCCAGAACTGCGAGCGCACGTTCAGGTTGAAAGCAAAGTCCCACTCTTCGTCTTTGGCCTGTTCAATGTTGCCGTTGTGCACGAAGCCTGCGCAATTGAAGATCACGTCAATGCGGTCCATGCTGGCCACTTGGGCGGTGATCGCGTTTTTATCGAGCACGTTCAACACCGCAGTGTGCACATTCGCCACGCCTTGGTAAGACTTGAGCAGCTCGGCGTTCACATCGGTGGCGTACACGGTCGCGCCCTCTGCAGCCATGGCGAGCGCGGCCGCCTGGCCAATGCCCTGCCCGGCGGCGGTGACCAGCGCAATTTTTCCTTTGAGTCTCATGATCTCTGTCTCTCCATGTGTGCCAGTCCTGTGGGCATGAGCAAAGTGCTTGAATGCCAAACACACAGGGCGGAAGCGAAAAATTTTTGTTCAGCATCAACCGCCTGATCCACGGGTTTATGCGGATGCGAAATGGCTTGACGCTGCAAATTCAAACATGTGATGATTGTGCAACTGGTCTGACCACTTGTCCAATTCACGTTATCCCTGATTGCCCGAATGCCGATCCAAACCGTGGAACCCCAACGCCTGTACCGCCAGATTGCCGAGCAGCTTCGGCAACTGATGGCTTCGGGTGAATTTGCCGTGGGTTCGCGTTTGCCCGCCGAGCGGGACCTGGCAGTGCAGCTGGGCGTCAGCCGCCCCTCGGTGCGTGAAGCCCTGATCGCGCTCGAAGTCGAAGGCATGATCGAGGTGCGCACGGGCTCGGGCATCTACGTGCAAAGCACCTCGGCAGCCAAAACCGCCAAGTCTCAAGCCGATTCAGCCACCGAATGGGGGCCGCTTGAATTGATGAGTGCGCGCATCTTGGTCGAGTCCGAAGTGGCGGCTCTGGCGGCTCGCAACGCGCAAAAAAAAGACATCCAGGCCATCCGCGATGGGCTTGAGCAAATGAAGCGGGAAGCCGCTCGCGATGAAGTCCCACGCCAAGGCGACGAAGCCTTTCATGAAGCGATTGCACAGGCCTGCGGCAACAGCGTGCTGCTCGACACCGTGCAGCGCTATTGGCTGGCCCGAAACGGCCCTCTGTTTTCCAGGCTGGGGGACTATTTCGAGCACCCCGCCTCATGGCAGGCGGCCATCGCCGAGCACCAAGCGGTGTTCGATGCCATCGAAGCGCATGACGCTGCGGCGGCCCGCAAAGCCATGCAAAAGCACTTGAAACAGGCCCACAAAAGATACAGCGCGAGTTGGCGCCGCGCTCCCGCCCGTTAGCGGCTTGCTACGGGGTATGCAGTTTTTCGCGTCAACCATTTTCAAAACCATGAGGAGACAACGATGAGCAAACGATTCACCCTGAAAACCCTGGCGGCCCTGGGCGCCGTCGCGATTGGCTCGATGCTGATCAGCACCGGAGCGCAAGCCCAGCAAAAACTCAAATGGGCCCACGCCTACGAAACATCCGAGCCCTACCACATCGACTCGGTCTGGGCCGCTGAAGAAATCAAGAAGCGCAGCAACGGCAAGTTCGACATCCAGGTCTTCCCCGCCTCCACACTGGGCAAAGAGACCGACATCAACCAGGGCCTGACCCTGGGCACGGTGGACATGATCATCAGCGGCACCTCGTTTGCGGCACGCACATATCCGCGCCTGGGCATCGCCTACTACCCCTTCATCTTCCGCGATGGCGACCACCTGATCGCTTACTCCAAGAGCGCGGTTTTCCAGGAAATGGCCAATGAATACCGTGCCAAAACCGGCATCCAGATCACTGCCTACACCTACTACGGTGCGCGCCACACCACCGCCCAAAAAGCCTTCACCACCTGCGAAGGCATGAAGGGCCTGAAGATCCGCGTGCCCGATGTGCCAGCCTACACCGCCACCCCCAAAGCGTGCGGAGCCAACCCCACACCGATTGCTTTTGCCGAGGTCTACCTGGCCCTGCAAAACGGCACCGTGGATGCGCAAGAGAACCCGCTGACCACCATCGAGGCCAAGAAGTTCTACGAAGTGCAAAAAGCCATCATGCTCACGGGTCACATCGTGGACGGCCTGACCACGCAGATTGCACCGCACCTGTGGAACAAGCTCAGCGACGCCGAGAAGAAGATGTTCACCGAAGTGACGCAAGAAGCGGCCAATCGCTCGACCGCCAAGATCAAAAAGCGTGAAGCCGAACTGGTGGATGAGTTCAAGAAAAAAGGCCTGCAAATCGTGCAAGTCGATCGCAAGTCCTTCCAGGACGCTGTGCTCAAAAACGTTCCACTGGAAACACTGGGCTATACCCGCGCCGACTTCGACAAGATCCAGGCCGTCAAATAAAGCTGAGCCTGAACGCCAGTCAGGCACGGGTCTGACTGGCCTTTCTTTCTGATTTATTGCTGAATCCAAGGACCCCCATGAGCGACCTTCCCGATCTGGATGCCATGCCCAAAGTGATGGGTGACGACGGTCAGTTCCACGCCACCGACGATGCAGTCGATTTATCCGACACGCCCATTGAAGCCTGGGTGGCTCTGGCTTTTTTCTGGATGCTGGGCGCCACGGTGTTCTACCAGTTCATCACCCGTTATGTGATGAACAACTCGGCCTCGTGGACCGAAGAGATTGCCCGCTACATGCTGATCGCCACCGTGTTCACCGGTGCCACCATCGGCGTGGCCAAAAACAACCACATCCAGGTCGATTTTTTCTACCGCTTCATGCCCGAGTGGCTGTCCCGCGTCATGGGCACGCTGGTCGACATGATGCGCATCGCGTTCTTCGCCGCAGCCACCGTGCTGACGGGGCAAATGATGGACAAGCTGGGCAGCTACAAGATGACCATCATCGACCTGCCCATGAACATCGTCTACGGCGTGGTCATGGCCGGGTTTGCCGCCATGACACTGCGCGCCATCTGGGTGGCCCGTGTGCATTGGCAGCGCGGCTACACCGTGCTGCAACGCCCCGAGTCTGAAATGACCGACCGCTGAACCGCCTTTAGAAAGTTCTCCCATGCTGAAGATCCTTTTCCTCTTCCTGATGAGTGGCGGCATCCCGGTGGCCATTGCCATGGCCGGTGCGTCATTGCTGTACCTGTTCTTTGTGGAAAGCTCACCGCCCTTTGTGGTGATCCACCGCATGGTGTCGGGCATCGACAGCTTCCCGCTGTTGGCGGTGCCCTTCTTCATCCTGGCCGGCAACCTGATGAACAACGCGGGCATCACCAACCGCATCTACAACTACGCGCTGGCCCTGGTGGGCTGGCTCAAGGGTGGTCTGGGCCACGTCAACGTGGTGGGCTCTGTGGTGTTCGCAGGCATGAGTGGCACAGCCATTGCCGACGCCGCAGGCCTGGGCACCATCGAGATCAAGGCCATGAAAGACCATGGCTACAGCACCGAATTTGCGGTGGGCGTCACAGCCGCTTCGGCCACGCTGGGGCCCATCATCCCGCCCAGTTTGCCTTTCGTGATCTACGGCATGATGGCCAACGTGTCGGTCGGTGCGCTGTTCCTGGCGGGCATCTTGCCGGGCGTGCTGATGGCCATCTTGATGATGCTCACCGTGGCCTTCTTCGCCCACAAAAACGGCTGGGGAGCCGACGTCCAGTTTGACTGGTCCAAGGTGACCAAGGCCCTCGCCGAAACCGCTGTGGTGGTGGGCTGGCCGCTGTCTATCTGGTGGCTGGTCACGGCCATGGGCACACCACCGCAGATCACCGTGTTTGTGGCTTTGATCGTGCTGTTCGCGGCCGACAAGTTCTTCAAATTTCAGGCCGTTTTGCCCATCATGACGCCTGTGCTGCTGATCGGTGGCATGACCACTGGCGTGTTCACACCCACAGAAGGCGCGATTGCCGCCTGCTTCTGGGCCATCGCGCTGGGCTTCTTTTGGTACCGCACACTGAACTTCAAGATGTTCGTGAAGATCTGCCTGGACACGGTCGAGACCACAGCCACGGTGCTGTTCATCGTGGCCGCCGCCAGCATTTTTGGCTGGATGCTGACGGCCACCGGCGTGACTTCGGCGATCAGCGAATGGGTGTTGGGCTTCACCCAAACACCCTGGATGTTTCTGCTGCTGGCCAACTTGCTGATGCTGTTTGTGGGTTGCTTCCTGGAGCCTACGGCCGCCATCACCATCCTGGTGCCCATCCTGGTGCCGATCTGCCAGAAGCTGGGCATTGACCTGGTGCACTTCGGTCTGGTCATGGTGCTCAACCTGATGATCGGTCTGCTGCACCCGCCCATGGGCATGGTGCTGTTTGTACTGGCCCGCGTGGCCCGCCTGAGTGTGGAAGCGACCACCCGCGCCATCCTGCCTTGGCTGTTCCCATTGCTGGGCAGCCTGATCGTCATCACCTATATGCCCAGCCTGGTGCTGTGGTTGCCCAAGCAGTTTTATTAAGGCTTTCTCATGAGCAGTTTCATCCGTTTGCATTTGGCCGATGACGTGGTCATCGCGCGCAGCCAGCTCATGAGCGGCAGCACCGTCGAAGACGTGGCCGTGCGCGGCCTGGTGCCGCCCGGCCACAAGGTGGCCACCCGCGCCATCGCGGTGGGCGAGCCTGTGCGCCGTTACAACCAGATCATCGGATTCGCATCGCAGGCCATCGCCCCCGGCGAGCATGTGCACACGCACAACCTGAACATGGGCCCAGAAAAAGGCAGCTTCGAGCGCGACTACGCCATCGGGCAGGATGTGAAACCCGCGCCTGAGCGCAAGCAAGCCAGCTTCATGGGCTACAAACGTTCTGACGGTCGTGTGGCCACGCGCAACTACATTGGCGTGCTGTCCAGCGTGAACTGTTCGGCCACGGCCGCACGCGCCATTGCTGACCATTTCTCCAAACGCAACAACCCGCAAGCACTGGCCCACTTCCCGAATGTGGACGGTGTGGTCGCCCTGACCCACGGCAGCGGCTGCGGCATGGACACCGAAGGCCTGGGCATCCAGCTCCTGGAACGCACGCTGGCCGGTTACGCCACGCATGCCAACTTCTGGGGGGTGGTGGTGGTGGGCCTGGGCTGCGAAGCCAACCAACTCAACACCTGGCTCACACACAGCAGCCTGCGTGAGGGCGACACGCTCAAGGTCTTCAACATCCAGGACACAGGCGGTACGCGCCTCACGGTGGAAAAAGGCATCGCGTTGATTGAAGAAATGCTGCCCCGTGCCAACGCCATCACCCGCGAGCCTTGCAGTGCCGAGCACATCACGGTGGGCCTGCAATGCGGCGGCTCGGACGGTTATTCGGGCATCAGCGCCAACCCGGCGCTGGGCGCAGCGGTGGACCTGCTGGTGCAGCATGGTGGCACCGCCATCTTGAGCGAAACGCCCGAGATTTATGGCGCCGAGCATCTGCTCACACGCCGCGCTGTGCAAGCCGAAGTGGCGCACAAACTGATCGAGCGCATCCGCTGGTGGGAGCAGTACACCGCCAGCAATGGTGGCGAAATGAACAACAACCCCTCTCCCGGCAACAAGGCCGGTGGCCTGACCACCATCCTCGAAAAATCGCTCGGCGCGGTGGCCAAAGGTGGCACCAGCAACTTGCAGGCGGTCTACGAATACGCCGAGCCTGTGAAAGCCCGTGGTTTTGTCTACATGGACACGCCCGGCTACGACCCGGTCAGCGCGACAGGCCAGGTGGCCGGTGGTGCCAACCTGATCTGCTTCACCACCGGGCGCGGCAGTGCCTATGGCTGCGCGCCCTCGCCCAGCCTCAAGCTCGCCACCAACAGCGCCCTGTGGAAGCGGCAGGAAGAAGACATGGACCTCAACTGCGGCGAGATTGTGGACGGCAGCGTGAGCATCGCCGAGATGGGCCAGCGCATCTTCGACATGATGCTGGCCGCCGCTTCGGGCGAGCCGACCAAGAGCGAGCGCCACGGCTACGGGCAAAACGAGTTTGTGCCGTGGCAAATCGGCGCGGTAATGTAATGACTTTGCGGGACAGATCTTTAGCTCTGTCCCCAACCAATTAAGCAAGAACATGAGCCACACCATTTCTGCGCACGATCTGCGCACCAAAGTCGCCCGGATCATCGAGCAAGCGGGCAGCGCCCCTGCCGAAGCTGCACAGGTGGCCGACAACCTGGTCATGGCCAACCTGAGTGGGCACGACTCGCATGGCGTGGGTATGGTGCCGCGCTATGTGGACGCGGTGCTTGAAGGCGGCCTCTCGCCCAACACGGGCGTCAAAGTCCTGCTCGACACCGGACCTCTCTTGAACCTGGATGGCCAGCGCGGCTACGGCCAGGTCACGGGCGTGCAAGCCATGCAGATGGGCATTGAGCGTGCCAAGCAGCACGGTGTGTGCACAGTGGCCCTGAGCCGCTCACACCACCTGGGCCGCATCGGCCACTTTGCCGAAATGGCCGTGGCCCAGGGCCTGGTGTCGGTGCATTTTGTGAACGTGCTCTCGCGCCCCGTGGTCGCGCCCTTTGGCGGTGGCGACGGGCGCTTTGGCACCAACCCCTGCTGCATCGGCGTGCCCATGGGCAGCCGCGCCCCCTTTGTGCTGGACTTTGCCACCAGCCGCGTGGCGCAGGGCAAGATGCGCGTGGCCCACAACAAAGGGGAGCAAGTGCCCCCCGGCTATTTGATCGACGAACACGGCCACCCCACCACCGACCCCGGCGTGGTGGTGGTGCCGCAGTCCAACGGTCTGTTTGGTGCGCTCATGACCTTTGGCGACCACAAGGGCTTTGGCATGGCTGTGGCCTGCGAACTGCTGGGCGGCGCCCTCACCGGCAGCGGCACCTGGCACCGTGAGGCCGACCAGCAACGCGCCGTGCTCAACGGCATGCTGACGATGCTGATCGACCCGATGCGCCTGGGCACGCAAGCCCTGTTTGAACAAGAAGCCCTGGCCTTTGCCGACTGGCTGCGCCAAAGCCCCGATGCCCCCGGCAGCGAAGGCGTGCGCATGGCAGGCGAGCCCGAACGCGCCGCCCGAGCCGAACGTGAAAAGAGCGGCATATGGATCGACGATGCCACCTGGGCCGAGATCGAAGCATCCGAACACAAACTTCAACAGCGTTGAGTTCCCCGCACTCCACAGCACTTTGCACATCTGAATCATGCACCTGTCTGCCGCCACGCTGGGCGCTTTGCCCTCAGCCATCCAGACCCCGACGTATGACCGCACAGCCCATGCCCCTGGCGTGGTGCACCTGGGTCTGGGAGCTTTTCACCGCGCGCACCAGGCCATGGTGTTTGACCCATTGCTGGCCGGTGGCGACACGCGATGGGGCATCCACGGCGTGGGCATGACGCGACCTGATCTGGTGAACCAACTCAAAGCGCAAGACGACCTGTACGCGGTGCGCATTGCTGACGGCCAAGGCGTGCGCTGGCAAGTGCCCGGCGCCCTGTGGCGCATGAACGTGGCCGCCACCGAACGCGATGCCGTGGTGCGGGCCATCGCCGCGCCCGCCACACGCTGGGTCACGCTGACCGTGACCGAAAAAGGCTACACCCCGGCGCTGGGCCAGCTGCTGCTGGACGGTCTGCGCCTGCGCCAGCAAGCAGGTTTGCCCGGCATCACTGTGGCCTCGTGTGACAACCTGCAAGGCAATGGACACAAGCTGCAAGCGCTGGTCAAAGCCGCAACCACCGAACAAGACGCCGATGTGGTGCGCTGGCTGGATGCGCAATGCGCTTTCCCGTGCAGCATGGTGGACCGCATCGTGCCCGCCGCCACGCCCGAAGTGATGGCTGCCGCGCACGAGGCGCTGGGCGTGCCAGACCACTGCGCCCTGAGCACCGAAGGCTTTTGGGAATGGGTGATCGAAGACCGCTTTGCCGACCCGGCTGACGCTGCCCTGCTGCAAAGTGCTGGCGTGCGCGTGACGGGCGATGTGCACAGCTACGAAGAGGCCAAACTGCGCATGCTCAACGGCAGCCACTCGGCCATGGCCCTCATGGGCGCGGTCACGGCGCGGCCTTACATTGCCAACTGCATCGGGGTGCCGCACATCCGCTCCTTCGTGCACCAGCTGATGGGCCGCGAAGTCGCGCCGCACTTGAGTCGCAGCGACTGGGCCGAGTACCGCGACGCGCTGATCGCACGCTTTGGCAACCCCTATCTGAAGCACAGCGTGCACCAGATCGCCACCGACAGCTCGCAAAAAATTCCGCAGCGCTGGCCCCCTTCGGTGCTGGGACAGATCGCCCAAGGCGCTTCGTATGAATACCACGCGCTGGCCGCCGCCGTGTTTGTGCGCTACACCCTGGGCGTGGACGAGCAAGGCCAGGCCTACACCCTGAACGACCCGCAAGCCGACAGCCTGATGGCGCTGGGCGCTGCACAGCGCACCGAGCCCGAAGCCTGTGTGCGCGCCCTGCTGGCCCGCGAAGACCTGTGGGGCAACGCCCTGCCGCAGCACGCGGCGTGGATCGCCCGCGTCACGCACTGGCACCAGCAGCTTCTGCAGCACGGTGTGGACGCAGCCATCCAGCAGTTGCTGGCACAAGAAGCCTGAACACGAAGGCCATAGCCATGAAAATCACCGCCGCCCGCGTCATCGTCTGCAGCCCCGGCCGCAACTTTGTCACCCTCAAAATCGAGACCGACCAGGGCGTCACCGGCATCGGCGACGCCACGCTCAACGGCCGCGAGCTGGCCGTGGTCAGCTACCTTGAGGACCATGTGATCCCCTGCCTGATCGGGCGCGACCCGCAGCAGATCGAAGACATCTGGCAATACCTCTACAAAGGCGCTTACTGGCGCCGCGGCCCGGTGACCATGAGCGCGATTGCCGCCGTGGACACCGCGCTGTGGGACATCAAAGCCAAGATGGCAGGCATGCCGCTCTATCAGCTGCTGGGCGGGCGCAGCCGCACCGGGGTCATGGTGTATGGCCACGCCAATGGCCGCGACACTGCCGAGACCATCGATGAAGTCTTGCGCCACAAAGAAGAAGGCTACCTGGCCATCCGCGCCCAAAGCGGCGTGCCGGGGCTGAACAAGGTCTATGGCGTGAGCGGTGCCAAACGCATGTACGAGCCTGCCGACGGCAACCTGCCCGGCGAGCACGACTGGAGCACCGAAAAATA
>Ga0228703_1002454_pt1 | contig 10307 bp, 10 predicted proteins | sample McNCre217_Aug_MG_3_FD_178020 | JGI IMG/M metagenome (GOLD analysis project Ga0228703, IMG submission 178020) | Freshwater microbial communities from McNutts Creek, Athens, Georgia, United States - 29-17_Aug_MG | ecosystem: Environmental > Aquatic > Freshwater > Creek | place: USA: Georgia... | reverse complement strand
AAGGAGTTTTTAGCGCGACTCTGCGCACTCGAGAACGAATAGTAGGCAACATATCTGCCTCACTCGGCGCACAAAGTAACCAAACCGTTCCAGCTGGCGGTTCTTCTAGTGCCTTAAGTAACACGTTTGAAGAGCGTTCGGTCATGCGGTCGGCATCCTCGATAACCATGATTCGGTATCGACCCATCGAACCACCGAGCGCCGAACTGGCAACCAACTCACGCACCTCATCAATTGAGATGCCCACTTTTTCAGTGGCAAGAACAGTGATGTCCGGGTGATTACCGCTCAATGCCAATTTGCAGGAGTGACATACTCCGCAGCCGTTTTGGTCGCACATAAGAGCGCCGGCGAAGGCCACGGCAAGATTCGAACGACCCGAACCTGGAGGCCCGGTTACCAGCCAGGCGTGGTGAACACCTTCATCCTTGTGCTTTACCGCGAGTTCAAGTTGAGCAATGGCATCCGACTGCCCGTAGAGCTCATTCCAAATTTCTGCAGGCATCAGCCGAGCATGCTCGCAATACGTTCGCGAATTTTTGCCTGCATTACTTCAACTGATTCTGCGGCATCGAGCACTAGCCAACGCTTGGGCTCCGCTTCGGCAAGAGTCAAGAAAGCCTGACGCACACTTTCGAAGAATTCGATTTTCTCGCGTTCGAGTCGATCAGGTGCCTCACCGGTTTTGTTGCGACGAGCTCGTGCAGCAGAGGCATCAAGATCAAGTAGCACAGTCAAATCTGGAAGCAACCCATGTGTGGCAAACATTGAAAGTTCTCTGATCTGATCAAATCCGAGATGACGCCCGCTGCCCTGATATGCAATAGATGAATCCATGTAGCGATCGCTAACCACAACTTCACCGCGCTCGAGCGCTGGACGAATTTTGGTTGCTACGTGATGTGCACGATCTGCAGCATATAAAAGTGCTTCGGCACGTGGAGCAACTTCGCCCTTGCGGTGAAGTAAGAGATGGCGAATCTCGACGCCCAACTCCGTACCACCTGGTTCGTGCGTGCGGCAAACAGTTCTACCTTGCGACTCCAAGTGCGCGATGAGTAACTCAACCTGAGTGGACTTACCCACTCCGTCAATGCCCTCAAAGGTAATGAACACTGTTACTTCGTTGCTTTCTTACGAGTAGCGCCTTTTTTAACCACGCGAGTGGTGGTTGCAGTCTTTCGTGCGCGGCCCGCTTTCTTTGGCGCCTCACCGGGTTCGACCCCGAGCTTTTCGCGTCGAATGGCTAGCAACTCAAAGGCACGATCTGGCGAGAGTTCGTCTAGCGGCTCTTCCTTCGGCACGGTTGCGTTTACGAGAGAGTCGGTTACGTAGAGACCAAACTGCCCGGTCTTGGCGACCACTGGCAGCTTTGACGCAGGATCTTCGCCGAATTCCTTAAGCGGAGTGGCGGCAGTGCGGCGGGCGCCATACTTAGGCAACTTGTAGAGCTCAATCGCCTGCTCGAGAGTAAGGCTAAAGATCTCGTCTTCCGATGCCAGTGAACGTGAATCGGTGCCCTTCTTGATATACGGACCAAACTTTCCGTTTTGCACGGTGATGTCGGTGCCCGATTCAGGATCCTGACCAACCACACGTGGAAGCGAAAGAAGTTTTACCGCCTCCTCGTAAGTGAAGGTCTCTGGCGACATCGACTTAAACAACGATGCGGTCTTTTGCTTCTCTGCGTCTGGGTCGTCGAGCAAAACATAAGGTCCGTAGCGGCCGTCCTTGAACAAAATGTCAAAGCCGGTTGCTGGATCCTGTCCCATAATTCGGTCGCTGATGATTGGAGCATCAATTAGCTCCTGTGCCTTTGCCACGGTTAGTTCATCCGGTGCAAGACCTTCTGGAATGTTTACGATACGGCGACCGTTTTCGTCTGCGCCTTCACTGCCCGGCTCAACCATGGTCTCAATGTATGGACCATACTTTCCGGTGCGCAGCGTGATGTTTTCCGCGATGTGAATCGAGTTCACTGCACGAGGATCGCTGTCGCCAACATTTTGTACAGTGTCGTGCAGACCTTCGAGGTCGTCGCCACCAAAGTAGAAACGGTGCAACCAAGTTGAGCGATCGACTTCACCGGCTGCGATGAGGTCGAGGTCTTCTTCCATCTGCGCGGTGAATGCGTAATTGACCAAGCGCTCAAAGTTGTTTTCCAAAAAGCGAGTGATGGTAAATGCAATCCACTCAGGCACGAGAGCTTGTCCGCGCTTTGTTACATAACCCTTGCCGATAATGGTCGACATAATTGACGCGTAAGTTGATGGTCGGCCAATGCCGTCTTCTTCGAGAGCCTTAACCAGCGAAGCCTCGGTGTAACGAGGAGGCGGTGAAGTCTGGTGATCCTTTGCATTAACTTCAACCGCGGCTAGCTTCTGGCCAACCTCAAGTTTCGGAAGTTTTGACTCGCGCTCTTCGTTTTCGTCTTCCTCGTTGCGGGTCTCGTCGTGACCTTCTTCATATGCGGCAAGGAAGCCACGGAAGGTAACCACTGTGCCAGAGGCAGTGAATTCAGCCTGGTTGTGACCAGCCAAACCGGTCACGTGAATACGTGCGGTAGTGGTGGAAACCTTGGCATCCTGCATCTGAGAGGCAATGGTGCGCTTCCAGATCAGGTCGTAGAGGTCGTATGCGCGGCCGAGCAAAATGCCCTGCAATTCCGAAGGGCGCTTGAACTGCTCTCCCGCTGGTCGAATCGCTTCGTGTGCTTCCTGAGCGTTCTTCGACTTACCGGTGTAAATACGAGGTGCGTCTGCGACTAAATCCTTGCCAAACATTTCGGCGGCTTGCGAACGCGCTGCGTTAATTGCCTGAGTAGAAAGCGTTGGTGAGTCGGTACGCATGTAGGTAATGTGACCGTCTTGATACAGCGACTGCGCGGTATCCATGGTCTGCTTAGCTGACATTCGCAATTTGCGCGATGCTTCCTGCTGCAAAGTTGAAGTGGTGAACGGCGCAGCTGGGCGTCGAGTCGATGGCTTAGCCTCAACCGAGGCAACTTCAATTTGCACCGAAGATGACTTCATTCCGGTTGCAAGCTCTTCGGCTTCAGCAGCCGACAAAACTCGCACGTCTGCTTTTAGCTCACCGAGGTCGTTAAAACTTTCACCGGTAGCGATTCGCTTGCCGTCAATCGAAAGAAGTTTTGCTTCAAAGTTTGGGTCGCCAGAAACTTTAGAATCTAGAACTGCCTTTACGTCGTAGTAGCTTGCCGATACGAAAGCCATGCGCTCACGTTCGCGCTCAACCACCAAACGCATGGCCGGTGACTGCACGCGACCAGCACTTAGGCCGCGATTGATTTTGCGCCAAAGCACTGGCGAAACTTCGTAACCATAAAGACGGTCAACCACGCGACGAGTTTCCTGCGCCTGAACGAGGTTATTGTCGATGTCGCGAGTCTGACTCACCGCTGCCTGAATGGCTTCTTTGGTGATCTCGTGGAACACCATTCGCTTGACCGGCACCTTTGGCTTTAGCACCTGCAGCAGGTGCCAGGCGATGGCCTCTCCCTCGCGGTCTTCATCGGTAGCCAGGAGCAGTTCGTCTGCATCCTTTAGAGCCGACTTCAGATCGGCTACGGTTTTGCTCTTTCCGGCTGAGATGGCGTACATCGGCTCGAAGTCATTTTCGATGTCGATCGAGAACTTACCAACCGAGGTCTTCTTGAGCTCTTTCGGCACATCTTTGGTGTCGATTAGGTCGCGGATGTGACCAACCGAGGCCAGCACTTCGTACTCTCCACCGAGGTACTTCGAGATGGTCTTTGCCTTGGCCGGCGACTCTACGATTACCAGTTTCTTTGCCACTAAGTTGTCTCCCTATTCAGGTGGCCCCGCCCTGGCGTTTGCCACCAAGTCAAACTGCTCGGAGCGCAGCCTTAAAAAACATTCGAACTCGACAATACGACAAAAAGCGATTTTGACCATATACATATGTGCAAATTGGTTGGCGACCTCGCACGGGTACCCGGTAGCCAAGCCCCGCACTGAATCGGCGGCGGCCACGGCGATTTGCTCGGCTTGAAGCTGCAATTGGTGGGCGGCAATCAGCCTAGATACCGCTAAATTACTGCCAACCAGCCCGGCAAGCAGCAAAAGCACAAGTCCAAACCCCAGGACCGTGCCGGAACCAAGTTCAGCCTGTTTCCGGCCGAAAAAAATCTTTCTCAAAGTCCCAGCTTTCGGGCACATTCGCGATCGGATATTGGGAATATCTTGCCGGGTAAGCCTGCAATGCCAAAATCCCCAGCCAGTTCAGCACAGACGTAGTTTTCGTGCTCGGTCACTACCAGGTGACGACCCTGAATCAGCCAATCGAGTTTCGATTCGGGCTCTCCCCTGGCTAACGCTCGGCTGATGGTGGCGGCAGCCGTAGCCAATTTCACTCGCTCTAACTGAAGCGCCAATGAACCCAATGCAATTGCTATTACCATCACCACCACCGGCATAATCATGGCGAATTCAGCGGTGACCGAACCAGCCTGAGAGCTAATTGCTCGGCGTAGCACTGTCGTCTGGTGCAACAAAGGTCAATGCATTCTTTACCAGGTCAAAAAGAATCGCTCGCACCTCCTCGCTCCTCATGATCACTACCAATAGCCCGGCGAATCCAACGGCTGCCATAGTCGCAATTGCGTATTCGGCTGTGGCGGCACCTGTCTCATCGCGAAATAACTGTTTCATTTATGCTCCTTTGTTTTGAACTAGAAAAGAAAGTGCAAGTGGCACAACCGCAATCAGCGCAAATGCAGGCAAGACACTCGCGCCAAGTGGAATCATCAATCGCACTGAAAGTTTTTCGAGCGCAAGTGATTTTTTGTAGTTCACTTCCCCGCGAATTGAATCCGCTCGCTCACTCAGAAGTTTGCCAAGCGGAGCTCCGGTATTTTTAGAGAGTGCAATTAGCGCTTGAAGTTCATCTTTAATCAATATGCCTAGTTCGTGTGGATAGTTTTTCTCGGCGAGATGTATCGATGGTTCGGTTGGTAATCCAGCCGAGAGAGCAATCGATATGGCATCAAGGAATATCGCTGAATCCGAATTAACTTTTCGTGCGGAGTTCAACATGCGTGCACTAAAGTACCCGCCAATTGCTAACAGCAATCCGCCAACCAGCACCGAAGCGAGCGCAATTGGTGAACGAACTAACACCTGCAGTGATCCGAACCCAGATAACTGACCGAGTATCAGGGCAGCAATCGGTAGCCAGAGCACCAAGCGCACAGTGGCCCTCGGTGCCGCATTCGCCAACTCCACCCTGCGCAGCTGATCCTGGTTTTGCTCGAGCACCGAGCGAATCCGAGAGATGGCCTCGGCCGCCCGACCACCGCTGGCCAGCACCACTCCGCGCAGATACTGATAATCAGGCGCGGCTGCGCTGGAAAGCTCGTCAACACCAGCCGCCCGCTCGGCCTGATGAAAGCTCAAGCCGGCGCGAAGCAGTGCAATCAATTGCCCAAGTATTTTTGCGTCGTTCATGCCGCCAACTTTCGAAGTGTTACTTTTCGTTTTGCGTCGATGCAGTCGATGTGTATTAACCAGTTGAGTGAACTTCGCACCAGCGCATTCAGCGCCGCCTCACCCAATCCAGCGGTGTGTGCGATTGCCAACAAACGCTTGGACACTTCGCCGATCGAGTTTGCGTGAATGGTTGCACCACTGGCGTGGCCGGTATTTATCGCCTGTAGCAAAGTGATCAACTCGGACCCGCGAATTTCCCCGACCACAATTCGATCTGGTCGCATTCGCAAGGTTTCGGTAAGTAGGGTTTGCAGATTGATTTCGCCACGGCCTTCAACATTTGCATTCCTGGATTGCAGTGACACGAACGTTGCCGACTCAAGATTCAATTCCGCTACGTCTTCAATGGCAATCGTGCGTTCGGCAGGAGCAAGCATCAACATCGCTCGCAGCAAAGTCGTTTTACCACTGCCCGATGCTCCACTAATTAGGAAACTTTCACGCGCCTCGATGATTCGAGTTAGAGCAGCCAAGTCTTCGATGGTTAACATCCCTATTTGAACAAGTTGAGCAAGCCCAAATGGCCGCTCACCGTGCACTCGGATCGAGAGGTGTGTTTTTGGATTCACGGCAGACGCCAAAAGTGCGTGTACTCGAACGCGACCGTAGAGTGTGACGTTGGCAAAGGGATGCGCCTGATCGAGTTGGCGACCACCCTCGGCCACTAAAAGTTGGGCAGCCTCCGAGAGCTGCTCTTCCCCGGAAAAGGGATTACTCACCGAAAACCATCGCCCGGCTCTGAGTACCTGAGTGTGATCCGAACCATTGCAAACCAGGTCGGTGACTCCGGGCTCAACTAATAGGGAGCCAAGGTTTTGCAATGCCGGCTGGGTAAACATGGCAACAGACTGCTCGAGAAAATTAGGCCAAAACAGCCGACTGGGGAATCTGTGGATTATTCAGACTGTGAGTTAAAAGTGGAAGGCGGCTCTTGGGGGAAGAGCCGCCTTCAGGCGATACCAGATTGGGGGAATCGGTATCGCAGGATGATTTACATCATCTGACTAATAATAACTGCGGTAATCCGAATAAATTCCCATTTCGGCAGCCGTTTTTTGACTTTTTGAGGAAATTAACAGGCTCAAAAGTGTGCAAGGATGGCGAAAGGACCCGAACCTGGAGGACAAAGATGTCTGAAAGCCACGAACTGGATAACCTGCTCCACGAGGAGCGCCACTTCGCGCCAACCGCGGCCTTTGCCGCTAACGCCATTGCCAAAGCCAACCTCTATGAGGAGGCGAAAAAGGATCGACTCGGATTCTGGGCAAATCAAGCCAACCAGCTCCACTGGCACAAACCATTTACCGAAGTGCTCGACTGGTCGGATGCACCGGTGGCCAAATGGTTTGCCGATGGTGAACTGAATATTTCTTATAACTGCCTCGACCGTCACGTTGAAGCCGGCAACGGAGACCGCACCGCAATCTTCTTTGAAGGCGAACCGGGTGATACTCGCGAATGGACCTACGCTCAACTCACTCGTGAAGTTAAAAAGGCAGCGAATGCACTAATCGCGCTCGGAATTCAAAAAGGCGATCGCGTTGCTATCTATCTGCCGATGATTGCCGAAGCAGTTATCGCAATGCAGGCAGTCGCTCGCATCGGTGCAATTCACTCTGTGATCTTTGGTGGCTTTAGTGCAGACTCACTCGCGTCACGCATCGAAGACGCACAAGCAAAACTTGTCATCACAGCTGACGGCGGATTCCGAAAAGGAAAAGCATCTGCACTCAAGCCAGCAGTTGACGATGCGCTCGCAACTGGAAAATGTGCAACGGTTAAGAACGTACTTGTCGTACGGCGTACCAACCAAGAAGTGAATTGGGTTGAAGGTCGTGACATCGAATGGAACCAAGCAGTTGGTGAAGCAAGCGACGAACACGTTGCACAGGCTTTCCCTGCCGAGACACCTTTGTTTATTCTCTACACCTCAGGCACCACCGGAAAGCCAAAAGGTATTTTGCACACCAGCGGTGGTTACTTAACTCAGGCGAGTTACACCCACAAAAACGTTTTCGATCTTCATGAAGAAACCGACGTTTACTGGTGCACCGCCGATGTCGGTTGGATCACCGGCCACTCTTATGTTGCCTACGGTCCACTCGCCAATGGCGCCACTCAGGTGATTTACGAAGGAACTCCGGAGACTCCTGACTGGGGTCGTTGGTGGAGCATCATCCAGAAGTACGGCGTGAGCTTGTTCTACACAGCCCCAACTGCAGTGCGTTCATTCATGAAACTCGGCTCACAGATTCCTGCCCAGTACAACTTAGAAACTGTGCGCCTATTGGGCTCGGTGGGTGAGCCAATCAACCCTGAAGCTTGGATCTGGTACCGCAAGCACATCGGCGGCAGTCACGCTCCAATCGTGGACACCTGGTGGCAGACCGAGACCGGAGCAATCATGGTTTCTCCACTACCTGGTGTTACCCAGTTGAAGCCGGGTTCCGCTCAGCATCCACTACCTGGAATTGAAGCAAAGGTTCTCGACGATCAAGGCAAAGAACTCGGACGCGGTCACGCTGGTCTACTCGTGATTACCGAACCATGGCCATCGATGCTTCGTGGAATTTGGGGAGACCCAGAACGCTTCAAGGAAACCTATTGGAGCAACTTCCAGGGAATGTATTTCGCTGGCGACGGCGCGAAGTGGGACGAAGACGGCGACCTCTGGTTGCTCGGTCGCGTTGACGACGTGATGAACGTTTCAGGTCACCGACTTTCAACTGCAGAAATTGAAAGCGCACTTGTATCTCACCACTTTGTTGCGGAAGCAGCGGTGGTTGGTGCGAAGGATGAAACTACCGGACAAGCGGTTGTTGCTTTCGTAATTTTGCGACAAAACCAACTCGACTCAGCTGGTAGCGACGCAGACGTTTCTAAGATTTTGCGCGATCACGTTGCAAAAGAAATTGGTCCGATTGCAAAACCTCGAACCATCATTGTGGTGAGCGAACTTCCAAAGACTCGAAGCGGAAAGATCATGCGTCGACTGCTGCGTGATGTTGCGGAAGACCGACCAATCGGTGACGTAACTACGCTTGCTGATACTTCGGTTATGACTCTGATCGGCAACAAAATCGCTGGTGGGGCGAGCGATTAAAAAAATTCTGAAGTTATCAGAATTTTCGCTCGCCTTGAAATCAGGCAAACTCCACAATAAGTTCAACTTCAACTGCGCTATCGAGAGGTAGTGAAGGAACTCCAACTGAACTGCGTGCGTGAATTCCCATTTCGCCGAAAACTTCGCCGAGGAATTCGCTAGCGCCATTCATCACGCCAGGGTGTCCGGTGAATTCTGGAACACAGGCTACGAATCCGACGACCTTCACCACGCGAGTGATTCGGTCGAGGTCGCCAATAACGGACTTCACTGCCGCGAGCGCGTTCAAAACTGATAGTCGAGCCATGTCTTTGGCTAGTGGGGCATCAACTAGCCCCTGCCCCTCGCCCACCTTGCCGGTGATTGGGAGCTTGCCCTCAACGAAAGGCAGCTGGCCAGCGGTGAAAACCAGGTTGCCCGAAACCACGGCTGCGGTATAGGCGGCAACCGGCTTGGCCACCTCAGGCAGCGGGAAGCCAAGTTCAACTAGGCGAGTCTCGATTTGTGACATTTATGCCTCCAGAGGGCGCTTGAAGAAGGCGATCATTCCGCCCTGCAGATTGGTGGTGATTGAGACTAGTTCCCAGCCATCCTTACCCCAGTCGTTCAAAATGGCGGTCTGGTTGTGCGGAGGCATTGGAGTTGTTAGGTATTCCCACTTAGTCATAGTCAGAATTATCCCAGACTCGGCAGGGTAACCTAGAGGTTATGGCTGGCGGCAAGAAACAAGAGACCTTCCTCAGCGCAATCCTCAAATTCACTGGTTTGAGCTCGATTGCGGGAGTTTTGGCCATCGCCATCCTGGCCCCCACCCTACTAATCGGTGGAATTGCGGCATCTGCCGGTGTCTCAATCTTTGAGAATCTGCCTGACTACATCAAACCGGTCAACGGTTCTCAGGCATCTACCCTCTATGGTTTGCGCAACGGCCAGCCTGAAGAGGTTGCCAAGTTCTACAGCGAAAACCGCATCTCAATCGACTACAACGAGATGTCGCCAAACATTCGCAACGCAGTGGTTTCCACCGAAGACCCTCGCTTCTTCCAGCATGGCGGAGTTGACGTAGTCTCATTGATTCGCGCGGCTCTAACCAACGTGGCCATGGGTGGTGGTGGACCTGGTGGTTCGACCATCACTATGCAGTACGTGAAGAACTCTCTGGTTGAAGCTGCAAACCTCAGCGGAAACAAGCAGGCAATCGCAGATGCAACCGCAACCACCATCGATCGCAAACTACGCGAGATGCGTTTGGCTGTTGCCCTTGAAGGTGTTGCCAACAAGCAAGAAATTCTCGCCGGCTACCTAAACCTTTCTTTCTTCGGAAACCAGATCAATGGTGTTGAGGCAGCGGCCAACTACTACTTCGGTGTCAAGGCAAGTCAGCTGGATATTCCGCAGGCTGCAATGCTCGCCGCAATGTTAAAGTCGCCAAACGACTACCGCCCGGACGAGCCGAGCAACATGACTCGCGCGCTAAACCGACGCAACTACGTGATCGACAACATGCGCAACGAGGGTTACATCACTGGCGAGCAGGCAAGCCAGGCGAAGAATACTCCGATCAAAACCAACATCACTCACACACCAAGTGGTTGTGAAGGCGATCAGGTCACTTCTTTCTACTGCGACTTTGCCGTTTGGACGATTCGTAACAACCAGGAATTTGGACCAACACC
>Ga0228703_1002453_pt1 | contig 10314 bp, 8 predicted proteins | sample McNCre217_Aug_MG_3_FD_178020 | JGI IMG/M metagenome (GOLD analysis project Ga0228703, IMG submission 178020) | Freshwater microbial communities from McNutts Creek, Athens, Georgia, United States - 29-17_Aug_MG | ecosystem: Environmental > Aquatic > Freshwater > Creek | place: USA: Georgia... | reverse complement strand
AGGCCGAGCTTCCAACCGCGCAGCATCGGTGAAAGCACGCGATACCAAGCCAGGTTGAAGAGCACGAAGAAATAGAGGCTCACCCAGAAGATGGTTTGAACCGGCTTGCCGTGGATGTCGCTGCCAGTCGAGAACTGGTGCGGCACGGCGGCCAACACGGCAATATATGACATCAGGTGAACGATGTACCAGGCTTCATAGCTCATCTTGCGACGGGCGAAGTTGAGCGAAGTGATCACGACGGCAATCATCAGCGCGAGGCCGATGGTCGCGGTCCACATGTCTGGCACGTTGACGAACAAGTTCACCATCTCGTCAATCACGCTCTTGCCATCGGTGATCGAAAAGCTGATCAGCGAAGCCAAGAAGTGAGCGACCACGAAATAGAGAACTGGCTTGCCCAATTTCTTGTGAGCCAGGGTGGCGCGGTCGTGACCATAGAACTTGTCGATCCATGGCACACGCGCGATAAGAAGCATGTGGATGAGCAGCAGATCGGTGCCGACCAATGCGGTCAGACGACTTAGAGCGTTTAGTGCGCTCGGCACATCGTGGATGCCCTTCAGGCCGCCATCGACCAGGAACATGACAGTCACGGCAAGAACGGTGCCCCAGGCAATTGCCTCGATTACGTCCTGGGCACGCTTCAGACGCAGGAATTTCTTGTAGCCCAAACGGACCTTGCCCGTTGGCTTCACGAAAGTAACCTGAGTTGTCATGCCTTCAGTCTTGCGAACCTATCTGGGCGTTTCCTGAGAACTACCTGCGCGTCACGTTTAAATCCGAACGACATCTACCAAGTGCTTGGCGCAGGTTCCTTGCCCTTTGGCAGCGCCGAATCGGCCGCCCACTGCTTTACCCATTCAGGCAAAACCGGCTCCGGTCCATACCAGTCGTGGGTGACTTCGAGCACTTCGGCCGGAGTCACAATGCCTCGAGCCTTCTTCAAGAATCGAACTCTAACAATGCCCTGGGTGTAGATCTCGCCGTCAACCACCATGCGCTGGTCGAAGTAAAAAGCCTGGTCATCCCAGCCGATCACCTTCGACTCCATGTCGAACTTCTTCCATGGCATGAGCGACTTGCGAAAGGTGATGGTCTCGGCAACGACCACCGGATACCAACCGAGCTGCTTCCAGTGCTGCCAAGTGCCCGAGCGCAAGGCCAAGTCATAGCGGCTGAGGTCGAAGAGCACCGGAAACTTGCCGTTGTTCATGTGCACGAAGACGTCGAGGTCGCTCGGCCAAACCCTGAAGCTGCGCTTGCCAACATCTGACCAGTGCAGCTTCGAACGGAAGCGCCACGAAATCAGTTCATAAAAGAGGCGAAGCCAGAGGTTCATAAGTTGGCGCCTGCCTTACCAAATCTTGACGCGCAGGTCTGGGTCAAGCCAAAGCTTGTCGCCAGGCTTCACATCGAACGCCTCATAGAAGGCATCGATGTTGCGCACGATCTGGTTGCAACGGAACTCGGCCGGTGAGTGCGGGTCGGTGGCCAGACGCTGAATCAGAATCTCGTCGCGGCCCTTGGTGCGCCAGGCCTGAGCCCAGCTCAAGAACAAACGCTGACGGCCGGTTAGACCATCGATGACAACGTCGTCCTGGTCGCCCAACATCATCTCGTATGCCTTGAAAGCGATGCCCAAGCCACCGAGGTCACCGATGTTTTCACCGATGGTGAGCTCGCCGTTGACCTTGTGTGAGTCATCAAGCTGCGCCGGTGAAAGCTCGTTGTATTGGCCGATAAGTGCGCCAGTAAGGTTTTCGAATGCCTCGCGGTCTGCGTCTGACCACCATGACTCGAGCTTGCCGTCACCGTCATACTTGCTGCCCTGGTCGTCGAAGCCGTGGCCGATCTCGTGACCGATCACGCCACCGATGGCACCGAAGTTCACGGCGTCGTCAGTCGATAGCGAGAAGAACGGAGGCTGAAGGATTGCCGCCGGGAACACGATCTCGTTGAAGCCAGGGTTGTAATAGGCGTTTACGGTCTGCGGGGTCATGAACCACTCGTCGCGATCAATCGGGCTGCCAATCTTGGCCAGCTCGCGGGCAACTCCCCAAGCCGAAACACGACGGATGTTGCCGATCAGGTCATCGCGACGAATCTCGATTGAGCTGTAGTCCTTCCACTTAACCGGGAATCCGATCTTCGGGGTGAACTTGTCTAGCTTGGTTAGCGCCTTGACCTTGGTCTCTTCGGTCATCCACTCAAGCTTGTTGATGCTGTCGCGGTAGGCCTCGATTAGGTAGCTGACCAACTCATCCATGCGAGTTTTGGCCTCTGCCGGGAAGTACTTGTCGACATAGATCTTGCCGATCGCCTCGCCTAGGCAGCCTTCAACTAGAGAGACCGCGCGCTTCCAGCGGGCACGGTTCATCGGGGCACCGGTTAGCTTGGTGCCATAGAAGTCGAAGCGTTCGTTTACGAAGTTCTCGCTCAGGTATGGGGCGCTCGAACGGATTACCTGCCAAGCCAACCAAAGCTTGATTGCCTCTAGGTGGTCGTTGTTCCACAGTGCAGCAAGGCCTTCAAAGAAGCTTGGCATCGCCACGTTCAACTCATCCAAGACCTTGGCATCGAACTTCGCGGCGGTCAGCCAGATGCTCCAGTCAAAGGTCGGGGTCATTGCGTCTAGGTGCGCGCGGGCGGTGAGGTTGTAGGTCTTGTCGGCGTCGCGGGTGGCAACGTTATCCCAGTGAATCTTGGCCAGTTCGGTTTCGAAGTGGAAGATCTTGTTGGCTCCGGCGAGCGCCGCGTCGGCATCCCAGCCGGCAAAGGTCAACATCTGGGCGATGTGAGGAACGTAGGCATCGCGGATTTCGGCGTGCTTCTCTTCGCGGTAGTAAGCCTCGTCTGGCAGACCCAAGCCACCCTGCGCAAGGTTGACGATGTAGCGATCTGGGTTGCCCTCGTCGTTGTCTACCCAAATGCCGAATAGGCCCGATAGGCCGAGGTACTCGTAGGTGCCTAGCAACTGGGTCGCGTCATCGATCTGGCGCACCTGCTCGATGAGCTTTAGGTCGGCGGCGATCGGCGCGGCACCGAGTTCGTTGGCGCGGTCTTCATCCAAGAAAGATGCATAGAGGTCACCGATTTGCTGGCTCACACCTGGCAGTGGGTTGGCGGCTGCTTCTTCAAGCACCTCGCGCACGGCGGCCTCTGAGTCATCGGCGAGCATTGCGAAGGCACCGTAAATCGCCTTATCTTCAGGGATGTCTACCTCGGCGAACCACTTTCCGTTGACGTGCTGGAATAGGTCGTCCTGTGGGCGAACGGCTGGGTTGAGTTCGTTGGCGTCGATGCCTGGCTTCATGCTCATTCCTACATCCTAAATCGCCCTGACGACATAAATGCTTGCGGGTTTAGAATGTGATTGTGGACCTACAAAAAATCATCTTGTATTACGGCTTTGCGCCGGTTGCTGACCCAGTTGCTCTCAAGCTTTGGCAGAAGACTCTGTGCGAGTCGCTTGGCCTAAAGGGTCGCATCATCGTCTCTGAGCACGGCATCAACGGCACCCTCGGTGGCGACATGGCTGCGCTTAAGAAGTACGTTCGTCAGACCCGTGAATACCCGGGCTTCGGCAAGATCGATTTCAAGTGGTCAGATGGCACCGGCAACGACTTTCCACGCCTCTCTGTTAAGAACCGCCCTGAGCTGGTTGCTTTCAAGGCCCCGGATGAAGTCAAGGTCGACAAGTCTGGCGTAACCAACGGCGGCAAGCACCTCAAGCCAGCCCAGGTCAACAAGTTGGTTGAAGAGCGCGGCGACGACGTCGTCTTCTTCGATGGCCGCAACGCCTTCGAGGCAAAGATCGGCAAGTTCAAGAACGCCATCGTGCCTGACGTTGAGACCTCACACGACTTTATTGCCGAACTCGAGTCTGGCAAGTACGACCACATCAAAGACAAGCCAATCGTCACCTACTGCACCGGTGGAATCCGTTGCGAGATTCTTTCAGCCGTGATGATCAAGCGTGGCTTTAAAGAGGTCTACCAAATTGACGGCGGCATCGTTCGCTATGGCGAGACCTTCAAAGACAAGGGTCTATGGTTCAAGACTTCAGCGACGAAGCCAAGGTCATCGGCGAATGCGAGAACTGTGGCGGTGCAACCAACTCGTTCCGCAACTGCGCGAACGTTGGCTGCAAGGATCTAGTGCTGCTTTGCGACACCTGCTATGCTGACCCAACCCACTCTGAGCACAAAGACACCCACACCCGTGGAAAGCGTCACGCTCAGCAGGTTGGCTAAGCGACACACTCGCTCTAATTTGCTGGGGTAAACCCCTTTTTTAGACCTGTTTTTAGACCGGTCTTTGATTTCCTTGAACTTATGACTAGTTCAATCAACCTCAAAAAACTCGTATCCGTTGGCGCGGCATTGTTGCTCGCCGTCGGTGGTTCACTAACTGCTTCTAGCCAGGCAAACGCTGCCGCGGCTACTTCGGCACCTACAATTTCAGGTAGCGCCTTGACTGGCTCATCTATTACCGCGACCCCTGCTGTCTGGGGATCTGGCACGGCTACCGGAAAGTGGTATGTTTGCGGACACGGCGGTTCAATGCTTGCCGCAACTTCTGTACCTTCGGGCTGTGAGGCGCTTTACACAAGTCGCCTAGATACAACACCAATCACCACCACGACTTTGACCGTGCCGACGATCTCGTACTGCGCAATTTCTTGTACTTCGTTCGGAAACAGCACCATCGGATCAGACTTGCGTTGGATCGAACAAAACGGTTCTGATATTTCCGCGTCGGCCGCAGTGACCGTAAAGGAAGGCCGCGGTCTCGCGCTCAGTCCAATGGCAGTGGGAGATACCTTTGTTGCACTCTTGGTCAATAATGGGTGTACCTTCACTGGTTCGTCAATCACCCCGTCAGCCGACTGGACACTTTCTGTCGCTGGAACAGCACGAACCATCACAAACATTGGCACGACCAACAACACCATTATCTTGAACTTTGCATCTGCACTTACCAGCGGTCAGAATGTATCGGTCAGTTACCAGCAAGGCAACTCGGCCCAAATTTCGTGTGGACTAACCTCGGCCGTGGCTGATCTGACCTCGCCGGCGACCGGCACGGTAGGTGCCAGCAACCAACAACAAGCTCCTCAGCAGCAGTCTGGCGGAACCGTTACCGCCGCTGCCGCGGCTCCAGTCTTCAACAACGGCGTAGTAACTTCGACCAACGCCACCTGGACCGGTGCTAGCAACATGCTCAATGGCTTCTGGGTACTTTGCAATACCGCACATGGTGCAGCTTATGGAAGTATGAACTCCAGCGGCCGACCTAGCGACTGCGCACCGTTCTCAGCAACGGCTCTCAACAACACCCAAGTATCGCTCGGCGGCTGGGTTCACACCAACCCACTCACAATTCCGTCAACTGTAAACCTCTGGACTGTCTGTGCAAACACCAGTCCGTATGGTTGCACCACTGCCGTTTCAACCACCGTCGGTAAGTTCCTTTCTTGGTACGAAAACGACATGGGAACCTGGTCTTACAGCCCGACAGTAGGCACCGATGGAACCCTCTACAGTGGAGGCTCGCAGAGTTCTTCAGTTATCGCTGCTCCAGTTCTAACCCCAGAGCAGGCTCGCAACCAGATCAAGCCTCTACCGGTTATTGTTCAGCCACTAGTTGCAGCATTGCCTGCTCTAAGCAAGCCTCTGGTTGATGCCGGTGGCAAGGTTGACCTAAAGTCTGGTGACTTCACCGGCCTAGTGTCAGCTTCGATCTCAGGTAAGGCAATTGACCTAACCGTAGGTTCGACCGGTTCGCTAACCATCACCGTTCCAAACGGTCTGGCTGGCACCACCGCCGACCTACTGCTGAACTTCAAGTCAGGAACCGTAATCCTTCAGGACGCGATCAAGTATGTTGCTCCAGTTGTGGTTACCCAGGTTCCGGTTCGCCCAGTTTCAATCAAGGCTGGCGCAAAGAAGCTAAGCGCAACCGCTGCAGACGAAATTCGTCACGCAGCATTTGCAAACCTAAAGAACAACAGCATCGAGTGTGTTGCTTACGCAGCCTCAGCGGCTACCGCTGACGCAGCCAAGGCAACTGCTCAGCAGGCTTGTGACCTAGCTGTGAAGTCAAACCCTGACTTGGTTAACACCAGCGTCGTTGTAGTGATCGACAAGATCAAGGCTGCAACCCAGGGTGTAGGCATCCGCGTTTACAAGCAGTAAAACCTAAACAAAGAAAACTCCCTCCCGGTGACTCAATGCCGGGAGGGAGTTTTTTGTTACTCGCGGTTCTTGCCAGGGAGAGAAGCTAGAACCGCGGGGGTATTAGTTGGTTGGTGCCGGGGTTGCGGTGGTTGGAGGAGTCCAACCCGAACCGCCGTTGGCACCACCCTTGTCACCATCGTGATCTCCGTGACCGCCACGAGGGCCGCGTGGACCGTGGTCACCCTTAGGCCCCTTGCCATCCTTGCCCGGGCCAAAGCCAGGGCCGCCGAAACCAGGACCCTTTGCGGCTGCGGTTGCGTCATAGGCCGCAGTCAATGCGGTTGCCGAGGTTGCCGTTGCCTTGCCAGCTGAGTCAACCGTGATGGTGACTAGGTCTGGGGTGGCGTCGGTGCTCGAGGTATAAACGGCAACGTTGTAGGTGCCGGCGGTCTTCGGAGACAAGAAACCTAGGGTTCCGGTCACGGTGCCGTTAGCCAATGCGGTTGCCTCGAAACGAGCTGGGTGACCGCCGGTGGTTGGCTGGGTGGTTGGCGCGGTGCCGGTGTATTCGTAAGCGAAGAAGAGGGCACTGTGCTCGGCAACCTCAAGGTCGGTTACGGTGCTTGGCACACCGGTGATGGTCGCTGCAACGGTTGACTCGACTCGGTCGGCTGGGATGCCGCCCTTGAACTTGCCGTCAACTGCGTCGCCAGACTTGCCGCCCCAGGTAGGTGCGGTGCCGGTGGTGCCGGTTGAAGAAGATGATGCCGCCTTCACTGAGGTGTGTTTTGCTGATGCAAAAGATGGGGCAGCAAAAGCTGCTCCGGCTAGGACTACTGCACCGGCTGCAACTGCAGTCAGCTTTAGAGTCTTCTTTTCCATGGTGTTTCCTTTCGTTGGATTGCGGATCCAGAAATGAATCTATGCAAGCCGAAGTCGCCAAAACCCGAATTTCAGGATGCTCTGGGCGTCTTGCCAGCGTTCTCACAGCAAGCCGAAATCTCCAAACGATTGCCCCGCTGAGCTACCCCAAGATGTCAGATTGCCCAGATAAACTAGGGCAGGGCTACAGGAAAAGGACAAATTGGGCTTTTTAGAGAACTTCGAGAAGGGCTTGGAGCGCATCGTTAATGGCGCTTTCAGCAAGACCTTTAAATCCGAAATTCAGCCTGTCGAAATTGCCGCCGCCATCCGTGCCGAAATGGATTCGAAGGCCAGCATTCTGAGTCGCGACCGCATCCTGGCACCGAACACTTTTAGCGTGAGCCTGGCCACCCCAGACTTCAAGCGCATGGCCACTCTGGGCGAATCGCTCATCAGCGAGCTCACCGAACTGAGCACCCGTCACGCTGTGAAGCAAGGCTTCCAGTTTGGCGCAGCGCTGTCAATCAAACTAGTTGAAGACCAGACCCTAAACATGGGCCAGGTCACCGTTCGCTCAACCAGTCAGAACACCAAGGTCGAGTGGATGCCGACCCTCGATGTTGCCGGCAAGCGCTTCCTGCTCAACAAGGCACACACCTCGGTCGGCCGCGATGCCAGCGCCGACATTCAAATCGACGACAACGGTCTAAGCCGCAAGCACTTTGAAATTCTCTGGGATGGCAAGAATGCCGCGGTTCGCGATTTGCGCAGCACCAACGGCACCATGGTTGCCGGCAAGAAGATTGATGAAGTTGCCATCGCCGACAACACCCTGATTCAGGCCGGTCGCAGCGACTTCACCTTCAGAGTGATTGCGAGAACCGTCAGTGAGTGAGTTAGCGCTTTTCATCGTTCGCCTCGGTTTCGTCGCGGTTCTGTGGATTTTTGTTTTTAGCATCATCTCGGTTATCCGCGCCGACCTATTTGGCCAAAAGGTGGTCAGCCGCGTGGCTGCTGCTAACGCGCCAGAGGTAGTGTCGGCCCCGGTCGGGAACTCGGCACCACTTCTCGGAACCAGCGGCCTGGTCAGCGAACCAACCGGAAGCACCGCGACCAAACTTGTGATTATCGAGGGTGACAAGACCGGCCAGATGGTTCGCCTCGAGCGCCGCGAAATCACAATCGGTCGCAGCCCTGACTCTGACCTAATCGTTGACGACGAGTATGCGTCTACCCATCACGCGAAGTTGATTCTGATCAACAACGACTGGTTGATCCAAGACCTGAACTCAACCAACGGAACCTACCTCGACGGTAGCCGCGTAGGCACCCCCGCCGTGGTCAAGTTGAACACCCCGGTTCGCGTGGGCAAGACCGTCTTCGAGCTTCGAAGCTAGCCAAGATATGGCCATCAAGACCATCAGCTATGCGGCCTCCGACATCGGCCGCGTTCGCTCGAGCAACCAAGACTCTGGCTATGCCGGCTTCAATCTGTTCTTCGTTGCCGACGGCATGGGTGGTCACGCCGGTGGCGACATCGCCTCAGCATTGGTAGCGCAGCGAGTTGCCCAAGCAGACGCCATATACGACTCTGCCGAAAAGGCAGGCGAGATTCTGCGCGAAACCATTTGGCAGGCGAACGCCGTGCTTCGCGAATCTTGCAAAGAACACCCAGAACTTTCGGGAATGGGCACCACCTTCTCGGGAATGATCATCGTCGGCGACAAGGCCACGATTGCCCACATCGGTGACTCACGTATTTATCGAGCTCGCGACGGTGAAGTCAAACAGATCACCAGCGACCACACCTTCGTGCAGCGCCTGGTTGAAACTGGCCGAATCACCGCCGAAGAGGCCCTAGTTCACCCTCGCCGCAGCGTGCTCATGCGCGTCCTGGGCGACATGGAAGAATTCCCTGAAATCGACATCGAGACCTACGATGTTTTGCCTGGCGACCGCTGGATGATGTGTTCCGACGGACTTTCTGGCCCGGTGCCAGAGAGCGTCATGGATCGACTGATGCTTTCGAAGATCGACTCGTATGAGGCAACCGAGCTGCTGGTCGGCGAGGCACTCGAGTTCGGTGCCCCAGATAATGTGACAGTCGTGGTCGTCGACATCGTCAACGCGAAGAACCAAACCGACTTCGTTCCATCGGCCCGCTTCGTCGGTTCTGGTGCCAACGAAGTTGTCATCGATGACCGCAAGGGCCGTCGAATCCTCAAGATTCTTAACCCGCTTAACCTGCCGGACATCATTCTGCGTCGCACCGAAGACCCGACCGACTATGTGCCTGAGTCTGACGAGTACCTCGAGAAGATTCTGCGCGAAACCCGAACCACAATTCGTTGGCGCTACGTGCGACAACTCGCAACCGTTGTCTTGATCTTTGCCGCCGTGGCCGCCGGCGTAATCGGCATCTATAACTGGAGCCAAGACCGCTATTACGTGGCCAACAACGGCGGCTACGTCACGATATATAAGGGCATCAAAGAATCACTTGGCCCGTTGAAGTTCTCGTCGGTTTACCAAACCACTACTCTCAAACTCACCGACTTGCCTGAATACCAGCGCTACCTCGTCGAACGCTCGATCACCGCAACCGACCGCAAGGATGCCGACCGCATTCTCAACGAGCTCACCAAGACGGTGGTGAACAAGTGAGTTTCAGCAACCTGACCGAGTCGATTCGAATCCCACGCATCATCCGTGTGATTCCTCGCAACCGAAACATCGAAGCCTATTTGCTGGTTTTTGCCATTGGTCTTTTCGCATTTGAACTGACCCAGATTCAGCTCTCGGTGTTGCAGGTGTTGCGCTCAGACTTCTGGCTCTACTTCTTGCCATTTACCCTCGCCGTGGTTGCCATTCACGTCGTGCTGCGCATCCGTGCCAGCGAAGCCGACTCGCTGATTTTGCCGATTGGCGTGGTGCTCAACGGGCTGGGCATCGCCGAAATCTATCGCCTCGACCTGCACACCGCTGCCATCAAGGGCACCGATCTTTTTGCCGGCAAGCAGATTGCCTGGACCTGCCTAGCGATTGCCGTGGCCGCGATTGTTGTCATTTTCGTGCCGAGCCACCTGTTCTTGCGTCGCTACGTTTATCTGTCGATGTTCATCGGTGTTGGGCTTTTGCTATCGCCAATGTTGCCGATCATCGGCCGAAGCATCAACGGTGCCCGCCTTTGGATTGGCATTGGCCCGCTGACCTTCCAGCCTGGTGAGCTTGCCAAGATTGCTCTGACCGTTTTCTTTGCCGGTTACCT
>Ga0228703_1002446_pt1 | contig 10330 bp, 7 predicted proteins | sample McNCre217_Aug_MG_3_FD_178020 | JGI IMG/M metagenome (GOLD analysis project Ga0228703, IMG submission 178020) | Freshwater microbial communities from McNutts Creek, Athens, Georgia, United States - 29-17_Aug_MG | ecosystem: Environmental > Aquatic > Freshwater > Creek | place: USA: Georgia... | reverse complement strand
TCCGCAAAGAGCTTGCACGCAGCTTCGGCGCCACGCTCATCGTCTTGGTCACCATCGTGATGACCATGATGCTCATCCGTACGCTGGGCCAAGCCTCGCAAGGCAGTGTCAACCCGTCCGAGGTGGGGTTGGTCATGGGCTTCACCATGCTGGGCCACTTGCCCACGGTGCTCACCATGAGCCTGTTCATCGCCAGCGTGGGCACGTTGTCGCGCATGTACTTGGAGAGCGAAATGGTGATTTGGCTCGCCAGTGGCAAAGGCCTGCGCTCTTTTTTAAAACCCATGCTGCACTTTGCATGGCCCATGTTGTTGGTGGTCTCGCTGCTGGTCCTGGTGGTGTGGCCTTGGTCCAATCAACAAATCAGCGAACTCAAAGAGCGTTTTGAGCGCCGGGGCGATTTAGAGCGCGTTTCGCCTGGGCAGTTTCAAGAATCCGCCAGCGGTTTACGTGTGTTTTTTGTCGACAAAGACAGCGGAGAAAACAAACAAGGGAAAAATGTATTTATCTCATCCAGCGATCACGGCAAACAAGCCATGACTTCGTCCAAAGGGGGGCGCATTGAGCTGGTCAACGACGAGCGCTTTTTGATTTTGAACGTCGGCCAACGCGTCGAGCAAACGGTGGGAGAAAGCGACCTCAAGGTCAGCGAATTCAAAACCTATGGCGCACGCATCGGCCAAGACGTGAAAGCTGCGGCTGAGCCACCGCCCAAAGCCACCCACACCTTGCGTTTGATGCAAAACCCCACGCCCAACAACTTGGGCGAACTGGCTTGGCGTCTGGGGCTAGCACTGGCCGCAATGAATTTGCTGGTGATTGCATTGGCCGTCACCAGCGCCAACCCGCGCGTAGGCCGAGGGGGGAACTTGGCCTTGGCCTTGTTCATTTTTGTGGTGTATTACAACTTCATCAACCTGGGTCAAAGCTGGATCGGCGCAGGCAAATTTCAGCTCATTCCCTTCTTGTTGGTCTTGCATGGCGGCGTCTTTCTGCTGGCAGCAGGCTGGCTGACGGTGCGCCATAACAACTGGAACTGGCGACAGCTCTTGGCAGCACGCCGTGCACAGGAGCACACAGCATGAAGACCTTGCGCCGTCTGATCTATGGCGAAGTGCTGGCTGCGGTTGGCTTTGTAACGCTGGGCTTTTTGGCCTTGTTTTTCTTCTTTGATTTTGTCGATGAACTGCAAGGCATTGGCAAAAACAACGGCGCCTACCAACTCAAACACGCCATGAGCTATGTGCTGCTGCTGGTGCCCAGCCATCTGTATGAACTGCTGCCCATTTCGGTGCTGATTGGCACTATTTTCGTGATGGCACGTTTGGCCCAAAGCTCTGAATTCACCATTTTGCGCACCAGCGGTCTGGGGCCTACCCTGGCGCTGCGCAACCTCATGGGCTTGGGACTGGGTTTTGTCGTGCTGACCTTTGTGGTGGGTGACTATGTCTCGCCCTTGTGCGACCGCTATGGGCAGTTGCTCAAATCGCGCTACATGGGCCAAATCACGGTTGGCCAAACGGGCGCTTGGTTGCGCGAGCATCAAGACAGTCGCAGTTACGCGGTCAATGTCGCCACCCTCACGCCCGAGGGGCAACCCAGTGGCATTCGCATTTTTGAATTCAATACCCAAGGCGAATGGGTGGCGTTGACCAAGGCCAAGGTGGGCATCATCTCGGAGCACAACACCTGGGAGTTGGAAGACGTCGAGCGTGATGAATTAAGCCGTGATGGCTCAACCGCCAGCATGAGTCGACGCACCACCCCCCAGCGCAGTTGGACCACAGGCATCACGGCAGAGATGGTGTCGGTTGCGCTGCTCAAGCCAGACCGCATGGGCACGATTGATTTGTTCCAGTACATCCGCCACCTCAGCGCCAATGGCCAAAGCACCCAACGCTTTGAAATTGAATTCTGGAAGAAAGTCTTCTACCCGTTGAGCTGCTTGGTGATGGTGGTACTCGCCCTGCCCTTTGCCTACCTGCACTTTCGCAGCGGCAACATTGCCAGCCATGTGTTTGGCGGCGTGTTGGCCGGCATCAGCTTTTTCTTACTCAACAACGTGTCCAGCTATGTGGGCAACATCAACAACTGGACACCGTGGTTTGCAGCAGCGGCACCGGGTTTGCTCTACACCTTGGCATCGCTCGCCGCCTTTGGTTGGCTGGTGGTGCGTCAATAAGATTTACCAAGATTGCGCTATGCACGCCATTGTTTTGTTTGCCCATGGTTCACGCGATCCGCTCTGGCACAAGCCCATCCAGGCCGTCGCAGCGCGCATCAGCGCGCGAGCGCCAGAGACCTTGGTGCGCTGCGCCTATTTGGAGCTGACCGAGCCTGATTTGCCCCAGGTCGCCCAAGACTTGGTGGCTCAAGGTGCCACCCACCTGTGTGTGGTGCCCCTGTTTTTAGGGGTGGGTCGGCATGCGCGTGAGGACTTGCCCGCCTTGATCGCCGCCTTGCACGCCGCCCACCCACAGGTACACATCAGCTGCCAACCGGCTGTGGGCGAGCAAGAGGCGCTGCTGGATTTATTGGCCGATATTGCCTTGGGCACGCCATCGTCTAAAGCATAAAGAACCGATCGGTTATACCCCTGAGGCATAATGAGCTGGCTTTTCACCAGCCCTGCCATGAACTTACATCAATTTCGATTTGCACAAGAGGCGATGCGCCGCAACCTCAATTTGACCGAGGTGGCCAAGGCCTTGCACACCTCCCAGCCTGGGGTATCCAAAGCCATCATCGAATTGGAAGAGGAGCTGGGCATCGAAATTTTTGCCCGCCACGGCAAACGCTTGAAACGCATCACCGAGCCGGGCCAGCATGTGTTGCGCAGCATCGACGTGATCTTGCGCGAAGTCGGCAACTTAAAGCGCATTGGTGAGCAGTTCAGCGCCCAAGACAGCGGCACGCTCTCCATCGCCACCACCCACACCCAGGCGCGCTATGTGCTGCCCGTGCCCGTGGCCAAGCTGCGCGAAGCCTATCCCAAAGTCAACGTCAGCCTGCACCAAGGAGCGCCCGGTCAAGTGGCTCAAATGGTGCTGGACGAAGTAGCTGAAATCGGCATTGCCACCGAATCGCTGTCGGATTACCCCGACTTGGTGACCCTGCCCTGCTACGAGTGGGAGCACGTGTTGGTGATTCCCAAATCGCACCCCTTGGCCAGCAAGGTGCGCATCACGCTGGAAGATTTGGCGGCCGAGCCCATCATCACCTACCACCCCTCATTCACCGGCCGCACGCGCATTGACAAGGCCTTTGCCGCCAAGCAACTCACACCGCGCATCGCGCTTGAAGCGATTGACTCGGACGTGATCAAAACCTATGTGCGCTTAGGACTGGGCGTGGGCATCGTGGCCGAAATGGCCGTGCGCGAAAAACTCGACGACGACTTGGTCGTGCGCCCAGGCGCTCAACTGTTTGGCAAGAATGTGGCCCGTGTGGCCTTCAAACGCAGCGCTTATTTGCGCAACTTTGTGTACGACTTTGCCGCGCTGTTGAGCGATCGACTCGACCGCAACCTAATTCTCAAGGCCCTCGAAGGCCACGCCAATGACTACGACATGTAAATAAAGCCATGACCACACCGCACCTCGACACCAAATTCCCCAGCATCGGCACCACCATCTTCACCGTGATGTCGGGTCTGGCGACCGAAAAAAATGCCGTCAACTTAGGCCAAGGCTTTCCCGACTTTGACTGCGACCCCAAGCTGGTGGCTTGCGTCAACGACGCCATGACCCACGGCTTGAACCAATATCCCCCCATGACCGGTGTGCCCGTGTTGCGCGAAGCCGTGGCCGACAAGATTGAGTCGCTGTATCGCCACCGCTATGACCCCACCACCGAAATCACCATCACAGCAGGTGCCACCCAAGCCATTCTGAGCATCATCTTGGCCGTGGTGCGCGCGGGCGACGAAGTGATTGTGTTGGAGCCCTGCTACGACAGCTACATCCCCAACATCGACATGGCGGGCGGCGTGGCCGTGCGCGTGCCGCTCACACCCGGCACCTTCCGCCCCGACTTTGACAAGATCGCTGCGGCCATCACCCCCAAAACGCGCGCCATCATCGTCAACAGCCCACACAACCCCAGCGCCATGGTGTGGACCCGCGAGGAAATGCTGCAGCTGCAAGAGTTGCTTGCCCCCACCAACATCGTGCTCATCAGCGACGAGGTGTACGAGCACATGGTCTACGCGCCCATGCAGCACCTGAGTGCCTCGAGCTTTCCGGGCTTGGCAGAGCGCGCCTTCATCGTGTCGAGCTTTGGCAAAACCTTCCACGTCACAGGCTGGAAAGTGGGCTACGTGGCCGCACCGGCCGCCTACAGCGCGGAGTTCCGCAAGGTCCATCAGTTCAATGTGTTCACCGTCAACACGCCGGTGCAACACGGCTTGGCGGCTTACCTCAAAGACCCTCAACCCTATTTGCAACTGCCTGCGTTCTACGCCGCCAAGCGCGATCTGTTTCGCGCGGGCCTGGCACAAACCAAGTTTGAGCTGTTGCCCGGCCAAGGCAGTTACTTTCAGTGCGTGCGCATCGACAAACTGGCCGTGCCTGAAAAAGACCTGAGCGAAGCCGAGTTCTGCAAATGGCTCACCATTGAGATTGGCGTGGCCGCCATTCCGCTGTCAGCCTTTTATGCCGACAGCTTTGACCAACGCGTGGTGCGCTTTTGCTTTGCCAAAAAAGACGAGACTTTGAAGCTGGCTTTGGGGCGGTTGGCGCGGCTTTAAAGCGTCACTTAAGCCTTTGACTCAAACATGCAGATACAAACCATGCATGTTTAATAACTTAGGACCATGCGCCTGACCTAGCTCTAAAGCAAATTTGAGCTCTTGCAAAAGGTCGGCCAATGGCCTACACTCACCATGAATTTCGAGTGGGATGAAACCAAAAGCGATGCTTGCTTTGACGAACGCGGTTTTGACTTTGCCTATGCAGCCCAAGCTTTCTTTGACCCGAATCACCTCATCTGCGCAGACCTGCGACACAGCTATGGTGAAGAACGTTTTCAGTTGCTAGGCGCAATCGATTCGCGGATATTTGTGGTGGTCTATACACCTCGTCCGCAAGCTACACGCATCATCTCAGCTCGCAAAGCCAACGCACGAGAGGTCAAGCATTATGAAAACGGTACGCATGAAGATTGAACCCAACGCCGTCAGCGCCAAGCGGGTAGGTCGCGTCAACACGTCTAAACTTGACGCCACCACGGAAACGCAAATTGCCCAGCATGCAGCACAAGACGATGCAGCCGCCATCCAAGACGCAGCCAAATTTGCGCGCCGCGTACGCCGCCGCCTAGGCTTTAGCCAAGCCGAATTTGCCACACGCATTGATGTGTCACTAGAAACCATCCGCAACTGGGAACAAGGTAAACGCAGCCCGACCGGTGCAGCCAAGGCCTTGCTCAAGATCTTGGACAAAGCACCAGAGGCGGCACTGGCGGCGTTGCACTGAAAGAGGCCTAGTAACTCAACTGCTGCCAAGCCTTATCGAGCCGCTTCACACTCACCGGCTGAGGCGTGCGCAGCTCTTGCGCGAAAAAGCTCACGCGCAGTTCCTCCAGTAGCCACCTGAACTCTTGCATGCGTGCATCGGTCACGCCTTTGCGCTCGGCCACGAGGCGCCAATATTTTTGTTCCAGCGGTTTCAACTCCGCCAGTTTGGTCGCGTCGCGCGCGGCATCGGCACGCAGTTTGTCTAAGCGCAGCACCACAGCTTTGAGATAGCGCGCAAAGTGCTGCAGCTGGGCGTATGGCGTCTCAGTGATGAAGCGTTTGCCCACCAAGCGTTGCAACTGCTGGGCGGCGTCGGCCACGCTGTCAGGGCTGATTTTGGTGTCTTTCACTTTGCGGCTCGCCGCTGCAAACTCGATCAACACCGTGCCAGCCAAACGGGCCACTTCGTTGGCAATCAAGGTCAATCGTCCTCGTCCCTCGTCGAGGCGACGCTTGAAGTCGGCCTCACTGGTGGGAAGTGGATCAAGCAAGAAAGCGCGATCAAGCGCCACGTCGAGGATTTGTTGTTTGAGTTCGTCAGCCGTGCCCCCGCCCGAGCCATCGGATGACTTGCCAACCATCATGTACGCCACGGACATTTTTTGCAGGTCAGGCAAATTTTTCTCAAGGTACTTGAGCGCGTCTTTGATTTGCATGGCAAACAAACGGCGCAAGCCCGCGCGGTGTTTGGTCGCAGCCACCTCGGGTTCGTCAAACACTTCAATGCACACGGCATCGCCCACATCCACCAGCGCTGGGAAACCAATGAGGGTTTGTTTGCCTTTGGTGATTTCCATCAGCTCGGGCAGCTCACCAAAAGTCCAGCTGGTGTAGCGCTGATCCGCAGGCGCAGAAACAGACGCCCCCTTACCCGAAGGTGTTGGCTGATGGGGTGCAGCGGGCAACGATTTCTGAAAAGTATGAGGCGCCCGCTGTGCCCCATCAGCCGACGCCGCTGCGTCGTCAACGCCCACACCGTCGCCAGAAGAAGCACCCGCACGCAACGTCCCCACACCTTTCAGTGCAGCCAACGCCTGAAACGCCCCCCGCGCCTGACTCCCCAACTCAGCCTTCAAAGCGCCCAAGTTGCGCCCATGCCCCAACTGCCGCCCATGCTCATCCACCACACGGAAGTTCATGAACAGGTGCGGCGGCAACATGTCGACTTTGAAATCTGCGCGCTTCACATCCACTTGCGTGGCATCGCGCACCAGCTTGAGCAAGGCGTCCACCAAAGAGCCGGAACCAAACACCGTGTCAGCAGACAAAGCTTCCGTCAAACGCGCTGCACTCTCAGGCAACGGCACCAAGCGTGAGCGTGGTTTTTGGTGCAGAGTTTTCAACAGTGCATGCACTTTTTGGTTCAACATGCCCGGCACCAACCACTCTGCACGCTCTTCGTTCACCTGGTTCAACACAAACAGCGGCACCGTCACGGTCAGGCCGTCTTTGGCGTCACCCGGTTCGTGCAGGTAGTCTGCCGTGCAATCCACGCCGCCCATACGCAATGTCTTAGGAAATGCTTGTGTGGTGATGCCAGCCGCTTGATGACGCATCAGCTCTTCGCGGCTCAGGCACAACAACTTGGGCTGGCGTTTGACTTCTTCGCGGTACCAGTGCTCTAGCGTGACCAAGCTGCACACCTCAGCGGGCAGCTGCTGATCGTAAAACGCATAGATGAGTGCATCGTCCACCAACACGTCTTGGCGGCGCGACTTGTGTTCTAGCTCTTCCACTTGCGCGATGAGCTTTTGGTTCGCCACGAGGAACGGCAGCTTGGTGTCAAGCTCGCCCGCCACCAGCGCTTCACGGATGAAGATTTCGCGCGCACCCACCATGTCCACTTTGCTGTAGCTCACGCGGCGGCCGTTGTAGACCACGAGCCCATACAACGTGGCACGCTCCAGCGCTTTGACTTCGCCTGCTTTCTTTTCCCAATGCGGATCGAGCAGTTGCTTCTTCAACAGATGACCGCCCACCTGCTCCAGCCACTGCGGCTCCATCGCCGCAATGCCTCGGCCAAACAAGCGCGTGGTCTCGACCAACTCGGCCACCACAATCCAGCGACCCGGTTTTTTGCGCAAATGCGCGCCGGGGTGACGGTAAAACTTGATGCCGCGTGCGCCCAAATACGCCTCATCGTCTTCGAGCTTGCAGCCTACGTTGCCCAGCAAGCCTGCCAACATCGACAAATGCAATTGCTCGTAGCTGGCGGGCAAGGTGTTGATGCGCCATTTGTGCTCAGTGACCACGGTCAACAACTGGGTGTGCGTGTCGCGCCACTCGCGCACGCGGCGCACGTTGATGAAGTTTTGGCGCAGCAAGGCTTCGTATTGGCGGTTGCTCAGTTTGTGTTCGGGATTAATTGGGGTCGGACCCCAATTTGATAATTGGGTTCTGACACCAATTAATCCAGCACCTTGCTTGCTTTGCGGTTGCTTGACCGCAATCTGTTGCTTCATGCTGGCTGGCAAATGAGGCTTGCCGCCACGCGAGTTCTCCAGCCACTTCCACAGGTTGAGGTAGCCGCTGAATTCGCTCCGGTCATCGTCAAACTTGGCGTGCGCTTGGTCGGCTGCGGCTTGCGCTTCCATCGGGCGGTCGCGCACGTCTTGCACGCTCAAGGCCGAGGCAATGATGAGCACTTCGTCCAGGGCGTTGCGCTCACGCGCTTCCAAAATCATGCGGCCCACGCGAGGGTCGAGGGGCAGCTTGGCCAGTTCGCGGCCGATGGGGGTCAACTCGTTGTCGTCATCCACCGCGCCGAGTTCGCTTAAGAGTTGGTAGCCATCGACAATCGCTTTGGGGCGCGGGGCTTCTAAGAACGGGAACTGCTCCACATTGCCCAAGTGCAGTGACTTCATGCGCAAGATCACACCGGCCAACGATGAACGCAAAATTTCAGGGTCGGTGAATTTCGTTCTGCCGTTGAAATCCACCTCGTCGTACAAGCGGATACAAATACCGTTGGCCACACGCCCGCAACGGCCAGCGCGTTGGTTGGCTGCGGCTTGGCTGATGGGCTCGACCATCAGTTGCTCCACTTTACTGCGCCAGCTGTAGCGCTTGACGCGTGCCGTGCCTGCATCAATCACATAGCGGATGCCGGGCACCGTGAGCGAGGTTTCGGCCACGTTGGTGGCCAGCACGATGCGCCGTCCACTGTGGCTGTCGAACACGCGGTCTTGCTCGGCTTGCGACAAGCGCGCAAACAGCGGCAACACATCGGCGCCGCGCAACACAGGGCTATGGCTTAGGTGGGCACGCAAGTGGTCTGCCGCTTCGCGAATTTCGCGTTCGCCCGGCAAGAACACCAAGATATCGCCTTGCTGCGATGGGTTGCCCCACAACTCGTCCACGCCATCGGCAATGGCGTTGTTCAAGTCGTAGTCGCGCTTTTCTTCGAAGGGGCGGTAGCGCATCTCCACAGGGAAGGTGCGCCCCGAGACCATCAGCACCGGTGCTGGCCCCTTGGCAGAAGCAAAGTGCTGCGCAAAGCGATCGGCGTCAATCGTGGCCGAAGTGACGATGATTTTCAAGTCAGGTCGGCGCGGCAAGATTTCGCGCAAGTAGCCCAGCAGGAAGTCGATGTTCAGGCTGCGCTCGTGCGCCTCGTCAATGATGAGGGTGTCGTAGGCTTTAAGCAGCGGGTCGTTTTGCGTTTCGGCCAACAAAATACCGTCGGTCATCAGCTTGACGGATGCGTCTTTGCTCAAGCGGTCCTGAAAGCGCACCTTGTAGCCCACCACCTCGCCCAGCGGGGTTTTGAGTTCTTCGGCAATGCGCTTGGCCACCGAACTGGCAGCAATGCGGCGGGGTTGGGTGTGGCCGATGATTTGTTTGCGATGAAATTTAGGGTCAGAGCCCGACTTTTGCTTCGCAAAATCGGTATCTGACCCCAAATTCCCCCGCCCCAAAGCCAGCGCCATCTTGGGCAACTGTGTGGTTTTGCCCGAGCCCGTTTCGCCGCAGACAATGATGACTTGGTGCGCTTGCATCGCCGCCATGATTTCCTCGCGTCTGGCCGAGACGGGCAAGGATTCTGGAAATTCAATCTGAAGAGGAGCAGGAACAGGCGTGGACAAAACAGGCGGCAACGTAGGTGATAACTTGGGTGACAATTCGCAATTATCCCCGCCCGGCCTTCTTCGCGGGCGTCCTGTCACCTAAACCGCCACCCACCTGCCACCATGTCCGTTGTTTTTGACTTCACCTTTGTGCCTTGGTTCCGTTCGGTCGCGCCTTACATCCACATGCACCGCGGCAAGACGTTCGTCGTCGGCATTGCGGGCGAGGCCATTGCAGCAGGCAAGTTGCCCAATTTGGCACAAGACTTGGCACTCATCCAAAGCATGGGCGTGCGCATTGTGTTGGTGCACGGTTTTCGTCCCCAGGTGAATGAGCAACTCGCGGCTAAGGGCCATGTGTCTCAGTACTCGCACGGCATGCGCATCACCGACAGCGTGTCGCTGGACTGTGCCCAAGAAGCGGCCGGCCAACTGCGCTACGAGATTGAAGCCGCCTTCAGCCAAGCCCTGCCCAACACCCCCATGGCCGGCGCCACGGTGCGGGTGATTTCTGGCAACTTCATCACCGCGCGTCCCGTGGGCATCTTGGACGGGGTGGATTTTCAGCACTCCGGCTTGGTGCGCAAGGTGGACGTGGCGGGCATCACCCAAACTCTGGCGGCTGGGTCGATGGTGTTGATTTCACCTTTTGGCTTCTCGCCCACTGGAGAAGCGTTCAACCTCACCATGGAAGAAGTGGCCACCTCGGTGGCCACCGCGCTGCAGGCCGACAAATTGATTTTTGTCA
>Ga0228703_1002442_pt1 | contig 10340 bp, 9 predicted proteins | sample McNCre217_Aug_MG_3_FD_178020 | JGI IMG/M metagenome (GOLD analysis project Ga0228703, IMG submission 178020) | Freshwater microbial communities from McNutts Creek, Athens, Georgia, United States - 29-17_Aug_MG | ecosystem: Environmental > Aquatic > Freshwater > Creek | place: USA: Georgia... | reverse complement strand
GCAAATTGCAGACGCCCTGAGCATTCCTTGCACGGTCAACATCGATGCCGGTGGCCCCTTGCTCGGTTTGCCTGCAGCCCAATTGCACACGCATGGCGTGGCCTTGGCCATCTACCCTGCCTTGTTGCGCAATGCCGTGGGTTTTGCCATGCGTGAGGCCTTGCAGCACTTGCATGCCGACGGCCATACCCTGGCAGCCAAGCCGCGTCAGCTCACTTCCAAAGAGTACAACGACTGTTTAGGGCTGCCAGAAGTTGAGAATTGGGAGCGTCAGTTCCCCGTTTGAGCACAAGAGTGCGAAAATAGGGGCATGAACGCATCCATGCAGACCCTCGGGCAACAGGCCAAAGTTGCCTCCGCCCTGATGGCCAAAGCCGCCACGGCTTCCAAAAACAAAGCCCTGAAACGCTTGGCAGCTTTGCTGCGCGAGAACACCGACGCCCTTCAAATTGACAACGCCAAAGACCTGTCGCGCGCAGCGGCTGCCGGTTTGTCGGCCCCCATGGTCGATCGCTTGCGCCTCACACCCAAAGTCCTTGAAACGTGTGCAGAAGGCTGCGAACAGTTGGCCGCCATGCCCGATGTGATTGGTGAAATTTTGGGCATGAAGCAACAACCCAGCGGCATTCGGGTGGGTCAAATGCGAGTGCCCATTGGTGTGTTCGGCATGATTTTCGAAAGCCGCCCCAACGTCACCATTGAAGCCGCCAGCTTGTCGATCAAGAGTGGCAATGCTTGCATCTTGCGTGGCGGCTCTGAAGCCATTGAGTCCAACAAAGCGTTGGCTTTGTTGGTGCAACAAGCCCTGCAAGAATCAGGTTTGCCGGCAGACGCAGTGCAGTTGGTGCAAACCACCGACCGTGAAGCGGTGGGCCAACTCATCACCATGCCCGCGTATGTTGACGTCATCATTCCACGCGGCGGCAAAGGCCTGATTGAGCGCATCAGCCGCGATGCCAAAGTGCCCGTCATCAAACACCTCGATGGCAATTGCCACACGTATGTCGATGACCCCTGCGATGTGGCCATGGCGGTGAAAGTGGCTGACAACGCCAAAACGCAAAAGTACAGCCCCTGCAATGCCAGCGAAGGCTTGTTGGTGGCCCAAGGTGTGGCAGCAGAATTTTTGCCACGCATTGGCAAGGTCTACGCCGACAAGGGCGTTGAAATGCGCTGCTGCCCGCAATCTAAATCCATCTTGTCGCAAGTCGCAGGGGCCCAATTGGTCGATGCCACTGAACAAGATTGGTTTGAAGAGTATTTGGCACCCATCATCAGCATCAAAGTGGTGGAAGGCTTGGACCAAGCCATTGCCCACATCAATCACTATTCAAGCCATCACACCGATGCCATCCTCACAAGCAACCACATGCATGCGCAACGCTTCTTGCGCGAAGTGGACTCGGCCAGTGTCATGGTCAATGCCAGCACGCGGTTTGCCGATGGATTTGAATTTGGGCTGGGTGCCGAGATCGGCATCTCCACCGACAAGTTTCACGCCCGCGGTCCTGTGGGGATCGAAGGCCTCACATCGCTCAAGTATGTGGTGTTGGGTGAAGGTGAAGTGAGAAATTAACAAAGGCTGCTATGGTTCCGCATTTAGTCACTGCCCTCAACGGGCCCATCAACGAACTCGAGCAGCGCGTGCTCGACTCCATGCCTGCCATCGAGCGTTGGTTCCGCTTGGAGTGGATGGAGCACACGCCGCCCATTTACACCTCGGTCGACATTCGAAACGCCGGCTTCAAACTGGCGCCGGTCGACACCAACTTGTTTCCAGGCGGTTGGAACAACCTGTCGCAAGAGATGTTGCCTTTGGCCGTGCAAGCGGCACAGGCCGCCATTGAGAAGATCTGCCCCGAGGCCAAAAACCTGCTGATCATTCCCGAGAACCACACGCGCAACACCTTCTACCTGAGCAATGTGGCGCAGCTGCAGCGCATCTTTCACATGGCCGGTTTGAATGTGCGCATTGGCTCAATCAATCCCGAGATCAAAGAGTTGACGACCATTGACTTGCCAGGTGGCGATCAAGTGACACTTGAGCCCGTGTTGCGCTCCAAGCACCGTCTGGGCTTGAAAGACTTTGACCCCTGCACCATTTTGCTGAACAACGATTTGTCGGCCGGTGCGCCAGGCATTTTGGAAGACCTGCACGAGCAACATCTCTTGCCGCCTTTGCACGCAGGCTGGAGTGTGCGCCGTAAAACTTTGCACTTCCAAAGTTATGAAGAGGTCTCTAAGCGTTTTGGTAAGCTGCTGGGCATCGATCCTTGGCTCATCAATCCCATGTTCAACCAATGCGGTGATGTGAACTTCGCAGAAGGTTTGGGCATTGAGGCACTGCGCAGCAACGTCGATGCCTTGTTGACCAAGATCAAGCGCAAGTACAAAGAGTACGGCATCAACGAAAAACCTTTTGTGGTGGTCAAGGCCGACAACGGCACCTATGGCATGGGCATCATGACCGTGCGCGATGTGTCTGATTTGGATGTGCTGAACCGCAAAACACGCAACAAGATGAACGTCATCAAAGATGGCCAAGTGGTCAGTGATGTCATCATCCAAGAAGGCGTGCTCACAAACGAGCGCATGAACGATGCGGTGGCCGAACCCGTGGTCTACATGATGGACCGCTACGTGGTGGGCGGCTTCTACCGCGTGCATGCCGAACGTGGTGTCGACGAAAACTTGAATGCACCCGGCGCCAGCTTTGTGCCTCTGGCCTTTGCCGACACCCCGCATTTGCCCCAGCCCGGCATGAAGCCCGGCGCCAGTGTGCCCAACCGCTTCTACATGTATGGCGTGATTGGCCGGTTGGCCATGTTGGCGGCCAGTTACGAGCTGGAAGCCACCGACCCAGAAGCCGAAGTTTACGACTAAAGTATTCTGAAATTGAGCTCAGTTGTTGCACTGCAACAACTGAGGACAGCGCTGTCTTTTAGAGCGCAAACTCCATGGCAATCTTTTGAAAACAGGCGCAAAATCGCGGTCATTCTGAACCAAAGCCCAGACTGGTTGCTGGGCTAATTTTTTGTGTCTTCAAACAAATCTTCATTAATGGCCCTGACCGTTGGCGCCATCGGCGTGGTCTACGGCGACATCGGTACCAGTGTTTTGTATGCCTTGAAGGAAGTCTTTGGCTCTGGCCATGTGGCTTTCACACCCGAGAACATCTACGGCATCCTGTCTATTTTCTTCTGGACCCTCACCACCATCGTGTCGGTCAAGTATGTGACCTTGGTGTTGCGTGCCGACAACCACGGCGAAGGTGGTTTGGTGGCCATGTTGGCTTTGGCATCGCAGTCCGTCAAAGACAAACCGCAATTGCGCAAAGTCCTCTTGATGGTTGGCATTTTTGGCACGTGTTTGTTTTATGGCGATGGCGTGATCACACCCGCCATTTCGGTGCTCTCTGCCGTTGAAGGTTTGGAGATTGTCTCGCCCGCATTCAACAAGGCCGTCATTCCATTGACCTTGTTGATTTTGTTTGTCTTGTTCGCGGTGCAAAAAAGAGGGACCACGGGCATTGGTCAATTTTTTGGCCCGATCACCTTGGTTTGGTTTGCGGCCATTGCTGTCTTGGGCCTGTACCACATCGCAGCGCACCCCGAAATTTTGTGGGCCATCAGCCCGCACTACGCCTTGAGCTTCATCTGGAACAACCCAGGGACCACCTTCGTCATTTGGGCGCTGTGGTCTTGTGTGTGACTGGCGGCGAGGCGCTGTATGCCGACATGGGTCACTTCGGTAAACAGCCCATTCGATTGGCATGGTTTACCACGGTCATGCCCGCTTTGACATTGAATTATTTTGGCCAAGGTGCGTTGTTGTTGTCCAACCCCGAAGCTGTGAAGAATCCTTTTTACATGATGGCCCCTGAATGGGCGCTGATCCCCTTGGTTTGCTTGGCCACCATGGCCACCGTCATTGCTTCGCAAGCATTGATCACCGGTGCCTTCAGTGTCACCAAGCAAGTGATTCAGTTGGGTTACTTGCCACGTTTGCAAGTGCTGCACACCAGTGTGAAGGAATTGGGCCAAATCTACATTCCCTTTGTGAATTGGGGCTTGTTTGTGTTGATCGTGTTGGCGGTTGCCTTGTTCAAATCTTCCAGCAATTTGGCGGCTGCTTATGGCATCGCGGTCTGTACCGACATGTTGATCACCACCACCCTCACCTTCTTTGTGATTCGTTACGGTTGGAAAATGCCGCTGTCACTTTGCATTGGTGCCACCGGATTTTTCTTTCTCGTGGACTTTGCGTTCTGGGCCTCCAACTTGATGAAGCTCTTTGAAGGCGGGTGGTTCCCATTGGTCATTGCAGGCGGCATTTTCTTGCTGATGATCACGTGGAGCGATGGCCGTCGTTTGTTGAATGAATCGATGAAAGCCGATTCATTTGGCTTGGTTGATTTCTTGGAAGCTATTTTTGTAGCGCCACCTGCCCGCGTGGAAGGCACGGCTGTGTTTTTAACGGCTGAAATTGGCAGTGTCCCCAACGCGCTGTTGCACAACCTCAAACACAACAAAGTGTTGCACCGACAAAATTTGTTTGTCACGGTGCGAAGTCATGAGGTGCCTTGGATTGGTTTGAACAAGCGCTTGGAAATTGAATCCTTGCATCACGATTGCTGGCAAGTGATCGTCAACTATGGCTTTAAAAATGATCCCGATTTGCCCAAGGCTTTGGAGCAATTGAAGGTTCACGGCGCTGATTTGGACCCCATGACAACCAGCTATTTCTTGTCGCGTGACATCGTGATTCCCACCATCGGTGGCGGCATGGCCACATGGCGTGAGAAGCTGTTTGCGCAAATGCACTTGAATGCCAGCGCGGCGGCCGAGTTCTTGAAGTTGCCCAACAACTCAGTGGTGGAGTTGGGCTCTAAGATCGAGATTTGAGCGACGCTTAACTGCGGCTCATCGCCTCGCCCATGCGAAGTGGGCGAGTGCTGAGCCAGTCGGCTGGAAATTGAATGCTGTTTTGCGGAAACAGCATCACTACCGTGGAGCCCAATAAAAATCGGCCCATCTCTTCGCCTTTTTGCAGCTGCACAGCTTGCGTTTCATAGCGCCATTCGCGCACCATGCCAGGACGGGGCGGGTTGACTTGGCCGTGCCACACGGTGGCCATGCTGCCCACAATGGTGGCACCGACCAAGACCAAGACCATCGGTCCCTTTTCCGTTTCAAATTCGCACACCACGCGCTCGTTGCGCGCAAACAAACCGGGCACACCCCGCGCCGTGGTGGGGTTGACGGAAAACAAATCGCCCGGGACGTGAATCATGCGCAGCAACTGACCGGCAATCGGCATGTGAATGCGGTGGTAGTCGCGCGGGCTTAAATACAAGGTGGCGAAATGGCCATTTTGAAATTGCGCAGCCAATTGTTCATCGCCCCCCACCAAGGCGCGTGTGCTGTAGTGATGTCCTTTGGCTTGAAAAATTTGATCTTTGTCGATGGAGCCGCATTGGCTGATGGCACCGTCCACAGGGCAGACCCACTGGCTGTCTGCCACGGGTCTCACGCCCTCTTTCAAAGGGCGCGTGAAAAATTCGTTGAAGCTTTTGTAGTGCGCAGGATCAGCATGAACGGCTTCGTCCATGTTGACTTGGTAGCGCTTGACAAAGCGTTTGATCACCCAAGTGGTGAAACGGCCCCACTCGGCGTTGGCCAAATGGCCCGCCAGTTGTGTCATGGCCTGCTTGGGCATGAGGTATTGCGGCAAAACTGCCAATTGATCAGACACAGAGACTCCCTCGTTTCACTGGGAGCTTATTGTAGGAGGCTTGCAGGCCGAGCCCCTGCCGCCTGCAAACAGGACAAGGTGCCCAACTTAAAATTCTTGGTAAAAGCCCAAAGCACGCTGGGTAGGGGCGTCGTCGACATGGAACAGGTACGCGTTGCCGTTGCTGGCGCGGTGCTTGATCTGTGCATGCGTGGGAATCGCCACGGTATCGCCCTCTGACCATTTCAAGGTGACGCCATCGATCTCCGATTCACCGCGGCCCTCGATGACGTGCATGACCGCGCTGGCCGAGCGAGGCCGTGGGCTGAAATCCAAGCCATCTCGCAACAACTGCGCAGAGAAGCCCAGCGTGGGCAAACAAGGCGCCCCAGTTTCGGGGTTCACATAGGCCAGTTGCACCGCAGCGTCTTTGGGGGTGCCTTTCTCGAGGGCATTCAAGGCCTCGCGCACATCAACCCAGGGGTAACGTATTTGGGGGTAGGCGGGGCGTGCTTTCAAGCTGAGAGACTCCAAGGGCACCAAGCCTGCACGGCGGTACTTGGTTTGCGAGGCGTCCAAATCGGCGCGTGCATTTTGTGAAGGGCCTTCAATGGCGTACGAAGCCTCCATGCTGTAAACCATGGGCAAGTCCAGGGCATCCAGCCAGACCACGGGACCCTTGCCTTCGTGGCCATGTTCGTGCCAAAGACCTGCGGGGGTCAGAATCAAATCGCCTTTGTGCATGGGGCATTTTTCGCCTTGCACAGTGGTGAAGCCGCCTTCGCCCTCCACCACAAAGCGCACGGCGCTGGGCGTGTGTCGGTGGTTGGGCGCCACCTCTCCAGGCAAAATCAATTGCATGCCCACGTAAATGTTGGGGGTGGCCACCAATTTTTCGATGCCATGCCCCGGATTGCACAACACCAAGACTCGGCGCTCGGCTTTTTCAATGGGCGTCAATTCGCCGGCGCGCATGAGTTGAGGGCGAACCTCTGAATAGTGCCAAACAAAAGGCTGGGTGGCTCGCGCCGGTTTACCGCGCGGCAACAACCCGCGCAACTGTGGCCACAGCGGCGCGATGGACAGGGCGGTCATGTCGGCGATGTAGTCGGCTGGCAAGTCTTCCAAGCGGCCCAAAGCATCAGAGGGGTTGGCGGGGTTCATGTGTGTTCAAAATCGTGTCAATCGGTTTAATAAGTATACATATGGACACCTGCAGCACCAAGTTTTGCAAAATTCTGATGCTTCAGCGCACGGGGTCAGCCAGAGCAAAGGGTCTGCGAGGCACAATTCGGGGATGACCGAATTATTAAACGTCAAAAACCTCGTCAAACGCTTTGGCGACAACACCGTGGTGAACGATTTGTCGTTTCACATTGCACCCGGCGAATGCTTGGGCGTGATTGGCCCGAACGGCGCTGGCAAGACCACCACCTTGCGCATGTGTTTAGGCCTGACCACCCCCGATGCAGGTCGCATCACCTACTTCGACAATTTGACGATGCCCCAAGATGTGCTGGCCATCAAATCGCGCTTGGGTGTGGTGGCGCAAATGGACACCCTAGACCCCGACTTCACCGCCGAAGAAAACCTCTTGGTTTATGGTCGCTATTTCGGCATGAAAGACCGTGAGATCAAAGCGCGCATTGCACCGCTTCTAGAGTTTGGTGCCTTGAGCAGCAAGGCCAAAGCCAAGCCGGGGGAGTTGTCTGGCGGCATGAAACGCCGCCTGAGTTTGGCGCGGGCCCTGATCAACCAACCGCAAATGCTGATGTTGGACGAACCCACCACGGGCCTTGATCCACAAGCGCGCCATTTGATGTGGGAGCGTTTGCAAATGTTGATGCAGGAAGGCAAATCGATTTTGCTCACCACGCATTTCATGGACGAAGCCGAGCGCTTGTGCGATCGCTTGTTGGTGATTGACCATGGCCAAAAAATTGCAGAAGGCAAGCCGCGCGATTTGATTGCGCAACACCTAGAGCCCGATGTGGTGGAGTTGTATGGCCAGGGCGCCTTGTCCTTGGCGGCTGCAGATTCTCCCCTTAGGCAACATGCAGCGCGTGTTGAAGTCAGTGGCGAAACGGTCTTTTTCTACACTGCAAAAGCCGAGCCTTTGCTGTTGGCTTTGCATGCTTGGCCGCACATTCGAAGCCTGCACCGTCCCGCCAATTTGGAGGATTTATTTTTGAAACTCACGGGTCGACAAATCAGGGAGAACGCATGATGAACGCGCAGCATGTCATCCCGTCTGTTTGGGCGCCGCCGCAACTCTCGATGCGCTGGTGGCCTGTGTTCTTGCGCAATTTACTGGTGTGGCGAAAGTTGGCCATTCCCAGTTTGGTGGGCAACATTGCCGAGCCGCTGATGTGGTTGGTGGCTTTTGGCTATGGCTTGGGCGCTTTGGTGGGCGAGGTCAACACTGGCGGACAGCAAGTGCCTTACATCTTGTTCTTGGCCAGCGGTAGCATTTGCATGAGTGCCATGAACGCCGCGTCATTTGAGGCTTTGTATTCAGCCTTTTCGCGCATGCACATGCAAAAAACGTGGGACGGCATCATGAACGCACCCGTTCGCCTTGACGATGTGGTGATGGCCGAAATGCTGTGGGCCGCTTACAAAGCCATCTTCACCGTGACCGCCATTTTGGGTGTGATGTTGGTGCTGGGCATTTCGCACAGCTGGAAATTGTTGTTGGCGTGGCCCATTTTGTGGTTGGTAGGGGTGACCTTCAGTTGCATTGCTTTGATCTTCAATGCATTGGCAAAAGGCTACGACTTTTTCACCTACTATTTCACCTTGTTTCTCACGCCCATGATGTTTTTGTCGGGCATTTATTTTCCGCGCACGCAATTGCCCGATTGGTTGCAAACCATCACTTCGTATTTGCCTTTGACCGCAGCCGTTGAAATGGTGCGACCACTTTTCCTTGACCAATGGCCGCAACACTTCTTAGGCAATGTGTGCTTGCTGGTCGGTGTGGCAGCACTTGCGTTTTGGGTGGCGCTGGCCTTGACGCGCAAACGCTTCAGAGCTTGAGACCCGTTTGCTATTTTTCATTTTCTTAACTTTTCATTTTTCAAATCATGATCATTCAAAAAGTTGGCATCATTGGCGCAGGCACCATGGGCAACGGCATTGCACAAGCATGCGCCGTCGCAGGCATTCCCGTGGTGATGGTGGACATTTCTGAAGTGGCTGTGGCCAAGGGCATCGCCACAGTGGCAGGCAGTCTGGACCGTTTGCTTAAAAAAGAAAAAATCACAGAGGCTGACAAAGCGGCTGCCTTGGCCAAAATTCAGGGCAGCACGCAGTACGAGGATTTGAAACAAGCCGACTTGGTGATTGAAGCAGCCACTGAAAACCAAGACCTCAAAGTCAAAATTCTGAAGCAACTCGATGGCCTGTTGGCACCCGAGGTGATCATTGCTTCCAACACCTCATCGATTTCCATCACGCAATTGGCTGCGGTCACAAGTCGCGCTGATCGTTTCATTGGCATGCACTTTTTCAACCCTGTGCCCATGATGGCCCTGGTGGAAATCATTCGCGGTTTGCAAACCAGCGATGCCACGCACGATGCCGTTCACGCCTTGGCCACGACCTTGGGCAAAACCCCTATCACGGTGAAAAATTCGCCCGGTTTTGTGGTCAATCGCATCTTGGTGCCCATGATCAACGAAGCGTTGTTTGTGTTGTCGGAGGGCTTGGCCACACCCGACGACATCGACGCTGGCATGAAGCTGGGTTGCAACCAGCCCATTGGTCCGCTGGCCTTGGCCGACATGATTGGCTTGGACGTGTGCTTGGCGGTGATGGAGGTGTACCTCCAAGAATTTGGCGACAGCAAATACCGTCCTTGCCCCTTGCTCAAAGAGCTGGTGGCTGCCGGTCGTTTGGGTCGCAAAACGGGCCACGGTGTTTACCAATATTGATGCGGCGCAAGTGCACGGGGTGCACTTGTATTGATTCTGAGTGCAAGGAAATTGATGACAACCATTCACCCTGAAGGCAGCATTGACTTGGAAGTGCGTGACAGCGTGCTGTTGATCGGTATCAATCGACCCAACAAGCGCAACGGCTTCACGCCTAAGATGTACCGTGAGTTGGGCGAGGCCTACACACGCCTAGACGACGATCCTTCCCTGCGTGTCGGTGTGTTGCATGCCATGGGCGATCACTTCACCGCTGGTTTGGATTTGCCCACCATTGCACCGCTCATGCAACGCGGTGAAAAAGCTGTGCCCTTGGGGTTGGTCGATCCGCTCAACTTGGGCATGGAGGGTTATCGCCGACGCACCAAGCCCATGGTGGTGGCCGTGCAAGGCATTACCTACACCTTGGGCATTGAGTTGATGTTGGCCGCCGACATCGTGGTCGCCGCCGACAATTGCCGTTTCTCGCAGCTAGAAGTGAAGCGGGGCATCATGGCCACGGGCGGTGCCACCTTGCGCATGGCCGAGCGTGCAGGCATGGGCAATGCCTTGCTGCATTTGCTCACGGGCGATGAGTTTGGCAGCGCAGAAGCTTTGCGTTTGAATTTCGTGCAACGCGTGGTGCCTGTCGGTGAACAGTTGAACGAAGCCTTGAAGATTGCAATAGCCATC
>Ga0228703_1002438_pt1 | contig 10351 bp, 8 predicted proteins | sample McNCre217_Aug_MG_3_FD_178020 | JGI IMG/M metagenome (GOLD analysis project Ga0228703, IMG submission 178020) | Freshwater microbial communities from McNutts Creek, Athens, Georgia, United States - 29-17_Aug_MG | ecosystem: Environmental > Aquatic > Freshwater > Creek | place: USA: Georgia... | reverse complement strand
TACTTTAAAAGTTTACAAACCTCGGAACATTGGGGCGACAGCTCTACGGCCATTCAAACCTTTTTTGTCACAGGCAATGAAGCGGTGCGTGCGAAAGCTGCCAAAGCTCAAGCTGCGGGTTTTGCCGTAAAACCCATAGTATTCCCTACGGTCCCGAAAGGAAAGGAACGCATCCGCATAACACTAACGGCGACTACTTCTCGGACTGAGATGCAAAAACTTATTCAAACACTTGAATCCAATGCCTAAGCAATACATCATCGCCGGAATCGGTACAGAGATTGGCAAAACCGTCTGCTCAGCGATCGTCACGAAAGCCTTGCAAGCCGATTATTGGAAACCCGTGCAAGCTGGGAATTTGGGAGATGGAGATGCATATTGGGTCCAACAATGGGTTCCGGGGACGCATGTTTTTGCGTCTACTTATGAATTGCAAAATCCCCTTTCGCCGCATAGCGCCGCGGAATTGGATGGAATTCGCATTGAACTAAATGCCTTTCATGTACCAGAGACAGTGCAAAATTTAGTTGTTGAATTAGCTGGGGGAATCATGGTGCCACTCAATGACCAACAAACAAACCTTGACTTAATTCTGCACCTAGGATTACCTGTGATTTTGGTGAGCAAAAACTATTTGGGAAGCATCAATCATACCCTGTTGACCTTTGAAATTTTAAAATCCCGAAACATTCCGATGGCCGGAATTATCTTCAATGGCCAAACAAATGCGTCTGGAGAAGCGTTTATTGTGAAACATACGGGCTTGCCTGTTTTGTTACGTGTCAACGAAGAAAAAGAAATTAACCCTAGTATTATAGCGCATTATGCCGAATCCTTCCAACGCTAATTTATCCCAACGAGATGCCGCGGTTATTTGGCATCCATTCACCCAGCATCAAATCGAACCCATTTCGATTCCGATTACGCATGGAAAAGGGGTCTATCTTTATGATGCAGATGGAAAAAAATACATCGATGCGATCTCGTCCTGGTGGGTGAATATTCATGGCCATGGACATCCGTACTTGGCACAAAAAATATATGAGCAGGCCCTAAAAATAGAGCAGGTTATTTTTGCCGGATTCACGCACGAACCAGCCATTCAATTATCCGAGCGATTATTGGGGCATTTACCTGCTAATTTCCAGAAAGTCTTTTTCTCCGACAATGGCAGTACAGCTGTGGAAGTTGGGATTAAAATGGCCTTACAATTTTTCCATAATCAAGGTCAAACGCAGAAGCGCAAAATCATTGCTTTCGAAGATGCCTACCATGGAGATACATTTGGAGCCATGAGTTTGGGTTCTCCCAGTGCCTTTAATGCACCTTTTCAGGACATGTTGTTTGAAGTCGAATTTCTTCCAAGCCCTTGTGACGCGGATGCTTGCATTGCTGTGATGCGCGAGAAAATGAACCAAGCGGATGAATATGCGGCCTTCATTTTTGAACCCTTAATTCAAGGGGCAGGCGGCATGAAAATGTATGCACCCGAAACATTGGATGCACTGATTTCCATTGCGCATGAAAATAAAATGCTTTGCATTGCCGATGAAATCATGACGGGTTTCGGTCGGACGGGAAAATGGTTCGCCATGGACTATTTGACCCATAAACCGGATATTGCTTGTTTCTCAAAAGGACTCACAGGCGGCATGATGGCGATGGGGATCACCACATGTTCGAACGAATTATTTGATACCTTTTTGTCCGACGACCGGAAAAAAACACTTTTCCATAGCCATTCTTTTACGGCGAATCCGATGGCATGTGCTGTTGCTTTGGCGAGTATGGATTTAATGGAAAAGGCTGAAACTTGGGAAAATATTGCCCGAATTGAGGCGAGTCACCGCGCTTGGAAATTAACACAGGAATGCCATTCCGTCATTCAACATATTCGTATCCAAGGAACCATCATCGCTTTTGAGCTTGCAGTAGGGGAATCCTCTGGGTATATGCATTCCATTCGGGATCGTGCTTATCAGTATTTCATCAAAAAAGGGGTCCTCATGAGACCCCTCGGTAATACCTTATATATCCTTGCTCCTTACTGCATTAGCAATGAAGAGCTCAACTTAATTTATTCGGAAATCGAAAATTTCGTGGCGGAATTAGTTGGCTAATTTCGTGGATTGCCACGAAACCATTTGCCATCTCCCTGACTCAAAAACGAAAACATCCGTAAAACGCAATTTCACCGGTGTCTCTTTCCCGTCGGCAGATAAGTTTACCAAATTAATTATCCCAGTATTAATTCCCGTTTTACCATAAACACGTGTTTGCATTTCGGCCGCTTGAATGGAAACGTAACTTGACTTACCCGAGAAAATGGAGGCGATGTAAGATTCTTTGTTGTCGGCATTTCCACCTGAATGGAAATAGACCAAATCATTATGAAGTACCGCTTCAAGGCCGGCGCGATCTTTGGCAATCATGACCTTAAAACGACCTAATTCGGCGTCTTTCAAGGATTCAACAGTTGGTTTTTGCGCAAAAACGAAGAGGGAAAGGCAAACCAATACCAGGGTTATGATGCTATTTTTCATGTGCTAAATTTTGAATTAAAGTCATAATAATCAGCCAACTACTCAAAATTTTATAAACATTTAAATAAATTGCATAAACTAAACCTCAACCATGTCTATCTTCCAATCGTATTTACAACTTGGATTTCAGCATATTCTCAATTGGCAAGCCTTCGATCATTTATTGTTTATCTTAGCCATCACCTGCATATTCACATGGTCTGACATCAAACATGTTTTGTGGCTAGTGACGGCTTTCACCCTGGGACATTCCATAACGCTTGCACTCGCTACAATCGGATGGATTACAACAAACCCTACTTGGATCGAATTCCTTATTCCTTGCACGATTTTCCTTTCGGCTATCCAAAATCTAAATTTCAAGAATCAGAGGAAAACCAACGCTTCTAAAATCCCTTATTATACCGTCTTGTTTTTCGGACTCATCCACGGATTAGGATTCTCGAACTACCTGCAAAGTTTGCTAGGTAAAGAATCCAGCATTTTCACTCCTTTGTTGGCCTTCAACATCGGCCTTGAATTTGGCCAATTAATTATTGTATCACTCATTTTAATCTTAACAAGCACACTAAACAGCTTTACGCGCATCAAACGCATCCATTATGTCTATGTGATTTCTGGCATCATTATCGGCTTAATTCTGCCCATGATGGTTGAGCGCATTCCATAAAAAAAAGCCCAACATTTCTGCTGGGCTTTCCATGATTTTACAAAGACTAAAAATCTTCGTCCATCGAAAATGACATCGAATCTTTATCAGCCATAACGCCTGATTTTTGATATTCAGCCACACGCTTTTCGAAGAAGTTGGTTTTCCCTTGCAAGGAAATCATCTCCATGAAATCGAATGGATTCGTAGCATTGTAATGCTTCTTGCAACCTAAAGCAACCAATAAACGATCGGCAACGAATTCGATGTATTGACACATCAATTCTGCATTCATACCAATTAATGAAACAGGCAAGGCAACCGTTACGAATTCTTTTTCAATTTCAACCGCGTTTAAGATGATCTCGTAAATACGCTCTTGAGAAATTTTATTTTTGATGTGATCCGTGTACAATAAACATGCAAAATCACAGTGCAAGCCTTCATCACGGGAGATCAATTCATTCGAGAATGATAAGCCTGGCATCAAACCACGTTTCTTCAACCAGAAAATCGAACAGAATGAACCCGAGAAGAAGATACCTTCTACCGCTGCAAAAGAAATCAAGCGCTCAACAAAGTTGGGACTTTCAATCCATTTCAATGCCCAATCTGCTTTTTTCTTCACACAATCAATCGTCTCAATGGCACGCAACAAACGATCTTTTTCTTTAGGATCTTGGATGTAAGTGTCGATCAACAAGGAATAAGTCTCCGAGTGAATGTTTTCCATCATGACCTGAAAACCGTAAAAGCATTTGGCTTCTGCGTATTGAACCTCCTTCAAGAAATTATTCGCCAAGTTTTCATTCACGATACCATCGGATGCCGCAAAAAAGGCCAAGACATGAGAAATGAAATGACGTTCTCCATCATTCAATTTCTTCCAATCCGACAAATCTTGTTGCAAATCAATCTCTTCAGCTGTCCAAAAAGACGCTTGCGATTGCTTGTAAAATCTCCAGATATCATCGTGCTTGATCGGGAATAAAACGAAACGATTTGGGTCCTCTACTAAAAGAGGTTCAGGTAAAAGTTCTTTTGACATGTGAAAAATAAATGAATTCGAAATTAAGAATTTCTTGTTGATAATCGTCGAATACTAAGACAATATTTTAGGCCAAATTGTTTTAAAAAATTTAAAAGAAAAATCCACCTACTTGGACAACCAAAGCAGAGCCATATGGAGACGCTTTTGTGGCAGAATAATTCAAATCATACATCACATTTAAATTGATTCCAATCTTGGATCCAATCCCAATTCCCACCAAAACCGGATTCGAATAAGCGTAACTCGGGTTTGTTATATCACTGAAATTTTCTACCTGTGCCGTAAGAAAACTTTGGCCTAAGAGCGCCGACAAAGCAGGAACGTATTGACGAACAAAAATCCGCTCCCCGATTAAATTAGATGCTGCGTAACCACGGTAGGCAAAATACTGATAAGTCATCCCCACCCCTATAATCGTTGTATTCGTGGCCATGTAGCCAGCCATGGGTGAAAGCCCAACGCTCGTCGGATTTCCAAAACTTAGACCCGAAATTCCCCCTCCAAAATGCAAACGCTCCCGAAAGCTTAATTCACTTACATCCGGCTCCACATCTAGATCGCCTTTCGCGCCTTCTTCAGCAATAACAACCGGGTCTTGCGCAAGGCAATTAAAACTCAACGAGCAGCATAAAATAGCAAAATATAAGTAAGTCGATTTCATATTATCAAGTAGTTGTGGCATTCAAAAAAAACATTCCCGCTAACTTAGCTTTGGCAATCCTTTAAGGTTTGCCAAAGCTAGGGGTTGGGTTTGTCAAAATTAAAGGATAATTTTGAGATATGAGTTCTCCCGCACCCCAAGATTTTGCAAATTTAGACCCCAAATCACACATCATTATCAAAGGTGCCCGCGTACACAATTTAAAAAATGTGGACGTTGCCATTCCTCGAAATAAATTGGTCGTCGTGACGGGCTTATCAGGTTCAGGAAAATCATCACTTGCCTTCGATACGCTTTTTGCAGAAGGCCAACGGATGTACGTCGAAAGTCTAAATTCCTATGCGCGCCAATTCTTAGGCCGTATGGAAAAACCGGCCGTGGATTACATTCGTGGGGTTGCACCTGCCATCGCAATCGAACAAAAGGTCAATACTAAAAATCCCCGCTCAACCGTAGGGACTACAACCGAAATTTACGACTACCTTAAATTACTCTTTGCCCGCATTGGGAAAACAATTTCACCCGTTTCTGGTCAGGAAGTAAAAAAGGATTCTGTGTCGACAATCGTAGATTGGATCGTTTCGAATGATCAAAAAAAGGTTCTAATTTTAGCCCCTTTATTAAATCACCCGGAAAGATCACTTTTAGAAGAATGCCAATTGCTCATTCAGAAGGGCTATACCCGACTGAAATTCGAATCCGAAATTTTGGATTTGGAGGAGCTCGTGGAAGACGAGGCAAGCTTAAAGAAGCTAACAAAAAAACGAAATGAAATCGCCATTCTAATTGATCGCTTAATTGCGAACAACGAAGAAGAGACCATTTTCCGACTGGGCGATTCGGTCCAAACGGCCTATTTCGAGGGCGATGGTGTTTGTTGGGTCGAAATCCAAGACCAAAAACGCAAAAGCTTTTCCAATAAATTCGAATTAGATGGCATGGCCTTTGAAGAGCCTAGCCTGAATTTATTCTCGTTCAACAATCCTTACGGTGCTTGTCGGAACTGCGAAGGTTACGGAAAAGTATTAGGCTTAGATCCCGATTTAGTCATTCCAGACCACGATTTATCCGTTTATGAAGGTGCCATTGCCCCTTGGCGCAGCGAGCGTATGAGCGATTGGTTGCATCCTTTGTTGCGAAATGGAATTCATTTCGACTTTCCGATTCACCGCCCTTACAAGGATTTAACGGAAAAGGAGAAGCAATTGCTTTGGAAAGGAAATAAATACTTTGCGGGCTTAACCCAGTTTTTCGATCACCTCGAAAAAGAAACCTACAAAATTCAATACCGCGTCCTACTTTCACGCTACCGTGGCAAAACCAATTGCCCGGAATGTCAGGGTTCCCGTTTACGCGGTGATGCAGGTTATGTCAAAATTGATGGCGCGTCCATCATCGACATGGTGCTTTGGCCCATTTCAAAAGTCAAAGATTTCTTTGACAAATTAACCTTGAGCGAAACCGATACAGCCGTCGCGAAACGTATCCTAATCGAAATCAAAAATCGATTGGATTATATGAACCGCGTAGGATTGGGCTATTTGACCTTGAACCGTTTGACTTCTACCCTATCCGGCGGTGAATTCCAACGCATCAAATTGGCAACTTCCTTAGGTAGCGCCTTGGTAGGCTCGATGTACATCCTCGATGAACCGAGTATAGGTTTGCACCCGAGAGACACAGAAAGACTCATTTCTGTATTAGAAATGCTCAAATCCATGGGTAATACGGTCATCGTCGTCGAACATGAAGAAGACATCATGCGCGCAGCGGATCAGATCATTGATATTGGACCTGATGCGGGAAGACATGGTGGCCAACTGAGTTTTCAGGGAAATTTGGCTGAAGCGTTATTGGATACAACGACAGACAGCCACACCTTGCGGTTTTTACAAGGCAAAGACACGATACAAGTTCCAAGTTTCCGAAGAAAGCCTTTGGCCCATATTGAAATCAAAGGAGCGAGTGAAAATAACTTAAAAAATATCGACGTCAAGATTCCTTTGGGCATCATGACCGCGGTGACGGGTGTTTCAGGTTCTGGAAAATCGACCCTGATTCGTAAAATCTTATACCCGGCTTTGTTAAGAAATTTACAATTAGGCACAGAGGAAACAGGACGATTCCGCGAATTAGGCGGCAGTACGAATAAAATTGCGAGCATTGAAATGGTGGACCAGCAGCCCATCGGAAAATCTTCGCGTTCTAATCCGATTACCTACATCAAGGCTTATGACGCGATTCGCGCCTTGTTTTCGGAATTACCATTGTCCAAAACCCGTGGATACAAACCGGCTCATTTTTCATTTAATGTGGAAGGCGGTCGGTGCGAAACTTGCCAAGGCGAAGGAGAAATCACCATTGAGATGCAATTCATGGCTGATATTAAATTGACCTGCGAGTCATGTAACGGCCAACGATTTAAGCAAGAAATCTTGGACATCAAATTCCAAGACAAACACATCGCGGATATTTTGGACATGACAGTAGAGGAAAGCATCCCCTATTTCCAAGAAAAAGCACCCAAGATTGCTGAGAAAATAGACCCGCTCTTTCAAGTGGGATTAGGCTATATCAAACTAGGTCAATCGTCAAATTCACTTTCGGGTGGAGAGGCCCAACGCGTTAAATTGGCCAGCTTTTTAGGCAAAGGAAATGGAAACAAAGGCAAAACGCTTTTTATCTTTGATGAACCTACCACAGGATTGCACTTTCATGACATCAAAAAATTATTGAAAGCGATGAATGATTTGGTGGAGCAAGGCGACACCGTTATCATCATCGAACATAATATGGAGGTCGTAAAATGTGCCGACCACATCATTGACCTAGGTCCAGAAGGCGGCGAAAATGGCGGAAATTTAAGTTTCGAAGGAACACCCGAGGCAATGTGTGCATTGAAAGACAATAACCCGACGGCACATTATTTAAAACAAAAAATGTAATTCCATGATTGCAGACGGACTTGTGCAGGCATTACCCAACCAATTGCAAAGAATTTTGCAAGGGTATGAGCATATCCTACCCGAATTAGTGATAGCCGCTTGGATTCTTTTCAGTATCGTGGGCGATTTATTTTTAGTTGGGGGCAATGAAAAAAGCGCGCGTTCATGGCGCTATTTGATTGCGCAAGGTGGACTTATTTTGGCATTGTTACTTGCTTACCAACGGATGAAGCATGGGACAGAGGGCTTTGTTGCCTTTCGCATGTTGTGGGTGAATCCGGGCGCAAACGCCATTAATTGTTTGATTTTAGCGATCGGTTTCGTCATCATTAGTATCAACCAATACCAACAAAAACCCTTCTCATTTGAAGAAAAAATCGGATTCTTCTCGATTTTATTGGGTTCCCTGCTCACGAGTTTAAGCGTTCATTTCCTGAGTATTTTCTTAAGTATCGAATTGATGTCCTTGGGAACCTATTTGTTGGTTGGTTTGCGAAAAGACAAAGAAGGCGTCCGGGCTTCATTGCCTTATGTGTTGTTCGGCATGGGAACATCAGCCATGTTATTGTATGGACTATCGCTGATTTATGGCCTAACGGGAACAATGTTAATTTTGGACTCGGCATTCAGCAGAGGCTTGGCTACAGCAGATCCCTATCTAGCCGGCATGGCCTTAGCAATGGTAGGAACTGGAATTTTATTTAAAATGTCATGGGTACCCTTTCATCCATGGAGTCCAGATGTCATGGAAAGTTTGCCTGCGGGCTGGATGAGTTGGATCTCTACAGCACCTAAAATCGCTGTGGCTTGGTTGGGCATTCGATTGGTACATTTTGTACCCGTTTCCATGCAGGTTGTCATTGCCATTTTAGCGATTTTAACGCTTTTAGTTGGGAATTTAAGTGCATTAAGTCAAACAAATGCCAAACGTTTGGTTGCCTATTCCAGTATTGCGCACGGTGGATTCTTGGCCATGGTTTGGTTAATGCCTGCTGAACAAGGCGTCGATAATTTATTGTTTTACAGTTTGGTCTATAGCGCGAGTACAATTTTAGTATTCTACATTTTAGATGAGCTTGCAACGAAGCAATACCAAATCGATGACATGAGCAACTGGGCGGGCTTTGGACAAGCCTATCCAGTACGTGCTTTGGCATTATTTTTAGGATTCATTGCTTTGATTGGTTTACCGCCAGCAGGAACCTTTCTAGCTAAGGTCAACTATTTCAGTCAATTATGGGAAAAGTACCAAATGACACAAAGCAATCCCATCCTAGCCTTATTGCTTATCGCCATTTTAATGACGGCCGTATCCATCTATTATTACTTGCGCATACCTTACTTCATGTACTTTAAAAAAGGGGAAGCAATTCATCCGGCAGACAGCTTCAAAAACAACTGGATTTATTTGTTATTGGGAGGTGGAATTATTGCGTGTATGCTATTTCCAACGCTTATTTACAGCATTTGGAAGGTCTAGATTAAAAAAACAAAAAATAACATTTGTAGCTCATAATATTTAGCTAATTTTGGGCTGATTTTTAGCCAAAACCCACACCCCCAATGTCTGAATCCATCAAACACGAATGCGGAATTGCACTGATCCGATTGCGAAAACCTTTTCAGCATTACTTGGACAAGTACAAAACGCCGATGTATGGCTTGAACAAGCTTTACCTCATGATGGAAAAGCAAGTAAATCGGGGACAAGATGGGGCTGGCGTGGCAAATATCAAGATCAATGTTAAACCGGGAAGTCGCTACATCAGCCGCTACCGTTCCGTAGAACCACAAGCTGTGGCAGACATCTTCGGAAAAATCAACAAGAAATTCAGAAAAGCACAAAAATTAGCCAAAGATACCAAGCGTGAAACGGGACTTGATGCCGTGCATGACGCTGCATGGTGGCAAGACAATGTGGCTTTCACAGGTGAAGTATTATTAGGCCATTTGCGCTATGGAACGCATGGTCAAAACGAAATCGAAAACTGCCATCCAATGCTTCGCCAAAATAATTGGCGCAGCAGAAACTTGGTGATGGCGGGTAATTTCAACATGACCAATGTGGACGATTTGTTCGACAAATTGGTATCCTTAGGCCAACATCCCAAAGAAAAGGTGGATACGGTGACCGTGATGGAAAAGATTGGTCACTTCTTGGATGAAGAAAACCAACGCCAATTTGGGAAGTTTAAAGATCAATACGAAAATCCAGAATTATCGGATGTTTTAGCTGCTAACATTGATCTTAAACGCGTTTTAGAGCGCTCATGCAAAGATTTTGATGGTGGCTATGCCATGGTGGGAATGACTGGTTACGGTGCTTCTTTTGTAGCACGTGACCCAGCGGGAATTCGCCCAGCCTATTATTACATGGATGAAGAAGTCGTTGTGGTGGCTTCCGAAAAGCAAGCGATCAAAACCTCATTCAACTGTGCATACGATCAAATTCAAGAAATTACACCCGGCCATGCCTTGATTATTGCGATGGACGGATCGGTT
>Ga0228703_1002436_pt1 | contig 10357 bp, 10 predicted proteins | sample McNCre217_Aug_MG_3_FD_178020 | JGI IMG/M metagenome (GOLD analysis project Ga0228703, IMG submission 178020) | Freshwater microbial communities from McNutts Creek, Athens, Georgia, United States - 29-17_Aug_MG | ecosystem: Environmental > Aquatic > Freshwater > Creek | place: USA: Georgia... | reverse complement strand
CCCGACATGGCTGGCACCACTTTGCGCAAGGGCAAAACCAGCCAATCGGTCACGGCAAACACAAAGCGACCCACAGGCTGCTGAAACGTAATGCGCTGCCACTGCATGGCAAAGCGCAACAAACAGCTGCCAGCCACCAAGCCTGCCAGCACTTCCAAAACCATGTTCACCATCTGCATCCACATTGCTTTTTCCTCCTCGTGCGATGATACCCAGATGCCTGAAAGCCATGCCCCATCCCCGAAAGCCTTGACCGAATTGCCCCTGTTCCCTTTGGGAACGGTGCTGTTTCCGGGGGCGCTGTTGCCCCTGCAGTTGTTTGAACTGCGGTATTTGCAAATGATCGGTGAATGTGAGCGCCAAGGCACCGGATTTGGCGTCGTCACCTTGACCCAAGGCCGCGAAGTGCACCGCCCCGGCGAGGCGGCAGAGCAGTTCGAGCCCATCGGCACACGGGTGCAGATTGAACGCATCGAACGCCCCCAAGCAGGCTTGGTGCTGGTCTGGTGCCGGGGTGTGGAACGCTTTCAAATCCAAAGTACCACACAACGCAGCGATGGCCTGTGGCGTGGCCAGGTGCAAACCTTACCGCCCGAGCCCAGCCTGGCTGTGCCAGAGCACCTGCAGCATCTGTCTGACCAGATGCATGCGGCCTTGCAAAACCTGAGCGCCCAGCCCAGCGTGGTGCCACACTGGAACGAAGCCTGGCGCTTGCAGGACTGCAGCTGGTTGTCCAACCGCTATGGTGAATTGCTGCCTTTGCCTCTGGCCATGAAATACCGGCTGTTTGCCTTGCAGGAACCCTTGATGCGGCTGGAACTGGTCGGTGATCTGGTCGCGCCAACTTCTGATGGCTCGCCAAGCCAGAAACCACCTGCAAACTCTTAAAATAGAGGGCTTTGCGCTTTCGCGCACATTTCAACCCCGGATCGGATGCCCCCACGCGCCACGGTCCCAACTGCACCTCGCCATGTCTGACACGACTGCCAACGCCGCTGCCGCCCCAAGCCCTGCCCCGCAGGATGAAAACCAGCTGATCGCCGAGCGCCGCGAAAAACTCAAGGCCATGCGCCAGGCGCAGGCCGATGGCCAGGGTGTCGCATTCCCCAACGACTTCAAGCCCGAGCACCACGCCGCCAACCTGCACCAGGCCCATGGCGAGAAAGCCGCCGAAGAACTGAGCGGCGAAGGCGTGGCCAAAACCACCGCCAAAGTGGCCGGCCGCATGATGCTCAAGCGCGTGATGGGCAAGGCCAGTTTTGCCACCCTGCAAGACGCCACCGGCCGCATCCAGGTCTATGTGACCCGCGACGATGTGGGCGAAGACCTGTATGCCCTGTTCAAGCACTGGGACCTGGGCGACATCGTGGGCGTCGAAGGCCATTTGTTCAAGACCCGCACGGGCGAGCTGTCGATCCACGCCACCAGGATCCGCATGCTCACCAAGAGCCTGCGCCCCATGCCCGACAAGTTCCACGGCGTGGCCGACCAGGAAGTCAAATACCGCCAGCGCTACGTGGACCTGATGACCGACGAAGCCGCCCGCAAGCGCTTTGTAGCCCGCAGCAAAGCCGTCAGCGGCATCCGCGAGTTCATGGTCAAGCATGGCTTTCTCGAAGTCGAGACGCCCATGCTGCACCCCATTCCCGGCGGTGCCAACGCCCGCCCCTTTGTGACGCACCACAACGCGCTGGAGCAAGACATGTTCTTGCGCATCGCGCCCGAGCTGTACCTCAAGCGCCTGCTGGTGGGTGGTTTTGAGCGCGTGTTCGAGATCAACCGCAACTTCCGCAATGAAGGCATCTCGGTGCGCCACAACCCCGAGTTCACCATGATGGAGTTCTACGCGGCCTACTGGAACTACCAGGACCTGATGAGCTACACCGAAAGCCTGATCCGCGACGCGGCCATGACCGCTGCAGGCACGCTGGACCTGACCTACAACGGCAAGCCGGTGGACCTGAACAAGCCCTTTGCCCGCATGACCATCCGCGAAGCGATCGTCAAGCACACCGAGGCTGGTGAAGTATGTGAAACCGGCACAGGCGCACGGGTGGACAACGCCGAGTGGCTGATCAATGCCCTGAAAAAGCTGGGCATGAGCGAAGCCAAGGACAAGCTGTCCACCCGCAGCCTGGCCAGCCTGCAGGTGTTCTACTTTGAGGAAACTGTGGAAGACAAGCTCTGGGAGCCCACCTTCATCATGGAACACCCGACCGAGATCAGCCCGCTGGCCCGCGCCAACGACACGCGCCCCGAAGTGACCGAGCGCTTTGAGCTGTACATCACCGGCCGCGAATTCGGCAACGGTTTCAGCGAGTTGAACGACGCCGAAGACCAGGCTGCCCGCTTCCATGCCCAAGTGGCCGCCAAAGACGATGGCGACGACGAAGCCATGTACTACGACCACGACTTCGTGCGTGCACTCGAATACGGCATGCCCCCCGCAGGCGGCTGCGGCATCGGCATCGACCGCCTGATGATGCTGCTGACCGACAGCGCCAGCATCCGCGACGTGATCCTGTTCCCTGCCTTGCGCCACGTGCAGGAGTAAGCGCACAACACCCCAAAAACAAACCCGGCCTTGGCCGGGTTTTTCGTGAATCCATCCGATCAAACCCGATGCTCGGGGGGCAACCGCGGCGCGTCTTCAACCACCTCACGCACTTCGACATCAACGACCTGATCGTCAAAAGAGCGCGTCGACTCGCGGCTCCAAGCGCCTTCAGAACCGGGCGCTGTTTGTGCACGAAAACCGCCCTGGCCAAAGTTCTTGCGCATGGCACTGAACTGTTGCCAGACCAGCACCACCTGTGGCTTGCGCCCAGTCAGCAGCCAGCGCAAGGTGGCCCACACGATGTAGAGCCCTAAGGCCACCACCAGGCCCAGCAAAAAGGCCAGCCCCATGAAGGTCATGAACAGGCGAAACACCCAAGTCAGCAAAGTGGCCACAAATTCTTCTTTCTCAAAACAACATCAAGGCAGGCGGTCCAGCGCCTGCATGTAGTCACTCGAACGCACCAGCTCGTCCCAAGTGCGTGCGGGTGAGCGTGGCAACAGGTTCAAGCGGCGCTCTTCGCTGACCTCGTTGGGCTGCCATTGGCTTTTGACTTGCGCCTCGGCCAGTTGGTCAAGCACCTCGTCCAGTTCAGCACCGCCGTTGACGGCCGCGCGGTTGCACAGCAAAGCCAAATCGCATCCCGCCTGCAATGCAGTCACCACCGCTTCGGTGTAGCTGAGCGTGCGTGCGTCCATCTGGCGGGCGGCGGCCATCGACAAATCGTCGGTACAGACCACGCCCTGAAAACCCAGTTGAGCGCGCAGGATGTCCTGCAACCAGCGCGGCGAAAAACCCGCCGGGCGGCTGTCCACCTTGCTGTAAATCACATGTGCAGGCATCACCGCCGTCAGCACGCTGCCCAGCCAGCGGTAGGGCTGCGCATCGTCGGCCAGAATGGCCTTGAGGCTGCGTTTATCCACCGGCAAGGCCACATGCGAGTCGGCCTTGACCGCGCCGTGTCCAGGGAAGTGCTTGCCGCAGTTGCCCATGCCCGCTTGCAACAAGCCTTGCATCAGGCTGCGGGCTAAGAGACTCACCACACGCGGATCACGCGCAAAGGACCGGTCGCCAATGACGCCGCTCTCACCATGGTCCAGATCGAGCACGGGCGTGAAACTGAAGTCCACCCCGCAAGCGCGCAATTCACTGGCCAGCACAAAACCCGCCGAGGTGGCCGCTTCGCAGGCCTTGAGCACGCCCGAGCCGGGCTGGCCTTTGTCATCCTGTGCCCAGAGTTCGCCAATGGCCCGCATGCTGGGCAAATGGGTGAAGCCATCGGTGCGAAAGCGCTGCACACGGCCACCTTCGTGGTCCACAGCGATCAGCAAATCAGGTCGAATGCTTTTGATCTCGGCACACAAGTCGATGAGTTGCGCACGGCTTTGCCAGTTGCGGCCAAACAAGATCATGCCGCCGGTGAGCGGATGCGCCAGGCGGCGGCGGTCCACGTCGGTCAGGCGGTGGCCTTCAATGTCCAGAATCAAGGGGGCGTGGATGCTCATGGGTATGTCAACAGTTCAGGGTGAACAAGGGGAATTCAAGTGGGTGCTTTGACCGATGCAAGCACCACCGGGGCAAGCGTCTCGACCACGCAAAAACTGGCGGCGTATTCACTCTCATCGGTCACGGTGATGTGGGCGCTCAAGCCCTTGGCTTCAAACCAGTCTTTCAGCACCCCATGGAGCACGATGACCGGTTGACCGCTGGGCAGCTTGCCGATCTCGCACAGCCGCCACGTCATGGGCATGCGCATGCCCAGACCAATCGCTTTGCTGAAAGCCTCTTTGGCCGAAAAGCGTGTGGCCAGATACCGCACCCCACGCGCAGGCCAGCGGGCGCTGCGGACTTTCCAGGTGGCCATCTCGGCGTCGCTCAAAACCTTGGCGGCAAAGCGTTCGCCGTGCCGGTCCAGGCTGGCCTGAATGCGGCGGATATCGCAGATGTCAGTCCCGATGCCGTAGATCATTTTTTCAGGCACGCCAGGTAGGCTTGCACGGTGGCGGCATAGCCCATCTCCAGCGCATCGGCCATGAAGGCGTGGCCAATCGAGACTTCCTGCAAGCCTTTGACCGCAGCCACAAAGGCTGGCAGATTGTCGCGGTTGAGGTCGTGGCCTGCGTTCAGGCCCAGGCCCGCCTGCGTGGCGGCCTCAGCTGCATCGGCATAGCGCTGCAACTGCGCGGCATTGTCCAGCGTGTCCCAAGTGGCGGCATAAGGCTCGGTGTACAGCTCCACCCTGTCGGCGCCCACGGCGCGAGCGGCGGCCATTTGTTCGGGGATGGGGTCCATGAACAGGCTCACCCGCACGCCCAGGGCTTTGCATTCATCGATCAGAGATTTCAGGCGCTCGGCGTCTTGCGGGAAGGTCCAGCCATGATCGCTGGTGAACTGGCCTTCGCTGTCGGGCACAAAGGTCACCTGGTGCGGGCGCACGGCACGCACATGGTCCATCAGGTTGTGGAAGGGGTTGCCTTCGATGTTGAACTCGCGGTCGGGCCAGGTCTGCATGAGGGCGTGAAGCTCGGGCACATCGCTGGCGCGGATGTGGCGCTCGTCGGGCCGGGGGTGAATGGTGATGCCTTGCGCACCTGCTTGCAGACACAGCTCGGCAGCGCGGGTCACGCTGGGGATGCCCAGGTGGCGCGAATTGCGTAACAAGGCAACCTTGTTGACGTTGACCGACAGGGCGACGTTGGAAGAAGGGTGGGTCATAAGGTTTGCAAGTCCAGCATCATTTGGCGGGTGCGCAAAGCGCCCACACCGCAATGGTAGTTGAGCATCTGGCGCATGGGGCGCTGCAGTTGGTTGAGCAAGTCGGCGCAGTCTCGCACCAAGGCCGCCATCGGTTTCGCGTCGTCCAGTGCGGCGTGCAAAGCCAGCCACTGGGCCCCGGTCAAGGCATGGCGATCGTCCGCAGACACCCATTGCAGCCCGGCTTCGGGCACGAGCGCATAGTGTTCATCGGCATGCAACGGTTTCAAGGTCAGCGTCTGGGCATTGAGCGCAGGCAGCAAGCCAATGTCCTTGAGCAAGATCAGCTCAAAGCCGCGCAGGGCCCATTGCAAAGCATTGGCTTCGCCACTGGCCAGCAGGCGCACCGCGGCGGCGTACACCTCAAACAGGCGGGGATGCGGATCGTCACGCACCAGCAGACGCATGAGCAATTCGTTGAGGTAGTAGCCCGACAACAATGCCTCGCCGGTGGGCATCACATGCCCGCCCACCCACTCGGCCGACTTGAGCGTGCGGATGTCGCCGTCACCACCAAAGGTCAGCGACAAAGGCTGCAAGGGCAAGAGCACCGGGCGAAAACTGGAGCTGGGGCGCTTGGCCCCCTTGGCCACCACCGCCACGCGACCATGGTGGCGGGTGAACACCTCCAGGATCAGACTGGTTTCGCTCCAGTCGTAACGGTGCAGCACATAGGCTGGTTCATCCGCGATCCGTGTGGTCGCCATGCTGCGTGTTCATTCGTAGCCGAAGGAGCGCACACGGGCTTCGTCATCAGCCCAGCCGGAGCGCACTTTGACCCACAGCTCGATGAACACCTTGGCGTCCAGCAGCTTTTCCAGCTCCATGCGGGTTTCGGTGCCGATGCGCTTGAGCTTTTCGCCCTTGTCACCGATCACCATGGCCTTGTGGCCTTCGCGCTCGACCACGATGGTGGCAGCGATGCGCAACATGCGCTTGGAGGTGCGGCCGGGCTCTTCTTCGAACTTGTCGATCACCACCGTGGAGGTGTAGGGCAGCTCATCGCCCGTCAGGCGGAACAGCTTTTCGCGCACCATTTCGCTGGCGAGGAATTTCTCGCTGCGGTCGGTCAACTCGTCTTCACCGTGCCACCAAGGCTGCTCGGGCAGGTACTTTTCGCAGATGTCCAGCAAGCGTTCGATGTCCTTGGGTTGCTTGGCCGACATGGGCACAAACTCGGTAAAGGCATGGCGCTCCTGCATCTCACGCAGCCAGGGCGCAATCTCGGCGCGGCGGTGGACATTGTCCAGCTTGTTGGCCACCAGCAAGACCGGGATGCCGGGCTTGAGCAATGCCAGCACTTTGGCATCGGCGTTGGTGAAGCTGCCGGCTTCCACCACAAACAGCACCAGGTCCACATCGCCCACGGCACCCACCACGGTTTTGTTCAGCGACTTGTTGAGGGCGGTGCCATGAACGGTCTGAAAACCTGGGGTGTCGACGAACACAAACTGATTGGCCCCTTGCGTGCGGATGCCTGTGATGCGGTGGCGCGTGGTCTGCGCCTTGCGCGAGGTGATGCTGATCTTTTGGCCCACCAAGGCGTTGAGCAAGGTGGATTTGCCCACGTTGGGCTTGCCCACAATGGCCACCAGACCGCAGCGCTGGCCATCGACCGCCACAGGCGCAGCCAGCGGCTCGGCAGGCAATGCCGCCGCTTCGGCGCTGTCGCGTGGCTGGATGGTCACACCTGCGATTTGCACCGGGCGGCGCACGATTTGTTCATGTGCGGTGCGCTCGGCTTCGCCTGGGGTTTTGTCGGTGCTCATGCGGCGCTTTCTGATTTGAGGATTTTCAGCAGGGCTTCGGCCGCTGCCTGTTCGGCTGCGCGGCGCGATGCGCCCGAGCCTTGTTGGGTCTGGCGCAGTTCGGTCACTTCGCAAGAGACTTCAAACACCTGACGGTGTGCGGCCCCGGAGGTGCCAATGACGGTGTATTTGGGCAAGGCCAACTTGCGGCCTTGCAGCCATTCCTGCAACTCGGTCTTGGGGTCTTTGCCCACCGCCTGCATGTCGGGCTTGATGTCCACTTTCTGAAACAAACGCTCGACCAGAGCCTGCGCGTCCTTGTAGCCGCCGTCCAGGTACACGGCGCCGATGATGGCTTCCAGCGCATCGGCCAGGATCGATGGACGGTTCTGGCCGCCCGAACGCATCTCGCCCTCCCCTAGGCGCATCACGGCGGACAAGTCCAACGTTTTGGCCAGTTGGTGCAGGGTGTCTTGCTTGACCAGATTGGCCCGCACACGTGACAGATCGCCTTCGGGCAAGGTGCTCAGTTGGACATAGAGCAAATGCGCCACCGACAGGTTCAAAACCGAATCGCCCAGAAATTCAAGGCGCTCGTTGTGGTCGGCACTGAAGCTGCGGTGTGTGACCGCTTGCTGCAACAAGCCAGGCTGGCGAAACGCATGGCCCAGGCGAATTTGCAAAGCGGACAGGAGTTCGGACATGGTGGATGTCACCTCAGTCAAAAGCGCCAATGCGCTTGAGGTTGCCGAAGTTCATCCAGACAAAGAAGGCTTTGCCGACAATATTGGCATCGGGCACAAAACCCCAGTAGCGCGAATCCAGCGAGTTGTCGCGGTTATCGCCCATCATGAAGTAATGCCCTGCAGGCACCTTGCAACGCACGCCTTCAACGGTGTACTGGCAGTTCTCGCTGTGCGGGAACGGGTCCACGCCCGGCACAAAAGCTGGCCGGTCGTTGTCCTGGATCGACTGGTGCGGTTGGCTGCCCAGCTTTTCGCTGAAATGCTTGAAATACCGCATGGTCGAGTCGTCGAAATAATCGGGCAAAGCCTGGGTCTCGATCGGCTGGCCGTTGATGGTGAGCTTCTTGTTCAGGTAAGCCACTTCGTCGCCCGGCACACCCACCACGCGCTTGATGTAGTCCACATTGGGCTTGGGGGGGTAGCGAAAGACCATCACATCACCGCGCTGCACCGGCGTGCCTTCGGTGAGCTTGGTGTTGAGCACCGGCAAGCGGATCCCGTAGTGGAACTTGTTGACCAGGATCAGGTCGCCGATCTGCAGGGTCGGGATCATCGAGCCCGACGGGATCTTGAAGGGCTCGAACAAAAAGGAGCGCAAGATGAACACCACCACGATCACCGGGAACAGGCCCGCAGTCCAGTCCAGCCACCAGGGCTGCATCAGCAATCTGTCACGAGCGTCCTCAATGTCGGTGTCCACCTTCTCGATGCCCATCTTCGACAGCTCGACGCGACGTGCAGCCGTCTGGGCTTCCAGCGCGGCAGCAGCCTGCTGGCGGCGCGGCAAAAACACCAAGCGTTCAGCCAGCCAGTAAATGCTAGTCACCACCGTGGCCATGAACAACAACAAGGCAAAGTTGCCCTCGATGAAACCGAGGTACCAACTGCCTGCATAAGCCACAAAAGCGGCCAGCACCAAAGAAGTCAGGAATTGCATCAATCTTCCACCTGCAAAATCGCCAAGAACGCCTCTTGAGGCACCTCGACCGAACCGATCTGTTTCATGCGCTTTTTACCCGCTTTTTGCTTTTCAAGCAGTTTGCGTTTGCGCGTGATGTCGCCGCCATAGCACTTGGCCAGCACGTTCTTGCGCAGGGCCTTGATGGTTTCCCGGGCAATGATGTTGGCACCAATGGCCGCCTGAATCGCCACATCGAACATCTGGCGCGAAATGATCTCGCGCATCTTGGCTGCCACGGCGCGCCCACGGTACTGGGCCTGCGTGCGGTGCACGATGATGGACAGCGCATCGACCTTCTCACCGTTGAGCATGATGTCGACCTTGACCACGTCGGACGCACGGTACTCCTTGAACTCGTAGTCCATGGAGGCATAGCCCCGGCTGACCGATTTGAGCTTGTCGAAGAAGTCCAGCACGATTTCGCCCAGCGGCATTTCATAGGTCAACATGACCTGGCGACCGTGGTAGGCCATGTTCATCTGTACACCGCGTTTTTGATTGGCCAGCGTCATGACGGGGCCCACGTAGTCTTGCGGCATGTACAGGTGCACGGTGACGATGGGTTCGCGGATTTCCTGCAGCTTGCCCTGGTCGGGCATCTTGGAGGGGTTTTCCACCATGATGACTTCGCCATCACCCTTGACCACTTCATAGACCACGCTGGGCGCGGTGGTGATCAGGTCCTGGTCGAACTCGCGCTCCAGACGCTCTTGCACGATTTCCATGTGCAACAGCCCCAGGAAGCCGCAACGGAAACCAAAGCCCAGCGCCTGCGAGACTTCGGGTTCGTAATGCAGTGAAGCGTCGTTGAGTTTGAGTTTTTCCAGCGCGTCGCGCAGCGCGTCGTACTGGTTGGCTTCGGTCGGGTAGAGCCCGGCAAACACCTGGGGCTGGATTTCCTTGAAACCGGGCAAGGCCTCGGTGGCGGGGCCAGCGTTGTTGGGCAGCTTCTTTTCCAGCGTCACGGTGTCGCCCACCTTGGCCGCCTGCAGCTCCTTGATGCCCGCGATGATGTAACCCACCTCACCCGCCTTGAGCAACTGACGGGGTTCGTTGGCCGGTGTGAACACGCCCAGACTGCCCGCTTCGTAGACGGCATTGCTGGCCATCATGCGGATGCGCTCGCCCTTGATCAACTGACCATCGACCACCCGAACCAGCATGACCACGCCCACATAGCTGTCGAACCAGCTGTCGATGATCATGGCGCGCAGCGGGCCATCCGCATCGCCCGTGGGCGCAGGCACCTTGGCCACGATGGCCTCGAGAATTTCGTCGATGCCCATGCCGGTCTTGGCAGAGCAAGGGATCGCATCGGTCGCATCGATGCCGATCACGTCTTCGACTTCCGCACGCGCATTGTCGGGATCAGCGTTAGGCAAATCCATCTTGTTGAGCACAGGCACCACTTCCACGCCCAGGTCGAGCGCGGTGTAGCAGTTGGCCACGGTTTGTGCTTCCACGCCTTGGCTGGCATCGACCACCAGCAAAGCGCCTTCACAAGCCGACAAGGAACGCGACACTTCATAAGAGAAGTCCACATGGCCGGGGGTGTCGATCAGGTTGAGGTTGTAGACCTGCCCGTCTTTGG
>Ga0228703_1002435_pt1 | contig 10360 bp, 9 predicted proteins | sample McNCre217_Aug_MG_3_FD_178020 | JGI IMG/M metagenome (GOLD analysis project Ga0228703, IMG submission 178020) | Freshwater microbial communities from McNutts Creek, Athens, Georgia, United States - 29-17_Aug_MG | ecosystem: Environmental > Aquatic > Freshwater > Creek | place: USA: Georgia... | reverse complement strand
CAGTTGCTGCTTGTGCGCCAACCGCCGAAGTTGCCGAAACCACTTCACTGCCAACCGTTACCGCTGGCAAGCTAACCATTGGTACCGGAACCCCTGCATACGAGCCTTGGGTTGTTGGCGATGCTCCAGAGAGCGGCGAAGGCTATGAAGCTGCCGTTGCTTATGCAGTTGCCGCCGAACTTGGTTACGACAAAGAAGATGTGGTTTGGGTTCGCACCACTTTCGACGAAGCGATTGCTCCTGGAGTGAAGAACTTCGACTTCAACCTTCAGCAGTACTCGATCACCGACGACCGCAAGAAAAATGTCGACTTTTCAAGCCCGTACTATGAGACCGCACAGACCGTAATTACCATCAAGGGTTCGAAGGCCGCTTCGGCTAAGAGCCTGGCCGACCTAAAGGGTCTGGTTATCGGTGCTGCCACCGGAACCACGAGCTTCGACGCCATTGAGAAGGTAATCAAGCCTGGTAGCCCAGCGCAGGCCTTCAACTCAAACGATGACGCCAAGGCAGCGCTGTCTGCTGGCCAGATCGATGCACTTGTAGTTGACCTACCAACCGCTTTCTACCTAACTGCAGTTGAACTAGATGGCGGCCTAATCGTGGGTCAGCTTGATGGCGCAGCCGCTGGTGACCAGTTCGGTTTGGTGCTCGATAAGGGCAGCAAGCTAACCGCCAAGGTCTCAGCTGCTGTAGACGCATTGAAGGCCAACGGCACTTTGAAGAAGTTGCAGGACAAGTGGCTAACCGGCTCTGCAGGAGCCCCGGTTCTCAAGTAGTCTGCTCTCTATGAGTCAGAGCGAAATTTCGCAAGCGCAGCACGCCAGGGAGACCTGGCGTGTTTCGCGTAAGCGCCGCTCTACTCTCACGGCAGTTCTAAGTACCTTGGCTTTCGCCGTGGTGGCTTGGCTACTACTGGTGAATACTCCTGGTTGGTCTCGCGTTCAAACCTCGTTCTTCGATTGGGATACCGCGGTCAAGGCTTTCCCACGAGTGCTCGATGGGCTCTGGCTAAACCTGCGCGTGCTGTTCTTTGCATCGATTAGCGTGCTGGTTGTGGCACTGCTTTTGGCGCTGGCCACCACTTTGCGAAACCCTGCTCTTACCCCAATTCGCCTACTCGCCAAAGGTTACATCGACCTCTTCCGCGGCACCCCACTGATCATCACCCTGTATCTGGTTGGATTCGGTATTCCCGGCCTTCGCATTGAAGCGTTCGGTCGTATCGCTCCGGAGATCCTTGGAACCATCGCGCTTACTCTTACCTATTCGGCTTATGTGGCAGAAGTGTTCCGTGCCGGTATCGAGTCGATTCATCCTTCGCAGCGCCTGGCAGCTCGTTCGCTGGGTCTCAGCTATTCCCAGTCGGTTCGTCTCGTGGTTTTGCCGCAAGCAGTTCGCAAAGTGGTTCCGCCACTTATGAACGATTTCGTTGCCCTCCAGAAAGACGTTGGTCTAATCTCAGTGCTCGGTGCAGTGGACGCGGTTCGCGGCGCCCAGATCGAGGTGGCTCACTTCGCCAACTTCACTCCGTACATTTTGGCCGGGCTGTTCTTTGTGCTGCTAGCCATCCCAACCGTTCGCCTAACCGACTGGCTCTCGGCACGTATGGCTAAACGCGAGCAGATGGGAACGGTTCTATGACCGAGATCGACTGGTCGAAGCCTCGCCTATTGGCCAAAAACATTCGCAAAAACTTCGACGACCGCCAGGTGCTCAAAGGTGTCGACCTTGAGGTTTACCCGGGACAAATTGTTGCGCTGATCGGTTCTAGCGGTTCTGGTAAGTCGACCATGCTTCGATGTCTGAACCTGGTTGAAGAGCTCAGTGATGGGCAAATTTGGCTAGACGGCGATGAGATCAGTCGCCCTGGTGTGAACGAGGACGAAGTGCGTGCCGACATCGGTCTGGTCTTTCAGTCTTATAACTTGTTCGCCCACTTGAGCATTCTTGAGAATGTGAAGCTGGCACTAAAAGTTGTTCAGAAGAAGAGCGATAAAGAGGCAACCGAGATTGCGCTGGATTGGCTCGGTCGCATCGGTCTTGCCGACAAGGCAAACCAATACCCCGACAAACTTTCTGGCGGCCAACAGCAGCGCACGGCAATAGTTCGCGCGGTTGCGTTAAACCCCAAGCTGCTGTTGCTCGATGAAGTGACTAGTGCGCTCGACCCAGAGCTTTCTGGCGAAGTGCTCGAGTTGATTCGCGACCTCAAGAACACCGGAACCACCATCGTGATGGCAACCCACGAACTAGGCTTTGCGCGAGAGTTTGCCGACTGGGTTATCTTCCTGGATCAGGGTGTTATTGCGGAAGAGGGCGAAGCTGCGGATTTCTTTGCACACCCAAAGAACGCTCGAACCAAAGAGTTTTTGACTCGAGTTATTTAGCTCGGCGGTTTAGCCCAGCCATGCTGCGGACCATCGACGGGAACACGATTCCGTGCATTGGGAAAACCGACCACCAGTAGAGGTGACCGAGCAGACCTTTTGGCACATAAGTAGCCGTCTGAGTGACCTTAGTACCGGTATTCGTTTTCTCCAAACGGAATTCCAGCCAGGCTAATCCTGGCATTTTCATCTCGGCACGGAGTCTTAGAAGCTGTTCGGGAATTAGTTCTTCCACGCGCCAGAAATCTACTGCATCGCCAATCACCAGATGGTTCGGGTCACGGCGTCCGCGGCGAAGACCAACGCCACCAACCACCTTGTCGGCTAACCCGCGTAGTTCCCAAGCCCAACTCGCGGTTGAATAACCGTGGTCGCCACCAATTGCTTCAACGCGCTTCCAAACGGTCGCGATGTCGTCTTTGCTTTCCGCAGTTCGCACGTCGGTGTAGAGCGAACCACCAGCCCAGTCGGGGTCGGTAGGAAGTGGCTCGCTCGGACTGCCAGGAATTGAGGCATCCGACCAGCGAGTTTCCACGTTGGCATTTTTGATCTTGGCGAGAGCTAACTCAACTGCGCGTTTGAAAGGGGTCAGACCGCCCTTGGCTGGAGGGATTAGCTCATTGATGTTTGAAGGCTCTGCAACTACCTCATGCTTGAGGCTGGCGACCAATCGTTTGGCGAGAGTAAATGGCACCGGCGTAACCAAGCCGACCCAACCGCTGGAAAGACCGGGTGAAAGCACTGGAACGGGAATGATGATTCGTTTGCGAAGACCAGCTGCTGATGCGTATTGCTGCATCATGTCGGCGAAAGTGAACACATCTGGGCCGGCGATGTCGAAGTGTCCGTCGACTTCTTTAGGTAGGCTTGCTCCGCCAATTAGGTAGCGCAGCAGATCGCGAACCGCGATTGGCTGGATACGGTTTTTGACCCATTTCGGGGTAGTCATGATTGGAAGGCGTTCGGTTAGATAGCGAAGCATCTCGAACGACGCCGAACCAGAGCCAATAACCACGCCGGCTCGAAACTCGATGGTTGGAACGCCCGAGTTGCGCAGGATTTCGCCGGTTCGCATGCGTGCGCTCATGTGTGGGCTGAGGTCGTCTGGGTCGTTGATGATTCCACCCAGGTAAACCATTCGCTGAACCTTGGCATCCTTAACGGCCTTGGCAAAACCCTGTGCCAACGAAATTTCAGAGTCTTCAAACGACTCCTTAACCATCAGTGAGTGAATCAGGTAGTAGGCAACGTCGACGTCTTTCAGAGCATCGGCCAAAACCGCTGGGTCGGTGGCATCGCCGTCGATAACCTCAACCTGAGAGATCCAGGGATGAAGGCTGATACGTGAGGCATTTCTAACCAAGACGCGAACGCGGTAGCCGTGGTCTAGAAGAGCTGTCACCAAGCGACCGCCGATGTAGCCGGTAGCGCCGGTAACGAGGCAGAGCGCAGGTTTTCCGCCCTTGCCTTTGAGAACTGGCAGCCCCTGGCCGAGTGCATCGATAACCGTCATAGTCTCATTAACGCTCTAAACGAGCACCAATGTTCCCGTTTTACCGAAATGGACTAACCAATAGAATTGACGAAGGGGAATAGCGGGGCGCTCGCCTAGGTTTCTATTTACATCACCGTACATTTTTCAAAGGGTTTTCATTGGCAAAATTGCTTCAGGCTTTGGGCCGTTTTTCGGCTAAACGTGCCTGGCTCGTAGTACTCACCTGGTTCCTAATTCTGGCTAGCACCGGCACTTGGGCCGTGCTCGGAATGGGCAAACTTTCGACCAGCATGGCCATCGATGGTGTACCAGCCCAGACTGTTATCGACCAGCTTCAGAAGTCGTTCCCGGAAGCCGCACGAGGTAGCGGTTCAGTGGTATTTCACAAGACCGATGGCACTGCGTTCACCTACGACGAAAAAACCGCGATTGCGGAAATTCTTGACCACGTAAAGACCATGGAAGCGGTGGCCGACACCGTTGACCCGTTCGCGCTCGCGGTGACTAAGGAAGAGGCAGCTGCGAAGATTGCCGATGGCAAAATCAAGATTGCCGAAGCCAAGGTCACTATTGCCAAAAACGATAAGAAGCTCAAAGACGGCGCCGCTGCTTTAGTTAGCGCTAAATCGCAACTTGACTCAGCCATTCACCAGCTAACTGCGGGTAAAGCAAAACTCGATGCCGGTAAGGCCGACTATCAGACTGCAAAAGGCAATCTGGCTGCTGCCCAAATGGGTGTTCAGTACTTACTGTTCCAGGAAGGTCCTACCGGAGCTAACTACTTAGCCGCAGTTGCTCTGGTAGCTCAGATGGAAACCGGTATCAACACCTACGAAACCGGGCTGGCTTCTTACAAAACAGGTAAAGCTCAGTACGACGCCGGCCTCAAGAAGTATCTTGCCGGTGTAGCGGCTATTGCCGATGGCAAGAAGAAACTGGCTGCCGGCAAAGCAACCCTCGCCGAAAAAGAGCAAGAGCTACTAATCGGTGATCGCCTGTTCCAGGTGTCTAAGGGTTTCGGGCTCCTTTCAAAAGATGAAACCACTGCGGTTGCTTCGATTCAGTTTGTGAAGCCAGGAACCGAGCTAGAGACCTACCAAAAGACCAATGTGGTCGATTACATTCAGTCGAAGCCAATTCCTGGGGTGCAGGTTGAGTACACCAAAGAACTAACCCAAAGTCTCGGCGGGCTGCTAGGACTTGGTGAAATTCTGGGTCTGGTAATTGCGGCAGTTGTACTTTTCCTAATGCTTGGCACTCTTATCGGTGCCGGTCTTCCACTAATCTCAGCGGTCATCGGTGTAGCCATTTCGGCAGCCATTACTCTGGCGCTTTCCGGTGTTATCGAGATGAGCTCAACCACTCCAGTGCTCGGTGTGATGCTCGGTCTTGCAGTTGGCATCGACTATGCGCTGTTCCTCTTCAATAGGCATCGCAAGCAGCTCAAGAATGGTCTTGGTTTGCAAGAGTCAATCGCACTAGCAAATGGCACGTCTGGTAACGCTGTGGTGTTCGCTGGTCTAACCGTCATCATCGCGCTTCTGGCTCTCAACATCACCGGTGTTGGATTCCTAGGACTAATGGGAACCATGGCGTCGATGGCGATTGCCGTTTCAATCATCTTGGCTATCACCCTTACTCCAGCGCTCATGGCTCTGATTGGCATGAAAGCTCTTTCGAAGAAAGAACGAGCCAACATTGGCAAGGAAACCAAGAAGGAAGCTAAGGCTAAAGAGAAGGGCCCAGCCAAGCCGGCTCTCGTGGTTCGCCACCCTTGGGTAACCATGATCACCGGCATAGTGGCTCTTGCCATTGTTGCCATTCCGTTCTTCAGCATGCGTCTTGGTTTACCCGATGGCAGCGCCGAACCAACCAGCTCAACTCAGTACAAGTCTTACCAGTTAATTTCGAAGGCATTTGGCCCTGGTGCCAATGGCCAGGTGTTGACCATCGTGACTCTTCCAAACAAGCTCGAAGACTCCAACGCGGAAAATACCTTTAAATCGGAAATCGCCGAGCGCTTAGACAAGTTGAAAAATGTTGACAACGCCATTCCTGGCTCGATTTCGGAAGACGGTTCGAAATACCTTTTCGTTCTAATTCCAAAGACCGGACCTTCGGAAATCGAAACCACACAGCTGGTTTATGACGTTCGAGCGCTGTCTGGTGAAATCAAAGACAATTACAATGCTGAAATTGGTGTGACTGGTTTGGCTGCCATGAACATCGACATCTCGCAGCGAATGTCGTCTGTGTTGCCGCTATACCTAACCGTGGTAATTCTGCTTTCGATTCTGCTGATGATTCTGGTGTTCCGTTCGATTGCGGTTCCAATTGTCGCGTCGGCTGGATTCCTACTTTCGGTGAGCGCGGCGCTCGGTTCTGTTGTGGCTATTTTCCAGTGGGGTTGGCTAGGTGCAATCACCGATGTTCACGACCCGGGACCAATCATGAACTTCCTGCCAAGCATCTCGATTGGTATCTTGTTCGGTCTGGCCATGGACTACCAGTTGTTCCTAGCAACCGGAATGCGTGAGGCGTACGTTCACGGTATGAGCCCGAAGGATGCCGTGAATCACGGTTTGAAGCTAAGCCGTTCAGTGGTTTTGGCAGCAGCCTCAATCATGGTTTCGGTGTTCGGTTCGTTCATGTTCTCCGAATCGACAATGATTCGCCCGATCGGTTTCGCGCTCGGTGCTGGTGTGCTCTTCGACGCCTTCGTCGTTCGCCTATTACTAATGCCAGCGGTCTTGACGGTACTTGGCAAGGCAGCCTGGTGGCTTCCAAAGTGGATCGACCGAATCCTGCCAGACGTGGATGTTGAAGGCGCAAAGCTCGAACGTCACGGACACTAAAGAAAAAGCCCACTCAAACGAGTGGGCTTTTCCATTTGCTTGAACTAACCGAGTAGCCCGGCCATCTGCTTCTGAATAATCTTGGCTGCTTGCTCTGGGGCAATGCGCGAGATGCGGTCCATCATCTGAGCATCGTTTCCAGCGAAGCCGTGGTACGAGTTCTTCTCGAAGCCCTCGATAATCTTTGCAGCTGCGACTGGCGAAGAGGTCATCTTGAATGAGCCTGCCTTCTCTGCCATGGCGGCCGCTTCCTTCTCGGTCACTGCCTTTGAGTTGGTTGAGATGTTGGTGGCAACAGCTCCTGGGAATACCAGCGCCACACCAACATTGGTGCCGAACAGTTCCATGCGAAGACCTTCGGTGAACAACTTGATGGCAGCCTTAGAAGCACCATAAATGGTCTGCCCAGGCACTGGCACGTAAGAGCCCATGCTCGAGATGTTGAGAATCTGCGCTTCAGGTCTCTTTACTAGCAGTGGCAAGAATTCCTTTACCATCTGCACGGTTCCAAAGAAGTTCACGTTGAACACTCGGTGGAAGTCGTCGTAAGAAAGGTCGGCGACCTTCTTGAACTGGTGAATGATGCCAGCGATGTTCATCAACCCATCCACGTGTCCGTGAGCCTTCACCACTGCAGCCGGAAGTGCCGAGACCTGTGCAAGGTCGGCGATGTTGACAACGTGTAGTGAGAGCTTCTTGTTCGGACCACCGGCTAGTTTTTCGGTTTCCTTCAGCATCTCTTCGTTGAGATCTACGGCGGCGACAGTTGCTCCCGCCTTTAGAAGTTGCAGGGTAACGTCTCGACCCATACCGTTTCCGGCACCGGTGACAACGATTACTTTTCCTTGAACCTTCACTTTGTTTCCTTCTTCTGAGGGGTTGTTTTGTCCCTTCAATTTCAGATTACGCCTCTTGCCAAAACGTTATTACCAAACTGCTATTGTCTTAACAAACCCCGAGGAGTCTCATGTCTTACCGTCTAGCCGCCAGCGCCGAAATGATCTTCACCGACCTACCGTTTGAGGAACGCGTTCGCGAGATTTCGTCGCGTGGTTTCGAAGTTGAAATCTGGGACTGGACCCAAAAAGACCTTCACGCGTTAGCCGCTACCGGCGCCACCTTCGGCTCGATGACCGGCTACATCACCGGTGATCTATTGGAAGACGACGGCATCGAAGCCTTCCTTCGCACCGCTGAAGAATCCATCGAGGCGTCGAAGATTATTAACTGCCCAAGACTAAATGTTCACGGAACCGGCCTAGACGGCAATGGTCAGGCAATTCGAAAGCGCTACAGCACTACCGAAGCCGAGTGGGCCAAGGCGACCGAAACTTTGACCCGTTTGGCAGAGCTTGGCGAAAAACACAACAAGATGTTCATGCTCGAAAACCTCAACCTTCTGGTTGATCACGTGGGCACTCCGTTCGGTCTAGCGAAAGACACCATTAAGTTGGTTTCAACCATCAACTCACCATTCCTGCGCCTGAACCTAGATCTCTACCACGCCCAAATCGGCGAAGGAAACCTGACTGAACTGGTGCGTGAGGCCTACGACTACATTGGCGAGATTCAGGTGGCTGACGTTCCTGGTCGCATGGAACCTGGCACCGGTGAAATCAACTACAAACGCGTTGCTCGTGAGCTGAAAGACCTCGGTTACAACGGCGTGGTTGGCCTTGAGGGCTGGGCATCGGGTGACTCGGTGAAGGCTCTCGAAGCGTTCGCCGAAGCCTTTGCCTAAACTTTAGTAATGGTCGGCTTCGGAACAATCTTCAACATCGCCACGATTATCGTTGGCACTCTGCTTGGCACGCTGCTCGGCTCCAAGCTCTCCGAAAAAACCAGTCGAACCGTAACCGATTCGCTCGGCCTAATCACCATCGTGCTCGGTGGTCTAAACCTTATGAGCCTTTCAGATCAGGACTATGTGAAAGCCGTAACGGGTCCTGGCACTTTCTTCATCGTTATCTTCGCCATCCTGTTTGGTGGCATCCTCGGCAGCCTACTCAAAATCGAAGACCGACTCGAAGGCTTTGGTGGCTGGCTTCAGCATAAGTTCAGTAAGAAGGCTCAAGGTTCTGACTCGCGCCAGCGCTTCATTACCGGCTACGTAGATGCCTCACTGATTTTCGCAATCGGACCAATGGCCATTCTGGGCTCGATGTCTGATGGTCTAGGTCACGGCTCGGAAACGTTGGTTGTGAAATCCATCCTGGACGGCTTCGCTGCCATCGCATTCGCCGCGAGCCTCGGCTGGGGAGTTGGCGCTTCAGCCATCACAGTTGGCCTTTGGCAGGGCCTATTAACCGCAGTTGCTTTCTTCGGTGGAGCCGGAATCCCTGGAGCCATGGTCGCCTCAATCACCGCAACTGGCGGAATCTTGATGCTTGGTATTGGTCTTCGCCTGCTCAACCTTCGCAAGGTTGCTGTTGCCGATATGCTGCCGGCGCTAGTACTAGCCCCGCTGTTTACCTGGCTAGTTTCGTCTTTGCTCTAAAGCCCGTTGTCTTTGCGGAACACGTGCACAATCGCGTTCGCGTGACCCTGTCCCATTTCGAACTCGGTTTGCAGGAACTTGACCTGCTCCATGTGCTTCTTGTCTTTCACAGCTTCAAGCTGCTTCATCCAGTGTTCGATTGGCTGGCCATACTTTTTGATGATTGATGGGAAGTAACTTGCTGGTCCCTGAACTTTTTCGGTCATGCATTTACTTTCGTAGATAGCCCGCTCAAAATCAACTCAATACCGATCTCGAGATTTGGAGTTCCGCTGAGCTCCAGATTATCGACCACACCAAGCGAGTTAGCCTGCATACGTTGCTGCTCGTGCCAAACCTGACCGAGCACTAAAAATAGAATCGATTCGGCCGCGGCGTGAGCCAACGCGCGATCGTCGATGGTAATAGCTGCTTCAAGTTTTTCAAGAGCGCTGTCGGCACCAAGACCCAAAGCAAGCGTGCTCGAAACAACCTCGGCGCCATCACGAAAGGCAAGCAGTGCATCGCGAAGCGAAAGTGCCTCAAGCTTGGCGGTTTCCTGCCAAGTCTTAACCGGGGTCACGGGCTTGGCGAATGCCACGATGGTGTTCGAGACCTCGGCAAGTAAGCTCTGCTTATTGGCGTAGTGCCAGTAGAGAGCGCTCGGCTGAACATCAAGTGATGCGGCAAGCTTGCGCATGGTGAGATCTGGCAGGCCAACCTCATCGAGAAGGCGCATGGCCGCTGCCAAAACATCTGATTTTCCGTAACGACTTGCATTCATGATGAACTAATACTAACCTGAACAGTGTTCAGGAAGGAACTCTTATGAAACTACAACTACGCGACTATCCACGCATCGCCATTTTTGTTGGCCTAATCGCAGCTCTCGGTCTAGTCCCAGGAATCAACATCTTGCCTGGTGTTCCAGTAACCGCCCAGACTCTAGGCGTAATGCTCGCTGGTGCAGTGCTAGGTGCTTACCGCGGTACCCTAGCCGTCCTAATCTTCGAAGTGCTAGTTCTCGCAGGCCTTCCGCTACTTTCTGGTGGTCGCGGTGGCTTCGCCGTTTTCACCGGACCGACCGCTGGTTACCTCTACGGTTGGCTAATCGGAACCTGGTTGATCGGTCTGGTAATCGCCA
>Ga0228703_1002428_pt1 | contig 10371 bp, 8 predicted proteins | sample McNCre217_Aug_MG_3_FD_178020 | JGI IMG/M metagenome (GOLD analysis project Ga0228703, IMG submission 178020) | Freshwater microbial communities from McNutts Creek, Athens, Georgia, United States - 29-17_Aug_MG | ecosystem: Environmental > Aquatic > Freshwater > Creek | place: USA: Georgia... | reverse complement strand
GTGCTGATCGGCAGCCGCACCGCCAACGGCTCGCCCACGCGCAGCCAGTACGCGGCCACCAAGGCCGCACTGGTGGGCATGGCGCGGTCCTGGGCGGCCGAGCTGGCGCCACGCGGCATCACCGTGAACGTGCTGGCGCCCGGCGCCACCGATACGCCTTTTCTGCGCGATCCGGCGCGTGCGCAGACCCAGGCCAAGGTGCCCCCCATTGGCCGCTTTGTGCAGCCCGAAGAAGTGGCCGGACTGGCCGCCTTCTTGCTGGGCCCGCACGGCGGGGCCATGACCGGCCAGCATTTGGTGATGTGCGGAGGCGCATCGCTTTGAATTGATGACTTGAAGGAGACAAACCATGAAACGCCAAACCCTTTCCATGCTGGCCGCTGGCCTGATCGGCATGCTGTTCGCCCCCGTGCCCGCCATCGCACAGACCTACCCCAACAAACCCGTCAAGGTCATCATTCCCTTTCCTCCGGGCGGCACGCTCGACGCTGTGGGTCGACAGCTGGCCCAAAAGCTCAGCGAACAGCTGGGCCAGCAATTCGTGGTCGAGAACAAGCCGGGTGGCAACGGCATCATCGGCGCCGACGCGGTGGCCAAGGCTCAGGCCGACGGTTACACCCTGCTGTTCAACGCCTCCACCTTCACCACCGCACCCATGACCATGAAGCAGGTGCCTTACACCGTGGTTAAGGATTTCGCCCCGGTGGCCCTGGTGGCCAAGGCGCCGCTGTCGGTGGCCATCAACAAGAACTTGCCGATCACCGACATCAAGTCGCTGATGGCTTACGCCAAAGCCAATCCGGGCAAGATGACTTTTGCCGTGGGTTCGGTCGGCTCGGCCGGTCACCTGGGCACCGAACTGCTCAAGAAAAACGGTGGCCTGGATTACACCGTGGTGCCTTACAAAGGCACGGCACCTGCGTTCCAGGATTTGATCGGCGGCCAGATTGACGGCTTCATCGACCCCATCCTGGGTTCGCTCCAGTACCACAAGAGTGGCCTGCTGCGCGTGGTGGCCGTGACCTCGGCCCACCGCACCCCCAACCTGCCCGACGTGCCCACCGTGGCCGAAACCCTGCCCGGCTACGAGTTCTACAGCTGGTATGGCTTGTGGGCACCGGCCAAAGCACCGCAGGACATCAAGGACCTGCTCAATGTGCAGGTCAACAAGGCGCTGGCCACCGACATGAAGGACAAGCTGATCAGCCAGGGCCTGATCGTGGGTGGCGGCAGCATCGAGGACTTCCGCAAATTCCAGGCCGATGACATGGCCCGTTCGCAAAAACTGATCACCGAGGGCAACATCCGCTTAGAGTGATGGGCATGAAAACCCGCAGCTTGATCGGCGCTCTGGCCTTGTGCCTCTGTGCGCCTTCGTTGGCCGATGACATGGCCCGTTCGCAAAAACTGATCACCGAGGGCAACATCCGCTTAGAGTGATGGGCATGAAAACCCGCAGCTTGATCGGCGCTCTGGCCTTGTGCCTCTGTGCGCCTTCGTTGGCCCTGGCACAGACCGCCAGTTGGCCCACCAAACCTGTCCGCATGGTGGTCGGTTACCCCAGCGGTTCGTCGCCTGACGTGCAGGCGCGCCTGTTGGCCGAGCCCTTGTCCAAAGCGCTGGGCCAGCCCGTGGTGGTCGAGAACAAGCCCGGTGCGGGCGGCAACATCGGCGCTGACCTGATCGCCAAGGCCGAAGACGGCCACACCATCGGCGTGGTGGGTAACGGGCCTTTGACCAGTTCTAAACACCTGTACCCGAAGCTGCCGTATGACCCGATCAAGGACCTGTCCCCGGTCGCCCTGATCGGCTCGGCCCCCTTGGTCTGGGTGGCAGCCAAGCCTGCTGGTGGCACACCCAGCGCTGCGCAGTATGTGGCGCAGGTGCGTGCCGAAGGCGATCGTCTGGCCTATGGTTCGATCGGTGCCGGCTCGGGTGGTCACCTGGGCATGGAGTTGCTCAAGCTGCGCTTGGGCATCGCGCCGCTGCATGTGCCTTTCAACGGAGGCCCACCCATCCTGAACGCCATCATGGGTGGCCAGGTGCAGATGACGCTGCTGCCGGCGTCCACCGTGATGCCGCTGGTGCAGGCGGGCAAGCTTGAAGCGATTGCCGTGACCTCGGCCAAACGCTCACCGCTGGCCCCAACCTTGCCAGGCATGGAAGAACTGGGCGCACGGGATGTGAACATTGAAGTCTGGAATGCGGTCATGGCGCCCGCCAAAATGCCCGCCGCGCACCTGGCGCGTTTACGCACCGAGCTGGAGAACATCATTGGCACCCGCGAGATGCGTCAAAAGCTGTTCCTGCAGGGTTGGCGCGTGGACGAAGTCGGCGCCAAGGCCTTGGCCAAACGCATCGCGCAGGACACAGCGGTTTATGGCGACGTGATTGCCAAGAACAAGATCCGCATCGACTGAGGCCCGGTGTTGTCTGCCTTTGAATCGGTGGTGTCGATTCGGCCGGGGCAGCCTGTCGCGCGAAGAACTGGCGCGCCGAACCGGCTTGTCTATGCTGGGAGACTGAACACCAGGAGACACCCATGTATTACGAACCCGGCGTGACGCCGCACGGCTTGCCGCATGACCCCTTCAAGTCCTGCGTGGTGCCACGTCCGATCGGCTGGATCTCGACCGTGGACCGCGAGGGACGGCACAACCTCGCGCCCTACAGCCAATTCCAGAACGTCACCTTCAACCCGCCCATCGTCATGTTCTCTGCCAACCAGAACACCGGCGGTGACCGCAAGGATTCGGTGCGCAATGCCGAAGAGACGGGGGAATTCGTCTGGAACATGGCGACCTATGCCTTGCGCGAAGCGGTCAACAAAAGTGCTGAAGAATTGCCGCATGGCGTGGACGAATTCGAGCATGCGGGCCTGGTCAAATTGCCTTCGCGCAAGGTCAAAGCCATGCGCGTGGCGGGTTCGCCCATCCAGTTTGAATGTGTGTACCTGAACACCCTGCGTTTTCCGGGCGTGCCGCCCATGGGCACGGCCGATGTGGTGTTTGGCCGTGTGGTGGCGATCCACATCGACGACACGGTGATTGACGGCCAAGGGATGCTCGACATCCTCAAGATGCAGCCCCTGGCGCGCATGGGCTACTACGACTACACCTTTGTCGACAACAAGTTCGAGATGGTGATCGGTGGCAACAACACCGCACTGCTGGCTGGACTGGAAGGGTCGCCGGACAAGGCGGCCAGTGCCAAAAACGCCAAGGACTGAGGTCATCCGCCACGGGCCATGGCAGATGACATCTGCTCAGCCCGCTTTATTGGGTGTGCACCGCGATCCCTCTGAATTGCTGAACTGAAGCCGAGTCCAGAGGGCGTGGGTATTGCTGTGGATTGATCCGGTGCAGCAACCAGGCTTGCCGGACGCTGGCGGCTTGCGCGTTGCGTGCCTTGACGTGCCCAAACCCGCGAATGGACAAAGGCAAGGCCAGCAATTCGCCGACCGTCTGGAGTTTGTCTGGGGTGGTTTGCGGCAGAACTTGCGCCAGCAGTGCGGTGTAGTCGCTGATCAGTTGCCGTTCGGTTCGGCGCTCGTGCGTGTAGGCAAAGGGGTCAAAGGCGGTGCCGCGCAGGTGTTTGCCATGGGCCAGCAGGCGCAGCACCGGCTGCATCCATGGGCCCAAAGTGATTTTGCGTGCAGCTTGGCCTGCACGGGCCCGCATGAATGTGGGGGGCGCCATGTGGAAGTCCAGCTTGTAATCGCCTTCGAACTGCGCATCGAGCTGCTCCCGGAATGCGGGTGCACTGAACAGCCGTGCCACCTCGTACTCGTCCTTGTAGGCCATGAGCTTGTGCAGGCTGCGTGCCACCGTCAGTGCCAGCGTTTCGCCCGCTACGCCCAGTGGTGCGAGTTGAGCCCGAGCCTGTCGGACCGCTTCGCGGTAACGCTCGGCCCAGGCGGCGTTTTGCCAGGCTTGCAGGTGCTGCGCGGCATGAGCCACGAAGGCATCCAGGGTGTCGGGCGCGCTGTCGGCCGGGGTGTCGATGAGCGTTTGCAGTGCCTGGGGCGCGCTGGCCGCGAGGCGGCCAATCGCCAGGGCCAGCAGGTTGTCTTCGATGGACACATTGTTCAGGCGAATGGCCTGCTCCAGTGCGGCCCAGCCCACCGGCACCAGGCCGCTTTGCCAGGCCATGCCCAGCGCCACGATGTTGGAGGCAAGGGTGTGGCCCATCACCGCCTCGGCCAGCGCCTGCGCGTCGAAGGTCTGGACACGGTCATCGCCTGCGGCAAAGCGCAGCTTGTCGAGCAGCAGTTCGGTGTGCAGTTCGGTGTCGGGGTGGCGAACCGCGTCGGCCACGGGGGTTTCGTGGGTGTTGACCAGCACACGGGTGCGCCCATGGCGAATGGTCTGCAGCGCCTCGGGCGAGGCGGCCACCACCGCGTCGCAGGCCAGCACGGCGTCGGCCTGCTGGGTGTCGATGCGCACCTGGTGCAGCAGGGCCGGGGACGGCGCGATGCGCACAAAGCTGAGCACCGATCCGCCTTTTTGCGCAAAGCCCATGAAGTCGAGCACGCTGGCCTGCTGGCCCTCCAGGTGTGCGGCCATGGCCACCACCGCGCCCACCGTGACCACGCCGGTGCCGCCCACGCCAGTGACCAGCAGGTCCCAGGGCGCATCTTTGCCGCGCGGGTGCGGGTCGGGCAATTGCAGGGCTTGCTGCATCAGGCGTGCACGCAGCTCGGGGGTGACGCCGGCCTTGCGCTTGAGGCGCCCACCGGTCACGCTGACAAAGCTGGGGCAAAAGCCCCGTGCGCAGCTGTAGTCTTTGTTGCAATGGGTTTGGTCGATGCGGCGCTTGCGGCCCCAGCGCGTTTCGTGCGGCAACACCGCCACGCAATTGCTCTGCACGCCGCAATCGCCACACCCCTCGCACACGCCTTCATGGATCATCAGGCGGCGGGCTGGGTCGGCCAGCTCGCCTTTCTTGCGGCGGCGGCGTTTCTCGGCGGCGCAGGTCTGTTCGTAAATCAGCACCGTGACACCGGGCACCTCGCGCAGGCGGCGTTGTACCGCGTCAAGTTCCTCGCGCGGGTGGAAGCTGGCCATGGCCGGAAAGCGTTGGCGCAACTGGTCGAACTGACCGATGTTGTCGCTCACGATGGCCAGGGCTTTCACCCCTTCGCTTTCGACCTGGCGTGCGATGGCATCGACGCTGATCACGCCATCCACCGGTTGGCCGCCGGTCATGGCCACGGCATCGTTGAACAGGATCTTGTAGGTGATGTTGGCGCGGGCAGCCACGGCTTGCCGGATCGCCAGATAACCCGAGTGGTAGTAAGTGCCGTCACCCAGGTTCTGGAACACATGGGGGGTGCGGGTGAAACGCGAATGCGACACCCAGTCCACGCCTTCGCCGCCCATCTGGATCAGACCCGCCGTGTCGCGCTCCATCCAGTTGGCCATGAAGTGGCAACCGATGCCGGCGCGCGCCGTCGAACCTTCGGGCACCTTGGTGGAGGTGTTGTGTGGGCAACCCGCACAGAAATACGGCAGGCGTTTGACCTGATCGCCCGCATTGTGGAGCACCTCGGCTGGCATGAAGTCGCGCACTTTGGGCAGAGGGATCGACAACTTTTGCCCGACATGCTGTTGCAGCCATTGCGCCACAGGCAGAATGAGCCGCGAGGGGCGCAGCTCGCCCAAGGCCGAGAGCAAGGGTGCGCCTTCGGCATCGCGCTTGCCCAGAATGCGTGGACGGCATTCGGCCGGGGCGTTGTAGAAATGGTCACGCAGCTGCTGCTCGACGATGGGGGCCTTTTCCTCGACCACCAGGATGTCCTGCAAGCCCTGCGCAAACGCCTGCAGGCCCGAGACCTCGACCGGATAAGTCAGGCCCAGCTTGATCAGGCGCACACCGGCGCTGGCCAGGTCGTCGTGGCTCAGGCCCAGGCGGCGAAACACTTCCATCAGGTCATGGTGCGCCTTGCCCGCAGTGACGATGCCGATGCGGGCCTGTGGGGCATCGATCACGGTGCGGTCAATCCGGTTGACGCGCGCGAACGCGGCCACGGCCTGCAGCTTGCTGTGCAGGCGGGTTTCGATGTCCAGGGAGGGCAGATCGGGCCAGCGGTAATGCAGTCCGTCGGCGGGGGGCTGGTGGCCGGTGAGCGTCCGGATTTCTTCGGGTGTTTTCCATCCGGCCGCTTGTGCCGAAATCGCGTCCAGGTCCACCGTGGCGCTGCTCTCCACCACTTCGGACAGCGCCGTCATGCCGACCCAGGCGCCGCTGTAGCGCGAGAGGGCGTAGCCGTAGAGGCCAAAGCCCACCAGTTCGGACACATCGGTCGGCGCCACGATGGGCATGTGCCAGGACTGGAAAACCTGGTCACTCTGATGTGGCATCGACGAAGACACGCAGCCGTGATCGTCGCCCGCCACCACCAGCACACCGCCGTGCGGCGACGAGCCATAGGCATTGCCGTGCTTGAGCGCGTCGCCTGCGCGGTCCACCCCCGGGCCTTTGCCATACCAGAGGCCGAAGACGCCATCGACGGTGCGTTCCGGGTCGGATTCGACACGCTGTGTGCCCAACACCTGCGTGGCCCCCAGTTCTTCGTTGATGGCGGGCACGAACTCGACGCCAGCTTGCTGCAGCCGATCACCCTGCTTCCAGATCACCTGGTCCACCATGCCCAGTGGCGAACCGCGGTAGCCGCTGATGAAGCCGCGGGTGTTCCAGCCTTGGCGTGCATCGTGCGCGCGCTGCATCAGCGTCAGGCGCACCAGGGCTTGTGTGCCTGAAAGAAAAATCGCGCCCTCTGGCGCCCACAAGTTGTCTTGCAAGGCGTAGTTGCGCAGCGTTGCGGTCGAGGCGGGCATGGCGGTCTCCTGAAATGTCGAGAAAGCTTAGTTGCCATGTGCGCGAAAAATATTCCTGATCACCGCCTGAAATCAGGATTTGGAGTAGATTGTTCTCCTTAATCAAGGTTTTGGCGTATGGATGATATTCACAGCAGAAAAATCCTCGAGGCATTGCAAGAGGATTCCCGTTTGACCGTGCAGCAACTGTCCGAGCGCGTGGGCCTGTCCACCACGCCGTGCTGGAAGCGCGTCAAAGATCTGGAAGCGCGCGGCATCATCACCGGCTACACCGTGCGGGTGGACCGCAAGCAGGTGGGCCTGAACCTGATGGTCATGGCCGAGGTGAATCTGGCCCAGCACACCGACAAAACGGTGGCCGCCTTCGAAGCGGCGGTGGCGGCCACGCCGCAGATCGTGCGCTGCTACTCCACCACCGGACAGGCCGACTACGTGCTGACCATCATGGCCACCGACATCGAACAGTACGAGCAGCTGCTGATCCGGCAACTGTTCAAGTTGCCGGGGGTGGCGCATGTGCGCTCGAGCATCGTGCTGCGCGAGATCAAGGCGGACGGGCGTCTGCCGGTGTGAGGCGGGCCAGGGCCGCGCCGCTCACTTCACTTGGCGCGCCATTGCCGTGGCGCCAACTGCGTGCGCAGGCCGAACCAGCGGGAAAAGGAACTCGCCGCATTGAAGCCCAGCAGCTGCGAGATCTCCGTCATCTTGAGTTCTCCTGCCTCCAGGTATTGCTGGGCCAATTCCAGGCGCATGGCATCGAGCAGGGTGGTGAAGTCCAGCCCTTCCTCGCCCAGGTGGCGGTGCAAGGTGCGGCGGTGGATGCCCAAATGGCGCGCCACCGCCTCGCTGGTGCACTGGCCGCTGGGCAAGGTCTGCAAGATGGCGTGCCGCACCCGGTTGACGCCGACTTTGCTGCCCTGCGACGCCCATGCCGGAATGGCCGAGCGGGTGTAGGAGCGAAAGCCCTGGTCGGCGCCTGGAACGGGTTGATCGAGGTCGCTGGAGCGAAGCACCACCGCGTTGTGCTGGCAGGCAAATCGGACAGGACAGGCAAAAAACTGCCGATGCGCCCGGGTGTTGCTGCCCGCTGCATGCACAAACTGCACTTCCAGGGGGCGCCAGCCCGGTCCCAGCAGCGCCGTCAGGATCTGGTGCAGCAGGGCCACGGCCGCCTCGACCGACTGGCGGATGTTGGTTTCGCCATCGGGCAGGACATTGAGGGTGACGACGGCAAAGCCATGTTCTTCCAGCAACTGCATCACCACGCAGGTGCTGTGCAACTTCATGCCTGTGGCGATGCGTTGCAGACCACGCCGCACATCCGGCTCGTCACGCACGAGCAAGCCCAGCGCGCCCAGGTGCGACAAGCCCCTTTTGCCCGCGAGCATCAGGCCAAACTCCGGCGTCCCGGCTGCCGCTGCGCTCAGTTCCAGCAAGCGGTACACCTTGAAGGCGGGCAGGCGGTTGTCGGGTGTGGCCAGGCTGCGCAGGTTCAGGCCCACCTGTCGGGCCAGGTTGGCAGGGTCCAGGCCGAATTTGCGCACCAGTTCGGCATAGCCCGAAATGGAGGCGCTGCGCACGCTCAGGCGGGATGGGCTTGGCACAGTATGAAAAGAATATGGCACATATGGCGAAGATCATATTGTGCCGATTTCCCATAATTTCCCATGGCCAGCCTGCGCCATGACAGCGCGCGACCACAACGAATTCAAAGGAGACAACGATGCAATTCTGGAAAAGAATGACCCTGGTTCTGGGCCTGGCCGTGGCCAGCACGGCGGCCGTGACCGCCCATGCGGCCGAATACCCGGCAGGCCCTGTGCGGATCGTGCACGGCTACCCCGGAGGGCTGATCGATGTGGCTTCCCGCGTGCTGGCCGATGCCTTGTCGGCCACCTGGAAGCAGGGGGTCATCGTGGACGCCAAACCGGGTGGCAATGAAATGATCGCCGGCGACTTTGCGGCCAAGTCTGCAGGGGATGGGCAGACCCTGTATGTGGGCACAGAAACCACCTTTGCCAACAACCCCAACCTCTACGCCAAGATGCCGTTTGATCCGGCCCTCGACCTGCTGCCGGTCAGCGAGTTGTTCGAGGTCTATTTTGGTTTGGTGGTGCGTGCCGACCTGCCTGTGCAGAACCTGCGCGAATTCATCGATCTGATGAAAAAGGACGGTGCGAAATACGCCTATGCCTCCTCCGGCGTGGGTGGGCCTTTGCACCTGGCGATGGAGGATTTCCGGCGCAAGGCAGGTTTCGAGATCACGCACGTTCCCTACAAAGTGCTGCCCCAGGTCATGCAGGATTTGCTGGGGGGGCGCATTGACGCGGTGTTCCTGAGCGCGGGCACGGTGCTGCCGTTTGTGGCCAAGGGGCAGCTCAAGATGCTGGCCGTGACCAGTGCTTCGCGCCTGAAGTCCGCGCCGGCCATCCCCACTTTTGCCGAGCTGGGCTATGCCAGCGTCGATTACAGGACTTCGGTTGGTCTGGCCGTGCCCAAGGGCACACCTGCGGCCATCGTGCAGAAGATCCAGGCCGATGTCAGAACCATTGTGCATTCCAAGGCCTACATTGAGCGGGTGCTGGCCCCCAGTGACATCGACCCCATTGCGAGCAGCCCCGCGCAATTTGGCGCACAAATGGCGGCGCGCAGGGCCGCTGCGCAAAAGCTCATCCAGTCGCTCAACGTGAAGCTCGATTGAGGACGCCGAACATGAACATCGCATACATCCGGGCTACGCCAGAGGACCTCGCTGCGGCGCGCACCATCTTGCAAGATGCCGCTTATGCCCGCGCCTACGCCGGCCCACAGACCCTGCAGGCCATGCGAGAGGGAACGGATTCCCTGCTCATGCACAGCGCCGTGCGCCAGCCGCCCGCCGATGTCCGGGTTGTCCCCCGCCAGATCGCGGGGGTGCCCTGCGAAATCATCCAGACCGATGGTGCCGATGAGCAACATGCGCTGCTGTATGTGCACGGTGGTGCCTTCATCCGTGGCAGCCTGGCCCTGGGGCGGGCCAATGCGGCGCTGCTGGCGCAGTTGACGGGCATCCAGGTCATCGCCATCGGTTACCGCCAAGCGCCGGAACATCCGTACCCTGCGGCTTCCAACGATGTTCGCCAGGTGTATGAAGCCTTGCTGGCCAGCGGCCTGCCGCCGCAGGCGATGGCCGTGGTGGGTGAATCCTCGGGGGGCTGCCTTGCGCTGGGCCTGGCGGTCGATCTGCATGCGCACGCGCTGGCCATGCCCGCCGGCATCGCCGTGCTTTCGCCCATGACCGACTTGCGCTTGCCGGGCGCCTCGTGGTGGTACAACCATGACAAGGATGTGGCCAGCCGCGAGATCGGGCAAAAAGCCATTTCGCTCTACATCGATCCTTCGCGCATCCAGGAACCGCTGGCGTCGCCCGTGGGCTTTCACTTCAGTGGCTGCTGCCCGCTGTTTCTCGGCATCGGCAGCCACGAGACCATGCTCAGCGACACCGAATACCTGGCGCGCCGTGCCGACGCGGCGGGCGTGTCCGTGGACCTGC
>Ga0228703_1002426_pt1 | contig 10374 bp, 8 predicted proteins | sample McNCre217_Aug_MG_3_FD_178020 | JGI IMG/M metagenome (GOLD analysis project Ga0228703, IMG submission 178020) | Freshwater microbial communities from McNutts Creek, Athens, Georgia, United States - 29-17_Aug_MG | ecosystem: Environmental > Aquatic > Freshwater > Creek | place: USA: Georgia... | reverse complement strand
TCCCGAACAGGACAGTGAAACGACTTAGCGCCGATGATAGTGCGGGTTCCCGTGTGAAAGTAGGACATCGTCAGGCTATTTAAGCCTCAGAAACCCCCGCTCTAACGAGTGGGGGTTTTTGTTTTTGGAATTCGCTTACCGCGCTCAGTGGTCAGTGACTCGAGACTCAATGCCTCGTTTATCTCTAAGCATTGGAGATAAAACCATTCTCAAGTGTCGCAGCGCCACTGGATTGCAAGCCTAAACAAAGCTCCTCAAACCAAGCATCAAAAGACAGGTGACTGACGTAGCGAGTTTTTAGTTTCTGCATATAGGCACTTTGGGCACTCCAATGCAGAAAGTCTTCAACCGATATACGTTGAAACTCCAACAGTTTGAATTTCAGCAATACCTTGGCCGCGTACATGGCATGCTTGTCGGGGTTGCTTTTAAAACCCGCAAGTCGCCTGCGCGCTCTTTCAATGGCTTCGGGAACATCGGTGAATGCGGACCCATGTCCAGGTAAAACGATTTCAGGCTGAAGTGTTTCAATCAGATCCAAAGTCGCGCCCACTTCATCAAACGCGGAGATTCCCTCAATCTCGGGAAACACCACGCCAAAACCATTGCCCCAAAGCGCATCAGCGGAAATCAACAGGCGTGATGCTTCGCAAAACAACACAATGGAATTCGGGTCGTGCCCAGGCGCCGCATATGCGTTCCAACGCATCGAGCCTACTTCGAAACAATCGCCGTCACGAATGACATCGGTCGCCACAAACTGCGGGCAATGCTGCCCTGTTGGTGTGTATGTCAGGGCTGCTGGATCCCAATCGAAAACGTAATCCGCATGACCTGGGGGGATGCGCGTGGTGGCTTCAGGATAGACGGACTGCAGGTGAGCATTGCCACCGCAATGATCACTGTGCAAGTGTGTGTTGATGATCCCTGTCAGCGGCTGCGTACCCAGCGCAGCCTGAAGCAATTCGAGCGTTTGCGCGGCATGTGTCCAATAACCTGTATCCACCAAAATAGCTTGTGATGCATCGCGCAACAAGATGTTGTTCGACGACAGCCAGCCGCGCTCCCAGAAACTCACTTCATCCGGTAAGTTGATCATGGCGTTCAAGGGTGAGCCCGCAGTTCGCGTCGCAGCACTTTGCCCACATTCGTTTTGGGCAATTCGTCGCGGAACTCGATGTATTTGGGATGCTTGTAGCCCGTCAAATTGTCGCGGCAATATTTCGCAATGTCTTCTTCTGTCAGCGTCACGTCGCTGCGCACAACAAAGACCTTGATGGACTCGCCTTGTTTTTCGTCGGGAACACCCACGGCAGCGCATTCAATCACACCTGGACACAGCGAAATCACATTCTCCAACTCATTGGGGAAGACGTTGAATCCGCTGACCAAAATCATGTCTTTCTTGCGATCCACGATGCGTGTGAAACCTTGGGCATCCATGAGCCCAATATCTCCAGTGCGCATGAACCCGTCAGCTGTAAAAGCTTTGGCGGTTTCTTCGGCTTGCATGTAATAGCCCGTCATCACGTTTGGACCTTTAATGCAGATTTCGCCAGTTTCGCCTAGCGCGAGGCTCGCGCCCGCATCATCTTTGATGGCAATCTCAATGCCGGGCAATGGCAGGCCAATGTTGCCGCTGAAGTGGGTGGCAGTCACTGGGTTGTTGGTACCAATGGCGCAGGTTTCGCTCATGCCCCAACCTTCGACCATGGCGCAGCCTGTGACCTCTTGCCAGCGCTTGGCCGTGCCCTCGGAGGCGGCCATCCCCCCTGCTTGTGACACACACAAACTTGAAAAATCCAATGATTTGAAATGGGGATGTTGCAACAGTGCGTTGAACAGTGTGTTGACTGCTGGAAGCAAATGGAAGGGACGCTTTTTCAGCACTTCCACAAACTTGTCAATGTCGCGCGGATTGGGAATCAAAGTCATGTGTGCACCCCAACGTATCGACAGCAAACACAAGGTCAGTGCAAAGATGTGATACAGCGGCAAAGCCGCAATGCAGTTGATCCGACGTACATCCCCTACCCGGCGAATTGCGGGTGTGAACCAAGCTTCAGCCTGCAAAATGGCCGCCACGATGTTGCCGTGCGTCAGCACAGCACCTTTGGACAAACCGGTCGTGCCCCCTGTGTATTGCAAAAATGCAGTGGCATTCAGGTCCGCGGTCGTCGGCTTGAGGGGCATTCGCTGCCCCGCCGCCAGCACATGTTTGAAGGAAACCAAGGTGCGCTCACGCCCAGACGCATCGTGACGTGGCAACTTGAACGCAGGCACCATACGCGCCAGATGCCGCACCGCAAACGTGATCCAGTTTCCGTACACAAAACCCAACATATCACCCATCGAAGCGACCACCACATGTTCAATCGGCGTCTCGTCAATTACTTCGTGCAAGATCTTGGCGAAGTTCTCAAGAATCACAATTGTGGTTGCACCCGAATCTTTGAGCTGGTGCTGCAACTCGCGGGGGGTGTAAAGCGGATTCACATTGACACAGATATAGCCAGCGCGCAGAACCGCTGCCATAGTGACCGCAAATTGCGGCACATTGGGCAGCATGATGGCCACGCGAGAGCCCACGGGCAGCCCCAAGTGTTGAAGCCAAGCCCCTACAGCCGCAGACGCATGGTCTACATCGCTGTAAGTCATCCAGCGGTCCATACAGACGGCAAAGCGTGAACTTGCATTTCGTTTAAACGAGTCCTCCAGCAAGTGTGCAACGGATCGAAACTCCTCGGGGTGCACGTCGTGCGGAACACCTTCTGGATAAGCTTGCAGCCACGGTTGTGCCATTTTTATAAATCTCCTTCGCTGCATTCTGCTTGGCTCTGTCGGCGAGGACCATCCGGAATGTCCCCTGTCAGACATGCATTCGTCAGTCTTTTGCAAGAATAGGTGAAAACCCTTATAATTAACCTTATGACCCTCGCACAAACACTTGCACGCACTACCGCAGAGGCTGGCCGCCAGTTGCTGCGCCTGTCTGGGGTGCCGCATGCGTTGTCGTCTGACAATGAGGGGGGCTTAATTCCCATCTGTCCCTTGGGGCCTGAGCATGTACCAGCCATGAAAGTGCATATGTTGGCTCTGGCGCCGCATGACCGTTATCTGCGCTTTGGCTATGCCGCCACTGATGAACAAATCAACCGTTACATCGATGGTTTGAAGTTCGGGACCGATGAAATTTACGGCATCTTCAACCGCAACCTCGACATCGTGGCCATGGCCCATTTGGCCATCATGAAAGAACCGGGGCGCCCGTCCATCGCGGAGTTTGGTGTCTCGGTCAAATCATCTGCCCGAGGCCGTGGCTATGGCGCGCGTTTGTTTGAACGCGCGGTCATGCATGCACGTAACGCAAAAGTCTCGCAAATCTACATTCACGCGCTGAGTGAAAACGCACCCATGATCCGCATTGCCCGAAAAAGCGGTGCGACGCTGGAGCGCGATGGCTCTGAAACCGAGGCTTATTTGAGCTTGCCCAAACGCAACCTCGACAGCCGTGTCACCGAATTGGTGGCAGATCAATTTGCCAAAACCAACTACAGCATCAAAGAAGATGCGAAAAAGTTTTGGGATTTCTTGGCCGAAGTGCAAGAAATTCGCAAAGGTGTGCGCGAAGGCCGCCATCAGTCTGCTGAATAACCGTGCCTGACACGCGCTTGGGCTATGCTTGAGGCTTGACAGACTCTCGCGGCAATTTGCCGCATCACAGTGACCGCCCCGCATTCTCGAGATCAAGACGCAAGCGACAAACGCAGCTACTGGCAGCGCTTGCTTGAATTCATACATCCTGGCCCCGACTCTCGCGAAGAGCTGCTGGACGCCCTCTCCGACGCAGAAGACAACCAAGTCATTGGCCCTGAAAGCCGCCTCATGCTCGAAGGCGTGCTGCGCATGGCCGACCTCACCGCCGGCGATGTGATGGTGGCGGCCCCTCGCATGGACTTGATCAACATCGACGCCTCGCTTGACGAAAGCATGCACCAAGTCATCGACACAGCGCACTCACGATTTCCAGTCTATGAGAACGAGCGCGACAACATCGTCGGCATCTTGTTGGCCAAAGACTTGCTCAAACTGCAACGCGCACCCGCGTTGAATCTGCGCACGCTGCTGCGTCCCCCGGTCTTCATTCCCGAGAGCAAAGGGCTGAATGACTTGCTGCGCGAGTTTCGCAACACCCGCAATCACATGGCCTTGGTGGTGGATGAGTTTGGACGCATCGCGGGCTTGGTCACGATCGAAGACGTGCTGGAACAAATCGTGGGCGACATCGAAGACGAGTTCGACCAAGAGGACGATGCGGGCGACATCTTTGCGTTGGCCGATCGCACCTACCGCGTCAGCGGCGATACCTCGATTGAGCGCGTGGCAGAAGCCTTCTCCACCGTGCTGGAGATCGCACACGCAGACGCCAACGCCGACAACAAGTTCGACACCATTGGCGGCTTGATTGCGCACGCCATGGGCCATGTGCCACGCCGAGGCGAACGCTTTGATGTCAACGAACTGCGCTTTGAAGTCCTGCACACCAAGGCCGGGGCAGTGAAGTGGTTCAAGGTCTATCCCGTCCCTGTTGAGCCTGAGGCGCCCTAAGCCCCATGGCGCGCCATCGCTCTTCACGCCTGGTGGTAGACGCCTCATCGGCTTCAGTAGGCTTGGGGCAAGGCCTGGTGCTGCTATTGGCGGGGTGCGCACAGTCATGGTCCCTTGCATGGCCCTTCCACGACAACTGGCAAGGTCAACCACAAGGCTGGCTGCAAATTTTGACCTTGGCCGTTTTGGCCGGGTGTGTGGACCGCAGTCGCAACCCCCTGCAAGCTTTTTACCAAGGCATTGTGTTTGCTGCGGCTTGGTTGATTGGCAGCACCTGGTGGCTGTTCATTTCCATGAATGTGTATGGCGGTATGCCTGCTGGATTGGCTGCGCTGGCTGTGGTGCTGTTGGGCACGAGTCTGGCCTTGTTCTATGCCATTGCCATGTGGGCCTACCGTGCTCAGTGCGTGCAAGGCATGGGGGTGTTGTCGCGCGCCAGTGCGTTCGCCGCCCTGTGGGTGTTGGCCGAGTGGGGACGCGGAACCTTGTTCACCGGTTTTCCATGGGGGGCCATTGGCTATGCGCATGTGGACAGCGTGTTGCACCACGGGGCCTCTTGGATCGGGGTTTACGGCTTGTGTGGTTTGGCCGCTTGGCTTGCCATGGCCCTTGCCGCGCAACGCCAAGACCGACGTGCGGCGCCGCTGGGATGGGGCGCGCGCGGGGTCTTTGTTATTGCCTTGGGGGCGGTGGGTTTTGTCGGATTCAGCGCATCGCATCAAGCCGCATCTGAGCAAACCCCATCGCGTCCTGCGCTGAGCGTCACCTTGTTGCAAGGCAACGTACCGCAAGACCTCAAATTCGGTGCAGGCGTCGGGCGGGCCTTGACAGATTACCGCGCCGCCTTGCTCCGCAACACGTCCGATCTGATCGTCTTGCCCGAAACCGCGCTTCCTGTGTTGCCCGAGCAGTTGCCGGGTACCTATTGGACCGAACTGCAACAACGCTATGCCCACAGCCGGCAAGTCGCCTTGATCGGTTTGCCCATGAGTCAGACGGGCCCCGACGGCACCCGCCGTTACACCAATTCCGCCTTGGCCTTGCAAGCCGGTGACGCCCACAGTGCCTACCGCTACGACAAACACCACTTGGTGCCTTTTGGTGAGTTTGTGCCACCCCTGTTCCAGTGGTTTGTGCGCCTGATGGACATTCCTCTCGGTGATTTCGCCCGAGGTGCGGTCGCCCAACCTTCTTTGGTTTGGCGTGGCGAACGCATTGCCCCCAATATTTGCTACGAAGATTTGTTTGGCGAAGAACTGGCTCAAAGCTTTGCCGACCCGGCCGTCCCGCCCACCTTGCTGCTCAACCTCAGCAACATTGCCTGGTTTGGCGACACGGTGGCCATTGATCAGCACTTGCAAATTTCTCGCATGCGCACCTTGGAGCTCGCGCGGCCCATGCTGCGCGCCACGAACACCGGCGCGACCGCCATCATCAACGCGCGCGGCGAGGTCACTCACCGTTTGCCCAGTGGCGTCCAAGCCGCACTGACCGCCTCGGTCCAAGGTGTGGATGGTCCAGTGACCCCCTACGCGCGCTGGGTGTCTGCCTGGGGGCTGTGGCCCTTGGTGGCGCTGTGCCTGGGGGTGTTTGTCTTTGTGGCGTGGCAGTCTTCGCAACGCCGCCACGGCCAAAGGCGTTTCGGCCCGTAAAATCAAAGGTTTGCAGGCGTTTGGCCCTGCGCTTACTGAGCTGGCTCACAAGCTGGCATTGGTTTTATGCTGACCTTTCAACAAATCATTCTCAAACTCCAGTCCTACTGGGCCGAGCAAGGTTGCGCCTTGTTGCAACCCATCGACATGGAGGTCGGTGCGGGCACCTCGCACACCGCCACCTTCTTGCGCGCTTTGGGCCCAGAGCCTTGGAAGGCCGCCTACGTGCAACCGAGTCGCCGCCCCAAAGACGGCCGCTACGGCGAGAACCCCAACCGCTTGCAGCACTACTACCAGTACCAAGTGGTGTTGAAGCCCGCGCCCAGCAACATCTTGGAGCTGTATTTGGGCTCGCTCGAAGCGCTTGGCTTTGACCTCAAGAAAAACGACATCCGCTTCGTCGAAGACGATTGGGAAAACCCAACCTTGGGCGCATGGGGCTTGGGCTGGGAGGTGTGGTTGAACGGTATGGAAGTCACGCAGTTCACCTATTTCCAACAAGTCGGCGGCATTGACTGCAAACCCATCACCGGTGAAATCACTTATGGCTTAGAGCGCTTGGCCATGTACCTGCAAGGCGTGGACAACGTCTACAACCTGACATGGACCGATGACCTGAAGGGCAACAAACTGACGTATGGCGACGTCTACAAACAAAACGAGGTCGAGCAATCCACCTACAACTTCGAGCACAGTGATGCCGAGTTTTTGTTCACCGCGTTTGGCGCGCATGAAAAACAAGCGCAGCACCTCATGGGCGCGCAGCTCGCCTTGCCCGCCTACGAACAGGTGCTCAAAGCTGCACACACCTTCAACTTGCTAGACGCCCGTGGTGCCATCAGTGTGACCGAGCGCGCCGCCTACATCGGCCGCATCCGCAACTTGGCCCGTGCTGTGGCGCAAAGCTATTACGAGAGCCGCGAGCGCTTGGGCTTCCCCATGGCGCCGCGCGAATGGGTCGAACAAATGCCCAAGAAGGCCGCATGAGCGCAGGACACCAGAACATGACCACACACAACCTCCTCATCGAACTCTTCGTGGAAGAGCTGCCCCCAAAGGCTTTGCAAAAACTCGGCGACGCTTTTTCTGGCGTGCTGTTTGAGCAACTCAAAGCCCAAGGCTTAACAGCGGCCAACTCCGCAGTCACTGCCTACGCCTCGCCACGCCGTTTGGCCGCGCACGTCACTGCTGTGTCAGCCTTGGCTGCCGACAAAGCCGTGCAACAAAAACTCATGCCCGTGACCGTGGGCTTGGACGGCAACGGCAACGCCACCCCCGCTTTGCTGAAAAAACTGCAAGCTTTGGGCGCAGGTCCCGAGGCCGTGGCGCAACTCAAACGTGCGCCCGACGGCAAAGCCGAAGCCTTGTTTTACGACAGCCTCGTCAAAGGCGCGAGCTTGGCCGATGGCCTACAAAAAGCCTTAGCAGAAGCCATTGCCAAATTGCCCATTCCCAAAGTCATGAGCTACCAGCTCGAAACCGACTGTGAATTGCCAGGCTGGAGCAGCGTCAACTTTGTGCGTCCTGCGCACAGCTTGGTCGCTTTGCATGGCAGCGCCGTGGTGCCTGTCAAAGCCTTGGGGCTCACTGCGGGCAACTGCACACAAGGCCACCGCTTTGAAGCCAAGGTGTCGCCCGTCGTGTTGGCGAACGCTGATGTGTACGCTGAGACACTCGCCAAAGATGGCGCCGTCATCGCCAGCTTCACCGAGCGCCGTGCTGAGATTGCACGCCAACTCGAAGCCGCTGCAGCCAAAGTTGGCGGTGATGTGAAGGCAATTGAAGACGCAGCGCTGTTAGACGAAGTCACCGCCTTGGTCGAACGCCCCAATGTGTTGGTGTGCGCGTTTGAAAAACAATTCCTCGACGTGCCGCAAGAGTGCCTCATCCTCACGATGAAGGCCAATCAAAAATACTTCCCGCTGCTCGACGCCGCAGGAAAGCTCACCAACAAATTCTTGGTGGTCAGCAACATCACCCCTGATGACGCATCGGCTGTGATTGGTGGCAACGAACGCGTGGTGCGCCCCCGTTTGGCCGATGCCAAATTCTTCTTTGACCAAGACCGTAAAAAAACACTCGCTTCGCGCGTGGAGGGCTTGGCCAAGGTGGTGTATCACAACAAGCTCGGCACACAAGGCGAGCGCACCGACCGTGTGCGCGCCATCGCCAAAGGCATTGCCGCCTTGTTGCCACAAGCCAAAGACGCAAGCTTTGTGCAGGCTGTGGACACCGCCGCTCAGTTGGCCAAGACCGATTTGTTGACCGACATGGTCGGCGAGTTCCCCGAGCTGCAAGGCATCATGGGTGGCTACTACGCCCGTCACGATGGTTTGAGCGAGACGACAGCGCAAGCCATTGAAGACCATTACAAGCCCCGCTTTGCCGGCGATGAGTTGCCACGCAACACAGTGGGGGTGGTGGTGGCTTTGGCCGACAAGCTCGAAACCTTGGTCGGCATGTTTGGCATCGGCAACTTGCCCACGGGCGACAAAGACCCATTTGCCTTGCGTCGTCACGCCTTGGGCGTGGTGCGCATGTTGAGCGAAGCCAACTTGGATGTGGCCTTGGATGCGCTGATTGCACAAGCCATTCCCGCCTTCGGCGACAAAATCACCGACCCCGCTGCAGCTTTGTCCTCGTTCATTTACGACCGCCTCTCTGGCGGCCTGCGCGAGCAAGGTTACTCAGCACAAGAGGTGGAAGCCGTGTTGGCCTTGCGCCCGCAACGCTTGAGCGATGTGGCCAAGCGCCTCGAAGCCGTTCGCGCCTTTGCCGCGTTGCCCGAAGCTGCAGCTTTGGCTGCCGCGAATAAACGCATTGGCAATGTGCTCAAAAAAGCAGGTGAGGTTGACGCACACGTCAACACCGCCTTGTTCAAAGAAGATGCTGAGCAAGCGCTGTACACCGTCATGCAAAAGCTGTTGCCCGAGTCAGAGTCGCAGTTCAATGCCGGTGACTACACAGCGTCCTTGCAAACCTTGGCCACCTTGCGCTCTCCCGTGGATGCGTTCTTTGACGACGTGATGGTCAACGCCGAAGAAATGGACTTGCGCTTGAACCGCCAAGGTCTGCTCAAGTCTTTGCACCTGGCCATGAACCGCGTGGCCGATTTGTCATGCCTTGCCGCTTGATGTACCTTTGATCCAAGGTCACCCATCCCATGTTCACCAAACTCGTCATCCTTGATCGCGACGGCACCATCAACCAAGACAGCGACGACTACGTCAAGTCTGCGGATGAATGGATTCCCTTGCCCGGCGCGCTGGAGGCGATTGCGCGTTTGAACCATGCGGGCTGGCACGTGGCGGTGGCCTCGAATCAGTCAGGCTTGGGCCGTGGGCTGTTTGATGTGGCCGCACTCAATGCCATGCACAGCAAAATGCACAAGCTCTTGGGCGCGGCAGGTGGACGCATTGATGCCGTCTTCTATTGCCCGCACAGTCCCGAAGAAAGCTGCAACTGTCGTAAACCTGCCTCCGGTTTGTTCGAGCAAATCGGCGAGCGCTATGGCATGGATTTGCGTGGCGTGCCCGCTGTCGGCGATACCTTGCGGGACTTACAAGCAGGTGCGGCGGTCGGTTGCAGCCCACACTTGGTGCTCACCGGCAAAGGTGAAAAATTCAAAGACAAGGCGTTGCCCGACGAATTTCCGGCAGGTACGCAGGTCCATGCTGACTTGTCTGCTTTTGCCGATTGGTTGATCGCACAACCTGGGGTTCATGGCAAACCTGCCGCCAAGAGCGCCCCCAAACCAGGAGCAAGCGCATGATGGCTTTGATTCGGTCGTCGCTGCACATGGCGTTCATGTTTGTCACCGTCATCCCTTATGCCTTGTTGATCGTGACCGCGTCTTTGCTCGGTACGCCTGGCAAAAAGCTCTATCTCATCGCGCAACGCTGGCTCACCCTGAGCATTGACGCCGCCCGCGTCATCATGGGCATTCGCTACCAAATCCACGGCGAAGACAACTTGCCCGTGGGCGATACCAGCCCGGCAATTTTGTTGGTCAAACACCAGTCGACCTATGAGACTTTTTTGATGCCCGCCATCATGCCGCACCCGCTCGCGTATGTTTTCAAGCGCGAGCTGCTGTATGTGCCGTTTTTCGGCT
>Ga0228703_1002425_pt1 | contig 10378 bp, 7 predicted proteins | sample McNCre217_Aug_MG_3_FD_178020 | JGI IMG/M metagenome (GOLD analysis project Ga0228703, IMG submission 178020) | Freshwater microbial communities from McNutts Creek, Athens, Georgia, United States - 29-17_Aug_MG | ecosystem: Environmental > Aquatic > Freshwater > Creek | place: USA: Georgia... | reverse complement strand
AGGCTTCGATGGCGGAGGCGTACATCGTCACGTCTAGGGGTAAGCCCCAGCGATCGAAATTGGTTTGCAACATCAAACGGGTGGGCTCATCGTCCTCGACAACCACGACTTTGATCCGAGCCTCACCGTGCATCAATGCGTTGGGGTGGAGGTTGTGCCGATGCTGGTACTCTTGTATCGATTTCAATGAAATGCGACGATGGCCGCCGTCTGTTCGCCAACCCCGCAATTCGTTGCGCTCCAATAAACCTTGGACCGTCCCAATCGATATTCCCAGAACCTTGGAGGCATAGCTGGTTCCACAAAAACTTTCATAACTGTCCGAGCGCTTGGCAAAAACCATCAAAAACCTCCTAAAAGACAAAATGTTGAATTAACACCTTATTATTAATTTTAATTATTTAAACCGATGAAAGCAACACATAACAATTCTTTAACTAACTTGCAAGGAATCTCAGTTGGCCACTACACCGACGACAGGCGGCCCACAGGATGCACTGTCGTGCTGTGCCCCGATGGCGCAGTTGCGGGCGTGGATGTTCGCGGCGCAGCACCTGGCACGCGCGATACCGATGCTTTATCGCCCTCCAACTCGGTTCAGGAAGTTCATGGGATTTTGTTGACAGGTGGCAGCGCCTATGGCTTGGATGCGGCGGGCGGCGTGATGCGCTGGCTAGAAGAGCGCGGGCATGGCTTTCAAGTCGGTCCAGCGGTGGTGCCCATCGTTCCTGCCGCAGTTATTTTTGATTTATGGGTAGATGATTTTTCAGATGCGCTGAGTTCGTCTTCACAAAATCCGCGCATCCGCCCCGACGCACAAGCTGGCTACCTTGCTTGCCAAGCCGCCAACTCCGAGCCCGTGGCTCAAGGCAATGTCGGCGCGGGTGCAGGAGCCACTTTGGGCAAACTCAATGGCCCTGATTGCGCCATGAAAGGTGGCATTGGAAGCGCCAGCCTAAGCGTTCATGGTGTGACTGTGGCGGCCCTAGTGGTCTGCAATGCGCTGGGCGACATCGTGGATCCACAGACTGGCGAATTGTTGGCAGGCGCCCGCGTGTCGGCAGATAGCCGCGCATTGCTGGATATTCGGCAAGCCCAGCTCAAAGGCCATGGAATTGCCAAGCCACAAACTGGGAGCAACACCACCATCGGCGTGGTGGCAACTGACGCAGTTCTCACAAAACCCCAAGCGCATCGCCTGGCACAAGTCGCGCACGATGGTTTGGCGCGCAGCATTCGCCCAGTCCACACTCCGATGGATGGCGACACCTTGTTTGCTTTAGGAACAGGCACCAGCGGCCAAGCCGCTGACATGATGTTGCTGAGCACCCTGGCTGCAGAAGTCACCGCCATGGCGGTAGTCAATGCAGTGCGCGCCGCCAAGGAGTTGCGCTTTGGCACGGGTTGGTGGCCGGCAATGGGCTAGCTCCCAAGCCGTGTCTTGTAAAACCGGACCCGCAAAACCAGCAATGCAAATTTATTTAAGCGCCTTGAAGCGAGTGCGTTTAGGCTTGGCGCCCTCTTCACCCAAACGTTTCTTCTTGTCGGCTTCGTATTCCTGGTAGTTGCCGTCAAAAAACGTCCATTGCGAATCGCCTTCGCAGGCCAGGATATGCGTGGCAATGCGGTCCAAGAACCAGCGGTCATGGCTGATCACCATGATGCTGCCAGCGAATTCCAATAGCGCGTCTTCTAAGGCGCGCAAGGTTTCCACGTCTAAGTCGTTAGATGGTTCGTCGAGCAACAAGACGTTACCGCCAGCGATGAGTGTTTTGGCCAAATGCAGGCGTCCGCGTTCACCACCGGAGAGTGTTCCGACGCGTTTTTGTTGGTCACCACCATTGAAGTTGAAGCGTCCGCAATAAGCGCGACTGGCCATCTCGAACTTGCCGACGGTCAAGATATCAAGGCCGCCCGAAATGTCTTCCCACACGGTTTTGTCATTCGCCAAGTCGTCGCGCGACTGGTCGACAAATGCCATCTGGACGGTCTGGCCAATCTTGACCTCGCCGCTGTCGGGCTGTTGCTGACCGGCAATCATGCGAAACAGGGTGGACTTACCGGCACCGTTCGGGCCGATGATGCCGACGATCGCGCCGGGAGGCACCTTGAAGCTCAGGTTATCGATCAACACACGGTTGCCAAACGACTTGGTGACGTTCACAAATTCGATCACCTCTTGGCCTAAACGCTCTGCCACGGGAATAAAAATCTCCTGCGTCTCGTTGCGTTTTTGGTAATCGAAATCAGACAACTCTTCAAAACGGGCGATACGCGCCTTGCTCTTGGCCTGGCGACCTTTGGGGTTTTGACGCACCCAGTCGAGTTCTTTCTTTAGCGCTTTGGCGCGGGCTTCTTCGCCTTTTTGTTCTTTCTCGAGGCGGTCTTGCTTTTGCTCTAACCAAGTGCTGTAGTTGCCCTTCCAGGGAATGCCATGGCCACGGTCGAGTTCCAAAATCCATTCGGCGGCGTTGTCCAAGAAGTAGCGGTCGTGGGTAATCGCTACCACGGTGCCAGAAAAGCGCGCGAGAAATTGTTCCAACCAATCGACCGACTCCGCGTCCAAGTGGTTGGTAGGCTCGTCGAGCAAGAGCATGTCGGGCTTGGAGAGCAACAACTGGCACAAAGCCACGCGGCGCTTTTCACCGCCTGAGAGGTTGCCGATCACAGCGTCCCACGGAGGCAGACGCAAGGCGTCGGCGGCGATTTCAAGTTGGTGTTCACTATCGGTGCCAGCGGCAGCGATGATGGCTTCGAGTTCGCCCTGTTCTGCGGCGAGTTTGTCAAAGTCGGCGTCGGGTTCTGCGTAGGCCGCATAAATTTCTTCCAACCGGGTTTTGGCGGCCAACACGTCACCCATGCCGCCCTCTACGGATTGGCGCACGGTATCCGCGTCATTGAGTTTGGGTTCTTGCGGCAAATAGCCGATCTTGATGCCAGGCATGGGAGTGGCTTCGCCTTCGATCTCCTTGTCAACACCCGCCATGATTTTGAGCAAGGTGGACTTGCCCGAACCGTTCAAACCCAACATACCGATCTTGGCGCCAGGGAAAAAACTCAGAGAAATATCTTTCAAGATATGGCGCTTGGGCGGCACGATCTTGCCGACGCGGTTCATGGTGAAAACGTACTGGGCCATGGGGTGTGTTCTTTCGGGAAGCAAAGCAATAAAACGACGATTATCCCCGCACCCAAGATCCGTGCCACAATACAACCCGTTGCCGCCGCCAGTTGCCGCAACATCAGCACTTCTGCTGGAGCAGACTCCAAACGTCTTTTTAGTTTGTGGGTCGCACCGCTCACCTGTAAACACTGCCGACCTTGACTGGGTGGCCCTCGGGCCAAGCGGGTTGGTGCCATGCGCTCGGATAAGAGCGCCCTACCATGAACTTTGAAGCATTGAATTTGGCTCCGGCCATCCTGAAAGCCGTACTCGAACAGGGCTACGAAACTCCCACCCCCATCCAAGCGCAGGCCATTCCAGCCGTCTTAGAAGGCCACGACCTCCTCGCAGGCGCCCAAACCGGCACCGGCAAAACTGCCGCCTTTACCTTGCCCATGTTGCATAAGCTCACGATGAGCCGCAGCACGGAGAACAAATTTGGCGTCTACGGCGTGCGCGCTCTGGTGCTCACCCCCACCCGTGAACTCGCCGCCCAAGTCGAAGAATCTGTACGCACCTATGGCAAATACCTGCAACTGACATCTGCCGTGATTTTTGGCGGTGTTGGCATGAACCCCCAAATCGCCCGCATCCAAAAAGGCGTAGATATTCTGGTAGCCACTCCAGGCCGTTTGCTGGACTTAGAACAACAAGGTGAACTCGACCTCTCCACCGTGCAAATGCTGGTGCTGGACGAAGCCGACCGCATGCTCGACATGGGTTTTATCCATGACGTCAAAAAAATCCTGGCCCTGGTGCCCAAAGAGAAGCAAAGCCTGTTGTTTTCGGCCACCTTCAGCGACGACATTCGTGAGTTGGCCAATGGCTTGTTGAAAAACCCACAAAGCATCCAGGTCACACCGCGCAACACCACGGTGCAACGCATTACCCAAATCGTGCACCCTGTGGGCCGTGGCAAAAAGAAAGCTTTGCTTGCGCACATCATCAACGAACACAACTGGAGCCAAGTGCTGGTGTTCACCCGCACCAAGTTTGGTGCCAACAACGTAGCCGAGTACCTGACCAAAAACGGTATCAACGCCATGGCCCTACACGGCAACAAAAGCCAGACAGCGCGTACCCAAGCCTTGGCTGGTTTTAAGAGCGGAGAGATTCGCGCCTTGGTGGCAACTGATATTGCCGCGCGTGGTATCGACATCGACGAATTGCCCCATGTTGTGAACTATGAAATCCCCAATATCAGCGAAGACTATGTACACCGCATTGGCCGCACCGGTCGCGCTGGCTCAAGTGGCGAAGCGGTGAGCTTGGTATCGCTCGACGAAGAAGGCTTTATGAAAGAGATCGAGCACTTCACCAAACAGCAAGTGCCAGTCGTTCTGGTGGAAGGCTTTGGCCCTGAACCCGACGAAAAAGCCGAACCGATTGCTATGGGTCGCCAAACTTTGTGGGGCGGCTTAGGCCATCCACCTGGACGCGATGTGATGGCTGCAGCTGCCCGCGCTGCGCGTCAAGAGATGATGGACCGCATTCGCGAATCCAAAGCCGCAAATGGCGGCGGTGGCCGCGCACCCCGACCCAATGGCCATGTGAGCCGTGATCGCAACAGCGAGCGCCCACCGCGCCAAGGCGACCGTCCATCGTTTGCTGGCGAAAGACCTCAGCACAGCGGTGAACGCTCTGAGTTTTCTAACGAGCGTCCCGGTTTTTCAGGCGATCGCCCACCCAGAAACGGCAACCGTCCCCAAGGACAACGCCCGCCAAGACAATTTGACAACCGAGGCCCTCGCCCAGAAGGCCAACGCCCTGTGCGCGACCATGAATCGCGTCCTCCGCGTGCGCTCGACGACAGACCGCCACGCGATCACGATGCGCGTCCGGTACGCAACCATGACGACGATGATTTCCAACCCCGTGCCAATGCGCACTTAGGCACCCAAAGCGGCGTCAACGCCTTTGGTCATAAATCAAAAGGTGGCGGTCAACGCCAGCCTGACCCCACACGCACCAGCGTCGACATGATGACCGAGCGTAAGCGCGGTGGCGGTGGCGGCGGCGGTTATGGCCGTCGCTCTGGCGGCGGAGGTCGCAGTGGCGGTGGACGTAGCGGTGGCGGCGGATTTAAACGCTAATCACTAAGACAAAAAAGCACGCTAATTGCACTTGTCCAACTAAGTTGGGTTAGTTCAATTATCGGGCTTCTTACTTTTTAAAAATGCTTTATTGGCACTCAGGAATCAAAGTCAGCAAAGGCCGTTCCTCGAAAAACGCCTTCAAATTGGCCAGCGCCAAATCGGCCATCGCGCGACGCGTTTCGTGGGTGTTGCTTCCGTTGTGCGGCGTCAACACCACATTCTGAAGTTTGAAAAACTGGGGATCGATATTGGGCTCGTCCCAAAACACATCGAGCCCCGCGCCCGCAATGCTTTTGTCTTTCAAAGCTTGTATCAAGGCTGTTTGGTCAATCACACTTCCACGCGCAATATTGACCACGATGCCTTTGGGCCCTAGCGCTTTAAGCACTTGGGCATTGATCATGTTTTTGGTGTCGTCCCCTCCGGGCACGGCCACCACCAAATAATCAGAGTTGGCCGCCAGTTCGCTGGCAGTTGGGTAGTACCTAAAAGGCGCATTGGTTTTAGCGCGACGGCCTGTGTAAGCAATCGACATGTCAAACGCTGCGGCGCGCTTGGCAATCGCCTGACCAATGCGCCCCAAACCCACCACGCCTAAGCGCGTGCCGGTTACCTTGTGTGTCATGGTGAACGGTTCGCTGACCCAATCGCCGTTGCGGACAAATTTGTCCGACTGCGGAATACGTCTGCCAATCGACAAAATCAAGCCCATGGCCAAATCTGCCACGTCGTCGGTCAGCACGTCAGGGGTGTGGGTGACTTGTATGCCCCTTTCTTTGACAGCGGCGACATCAATCCCGTCATAGCCCACGCCAAAAATCGAGATCATCTTGACATTGGGGAACATCGACAGCAACTTGCGGTCCACCTTGGATGTGCTGCCGACTCCCACAAAGGCTGTCACCTTGGTAAAGGCCTCCGGATCGAGGATGTGCGCGTGGTCATGCAATACATACTCTTGTTGCAAATCGTTCATCATGAACGTCGGCACCGATGACAACAACATAATGTCTTTGGACATAGCGTAAATCTCCAAGAAATAGAACCTAGGCGCAACTCTACTCTCTCGTTCGTTAACATGCCTGCTGTTCACGAATCGGATTCAACAGGAGTTTTTCAACCATGCGTCTTTTACACACCATGTTGCGGGTCGGCGACCTTCAGCGCTCTATCGATTTCTACACCCACGCCATGGGCATGCAACTGCTACGCACCACCAAGCGCCCCGAGCAAAAGTACGACCTCGCCTTTGTGGGTTACGCCAGCAACCCCGACCAGGCCGAGATTGAACTCACCTACAACTATGGCGTTTCCTCTTACGAAATAGGCACAGCCTATGGCCACATTGCTCTAGGTGTCCCCGACGCCAAGGCCGCTTGCGAAAAAATTCGCCAAGCAGGCGGAAAAATCACCCGGGAAGCAGGGCCCGTGGCTGGCGGCACGACCGTCATCGCTTTTGTGCAAGACCCAGACGGTTACAAAATTGAGTTGATTGAACGCGATTTTTAAGAGCGCCAAAGGGTATTTCCTTACCAAGTAACGTCTAAAAAAGATGTCTACTTTGCTGTCTTGATCGGTGTTGCAACCCGCGTTGCACGTCCCCTCAAAATCCCCCATTTTTCGTCTCAGGAGACCTTTTTTCATGCAAACCCATCTCACCGTCAACGGTAAAAAAGTCACTGTCGAGGCAGCACCCAATACTTTGTTGGTGCAAGCCCTGCGTGAACACCTCCACCTCACCGGCACCCACGTGGGTTGCGACACCGCCCAGTGCGGTGCATGCACCGTGATCGTCAACGGTGACGCGGTCAAGTCTTGCAATATGTTGCTGGCCCAAGCGGCTGACGCGCAAATCACCACCATCGAAGGATTGGCCAAGCCCGACGGCACCATGCACCCCATGCAAGCCGCTTTCAAAGAGTGCCATGGCCTGCAATGCGGTTTCTGTACCCCAGGAATGGTGATGAGCGCGGTTGACCTCTGCAAAAAACACCCCAACGCCAGCGAACAGGAAATCCGCGAACAACTCGAAGGCAATCTCTGCCGTTGCACGGGTTACCAAAACATCGTCAAAGCAGTGCAGCACGGCGCCGCTGCCATGAAGTCCTAAACCAACAAATATTCAGGAGACAAACCATGGGTGCATCTGACTTTTCCAAACTCCCACACATTGGAGAATCCTTGCGTCGCAAGGAAGACTACCGTTTCTTAACTGGCGCTGGCCAATACACCGACGACGTGCAAATGGCCAATATGACGCACGCGTACTTCGTGCGTTCGCCCCACGCGCATGCGCACATCAAATCGATCGACAAAAAAGCGGCGCTGGCAGCGCCTGGCGTGATCGGTATTTTTGACGGCCAAGACGTCGCAGGCGACAGCATCAATGGCTTGCCTTGCGGTTGGTTGATCACCGACACCAGCGGTCAGCCCATGAAAGAACCTCCCCACCCCATCTTGGCGCAAGGCAAGGTGCGCTATGTCGGCGACCATGTCGCCATCGTGGTCGCTGAAACCCTCGAGCAAGCGCGTAACGCTGCTGAGTTGGTCCATGTCGACTACGACGTATTGCCAGCAGTCGTGGATGTGCGCGACGCCGCCAAAGCCACGGCCTTGCACGAAGTCGCGCCAGACAACCATTGCTACAAATGGGCGATTGGTGACAAAGCCCAAGTAGACGCCGCTTTTGCCAAAGCCGCACACATCACCAAACTCGACCTGATAAACAACCGTTTGGTGCCCAACCCGATGGAACCGCGTGCTGCGATTGGCTCTTACAACCGCGCCAACGACGAATACACCTTGTATGTGTCGAACCAAAATCCGCACGTCGAGCGCTTGCTCATGACCGCCTTTGTGATGGGCTTGCCCGAACACAAAGTACGCGTGATCGCGCCCGATGTCGGTGGTGGCTTTGGCGCCAAGATTTATCTCTACGCCGAAGACGTCTGCTTGACTTGGGCGTCCAAGAAACTTAACCGCAATATCCGCTGGACTTGCGATCGCTCGGAAGCTTTTCTGTCAGACGCCCACGGTCGTGACCACGCCAGCCACGCCGAAATGGCGCTGGACAAAGACGGGCACTTCTTGGCATTGAAGGTGCACACCCATGCGAATTTGGGCGCTTATTTGTCGACTTTCTCGACCGCCGTGCCCACCATCTTGTACGCCACGCTTTTGGCAGGCCAGTACAGCACACCGCAGGTGTATGTGGAAGTCGACGCATGGTTTACCAACACGGCACCTGTCGACGCCTACCGTGGCGCAGGCCGTCCAGAAGCCACTTACTTGCTCGAGCGTTTGGTCAGCCGCGCAGCTTGGGAAACCGGCATTGGCCAAGACGAAATTCGCAAACGCAATTTCGTTAAAAACTTCCCCTACCAAACCCCAGTGGCCTTGCAATACGACACAGGCGACTTCCATGCCTGCATGAACGAATCGCAAAAACTCGCCGATGTGGCTGGTTTTGAAAAGCGCAAAACGGCCAGCGCCGCCAAAGGCTTGCTGCGCGGCATCGGTTATTCGAGCTACATCGAAGCCTGCGGCATTGCGCCCAGCAATATCGCGGGTGCTTTGGGCGCGCGAGCGGGTCTTTTTGAATGCGGCGAGATTCGCGTACATCCCACAGGCAGCGTGACGGTGTTCACCGGTTCACACAGCCACGGCCAGGGCCACGAAACCACGTTTGCACAAGTGGTGGCATCGCGTCTGGGTATTCCTGTTGAGAACGTCGACATCGTTCACGGCGACACAGGACGTGTGCCTTTCGGCATGGGCACTTATGGTTCACGTTCTATTTCAGTAGGTGGCGCGGCCATCATGAAGGCCTTGGACAAAATCGAATCGAAAGCGAAAAAAATCGCCGCCCATTTGATGGAAGCCTCCGACACCGACATCGAATTCGCCAATGGAGAGTTCTCTGTCAAAGGTACGGACAAAAAAATCCCGTTCGGCCAAGTAGCGCTCACCGCCTATGTGCCCCACAACTACCCGCTCGACAAACTCGAGCCCGGTTTGAACGAAACCGCGTTCTATGACCCGACCAACTTCACCTTCCCTGCCGGCACTTACATCGCTGAAGTGGAAGTCAACCCCAACACGGGCGAAGTGAAGTTAGACCGCTTCACCGCAGTGGATGACTTTGGCACCATCATCAACCCGATGATTGTGGAAGGCCAAGTCCACGGAGGATTGGTCCAGGGTATTGGACAAGCCTTGCTGGAGCGTTGCGTCTACGACCGCGAAACTGGCCAGTTGCTCACAGGCTCGTTCATGGACTATGCGATGCCGCGCGCGGATGATTTCCCAGAGTTCAAGATTGGCCATGTCTGCACACCATGCACCCACAACCCCTTGGGTACCAAAGGGTGTGGCGAAGCGGGTGCGATTGGTTCACCCCCTGCGGTGATCAACGCCGTGCTCGACGCATTGGCACCGTTAGGCGTCAAAGATTTGGATATGCCAGCCTCACCCCACCGCGTGTGGGAAGCGATTCAGGCGGCACACGCTTAAATAAAATTAGAAGGAATCAGATATGTACGCATTTACCTACGAACGCCCCGCCGCTACTGCGGACGCCGCCAAACTCGTCAAAGCCGGTGGCCAAGCCTTGGCGGGGGGTCAAACTCTGCTGGCTTCGATGAAACAACGCCTGATGCAACCCGAGCAGTTGGTCGACTTGGGCAAGATTGCCGAACTCAAAGGCATCAAAAAAGAAGGCAACAACATCGTCATCGGTGCGATGGTGCGCCACCAGGAAGTCGAAAACAACGCGGATGTCAAAAAACACATCCCCGCCCTCGCTGCGTTGGCGGCTGGCATTGGCGATAAGCAAGTGCGTGCCATGGGCACCATGGGCGGCTCAGTCGCCAACAACGACCCTGCGGCCTGTTACCCCAGCGCGGTGTTGGCCTTGGGTGCCACCATCCACACCAACCAACGCACGATTGCGGCTGACAAGTTTTTCCAGGGCATGTATGCCACGGCACTCGAAGCGGGTGAGCTCATCACAGCCATTAGCTTTCCGATTCCTAAGCGCGCGGCCTATGCCAAGTTCAAACAACCTGCATCGCGCTTTGCTTTGGTCGGCGTGTTCGTTGCAGACACCGGTAGCGGCGTG
>Ga0228703_1002423_pt1 | contig 10383 bp, 8 predicted proteins | sample McNCre217_Aug_MG_3_FD_178020 | JGI IMG/M metagenome (GOLD analysis project Ga0228703, IMG submission 178020) | Freshwater microbial communities from McNutts Creek, Athens, Georgia, United States - 29-17_Aug_MG | ecosystem: Environmental > Aquatic > Freshwater > Creek | place: USA: Georgia... | reverse complement strand
CCTTAACTGTGCCGAGGGCCCAACCGACACCCCTTGTGGCAAGTGCCCAAGTTGCATCGAGCTTTCTCGCGATGGCGGTGGCTCACTCGACGTGGTCGAAATTGACGCCGCCAGCCACAACGGTGTTGACGATGCCCGCGATCTTCGCGAACGCGCCATCTTCGCTCCAGCCCGCGATCGCTTCAAGATTTTCATCTTGGATGAGGCGCACATGGTTACGCCACAGGGCTTCAACGCTCTGCTCAAGATCGTTGAGGAGCCACCAGCCCATGTGAAGTTCATCTTCGCGACCACCGAACCTGAAAAGGTTATCGGCACCATTCGTTCCCGCACCCACCACTATCCGTTCCGTTTGGTGCCGCCGGCTCAGATGCTCGAATACATGGAGGAGCTCTGCAAGAGCGAAGGCGTGACAGTTGCGCCTGGCGTGCTTTCACTAGTAGTTCGCTCTGGTGGCGGCTCTGTTCGTGACTCGCTTTCACTTCTAGACCAGTTGATTGCAGGTTCTGAAGAAGAGGCCGGCTCAGAATATGTGGTCACCTACGACCGCGCTGCAGCCTTGCTTGGTTTCACTCACACCAACTTGCTTGACGAAGTCACGGATGCCTTTGCGGCAAAGAACTCTGCCGCAGTTTTCGCCAGCGTTGACAAGGTCATCCAGACCGGTCAGGACCCTCGTCGTTTCGTTGAAGATTTGCTCGAGCACCTTCGCGACCTGATCATCATGATTTCGGTCGGCGAGAATGCCAAGAATGTTTTGCGTGGAGTGCCAGCGGATGAGTTAGACAAGATGGCTAACCAGGCTGCTCGCTTTGGCCTAGCCGAACTGACTCATGCGGCTCAGACCGTAAATCACGCTCTTACCGAGATGTCTGGAGCCACCAGCCCGAAGCTTCACCTCGAGTTGATGTGTGCCAAGGTTTTGGTTCCTTCAAGCGATCAAACCGAGGTTGGTTCGCTTGCCCGCATCGAGCGCCTAGAGCGCCGCATCGGAATGGGTGGCAGTGAAGCGGCGCCTGCTGCTGCTCCGGCAAGTGCTCCAACTCGTGCTTCCACTCCTGTTGCCGCGGCAACCCCAGTCTCTGCACCGGTTTCTGAAAAGACCGAAGCGATCAACACCGTCTCAGCACCGGCCGCACAAGTTGCTCAGGCACCAGCTGCACAGGCTCATCGTGCCGCTGCCCCAATCGGTGCCGTGACACTTAACCAGGTTCGCGATGCTTGGTCTGATGTGCTCAGCAAGGTCAACAAGCAGTCGAAGTCTGCCTGGATGGTTGCCTTCTCGCTCACCGTGGTCGACTTTGCCGACGAGATTCTTACCCTCAAGTTCCTGAGTCAGAACGACCTCGATGCCTTCAAGAATGCATCGGGCGCCAGCGACATCCTGCGCAAGGCCATCGTCGATGTCCTTGGCGTTCAGGTCAAGTTCAAAGCCCAGATCGAGGCGACCGCACCGGCTGCGCCTGTTGCACCGCCTGTTGTGGCTGCTCCGAAGACTTCGCCGATTACTGTCGTTCACACCCCAGCCCCGGATGACGAAGAGCCAGAACCTGAATACGACGAGCCGGCCGTGCAGGTTGAAGCACCCAAGCCGCCAGTCGCACAGGAGGCCGCCAAGACTGAGGCTGCGCCTTCAAAGTCGCGCAACGGCATGGTTGATGAGTCAGCTCGCTACGGCGAGTCGCTACTTCGCGAGATGCTCGGCGCCGAGCCAATCGTTGACAAGAACGCTGGCAAATAATGTATGAAGGCGTAGTTCAAGAACTTATTGACGAGCTCGGTCGCCTGCCGGGTGTTGGGCCAAAGTCCGCTCAGCGCATCGCTTTCTACCTGCTGCAGGCCGATGACGACCAGGCGCAGAAGCTTGCCCAGGTTCTGAACGAGGTCAAGGAGCGCGTTCGTTTCTGCGAGATTTGCGGCAACGTGACCGAAGAAACCAAGTGCAATATCTGCCGTGATGCTCGCCGCAATCGCACCGCAATTTGTGTGGTCGAGGAATCCAAGGATGTCCAGGCGATCGAGCGAACTCGCGAGTTCCGTGGGCTTTACCACGTGCTCGGTGGCGCAATCAGCCCGATTGAAGGCATTGGCCCAGACCAACTCCGCATCAAAGAGTTGATGACTCGTTTGAGTGACCCAGACATCCAAGAAGTGATCATCGCAACCGACCCAAACCTCGAGGGTGAGGCGACGGCAACATACCTGACTCGCATGCTCAGCCCGCTAGGCATCACCGTCTCTAGATTGGCATCTGGTTTGCCAGTTGGTGGCGACCTCGAATATGCCGACGAAGTCACTCTGGGTCGAGCCTTTGAAGGTCGACGAATAGTCAAGTAGAATAAGGACTTCATGGCGAAAAGTGCCTGAATCCTCACCGAAATCCTAGGAGTGCAATTTTGGCCCTTATCGTGCAAAAGTTTGGCGGATCATCTGTTGGAGATGCCGACAAGATTAAGCACGTTGCGCGCCGTGTAATTGAAACTCAAAAGGCAGGCAACCAGGTTGTTGTCGTAGTTTCGGCGATGGGTGACACCACCGATGAGCTGCTAGATCTAGCTAACTCGGTTGCAGACGACCCATACCAGAGCCCACGCGAACTAGACATGTTGCTCACCTCGGGCGAGCGCATCTCGATGTCACTTTTGGCAATCGCCATCAACGCTCTAGGCGCAAAGTCACAATCGTTCACCGGTTCACAGGCCGGCATCGTCACCGACAGCGTGCACGGCAACGCCCGCATCGCCGAAGTGACTCCAGAGCGCATCCGTGAATCGGTTGAAGCTGGCAACATCGCAATCGTCGCCGGTTTCCAGGGTTTCAACCGCGAAACCAAAGACATCACCACTCTCGGTCGTGGCGGTTCAGACACCACAGCCGTTGCACTTGCAGCTGGCCTTGGCGCAGACCTTTGCGAAATCTATTCAGACGTTGACGGTGTTTACACCTCAGACCCTCGCATGATCAAGGGCGCGCGCAAGCTAGACGCAATCGACGTTGAGTCGATGCTCGAACTAGCTGCTGCCGGCGCAAAGATCTTGCACATCCGTGCGGTTGAATTCGCTCGTCGTCACAATGTTGACCTTCGAGTTCGTTCAACATTCAGCACCGACCCAGGAACCATCGTTTATTCAGGAAAAGCAGGAGCAGGCATGGAAGAGTCAGTCGTTTCAGGTGTAGCAGTCGACAAGGGCCAGACCAAGATTATGGTTATCGGCATTCCAGACGTTCCTGGCAAGGCTGCTGACCTATTCACCGTGGTTGCCGATGCCGGCGCGAACATCGACATGATTGTTCAGAACACCCCAACCGGTTCAGACGTTGAAGACGCAGTGAGTGACATCGGTTTCACGCTGCCAAAGTCAGACGTCAAGAAGGTTGTCGCCGCTCTCGAAGAGAACAAGGCCAAGCTTGGTTTCCGAGTGGTTGAGGTTGACGACGAGATCGGCAAGCTTTCTGTTGTTGGTGCCGGCATGCGCACCCACTCTGGTGTTTCAGCCACCCTGTTCTCTGCACTAGCCAAGGCCGGAATCAACATCGAAATGATTTCGACCTCGGAGATTCGCATTTCGGTGATTACCAGCGATGACCAGGTTGAAGACGCAGCTCGCGCAGTTCACACTGCCTTCGGTCTAGACAGCGAAATCGAAGCCGTGGTTTACGCCGGCACCGGTCGCTAGACCTAACCACACCCGAACTTTCAAAACTTTCACACTTTCAAACTTCTAATTCAGGAGGCACCAAATGGCAAAGCCAAATCTCGCACTTGTAGGCGCAACCGGAGCCGTAGGCACCGTAATGATCGGCATCATCAACAGCCGTGAGAACATCTGGGGCGAAATCCGCTTGATCGCTAGCCCACGTTCGGCTGGCAAGAAGATCACCGTTCACGGCGAAGAGCTAACCGTTGTTGCCCTTTCACCTGAGGCATTCGATGGCATTGACATCGCGATGTTCGACGTACCTGACGAGGTTTCAGAAGTTTGGGCTCCTATCGCAGCCGAGCGCGGCGCGGTTGCAGTCGACAACTCTGGTGCTTTCCGCATGGATGCCGATGTTCCTCTAGTTGTTCCTGAGGTGAACCCAGAACAGGCAAAGAACCGCCCTCGCGGCATCATCTCGAACCCAAACTGCACCACCCTGACCATGATGGCAGCAATGGGTGCGCTGCACGACAAGTGGAACCTAAAGGAGCTTGTTGTTTCTAGCTACCAGGCTGTTTCAGGCGCCGGTGCAGCTGGCATCGATGAGCTTGCTGCCGAGCTTGCCGTTGTTGGCAAGGATGCTGGCCTAGGCCTTCAGACCGAAGACGTTCGCGGAGCACTTGCCGCTGCCGGCAACGACCTTTCAAACTCGCCTTGGGCTCACCCAATCGCACTGAACGTGATTCCATTCGCTGGTTCACTAAAGGCTGGCGGCCACACCTCAGAGGAGCTAAAGGTTCGCGACGAGTCTCGCAAGATCCTTGGCATCGCAGACCTAAAGGTTGCCGCAAGCTGCGTTCGCGTTCCAGTTCAGGTTGCGCACTCACTAACCGTGCACGCAACCTTCGCCAACGAACTAACCGCAGATGAGGTTCGCGAAGTTCTATCGGCACAGCCAACCATCAAGGTTGTCGACGAGCCTGAGAAGAACCTTTACCCAACCCCAGCAATGGTTGTTGGTCAGGACCCAACCTTCGTCGGTCGCATCCGTCAGTCACTCGACTTCCCGAACAGCATTGAGCTATTCGTGGTTGGCGACAACCTGCGCAAGGGTGCTGCTTTGAACACTTATGAAATCGCCGAGCTTGTCGCTCGCGAATTCTAAAAGTTCTTAGAAGTTCCGCGAGTGTCTAGGGGCGTAGAGCCTTTTAGGCAAGGTAGCCTTGCCAATATGTCGAGAATTACCGCAGTTGCCTTAGCGCTTACCCTCGCCATCGGCTTGGGGGGCTGTGCTACTTCTAGCGATGGTGCAAATTCACCGAGCGGTTCGCAGACCATTCCAACGCCTGACCCGGCCCTGATTCCACCGGAGCCTGCCGAAACCATCACCGCTGTCGACGCGTCGACTTTCGACGACGGCTTTGGTTCATACGTGTTCAAGGTTGGCGACGGACCGAGCTGGTGCACAATCACCACCGATCTCGACCAGGTTATTTGTGAGCAGAACGAAGCGGCTGCGTCATACCAGCCGATTCCGGCACCAGCAGACTGCAACGGCAGCTATGGCTACCAGATTCGACTATTTGGCGCGAAGCCAGAAACCGGTGACGTTGCGGGGTTCGTCTGTTCAACCGGTCAGTGGCAGGACCCAGCCGGAGCCAAGGTTCTAGCCTCGGGCAGCAAGGTTACCGCGGGGGCATTCACCTGTTATGTGAAGGACACCGCGGCTCGTTGCCAGAACGAGACCGGCCAGTTCATCGCGCTTGGCCCTAAGGTTTGGGCAGTCCAGAACTAGTTCTGCTTGGGCAGAAGGGTTAGCAGTCTAACTTCTGGTCGACAGGCAAAGCGCACCGGTGCAAAAATCGAGTGACCAAGCCCGGCCACCACATTCAAAATCAAAGTCTTGCCGGCAACATCCCAGCTGCTGATGCCCTTGGCATTCTTGCGAGGCAAATCGCAGTTGGTGATGATCGCGCCAAAACCAGGGATGCAAACCTGACCACCGTGCGTGTGACCGGCAAACAATAGGTCAACTCCGGCTTCGCCCATCGCATCAATCACGCGCAAGTATGGTGCATGGCTCACACCGATTACTAGGTCTGCTCCGCTAGCCAATTCGCTGGCCGTCAGAATTTTGCTCAGGTCATCGAGACCATCATGGGCGTCGTCGACCCCGATGAAGTTGATGCTCAAACCGTTGATCACCGCGCGACCCTGACGGTTGTTTAGGTCAAGCCAACCTGCAGAAGTGAAACCGCCGACTAGGCGAGCGGTCTCGAGTTTTTCGCCGTGACCCGGCTTCGAAGGGCCACCCAGATAGGCGAGCGGGTTGCGAAGTTCTGGTGCGTGATAGTCGTTAGATCCGTTGACGAAGACACCGGTTCGTTCGAGCAAAGGCTTCAGGGCGGTCAGGGTTGGTCCAATAGCGGCTCGATGACCGAGGTTGTCTCCGGTGTTCACAACTAGGTCTGGGGAGAGCTCGCCAAGCTTTGCTATCCAGGCAAGTTTGCGCTTCTGCCAAGGGGCAACGTGGAGGTCGCCGATGTGCAAAACACTTAGCGGTTGACTGCCCGCTGGCAAGACTCGAATGCTTTCGCGGCGAACTACAAAAAGGTAGCGTTCGATGGCGATTCCCCAGATCGCCGCTGCAGCAGCAATGCCAAGGATGAGCCAAAGCCAAACCATATTCGGAGCCTTATGGGCCGGCGCTGATGATCAGCAGGATCGCACCGGTTGATGCTGCCGGGCTACCAGCTGCAGGGTCGGTGCCAACCACCATTCCCTTCGGAACAGTGGTCGACTTCACGAAGAACTGGGTCTGCGAAGGCTGAGGTTCGCTGACTGCCGCGAATCCCGCCTGAAGGAGAGTCGACTTAGCGTTGAGCACGCTCATGCCGGCTACGTTCGGCACGGTCGCGCCGCCGCCCTTGCTCACATAAATCTGCACGGCTGAGCCCTGTGGAATCGCCTTGCCAGCCGCTGGGCGAGTGTAAGCGACAGTTCCGGCTGGCTGTGGTGAAGCAACCTGCTTGACCACAATGCTTCCGCTAAGAAGGTTGGTCTTGATGACCTCGTTGGCGGCATCTGGGGTCTGACCGGTCACATCTGGAACCTTGATGTAAGCGGCGTTCAAAACTGAATCTGGCGCAACATCTAGTGGGCCCGGTGGGTAGATCTTGTTGGCGGTCTGCATGATGGTTCGCCAGATGTCGTGGCGAACCGTGTTTCCGGCCTTCTTGTTGAGCTTGATTCCTGAAAGTGACTTCGAACCCGAGACGTTACCGACCCAGGTTGCGGTTGCTACCGTGCTAGAGAACCCGGTCATCCAGGTGTGAACACCGGAGTCGGTGGTTCCGGTCTTGCCGGCGAGGGCTGCGCCATCACCGGTGTTTGAAGCGCCACCGGTTCCGCCGCTCATAACCGCGCGCATTGCGTGGGTCATGCCGGCAGCAACCTCAGGGGTCACGGCCTGCGAACACTGCGAGGTAGGAACCTTTAGCTCTTGCTGAGTCGAGCGAACGATTACCTTGTCGATTGCAATCGGGCTGCAATAGATGCCGTGGTTGCTTACCGCGGCAACCGCAGCGGCCATAGTCAACGGCGAAAGTTCGTTGACACCAATCACGGATGACGGGATGTATTGAAGTTCGGTGCCGTCGGCACGGTGAACACCAAAGCGCATCGCGGTGTCACGGATGTCGCAGAGGTCAAGCTTCGAAGCCATGTAGACGAAAGCGGTGTTCTCCGAGATCGCCGTCGCGTGGGTGACGGTCAGGTCATCTGGTTCCTTGGTGATGTTTCGCGGTGTCCAGGTGCCACCGATGGCGCCACAGCGGGCCGAGAAGTCAGAGCCGTTCCAGGTGCGCACACGGCCATCCACGTGATCGTTCAGGTGGTAGCCCTTGCTCAACCATTCGGCCAGGGTGAAGATCTTGTAGGTCGAACCTGACTGGAAGCCAGAAGAACCACCGTAGGCCTTGTCTGAGGCATAGTTCACCGAGGTGTGGCCTAGTTCATCGGTCTGAGTCTGGTCGAAGACGCGGTTCTCAGTCATGGCCAAGATTCGGCCGGTGCCGACCTGAACCGAAACGCTCGCAGTTCCAACCTGGCTAGGGTCATCCGAAGGAACCCAGGTGAGGCTGGCGTTGTGCGCTGCTGCCTGAACCTTTAGGTCAAGGCTGGTGTAGATCTCGAGGCCACCGCGACGAAGAAGGTTCTCGCGGTCTTCTGGAGTTGGGCCAAATTCGGCGTTGTTACGAACCGTCCAAACCACGTAGTCGCAGAAGAATGCTGCGGTCTGGTTAGCCTCACAGCCGCTTGGCATGTGGGTGATCTTGGTGATGATCGGGGTGTCCTTGGCATTGCGAGCCTGCTCGCTGGTGATGTAGCCAGAGTCACGCATGTTGTCGATCACATAGTCGCGACGGCTCTTGGCACGAGTGAGGTTTGCCGAGTCATCCGGGCGGTAGTCATTTGGTGACTTGAGCATGCCGGCAAGCAGCGCTGCCTGAGGGATGTCGAGCTGCGAAGCAGGAATGCCGAAGTAGTAGTTTGCCGCCGCCTCGACGCCGTTGATTTGGTGGCCGAAGAAGGCGAGGTTTAGGTAGCCGGCGAGGATTTCTTGCTTGCTGGCAACCTGCTCGAGGGCAACAGCAAGACGCATTTCACGGAGCTTGCGGTCGATGCTTCGAGCGGTCGCCTCAGCGATAGCCTGCTCGTTGCCCGAAAGCTGAGCCGCCTCGACTAGCGAGTTCTTGACGTACTGCATGGTGATGGTCGAACCACCGGCACCGCCACCAGCGGTAACCACGTTGCCAAATGAAGCGCGAAGGAAAGAAACGATGTCAACACCGGCGTGCTGGAAGAAGCGAGGGTCTTCGGTTGAGACCACGGCGTTGCGTATGTTCGGCGACATCTGGTCATAGTTCACCGAGATGCGGTTCTGGTGATAGAACTTGGCAACCTCAACCGGCTTGCCATCCTGGGTTGCATAGAGAGTCGAAGCCTGTGAAGCGTTTACTGGCTTGATGTAGTCAGGCAGGTTTTCGAAAACCGAGATGCCCGCAGATGCCGCAAAACCACCGATGATTACGGTTGGCGCAAGTAGGGCGATGCCCAAAACTCCGGCAATAACCGAGAGTCCTACAAATTTGAAAAGACCGCGGCCTAGCGATTCGGGCTTGTTACGAGACATAGAATCAAGGTTACCCGACAACCCTGAGAGGATGCCCATAATGATTACTTGGGAGTACATCACCACCCCGTTGCTTTTGCACAAAGAGACCGCCATTTTGAACAACTGGGGCTCTGAAGGGTGGGAACTCGTCCAAATCGTAGCCGGCCCAATGGGTGGCAACGTCGCATACTTCAAGCGTCCGGTAGCAGCAAAGGAATAAGCCACATGTCAAAGATTGAAGCCCGCCTGATTGAACTCGGCCACCCACTTCCTGAGGTAGCCAAGCCGGTTGCCGCTTACATTCCTTCGGTAGTCACCGGAAACCTGGTTTTCACCAGCGGTCAGCTGCCTTTCGTGGCTGGCGCATTGCCTGCCGCCGGCAAGGTTGGCACCACCTCTGGCTTGGTTGACCCAGCCGTTGCCAAGGACCTAGCCAAGCTTTGTGCTTTGAACGCGCTCGCCGCAGTCAAGCTTGCAATCGGCGACCTCGACCGCGTAACCCGCGTTGTGAAGGTTGTCGGTTTCGTTTCATCAGTTCCAGAATTCACCGGCCAGCCAGGTGTCATCAATGGCGCCAGCGAGTTCCTGGTTGAAGTCTTCGGCGACAAGGGCGTGCACGCACGCTCAGCTGTCGGCGTCCCTGTTCTTCCGCTTGACTCGGCCGTTGAGGTCGAAATCGTTGTCGAATTCGAATAAGCCCGGATGCGCTTGCCGCGCACTGCGGCACCGCACGTCAATTGAAAAACCCCAGTCGTTTGACTGGGGTTTTTCAATTGAAGCTGAACGATTTAGTCGTTAGCGCCAGCGGCCACCTTGCCCGAGATGATGTCCATCACGGCGGTGTCGGCGAGGGTGGTTACGTCACCAATCGGGCGGTCTTCGGCCACGTCGCGAAGCAAGCGACGCATGATCTTGCCCGAGCGAGTCTTTGGCAACTCGGCGACGACCATGATGGTGCGTGGTCGAGCGATTGGGCCAATTTCCTTGCTCACGTGATCACGCAGAATCTTGCTGACGTCCGCGTCGGAACCGGCATTGTCGATCTGGTTTTGACGCAGAATCACGAATGCAACCACGGCCTGGCCGGTGGTTTCATCCTTGGCGCCAACGACGGCAGCTTCAGCCACGAACTCGTGTGAAACCAGGGCAGATTCGATTTCAGCGGTAGACAGGCGGTGACCCGAGACGTTCATCACGTCATCGACTCGACCAAGCAACCAGAGGTCGCCTTCTTCATCCCACTTGGCGCCATCGCCAGCGAAATAGATGCCGTCGAACTTCGACCAATAAGTCTCCACAAAGCGCTCTGGGTCGCCCCAAATGCCGCGAAGCATCGATGGCCAAGGCTCGCTTATGGTCAGCAAACCGGCGTGACCGCGGTCTAGTTCAGCACCCTCGTCATCCAGGATCTTGACCTCGATGCCAGGCAGCGGAATCTGCGCCGAACCAGGCTTCAAAGTGGTGATGCCCGGCAGCGGTGAAATCATGATTGCGCCGGTTTCGGTCTGCCACCAGGTGTCAACAATTGGGGCGTGACCGCCGCCGATTACCTTGCGGTACCACATC
>Ga0228703_1002419_pt1 | contig 10396 bp, 7 predicted proteins | sample McNCre217_Aug_MG_3_FD_178020 | JGI IMG/M metagenome (GOLD analysis project Ga0228703, IMG submission 178020) | Freshwater microbial communities from McNutts Creek, Athens, Georgia, United States - 29-17_Aug_MG | ecosystem: Environmental > Aquatic > Freshwater > Creek | place: USA: Georgia... | reverse complement strand
GTTGCAGAAACTGCTCCGTCAACACCGGTTGCAGCCAAGGTTGGCTCGGTTGAAGGTCCGGCGCCAGGAACGATGAACTGTGACTCCTGGTAGTAGGCGGTTGGGTTCACGACCGAATCGTTGCTGCCGTCATATAGGAAGTTACCGACATCCGATCCAGTACCCGAACCCATTACCTGAGTAAGGGTCGACGAGAAGTTGGCAACATCGGCGCTCCAAAGTTCAGAGCTATTGCTTCCATCAACTTCGATGAACAGGGTGCCATTCGAATCGAATGCAAGGCTTTCAGCTTTGCGGCTTCCAACTAGAGTCCAGTAGTCGTTTACAACTGTGGTTGCAGCACCTGTAGTGGTGTTGATACTAAGAAGGCGACCGTTGGTTTCGTACTCGATTGCGTATAGGACACCCGCAGGGCTGAACGTTAGACCATAAACGTCACCGATGGTGGTCGATGTCGAGTCTTGCATTTCTGCGATGAAAGTTACAACGCCTGTGGCTAGGTCAACCGAGTAGAGCTTGCGGTCGTCCGAAGTAACAAACGCGTGACCCTGTGGATCGATGGCAACAGCATAGATGCTTGGGTGAACGGTGTTGTCGGTGTTCAGAGTGAACTCACCAATGCTGGTGATTGCACCTGTAGTTAGGTCTACGGTTTTCAGTTCTTGTGGGTTGCTCGACCAGTCAGTGAAGTAAACCTTCTTGTCTACCTGGTTGTAAGCTGCCTGCGCTGCGCAAGTGTTGTTGCCAGACGCGGTTCCGATTGATGTGGAAACTAAAGTTACAGGGTCAACCTGCATCAATAGTGGGTCAGCACTACTATTACACTGCAAAGTGTAAAGGGTGTCTCCGGTGGCGAGTGTGCCAGGGGTAACCGCAGCCTGAGCCGTCGAACCGATCGACATCGAGCTGGCTACGAAAAGTAGCGCGGCAGCGGTGTTAAGAATCTTCTTCATTATTTCCTCCAGTTAGGGTTTTAGTATAAGTCACCAATGACAACTAAGCCGTCGCCAGCTGCCGGGGTGTATTCCTTGTTCTTGCTTGGGTTTAGTTCAACTCCGGTTGAGCCATCCTTCGCTGCATTTGCTGCGATGCGGATACCAATAGCACTGTCGCCGTGGGCGGTTGCTGCGGCAACCAGCTCGCCAAAGGTTACTTTCTGACCGAGTGGAACGAAGTGTTCGATGGCCGTTAGGTTGATCGATGCGCCGTCGGCGTCGAAGAGGTCTTCGAATACCGGAGCCAGTGCAAGGTTCTCGCTGATCTGAGTCATTAGCAGCGCAGCAAGTTTGTCGCTTACAACCAGGTCGTCAACCGCTGCAACACGAGCGATATCTGCCTTACTCGAGTCCATGATTTCTGCAACGAGACGGGTTGGGTCAACGCCGTTGCCGTCTTCTTCGAACAGTTGGTTCAGCTGAAGCATGGTGAGCATGGTTAGTGCATCGGCATCGGCGATGGTTACACCCTTGCGATAGCCGAGAACCAGGATCTGGTCGTAGTGCTTGGCGCTGGCAGCAGTAATCATGTCGTGGATATCGCCAGAAGTGTAGTCGAAGGTAACGTCGAGGTCGCCAAAGTTCAGATCCTTGGTTTCCTTGCCCTTCACAAAGTCCTTACGCGCAATGATGTGAGCGCTCGAACCCTTGACCATAAATGGTGCTAGTTCGGTTAGAACGGTTCGACCCATGTCTGACCAACCAATGATCAACATGTGCTCGGGCTTGCGAGCAGGTAGCTTTGGCTCGGTGTACTTGAAGTTAGCAACCAGGTCGGTTGCTCCGGTGTAGACAACCTTGTCGTCGTCCTCGGCAACAGCGATGACCCTGGTGTCTGCCTCGAGCTTGGTGTCCATGGATGGGTTTACCTGAACGGTGCCGTCGGCGTGAGCAAGACCGATAACCGATGCATCGTTGAATGAAAGCACTGCTTCACGATAGGTCTTACCCGCGAGCGCAGGAACGTTCTGGAAATAGATCTCGTCTCCGCCGAAGTCAAGCAGGTCGAGGATCACGGCAGCCAAGCCAGGCTGGCGGCTGGCCTGCGCGGTAACACGAGCGATGACGTCGTGTGAGCGAACTGGAATAACCTGACCCTTGGTTGCAACCGATAGCGACTCGGCAACGTGCTGGTCGTCTACTTCAACGATCATCTTTAGGTTCGGATTAGGGTTCAAAGCCTTCACGGCAAGGACGGTGTTTACCACTGCTGCGTCGCTGGCGCCGGCCTCATCAAGAATGATGATCGACTTCGAAGTTCCGATGTTGACACGCTTAAGTTCGGCAAGCGAGTTTAGGTCTCCGGTGCGGGTCACTAGGTCGAGACGCTTGAGGGAACCAGCGTTGTTCTTGATCTGCTGCTCCATCCACTCGCGGCCCTTGTTGGCAAAGATTACGACGGTTGGCTTCTTGCGCTGGTTTAGGCCGGCTTCCTGAATCTCCTTCAAGATTGGGTAAACGCGGTTCGACCAACCGAGAATCAGAGTGTGGTTCTGGGCAATGATCGGCGAGCGCCCCTTCTTAATTTCATTAAGGGCTGCGGTGATCAAACCAACGATGAAACCGGTTACGGTACCACCGGCACAGATTGCAACAATCCAGTAGAGAACACCTACGATGCGGTCGGCCCAGGTTGCCTCGCCACCCTTACCAATCACCGAGGTGAATGATGCCCAGAAGGTTTCGAAACTCATGTTGCCAAGTGGTGCAGTGCCTTCAGGCAGCAGGAACGGCAGCGCGTAGAGAACGTACTTGATGATGACGATGATCGACGATGCAACGGCAATTGCCAGAAGCATGTAGAGGGCAAAGACACCGCTCTTGCCAAACGAGTTGTCGATGGCATATCGGAACTTCTTGCCGAAGGTAACCTTTTCGTACTTTGGTGCCTCTGGTTCGCCCTGAGCACCCTGACCGTAACTACGCTGTTCGTTATTAGACATGCGTAGATTCTACTTTTTGTTTAATGCAAAAGAGTAGAGGTTAGAGTTGCTCGGTCGAAAGTGTTAGCTCTTCGCCGTTTTCAGCCAAATCCACCTTCACCAGGTTGCCATCATGAACCTGACCCGAAAGAACCAGGTTCGCCAAGCGGTCGTCTATCTGCTGTTGCATCAAACGACGTAGCGGGCGGGCTCCGTAAATTGGGTCCCAACCTCGATCTGCCAACCAGGCACGAGCGGCAGGAGTTACACCGAGCTGGATTCGCTTCGATTCGAGACGCTTCAGCAAGCGATCGATGTTAATCTCAACGATTTGTCCAAGCTCTTCACGGTTTAGCGCGCCGAACACCACGATGTCGTCGAGGCGGTTCAGGAACTCCGGCTTAAAGTGACTTCTCACGATTGCCATCACGCCTTCGCGCTTCTGCGTTTCGTCAAGCTCTTGATCAATCAGGAACTGCGAACCGAGGTTGCTGGTGAGGATCAGAATTACGTTTCTGAAGTCAACGGTTCGTCCCTGGCCATCGGTTAGTCGACCGTCGTCGAGAACCTGAAGCAGCACATCGAAAACTTCCGGATGAGCCTTTTCAACCTCGTCGAGAAGAACCACCGAATACGGGCGACGACGAACGGCTTCCGTCAACTGACCACCCTCTTCGTAGCCGATGTATCCGGGAGGTGCACCGAGAAGCCTGGAAACCGAGTGCTTTTCACCGTATTCGCTCATGTCGATTCGAACGATCGCTTTTTCGTCGTCGAATAGGAATTCGGCGAGCGACTTGGCGAGCTCTGTTTTTCCAACACCGGTTGGGCCGAGGAACAAGAACGAGCCGGTTGGCCGGTTAGGGTCGGCGATGCCAGCCTTGCTTCTGCGAACGGCATCGGCAACGGCCTTGACCGCAGGCTTTTGACCTATTAAACGCTTGCCAAGTTCTGCCTCGAGGTTTAGAAGTTTCTCGCTCTCGCCAGCTTGCAACCTTCCGGTTGGGATGCCGGTCCATGCGGAAACCACGGCAGCGATGTCATCTTCGCCAACCTGGTCGCTGACCATGCGGCTGTGTTCCTTGGCTTCGGCTTGCTCGAGAGCGGTCAGCTCCTTTTCGAGTGCCGGAATTTCTCCATATAGAAGTCTTGATGCACGCTCAAGGTTTCCCTCTCGTTGAGCGCGGTCTGCCTCGATCCTCAGCCCGTCTAGTTTGGTCTTCAGTTCACCAACTCGGTTCAGTTCCGAACGCTCGGCCTCCCAACGCTTGGAAAGCTCGGCAAGTTTTTGGCTTCTGACCTTTAGGTCTTCCTGAAGTTTCTCCAAACGCTCCTTACTGGCGGCGTCCTTCTCCTTCTTGAGGGCGAGCTCTTCAAGTTTGAGTCGATCCACTCCGCGCTTGAGTTCATCGATCTCAACCGGAGCCGAGTCGATTTCCATGCGCAAACGGCTGGCTGCTTCGTCGATGAGATCGATGGCCTTGTCTGGTAGCTGACGACCGGTGATGTATCGGTTGGAAAGGGTGGCCGCTGCAACCAGAGCGGAGTCGGCGATGGCAACCTTGTGATGTGCCTCGTATCGTTCCTTTAGTCCGCGAAGAATCGCAATGGTATCGACCACGCTCGGTTCGCCAACATAAACCTGCTGGAATCTGCGCTCGAGAGCTGCATCTTTTTCGATGTTCTCTCGATATTCGTCGAGAGTAGTTGCACCGATTAGGCGAAGCTCACCTCTGGCCAGCATCGGCTTCAACATGTTCGATGCGTCCATCGCAGAACCTCCGCCGCCAACACCGACGAGCGTGTGAAGTTCGTCGATGAATGTGATGATCTGCCCTTCCGCTGCATTGATCTCGGCGAGCACGGCCTTTAGGCGCTCTTCGAATTCACCTTGATACTTGGCTCCGGCGAGCATAGCCGCCAGGTCTAGCGAAATTAGTTGCTTGTTCTTTAGGCTCTCCGGAACATCGCCGGCGACGATTCGCTGGGCGAGGCCCTCGACCACCGCGGTCTTTCCAACACCTGGCTCACCAATGAGCACCGGGTTGTTTTTGGTGCGGCGGCTAAGAACCTGAGACACCCTGCGAATCTCCGAGTCGCGTCCAATCACCGGGTCAAGTTTTCCGGCCTTAGCGATCTCGGTGAGATTTACCCCGTATTTCTCTAGAGCACTCTGCTGCTCTTGGTTTTGTTGCTGATTCATTTGAACCTCCTTTGCGAGGGGCTACCTCGCCCGCCAGAGAACAACCTGCGTTTTGCGGGTAGGGCGAGTGCCGGGTGCCATGCTTTCGACACCGGTTTGCCCTGCCGCGAACACTCGTGCTCCCGGACGGTTCATTAGCTCGCTGGCCAATGCACTTTCTAGTTCGCGAACCCGCTGTTGCAGGTCTGCGTTTTGGTTCTCCAATTCCAGGACGCGACGAATTCCTTCGAGGCTTACCCCTTCACCGGAGAGACGCGCAATTTCTCGCAGCTGTGCCACGTTGCGCATCGTGTAACGGCGGGACTGTCCGCCGGTTCTCACCGGTACCACCAAACCCATTCGGTCGTACTGGCGAAGCGTTTGCGGGTGCATGAAAGCGAGTTCGGCGGCAACAGCGATGGCGAACATCGGAGTGTTTTCGTCGAACTGTTCCATGGTGACCCCTAGAGCAATCCTGCTCGAGCGAGGATGTCGGCGCGTGGATCTTCCTGAGGAACGTACTCGTTGAATTCCTCGAGAGCCTTCTTTGCCTTGTCACTCAGATGAGAAGGAACTGCGATTTCTACTGTTGCCAGTAGATCGCCAACGCCCTTTGCAAGTTCAACACCCTTGCCCTTTACGCGAAGAACGCGGCCATTTGGGGTGCCGGGAGCAACCTTGAGTTTCACCGGTTCTCCGCCAAGTGTTGGTACAGAGATGGTGGAACCGAGAGCCGCCTCAACGAACGTTACTGGAACGGTGACCCGTAGGTTGTTTCCGTCGCGAGTGAACACCGGGTGAGGCTTCACATGAACGTTGACCAGCAGGTCGCCGGCCTCTCCGCCGTTCGGCGAAGGCTGACCCTTGCCGCGAACCTTGACCTTTTGGCCGTCCTGGATTCCGGCTGGAATCTTCACCTGCACCGTGCTTCCGTTTTGGAAGCTCAGCTTTAAGGTGGTTCCCTTGATCGAGTCGATGAAGTCGATGGTTGCTCGGTGGCTCAGATCCTGGCCACGCTGAGGGCCGCCGAAACCACCGAAGCCACCAAATCCTCCGCCGCCGGCACCGCCGAACAGGTTCGAAAATACGTCTTCGAAACCGGCAGATCCACCTGGGAATCCTCCGGTGAAGCCACCACCAGGACCACCGGTGAATCTCGCACCGGAACCCATGGCTCGCACCTGGTCGTACTCGGCGCGCTGTTGCTTGTCGCTCAAAACGCTGTACGCTTCGGAGATTTCCTTGAACCGAGCCTCGGCCTTCGCGTCGTCTGGATTGCTGTCTGGGTGGAACTGCCTGGCCAACTTGCGGTAGACCTTCTTGAGCTCGGCCTCAGTTACGTCCTTGGAAACTCCAAGAACCTTGTAGAAGTCTTTCTCGAACCAGTCTTGACTAGCCATCGTTCACCTATTCCGGAATGTTTACCGCAACCATTGCAGGTCGAAGCAAACGCTCCCCGATCATGTAACCAGGCTCGATCACGCTGGCGATAACCATTTCGGTAACGCCGGCGACCGGGGTTTGAACCAGTGCATTGTGAAGCTCAGGGTCGAACTTGTCTCCCTCGACAGCGAATGCCTTCAGGCCAAACTTGTCTCCTGCATTACGAAGCTTGGTGACCACGGCTGCGAATGGCGAGCCGTCAAGGTCTCCGTGTGCCTCGGCGCGAGCAAGGTCGTCTAGCGCCGGAAGGATCGCACGGAAGGCTTCGGCAATTGCCAATAGTCTTGCCTGGTCGCGGTCGCGCTCAACTCGTGCCTTGTAGTTCACGAACTCGGCCTGCAAGCGCTGAAGGTCGTTCAGCAGCTCTGCCTCTTTCGAGATTGGTCCGGTTTCTTCTACAAGTTCGGCGAGCTCCGCATCGAGCTGGTCAGGGGTTTCCCCCTGGCCAGGCTCGTCTTGGATGTTTTCGTCAGACATTATTTCTTGTCGTCCTCGTCTTCGACAACCTCTGCGTCAACAACGTCTTCGCCGCTGGCAGCTTCGGCTGCTGGCTCTTCTGCGTTGTTCGCTGCAGCACTAAGTGCCTCGCCCAACTTCATCGAAGAGTTGTTCAGGGTGTCCATCGCGGTCTTTACAGCCTCAACGTCATCGCCAGCAAGTGCGGTCTTCAACGCATCGATGTCGGCCTGAACTTCGGCCTTTACATCTTCAGGTAGCTTGTCGTCGTTTTCCTTGATGACCTTTTCGGTCTGGTAAGCAACGGTCTCGGCGGTGTTTCGAGTCTCCTGCTCATCGCGACGAGCCTTGTCTTCCGCTGCGTGCTCTTCAGCCTCGCGAACCATGCGCTCGATGTCTTCCTTGCCGAGGCTCGAACCACCGGTGATGGTAACCGACTGCTCCTTGCCAGTGCCCTTGTCTTTGGCAGACACGTGGACGATACCGTTGGCATCGATGTCGAACGTTACCTCGATCTGTGGAATGCCTCGAGGTGCCGGGGCAATACCGGTTAGGTCGAAGTTTCCAAGCGACTTGTTGTCGCGAGTGAACTCGCGCTCACCCTGGAACACTGCAATGGTCACCGAAGGCTGGTTGTCGTCTGCGGTGGTGAATGTCTCCGAACGCTTGGTTGGAATGGCGGTGTTTCGCTCGATCAACTTGGTCATGATGCCACCCTTGGTCTCGATTCCGAGGCTAAGTGGGGTCACGTCGATCAGCAGAACGTCCTTGCGCTCACCCTTAAGCACACCGGCCTGAAGGCTTGCACCAACTGCAACAACCTCGTCAGGGTTTACACCCTTGTTAGGCTCCTTGCCACCGGTTAGCTGCTTCACCAATTCGGTAACCGCAGGCATACGGGTCGATCCACCAACAAGCACCACGTGAGCGATGTCGGCAACCTTCACGCCAGCCTCAGCGATTACATCGTTGAATGGCTTACGGGTGCGCTCGAGTAGGTCAGATGTTAGCTGCTCGAACTGGGCGCGAGTGATGGTCTCGTCTAGGTTGGCAGGACCGGCTTCGGTTAGCGAAAGGTATGGAAGCTGAACGTTCGCGGTCATCGACTGCGACAATTCCTTCTTCGCCTGCTCGGCTGCTTCCTTCAAACGCTGAAGAGCAATCTTGTCCTTCGATACGTCTACGCCGGTGGTCTCCTTGAACTTCTTAACAAGGTGATCAACGATGCGCTGGTCCCAGTCGTCTCCACCGAGACGGTTGTCGCCAGAAGTGGCTCGTACCTGAATGGTCGAGAATTCGTCGTCCTTGCCAACTTCAAGTAGCGATACGTCAAAGGTTCCGCCACCGAGGTCGAATACCAGGATGAGTTCGTCTTCCTTACCCTTGTCAAGGCCGTATGCCAGTGCGGCAGCGGTTGGCTCGTTGATGATACGAAGTACGTTTAGACCGGCGATCTCTCCGGCTTCCTTGGTTGCCTGACGCTCTGCGTCGTTGAAGTACGCCGGCACGGTGATTACCGCGTCGGTCACTGCTTCACCAAGGTAGGTCTCGGCGTCGCGCTTTAGCTTGCCGAGGATTCTTGCCGAGATCTCCTGTGGGGTGTACTTTTTGCCGTCAACGTCGAAGGTCCAGGTGGTTCCCATGTGACGCTTCACCGATGCGATGGTGCGATCTACGTTGGTTACTGCCTGACGCTTCGCGGTTTCACCGACGAGAACTTCGCCGTCTTTGGTGAATGCAACCACCGACGGGGTGGTGCGGAATCCTTCTGCGTTAGCGATTACGGTGGGTTCTCCACCTTCCAGCACGCTAACCGCGCTGTTGGTGGTACCCAGGTCGATGCCTACTGCACGAGCCATATGTTGTTTCTCCTTTAGGTACTGCGCTCAGACTTGAGCGCTGTTGACTCAAGTTTCCCAAAGCAATTTCCACTTGTCAAGTGAGAAACCTGAAAGTTGAGTGTGAATCACTCAAGTTTTTTTGTACCAATGTTCTAGTAACAAACCGCAAAACGTCAAGGTTCGCTCATTAGTATTAGCCCATGTCTGCAACTGCAAAGCCGCACAACAAGAAGCTAGCCACATTCGCCTGGGCGCTCTGGGATTGGGCCGAACAGCCGTACCCAACTCTGATGCAGACCTTCATCTTCCCGGTCTACTTAACCGGTGCCGTTGCATCCGGAATCAACCACGCAGATGAGGCACTCGGATGGTCAACCGCGATCGCAGGTCTACTTCTCGCTCTAATCGCGCCTGTTCTCGGCCGCCGCTCAGACGAAAACGGTCGTCGTAAGTTCTGGATGCTGGTCAACACCGCCATCTTGATCCTGGTCACCGCACTCAGCTTTTTTGTTGAACCGCGCCCGGAGTATTTCCTATTCGGCCTAGTGCTTTACGGCATCGGTTCGGTTATTCAAGAATCAGCGTTCATCAACTACTACGCCATGCTCAAGAGCGTAACCACAGAAAGCAACATTGGACGAATCAGCGGATACGCATGGGGAATGGGTTACATCGGCGGAATTGTTCTGCTCGTTCTGTCGCTGATCGGCTTCGTGCTTCCAAAGGGTCACTACTGGTTCGGGTTGACAGGCGAAAACTCGATAAACATTCGAACCATCTTCGTTCTCGCAGCCGCCTGGATTTTGCTATTCACCATTCCGCTCATGATCTGGGTTCCGGAAATACCTAAGAAGAACACCGGCAAGTCGGTTTCTGTTCTCGATTCCTATCGCCAGCTATTCGGTCAGCTAAAGACCCTTCGCAACCAAGCGCCGGAGACCTTCAAGTTCCTGATCTCCAGTGCCATCTACCGAGACGGCCTTGCCGGAGTCTTCACCTTCGGCGCCGTGCTCGGAACCCTAGCCTTCGGATTCAACACCACCAGCATCATCTTCTACGGAATTGCTGCCAACATCGTTGCTGCCATCGGTGCTGCCATTGGTGGTCGCCTCGACGACGTCCTCGGATCCAGAACGGTGATTCTCATCTCGCTTATCGGATTGATTCTGAGCGGCTCAGCGATCTTCATCTTTGCTGGCAACGGCCAAAGCACCTTCTGGATCTTCGGCCTATTGCTAACCCTCTTCGTTGGCCCAGCACAGGCATCGAGCAGAACCTTCGTGGCACGCTTCACCCCGCACGGCCGTGAGGGTGAAGTGTTCGGTCTATACCAAACCACAGGACGTGCGGTGAGCTTCCTATCAGGCACAATGTGGGCAGTGAGCATCAGCCTCGCCAACACCTTCGTTGGTGGACACAAAAACTCGGTATACGGAATCTGGGGAATCATCGCGATTCTGATTGCTGGAACCATTCTGCTCAGCCGGGTTCACCCAAAGCCTCAGGTGCTAGAGAGCTAAGACTTAAGAGAAGAGTTCGCTCGCGAGGATTTCACCA
>Ga0228703_1002418_pt1 | contig 10399 bp, 11 predicted proteins | sample McNCre217_Aug_MG_3_FD_178020 | JGI IMG/M metagenome (GOLD analysis project Ga0228703, IMG submission 178020) | Freshwater microbial communities from McNutts Creek, Athens, Georgia, United States - 29-17_Aug_MG | ecosystem: Environmental > Aquatic > Freshwater > Creek | place: USA: Georgia... | reverse complement strand
CGAGATTTCTGCAGATCATATCGTCTTGGGGCCGTCGGTTCTAGGCACCGGTCTGGAAGCCACGCTGAAAGCCTCGATGTCGTTGGCAAACGGTGAAGGTCAGGCTGGCCTGCTGTTGCAGCGCACCGATGCCGGGCCTGCGGGCAAGATTGCCTTGACGGCCAGCTATGCCAACATTGGCCAAAAGCTGGCGATTGATCTTGCCGCCGAAGAGGCTGCGGGCGGCATTGCTTCGACCAAACTGAACCTGCCGGGTGCCCCGGCGATTTCGCTAACGGTCAAGGGCGCGGGGCCAATATCCAATTTCGCTGCCGCGGTCGGGCTGACAACGGATGGCGTTGATCGCGTGGCGGGCACAATCACCCTGAAGGGTGTCAGCGATGGCGCAACGCGCTTTGCCGCAGATTTGGCGGGCGATTTGGCGCCGCTGTTTCTGCCATCTTACGCGGAATTCTTTGGCAACGCGGTCACGCTGAAAGCGCAGGGGCAGCATTGGCCCGATGGGCGTTTGGCGCTGAACGATCTGGCGGTCACGGCAAAGGCGCTTGACGTGAAAGGCGCGCTGACGCTTGCGGCCGATGGCTTGCCGCAACGGATTTCCCTAAACGGGCGGATCGCGGCACCAGATGGCAGCCCGGTTCTGTTGCCGCTGACAACAGATATGCCAGTGAAAGTCGGCTCTGCCGATCTGACCTTTGACTATGACGCGGCGCAGGATGAAGGCTGGCGCACAGATATTGCCATTTCTGGCTTTGACAGAGCCGATTTTCAGGCATCAAAGCTGCAGCTTGACGGGTCGGGGCGAATTGCCCGCGTGGCTGGCGCGCGGCAAGTGGGCGGGACGTTCCACTACACCGCCGAAGGGCTGCAACCGAGCGATGCTGCGGTTGGTCGGGCGCTGGGCGCGGTGATTTGGGGCGATGGCTCGGGCTATTGGCGGGAAGGCGATGGCCGCTTTACGGTGCAGAAATTGGCGCTGTTCGGTGAGGATTATGCGGCCAAGTTTGCCGGTAAGATTGACGGTCTTGGCGATGCCTTTGCCATAACCGGGCAGGCTTCGGCCACGCTGGCCGATCTGTCGCGGCTGTCTGGCGTTGTTGGTCGCCCCTTGGCTGGCGCGGCACAGCTTGCCGTCACCGGCACGGGCAGCCCGATCAGTGGCGCATTTGATGTTGGCGCGACTGCCACGGGTCAGGATTTGCAGGCGGGTATTGCCGAACTGGATTCGGCGTTGCGCGGGGTGGCGACCATTGACGCCTCGGTTCGGCGCGACACCAGTGGCACGCTGTTGCGTAGCCTTACGGTGCAGGCCGCATCACTGCGAGCAGAGGCCAGCGGCAAGCTGGCAAGTGATGGCAGCGATATTCAGGCAACGCTGGATTTCAGCGATCTTGCCAGCCTTGGCGGCAAATATCGCGGCGCGCTAACCGGCAACGCCCATATGACTGGCACTTTGGCCAAAGGGCGGGTGACCCTAACGGCGCAGGGGCAGGGGCTGCGCGTGGGGCAAGCTCAGGCGGATAAACTGCTGACGGGCACTTCGGTTCTGGGGCTTGATATGGCGCTGGACTCGGGCGCGCTGCGCATCGAACGCGCCAGCTTACGCAACCCGCAGCTAGAGGCAGAGGCCACTGGTCTGGTGCAGGGTGATCAGCAAAAGCTTGATCTGACGGCGAAGCTGACAAACCTTGCCCTGCTGCTGCCCAACTTTCCCGGTGTGCTCAGCGTTGCGGGCACGGCGGTTCAGGATAAAGCCGGGTTGCAATTGGACCTGACGGGCAAAGGCCCGGGGCAGATAAACGCCACAGTCAAAGGCCGCATAGCGCCGGGGTTTAGCAGTGCCGATCTTGCCATCAAAGGTACGGCACAAGCGGCGCTGGCCAATGCTTTCATCGCACCAAGGGCTATTTCGGGCGCTTTGCGCTTTGATCTGAAAATGAAAGGTCCGCTGGCGCTGACATCGCTTTCCGGCCCGATCACCTTGGCAGAGGGGCGTTTGGCTGACCCGACCTTGCACTTTGCCTTTCAAGCGATCACCGCCAAGGCCGATCTTTCCGGGGGGCGTGCGGTGATTGCCAGCACGATGCAGGTTTCATCGGGCGGGCAGATTTCGCTGAACGGAACCGCGTCTTTGGCGGCACCGTTCAATGGCGATCTGGCGGTCGATATCAACCGCGCAACGCTACGCGACCCCGATCTTTACGAAGCTACGCTGAACGGCGGGCTGACGGTGCAGGGCCCGTTGTTGGGTGGGGCAATGATTGTGGGCAAAATCGCGTTGACCGAAACCGAACTTCGGGTGCCGTCAACTGGCTTTGGCGGTGCGGGCGGCCTGCCTGGATTGGCGCATGTGCATGAACCCAGTGCAGTGCATGCCACGCGGCTGCGCGCCGGGCTTATTGCAACCGGGGGTGCGGCGCGCGGCGCTGTGCGCGGTTTTGGGCTGGATGTTACGCTTTCCGCGCCGAGCCGCCTGTTTGTGCGGGGCCGTGGGCTGGACGCCGAACTGGGGGGCGAGTTGCGGCTTTTGGGCAGCACCACCGCTGTGGCCCCCGCTGGTGCCTTCAACCTGATCCGCGGTCGGCTAGAGATTTTGGGCAAGCGACTGGTGCTTGATCAGGCGACGCTGGAAATGCAGGGCGAACTGGTGCCCTATCTGACAATTTCGGCCAGCACCGAAAATGATGGCATCACCACCGGGGTTTCGATCACCGGGCCCGCGACCGAACCCGTTGTCAGCTTTACCTCTTCCCCGGAGTTGCCAGAGGAGGAAGTGTTGGCGCAGCTGTTGTTCGGACAAAGCCTGACCAATCTTTCGGCGTTTCAGGCGCTGCAACTGGCCAATGCGGTGGCAACGCTGGCCGGTAAAGGTGGCGAAGGCGTGGTTAGCCGGTTGCGCAAGAGCTTTGGTCTGGACAATCTGGATGTGAAAACCGATGCGGCGGGCGGTACGTCGCTTACCGCAGGCAAATATCTGGGCAAGAATATCTACTCTGAAGTGACGCTGGATCAGTTGGGCCAAAGCCAGATCAACCTGAACCTTGATCTTAGCAAATCCATCACCCTGCGCGCGCAGGCCGGGTCGGATGGCAACACGGGTTTGGGTGTTGTAGTGGAAAAAGATTATTGAAACGGTTTGCGGTGGCGGTTGCGCTCTGCATCCACCGCCGCGCCTAGCAGCACCGCATAGGCGCTGACGTAAAGCCACATCATCAGAGCCACCACCGCACCGATAGAGCCGTAAACACGGTTATAGGACGAGAAATTGGCGAGGTAGAGCATGAAGCCCCGCGTCGCCAGCACCCACAGGATCACTGCAACCAATAGGCCCCACGACAAAAGCGGCGGTCGGCTGCGCGAATAATTTGGCCCCAGCCGATATGCCAGACCAACGGCTAGAACCCCGGCCACAATGCCCAGCAACAGGTTGGATTCTGCCAGTGTATAGCGCCGCGCAATTTCGGGCAGATAGGCGGCGATCAGTGGCATCACCACAGCCATGGTCAGCGCCGCAAGCACAAGGCCAACCAAGACAAAGGTCAGCACAATCGCGCGCAACTGGTGCCAATGCCCAGAGCGGTTGGGCAAATGGTGAATGGCGTTCAGACCCCGGATCAGCGCAGCCACCCCGGCCCGCGCCGACCACAGCGCCAAAGCTGTCGACAGCAGCGTTGTCACCCCCAGATTGCCGGTATTGACGCTTAACAGCGCCTCCACCTGATCTGACAGCAGCTTGAACGCCTCTGGCGGCAGGAAATCATGCAGCAATGCCACCTCTTGCCGGATGACAGACGGGTTCGAAATGAAGCCCCAGATGGCGATGATGGCCGCCGCCGCCGGAAAGATCGCCAGAAACGCATAAAACGCCACGCCTGCCGCAATCAGATCCAGCTCTGCCTTCTCGGTGCGCCGGTAATAGCGCAGGATTGCAGCGGCCAGATTGGGGGGCAAAAGGCGTAGGGGCATGTCAGACCCTATGCCTCGTCGTTTTCAAGCCGCAAGCGTAATTCGCGCAGTACGGGAAGAACTGCGCGCACCCGTTCTGCCCCCAAAGCGGTGACAACTTCGGCGATCAGCGGCGAAACCGAGGCAACGGCGGCATCGCGCGCGGCGCGGCCCGCCGGGCTGATAGCCACAAATTTCTGCCGGGCATCGTCCCAGTCGGGGCGAATGTGAATGTGACCCGCCCATTCCAGTTTGGTCAGCGTATTGGTCATCGCCCCGCGCGTGACATGAAACGCGCGTGCCAGTTGCGCGGGTGTGCGTTCTTCGTTCAGGCGGGCCAGATGGTTTAGAACCGAGAAATGCGAAAGCTCCATCCCCTTCGGCAGCGCCTTGGAGATGCGGTTGCGGGCGAGCTGATCGGCCATGAACAGCTCGCCAAACAGGCTGATCGCAAGATCGTCGGTCTTGTCGCTCATGGCCCAGTAAACTCGCGGTCATGTGACAACGACGGCACGCGGGCGCGGGCCTTGGCCACCGCGTTCAGATCCAGATCAACAAAGGTAACGCCGGGATCGGTGCCAGCATCGGCCAAAACTTCGCCCCAAGGTGCAATCGCCAGCGCGTGACCATAGGTGTTGCGACCTTTTCCCTGGCTTTCGGGGTGGAAACCGGTTTGCGCCGGAGCCAACACAAAGCAGCCGGTTTCAATCGCGCGGGCGCGCAACAGGGTATGCCAATGCGCAGCACCGGTGATGTGGTTAAAGGCCGCCGGAACAGTGATGATCTGCGCGCCCGCCTGTGCCAAACGTCGATACAGTTGCGCGAACCGCACGTCATAACACACGGTCATGCCGATCTTTGCGAAATCGGTTTCCGCCAGAACGGCTTTGGTGCCGGGCCGATAGCCTGCGGATTCGCGATACACCTCGGTTTCCGACACGTTCACGTCAAACATGTGGATTTTGTCGTATCGGGCCACAATCTCACCCGCTGGCGACACAAGAAACGACCGGTTGGCAAAACGGCCATCGGCATCATGGGTCAGCACACCCAGCGAGCCGATCAGCAGCCAGATCCGCAGCCTTGCTGCCTCTGCCTGCAAAGCCGCAAGGGTTTCATCCTGTTCTTCATGCCGCAGCACTTTGCGCTGATGGTCGCGGTTGGACGAAAGCGCATTGGTGCATTCTGGTGTCAGAACAAACTGCGCCCCGCCCGCTGCGGCCGCGCGAATATGCACCAAGGTCGTCGGAAGATTTTCCGCCGGATCATCGCCAACGGTCAGTTGCACCAAGGCGGCTTTAACCATGGTCATGCCAGCATCGGGTCAAGCTTGCCGTCATGGTCGAGCGCATGCAGGTCGTCGCAGCCGCCGACATGGGTGCCACCAATAAAGATTTGCGGCACAGACCGGCGGCCCGCGCGTTCGGTCATGGCAACCCGCAGAGCCGGATCGGCACCAACGTCAATCTCGGTATAGGTAACGCCCTTCTTTTTCAGCAGGGCTTTGGCGGCCACGCAATAGGGGCAGGTCTGGGTGGTGTAAATCTCGACAGCTTTCATCGGCAAATCCTTTTGTCTTGGGGTGACTATAAGGATTTAGGCATCCTTCGCAACGCGGGCCAGTGCCAGAACAGAAACCCCAATTGCACCCGCTGCAATGCAGGCCTCTGCCGCTGCAGCAAAGGTCGCGCCAGAGGTCATCACATCATCCACCAGCAAGATACGCCGCCCCGCGATGCGGTTTTCGCGGCGCGGATGCGGGGCAAGTGCATCTGTCATGTTGGCAAAGCGGCTGTCCCGGTCCCGGCCTTCCTGAGAGCCGGTATTGCGGGTGCGAATCAGCAGATCGGGGCAATGATCCAGCCCGGCCATTTTTGCGACAGCGGCAGACAGCAGGGCAGACTGGTTGTAACGCCGCTTGATCAGCCGCAACCAGTGCAACGGGATCGGCGCGACCAACATGCCGGGCACAAGCATCGGCTGAGCCGCTCGCATCATCCAGCCCGCCGCGGGGCGCGCCAGATCCAGCCTGTCGCCATGCTTGAACGCCAGCACCAAACGGCGCGCGTTGTCTTTATACAGCAGCGCGGCGCGGCCCTGCGACCATGGCCGCGCAATGGTCAGGCAATCATCGCAGCTTTCGGGTTGCCCAAGATCATCGCCCGGCAGCGGCACGCCGCATTGATTGCACACCAACCCGGTGATGAACGGGGTTTCGCGCCAACAATGGCCGCAAAGGCCAAAGTCTGTGGTCACCAAAGCATCGCAGGTCAGGCATTGCGGCGGATAGATCACGTGCAGTGCGGCTTGCATTCCCATTCCGTCCCCCTATGGTCGCGCGCCATGACGCCCCTTCTGACCGACCGCATCACCCTGTCGCGGCATCGCGCCCGCGCAACTGCCTTCTTTCTGCAAGAAGAGGCGGTGTTCGAAGTGCAGGATCGACTCATCGAGGTTAACAGGGCGTTTACAAAGCCGGTGGTGGTGACGGGTTATCCACAGGTTTGGCTAGACTACCCAACGATTCCCGATGACGACACGCTGGCCGTTGCCCCCGAAGCGCATGATCTGGTGATTCATGCGATGGCGTTGCATTGGGCCAACGATCCGGTCGGGCAGCTTGTGCAATGCCGTCGCGCCCTGCGCCCCGATGGGTTGTTTTTGGGGTTGATGTTCGGTGGCCAGACCCTGCACGAACTGCGCGCCTGCCTAGCACAGGCAGAGGCCGAAATCACAGGAGGTTTGTCGCCGCGTGTGCTACCGATGGCCGAAATTCGCGATCTTGGCGGGTTGCTGCAGCGAGCCGGTTTTGCGCTGCCGGTTGCCGACAGTTTTACCAAAACCGTGCTGTATCGCGACGCGTTCCATTTGATGGCCGATCTGCGGGCAATGGGCGAGGCCAATGCGCTGCACGAACGGTTGCGGCACCCCACCCGGCGCGGGGTGTTTGCCCGCGCCGCGCAGATTTATGCCGAAACCTATGGCACCCCCGAAGGTCTGATTCCGGCGACGTTTGAAATCATTTGCCTAACCGGTTGGGCACCGCATGAAGGACAGCAAAAACCGCTGCGTCCTGGGTCTGCGGTGTCGCGGTTGGAAGACGCCCTGAAGGCAGCGCATCGGAACAGTTGACGCCGCGTCCGCTCGCGTTATCTGAGTGGCAATCATCAGGAGTTGCCATGACCGACGTATCTGCAGGAACCGGCCGCCTTGCCCACGCTGCCGCTGACCATCCGACTGTAAAGCAGGCAAAAATCGGCGTGCTGCTGGCCAACCTTGGAACCCCCGACGGCTATGATTATTGGTCGATGCGCCGCTATTTATCAGAGTTTCTGTCCGACAAGCGCGTTGTCGATATTGCCAACTGGAAATGGCAACCGTTGCTGCAACTGATCATTCTGTCAAAACGCCCGTTCACCTCGGGCGCGAATTACAAGCTGATCTGGGACCACGAAAAGAACGAAAGCCCGCTGCTAAGCATCACCAAGGCGCAAACCGCCGCTATTGCGCAAGAAATCGCGACGAAACACGGCGATACGGTGATGGTTGATTTTTGTATGCGCTACGGCAACCCTTCGACGGCATCGAAGGTCAAAGCAATGGTCGCGGCCGGATGTGAGAAAATCCTGTTTTTCCCGCTATATCCGCATTACGCTGGTGCAACCTCTGCCACCGCAAATGACGCGTTCTTCGCCGCCTTAAGCAAAGAAAAGCGCCAGCCCGCAGCACGCACGGTGGCAGAATACTTTGACCACCCGGCCTATATCGAAGCATTGGCGCAGTCTGTCGAACGCGCTTACGCCAAGCTGGATCATAAACCGGATGTGTTGGTTGCAAGCTATCACGGCATGCCGATCCGCTATCTGATGGAAGGCGACCCCTATCACTGCCAATGCCAGAAGACCTCGCGCCTGCTGCGCGAACGGCTGGGTTGGCCAAAGGGCGCGATTGATACCACGTTCCAATCGGTGTTTGGCCGGGAAGAATGGCTAAAGCCCTATACCGTCAAACATGTGGCCGAGCTGGCCAAGCAGGGCAAAAAGCGCATTGCGGTGATGGCACCTGCGTTTTCGGCGGACTGCATTGAAACGCTTGAGGAAATCAACGGTGAAATCCGCGAATCCTTCGAACATGCGGGCGGCGAAAGCTTCACTTACATTCCGTGCCTGAATGACGATTCTGCACATATTGGCGCGCTTGTGCAGGTGATTGAACAGAACCTGTCGGGCTGGCTGTAACATCGGTAGGGCCGCCGGGCGGCCCGCCGGTTGGACAAAAGAAAAGGACGGCAGATTGCTCTGCCGTCCTTTAGAATTTCTGTGCAGAAATTAGTTCGAAGCGACTGCAGCAGCCACAACCAACAGCAGCAGCAGCGGAACAACCAGGCCGCCAGCCGACGACGAGGTCGATGCTTTGACAACTTCCGGTTCCATGGTCGGTTCAGCAACGCCGCCAGCGAAAGCGGTGGAAGCAGCAACCGAAAGAGCGGCGGCGAGAGCGATTTTCTTCATGTCTATCTCCAGTTTACTGCATATCGCCAAATTCGCAGAGGCGACGATATGCACCTAAGAATATTCCTCGTGGCTGTTCTCTACCGCGCTCTGCCGCGTAAAAGCAACGCTCGGCGGCGCGGTCAGCAAATACGAGGTGGCTTTGTCGTCAATTTAGCAACACCTGATTCAATTTTACCTCAACACCCTGCTGTCGCCAAATTTCGGTATTTTGGCAACAGCAACCTGCACCGATTCAATCGCGGTTCGCTACAGAAAGCTTTTATAAATAAGGGATTACAAGAAGACGACTTGCGTGCCGACTTTTGCCATCCCGTAAAGCTCTAGGATATGCTCATTATAAAGGCCGACGCAGCCATTCGATGACCGACGGCCGATTTTGCGGGTGTCATGCGTGCCGTGAATACGGAAAGCCGGCCAACCAAGGTACAGAGCGCGAACGCCAAGCGGATTTTCGGGTGAACCACCGGGAACGATTTTGGGCCAATCCGGGTTGCGCTCAAGCTCGCCCGCAGTGGGGATCCATGTCGGGTTTTCGACCTTCTGGATCACTTCCGTGCGGCCGCGACGGGTCAGCTCTTCGTTCAACGGCACCGAAGTTGGGTAAAGTTTGTAAACCGACTGGTCTTCCGACCAGTAATGCAAAGCTCGCGATTCGAGGTCGGCAACAATCGCCCCGTTATGGGTGTTGTCGAAGTGGTCGCGCCAATCAATCATCCGAAAGCCAGAGATGTTGTTGCGAACCGGGCCTGCCAGCGGCTTGTCCATTTCGGTGGTTCCGGCCTGTTGTGCGGCGGCGGGAAGGGCGGCTGCAGTCAGAATCGATGCAGCACCGCCTACAAAAATACGACGATTCAGGATATTACGAGTTTCGGCGGTCATGCGCTGATCTCCTTTGTTTCTGCTCTGCGCGGCTTTTACCGTTTTGTCGGCGCAGTCGCAAATCAAAGACACGTCAATAGGCGGGCTCACGCTAAGTTTGGCAGGCTTTTGCCCGGTTAGGTTTGAATCCTTGGAAAATTTTCGATAAGGACAGACGATCAACAGTCCCAAAGCAGGGACGTATACGGTGAAAGACAGATGAACAGACGGACAGCTCTTGTTGCGGGTAGCGCTACCCTTCTTCTTTCGGCGTGCGTGATGTCTGCGCCGCCGCCGGTGGACGCAAATGGCAACGCCTTGCCGCAGGTTTACCCCATTGACGCCCAGACTGCGCAGATAATCCCGTTCCGTCTGTTGGATTCCGTCAACTCGTTGCGGGCCGCAAAAGGCGTTTCGCCGCTGGCATATAATGCCATGCTTAACGCGGCCGCTTTGACCCATTCGCGGGATATGTCGGTGCAAAACCGGCCGTGGCACTTCGGATCGGATGGCTCTTCGCCGCTGCTGCGGGTGAAGCGCGTTGGTTATCCGGGCATGTTCTTGGGCGAGGCTATCTCGGAAACCTACCAGACCGAATTGGAAACCCTGTCGGCCTGGATGGCGCAGGCCGATACCCGCGACGTGATTCTTGATCCAAGCGCCCGCGAGATCGGCTTTGCTTGGTTCCAGGAACCTTCGGGCAAAATCTGGTGGACTTTGATCACGGGCGCCTGATCACAGCGAAACCGCAGAATTGCAAAAAAGGGGGCCGCTTGGCCCCCTTTTCTTATGGCAGAATGATGATCGGTGTGCCGGGTTTGATCATGGCAAAGATCTTTTCAATCTCGCGGTCTGTCACGGCGATGCAGCCCGCCGTCCAGTCTTCCCGCAACACTGTGCGCGGTTTGCCGTTTGCTTTCCGCGGCGGCCCGCCGTGGATCATAATATCGCCGCCCGGCGGTTTCCCCGCCGCTGCCGCATAAGCGCGGTCTTCCTTGTTTGGATAGCTGACCCGCAACGACAGGTGATAGGTCGAGTTCGGGTTTTTCTCGCTGATATAATAGACGCCTTCGGGCGTTTTG
>Ga0228703_1002417_pt1 | contig 10399 bp, 11 predicted proteins | sample McNCre217_Aug_MG_3_FD_178020 | JGI IMG/M metagenome (GOLD analysis project Ga0228703, IMG submission 178020) | Freshwater microbial communities from McNutts Creek, Athens, Georgia, United States - 29-17_Aug_MG | ecosystem: Environmental > Aquatic > Freshwater > Creek | place: USA: Georgia... | reverse complement strand
TTGTGGACCGACCGCGCTACGGGTGAAGGCGGTGACATCCTCGACCTCATTGCCCGTTACTACAGCCTCGATGTGCAGGCCCAATTCCCCCAGGTGCTCGAGCGGGCCAAGGGCTGGCTTGGCCGAGTCTCAGCCATGCCCGCAAGCAGCGTGGCAGCCAGTAAAGCCAAAGCACCTGCCGTGGATGAGCTCGGCCCTGCAACGGCCAAGTGGGATTACCAGGACGCCAGCGGAAAACTCATCGCTGTGGTCTACCGCTACGACCCCGAACCTGGGCGCAAAGAATTCAGGCCCTGGGATGTGCGCCGTCGCAAGATGGCTCCTCCAGAGCCGCGTCCGCTGTTCAACCAACCGGGCATGCTCAAGGCCGAGCAAGTCGTGATGGTGGAGGGCGAAAAGTGCGCTCAAGCATTGATTGATCTGGGTGTGTGTGCCACCACGGCCATGCACGGCGCCAATGCACCGGTTGAGAAAACCGACTGGTCCCCCCTGTCTGGCAAGCACGTCCTGATCTGGCCAGATCGTGACAAACCTGGCTGGCAATATGCCGACCATGCTTCGCAGGCCATCATGCAGGCTGGGGCCAAGTCCTGCGTTATCTTGCAGCCCCCGGCAGAAAAGCCCGAGGGCTGGGATGTGGCCGATGCAGTGCAAGACGGCTTTGACATCGCTGGCTTTCTTGCCGTGGGCGAGCGCGTGCCGGTGGTGCATCAGATCGAAGCACACACGCCCATGCCTCTGGTCGATGGCATCGACTACACGAACGAGGATGGGCTGGCCATGGCCTTTTCTCACCAGTTCGCCGAGGAATGGCGCTACTGCGCACCATGGAGCAAGTGGCTTGTGTGGAACGGCGTGCGCTGGAACATCGACAAGGCCTTGTATGTCATGCACCTGTGTCGCCTGATTTGCCGGGCAGCTTCAGTGCATGCCGATGGCACCAAGCTCAAAGGTCGCTTGGCCAGCTCGGGAACGATTTCGGCGATCGAGCGCATTGTGCGTTCGGAGCCCCGTCACAGTGCCACGGTCGAGGAGTGGGACTCAAGCGTCTGGCTCCTGAACACGCCTGGTGGCATTGTGGACTTGCGCACTGGTGCACGTGGCCCACACGATCGGGATCGCCGCATGACCAAGGTCACCACGGCCACGCCGCAAGGCGATTGCCCGGTCTGGCGCAATTTTCTGGTGAACGTCACAGGGGGTGATGAAGAGCTTCAGGACTATCTGCAACGCGTGGTGGGTTACTGCCTGACGGGCGACATCAGCACTCACGCGCTCTTCTTCCTGTACGGCACGGGAGCCAATGGCAAGTCGGTCTTCGTGAACGTGATCTCCACGGTTCTTGGCGACTATGCCGCCAACGCGCCCATGGATACCTTCATGGAATCGCGTTCGGACCGGCACCCCACCGATCTGGCAGGACTGCGTGGTGCCCGCTTTGTTTCGGCAACTGAGACAGAGCAAGGCAGGCGCTGGAACGAATCCAAGATCAAGGCGATCACGGGGGGTGACGACATCACGGCGCGCCTGATGCACCAGGACTTCTTCACCTACCGTCCGCAGTTCAAGCTGCTCATCGCGGGCAATCACAAGCCTGCGATCCGCAACATTGATGAGGCCATGCGCCGCCGCATGCACCTGATTCCATTCACCATCACGGTCCCTCCAGAAAAGCGTGATCCGCTTCTGACCGAGAAGCTGCTTGCCGAGCGCGACGGAATCATGGCCTGGGCGGTGCAGGGCTGCCTGCTTTGGCAAAGCCAGGGCCTGGTCCAACCCAAGTCCGTGGTGAGTGCGACCGAAGAGTACTTCGAGGCCGAGGATGCCATGGGGCGGTGGATGAGTGAGCGCTGCAACCTGGGCGTCAACCACAAGGCATTGACAGCCACTCTCTTCAACGACTGGAAGCAGTGGGCCGAACTCAGTGGTGAGTACATAGGCACGCAACGCCGGTTCTCGGACGCCTTGCTGGCCAGACGGTTCGAGAAGTGGCGCAACTCCATGGGCGTGCGTGGCTATCAGGGGATCGACCTCAAGCAGCCCACTTCCTTGCCTGCCCGGTCCTATCCATACAACGATGATTGAGAGGAAATTTCAATGAAAAAGGTTTCAGATATCGGCTGTTTGACGCAACTGACGAGTCATTACATTGGTTCTTTACGCGGGCGCGTAGACGCGCATAAAGAGAAGGAGTGTTTTGTACCGTCAAAAGCGTCAGACCCATTGTCAAAACCGGACAAGTCCGTTTTTGACTTTCCAGCGGCGCATTGGAATATTTCGTTTGGAGGGCAGGTATGAAGATCCCTCCAGCACGTTACCCATCGCCTCTTGGGCGCATGCAGGCTACTCCCATGGATGTCGAGGCTGCAAAGCGCCAGGGATGGCGCGAGCAACACATCCTGGTCATCTCCCATGATGACGAGCGGCTGGACTTTCTGGAGCGCCAACTCATTCGCAGCATTGGCGAGCGGCTCTACGGCCAAGGCCATGTTCATCCCAAGGGAGGTGGACATGGTTGAAGTCTGGACAGTTGAAGCGGTGGCCGAGCGTTTTGTCGATGCGGCCAGAACCGCCAGGCGCCTGCCACGCGTAGCGGTGCAGGGTTACGCCAGCACCTGGCCCATCGTGATCTTGCCAAGTGATGCCTACCCGGATCCGCACAAGGTGTACCGCATGGCGCCTCCGTCCCCTCAGGACGTGGAGCGGATGCTTGAAGTCATGCGTTGGGTGCAGTTGCTTGAACTCGACGAACGTCACCTGGTGTGGATGCGGGCCAAGCGATTTGACTGGGTGGAGATCAGCAAGCGCTTTGCCTGTGACCGCACCACTGCGTGGAGACGCTGGAAGCGAGACATGCAGGTGGTGGCTGATCTGCTCAACAGGCAGGCCGCGCAACCGAAACAGTGAGGATTCGAACCAGAGAGGAAATTAGCGTGTTTTGGCGTGCATGCGCGGCGCAATTCAAACCCAAAAGGGAATGCGCGGTTTTTGGGGCCAAAACACGCTGCAACATTTGGCCGATTTGCAGCTACATTTTCATCTACGGTGGACAAACGAGTGCAAAGACAGTGATGACAGTCGCGCACAGTCGATGACACCTCGGAACGCCCTCGAAACAGTCGAAAAACAGTTGGGGAAGAGTCAATGACAGTCGATGTCATTGACGTCCACTGACGATGTCCGACTCCTATCGATGAACTTCGATTTCCCCTGCGGCCTCGTATTGAGCCAGCTTTTCCAGCGGCAGGTACACGGTTGGTTTTCCCTCGCGGAGAACTTCCAGACGGCTGTTGATTTCTGATCCCACTTCGTAGATCCCTGCAACCAGCGGCGTAAAGCCTGCTCCGGATGCTGTGGCCTCAGTCGGGCTTTTGCGGGCTAGAACCCCGCGAATTACTTTGATTTGCACTGCAAGACATTCTCGTTTTGCGGCCAATTTTACTGGTCACCCCATGAATCATCCTGAGATCCGAATGGTCCCAGTGGACGCACTCGTCCCCTATGCACGCAATGCCCGCACCCACAGCGATGCCCAAGTGGCGCAAATCGCGGCCTCGATCACCGAGTTCGGCTGGACCAACCCGATCCTCACGGACGGTGCCAAGGGCCTGATCGCGGGTCACGGCCGTCTGATGGCAGCGCGCAAGTTGGGCATCAAGGAAGTGCCAGTTATTGAGCTCGGGCACCTCACGCCCGAACAGAAGAAGGCCTACATCTTGGCCGACAACCGTCTGGCTGAGAACGCGGGTTGGGACGATGAGCTCCTGAAACTCGAGTTGGCTGAACTCAAAGCGGCTGACTTTGATCTTGACCTGATGGGCTTCACCGACAAGGAGCTCGAAGAGCTTCTGAATGGGGACGAATCAGGCGGTGGTTTGACTGAAGATGACGCAATCCCAGAAGCACCAGTAGACCCTGTATCCAGACCTGGGGACTTGTGGATTCTCGGCAACCACCGCCTCCTTTGTGGTGACTCCACCGTCTTGTCGGATGTGGAGCGCCTCATGGGTGGCCAATTGGCCGACATGGCTTTCACCGACCCACCCTACAACGTGGACTATGGCAACAGCGCCAAGGACAAGATGCGCGGCAAAGACCGGCGCATCATGAATGACGATCTGGGTGAGGGGTTCTTTCAGTTCCTCTACGACGCCTGTCTGAACCTGCTTGTGGTCACCAAGGGTGCCTGCTACGTTTGCATGAGCTCGTCAGAGCTGCACACCTTGCAAAAGGCCTGGATCAAGGCAGGCGGCAAGTGGTCCACGTTCATCATCTGGTCCAAGAACACCTTCACACTCGGACGCGCTGATTACCAGCGCCAGTACGAACCCATCCTGTATGGCTGGAAACAGGGTTCGGATCACTTCTGGTGCGGGGACCGTGATCAGTCGGACATCTGGAACTACAACAAGCCCCGGGTCAATGACTTGCACCCGACCATGAAACCGGTCGAGTTGGTCGAGCGGGCCATCAAGAATTCATCGAAGAGCCGGGACATCGTTCTTGACCTGTTTGGCGGCTCCGGCACTACCCTGATCGCCAGTGAAAAAACTGGGCGTCATGCTCGTCTCATTGAACTCGATCCCAAGTTCGTGGATGTGATCATCAAGCGCTGGGAGGACTACTCTGGCCAGCAGGCAGTGCGCGAGGACGATGGAATTAAATTCGGCGAGATATCGCAGACTGATCAGCCAAGCCGTGCGCAATAGCGAGCGTAGTCCGACCCAGAAGGATCGATGAAGAGGTAAGGGCGACCGAGTGCATGCACTTCGACACACAGCCTGCCATCTCCGTAATAGCCGCCCTTGCCATTGAGCCAGTCACGAGATTTGAGCAGGTTCATCGCAAAGCTGTCGAACTCTGCTGGCTCCATCTCGCGAGATTCGGTGATGTAAACGGTGCAGTCTTCGCTCCCAGCGATCTCACTCATGGTGGCGGGCTTGCGGCCAAAGGGCAGTCGGATGCTGAGCTCTTCGACCTCCATGTCCTTGCCATCGAATTGGATGGTCAAGGGTTTGCGTTCAATCGTGATGGTCATGGTTTTCATGTGGGCCTCAGGCAGCTTGGTTGGTGATTCGGTAGATCCGGTCTGCACCGGGTAGCTTTTCGGAAGTGATCTCCAGGCCCAGCTTCTTCTTGAGGGCTCCAGCCATGGCACCTCGCACCGTGTGGACCTGCCAGCCTGTTGCCTCAGTCATCTGGGGCAGCGTGGCACCTTCTGCGCGTGTGAGCAGCTCAATCAGTACGGCTTGCTTGGTGCCTTCACGTTTGGCGCGCGGCGTCTGGACCGTGATGCCAATCGCCTGCAGCCCTGTGGCTGTGGCCACGTACACCTCAGGCTCTGCCGTGCTTGGCTCGATGAGCTCGGCCTTGTGCATCGAGGTGAGCACCTTGATGCGAGCCCCGCCCTTGAGGGTGTCGGGGAAGTTGGTCAGTTTCTTTTGTGGATGCTGCGCAGCCGCTTCGAGCAGCGCGCGTTGGGTGTCCGTGAGTTTCATTGTTTGTCTTTCAATGTTGTTGATGTGTTTTTTCCTGCTTCGATCCCTGCGGTGTAAGCAGCCTGCAGTGCGCTCTTGATGCACCAGACTGCGACGTCGTGGAAGTCCAGGCGATCGCTGTGTTGTGTCTCCAGCGTTTCGATAAAGAAATGCTTCAGAGCGATCTGCTCCAGCAGCTTGTTCAGGTCCTTGTTTTGTTTCATTGGCTTGGTTCCTTTCGTTCATCCAATGTGATGGATTGACGCTCTGAATCAAGGTGAAGCCAAGTCAATTTTTGAAGCTGTCGCTTATTCCTTGAAAGACGATTTAGATGCCGAGAAGTGCGCCCACTCCATGCCGTTACCCGGGTTGCGCACAGGTGCTCAACGTACCTGGTTACTGCGCCAATCACCAGTCGCAAGTGCACCGTGAATACGGGCGTGCGCGGCGCGGGTTCGACACCGAGCTGGGCTTCTATCAATCGGTCAGGTGGCGCAACACGCGTGCAGCGGTGTTACGGGATAACCCGCTTTGCTGCAGGTGCCAGGTCAAGGGGCTGTTGCAACCGGCCAAGGTCGTTGACCACATCGTTCCAGTCAAAGAAGGCGGTGAGCGCTTTGAGCGAGCGAACCTGCAGAGCCTGTGCGTGCCCTGTCACAACGCGAAGACCGCCTCAGAGACCGCGTCCTCGCGCCAGTGATCCCGTCCTGAGGGGGTAGGGGGGATGAATCTCTACAGACTGCCGCCCAAGATGCGTTGGCCTGCGCAAATTTTTGTGCGTGCAAATTGAACAAGGGGGGGTATCCCCCAAAGCCTGCAGTAAAGGCCGTGCATCAGATGAACATCAAACCAAGCGGGTGATTTATGGGTGGACGCAAGCCGCTACCGACTCAAGTCAAGCAGATCAAAGGGACCTTGCAGCCATGCCGGACCAACTACCACGAACCTGTCCCAGAGGGCTTGCTGGTCGAGCCTCCGGACTACATGCCTGAGGGTGCCAAAGCCGCCTGGCGCTACGCGCTTGAATGTGCGCCGCCCACCCTGATTCGCAAGCTGGACATGTCTGTGCTGGAAATCTGGGCCTGCGCGGCAGACCTGTACCGACAGGCCCAGACGGGTATCGGCAAAACGGGGCTCCTGGTGAAGGCGCCCCACAGCGGCGTGCCTATGCAGTCGCCTTACCTGGCCATTGCGAACAAGCAGGCCCAAATCATGACCAAAGCAGCGATCGAGATGGGATTCACCCCGGCATCTCGTTCGCGCATCTCCATTCCAAACGACCGCCCAGGCGAGGAGCTCGATCTCTGGGAGGACATCGTGGGTTGACCCAAAGGGACACAGGATGAGCACATACGCCGCAAGCGCCAAACAATATGCTGAGCGCGTTGTCTCCCACGAAATCCTGACCTGCGAGTGGGTCCAGAAAGCCTGCAAACGCCAGCTCGATGACCTGATCCGCTTCAAACGCAAGAGCAGCCTCTACCAGTTCAACCCGGAACTGCTGGACCGCTATGGCAGGCCCTACAGGCCAGCGGACAACCTGTGCGCCTTCATTGAGCGATTGCCCCACGTCAAAGGCCCACTGGCCAGCAAGATGATCGTTCTGGAGCCCTGGCAGGTGTTCATCCTGTCCACGGTCTTCGGGTGGGTCAAATCGGACGGCAAGCGCCGCTTCAGGCGCTCCTACATCGAGGTGCCTCGGGGAAACGCCAAGTCCACCCTGTCCTCGGCAGTAGGCCTGTACATGCTGGCAGCCGACCGCGAGGGCGGCGCTGAGGTCTATTCGTTGGCCACCACAAGGGATCAGGCCCGCATCGTCTTTGGCGATGCCCAGACCATGGCGCGCCTGAGCCCGGGTTTCAGGAACCGTTTCGCGGTGAATGTCGGGGCGCACAACATGCATGTGCTTCAGACCGGCTCCAAGTTCGAGGCGCTCTCGGCAGAAGGCTCCACACTCGACGGCCTGAACATCCATTTTGGCTGCATCGACGAGTTGCACGCCCACAAGACCCGAACGGTCTATGACGTTGTGGAAACCGGTACCGGCAAGCGGGACAACTCACTGCTGTGGGTGATCACCACGGCTGGCAGCAACCGATCGGGCATCTGCTACGAGGTCCGAAGCTTTGTCACCAAGCTGCTCAACCGGGTGTTCGAAGACGACTCCCAGTTCGGAATCATCTACGGGCTCGATGAAGGGGATGACTGGGCCGCCAAGGACTCGCTCATCAAAGCCAACCCCAACTGGGGCATCTCGGTGCGCGAGGAGATCCTGGTGCCCCTGCAGGCCAAGGCCATGCAGTTGCCCAGCGCGGTCAACAACTTCAAGACCAAGCACCTCAACGAGTGGGTGAGTGCAGACACGGCCTGGATGGACATGCGGTCCTGGGATGCCAGTGCCAACCCCGATCTCGAGCTCGATCAGTTCCTGGGCCAGCCCTGCTGGCTAGGTCTGGATCTGGCCAGCAAGACGGACATTGCCGCGCTCGTCATGGTTTTCGAGCACCCTGACACACCAGACGCATATGCGGTGTTTGGCAAGTACTACCTGCCCGAGGACACGGTCCAGGCGGCGGGCAACAGCCAATACGAGGGCTGGGCCCATACAGGTCGCCTCTCGGTGACGCCGGGCAACGTGATCGATTTCAGCTGGATCGAAGCCGATTTGCTGGACATTTCGTCGCGGTTTTCAGTGCAAGCCGTGGCTTTTGACCCGTTCCAGGCTACGCAGCTGTCCACACGGATGTTGTCTGAGGGCCTGCCCATGATTGAAGTGCGCCCCACGGTGCTGAACTTCAGCGAGCCGATGAAGACGCTCGAGGCCCTGGTCCTGCAAAAGAAGCTCGTTCATGACGGCGACCCGGTGCTGGCCTGGATGGCCAGTAACGTGGTTGCCCACACGGACGTCAAAGACAACATCTATCCAAGGAAGGAAAGACCAGAAAACAAGATAGACGGCATCGTGGCACTGATCATGGCCCTCTCACGGGCGATCAAACCGGGCGAATCGGTGGTGCTGGGATCCGACTACGAGTTGATGGTGCTCTGACGTCATGGGATTTTTTAACTTCTTTGACCGATTCAGAGCTTCCACCAGTGATCGCTCACCCTGGGGGGACTTCTATTTCGAGCCTGTTTCGGCTCGCAGCATCTCTGGCATGCGTGTCTCGGCCGATTCGGCCATGCGCCTGGCGGCGGTCTACGCCTGCGTGCGCATCCTCTCGGAGACCATGGCCTCGCTGCCTCTTGTGGTCTACCGGCCCCGCAAGGATGGCGGCAAGGACCGGGTGACGGACCACTGGCTCTACCAGTTGCTGGGCAAACGGCCCAACCGCTACCAGAACCCATTCGAGTGGCGCGAAATGCTGCAAGGTCATCTGGCTCTGAGGGGGAACGCCTTCTGCCAGATCCTGGCCAACAGCCGGGGTGAAATCACCGAGCTGATCCCGATTCACCCTGACCGGGTGCGGATGGAGCTGCTGCCCTCTGGCGACTACCGATACCGCATCCGGGATCAAGCAGGCTCCGAGATCGTCCTTCCTCGTGGGGAAGTCTGGCATCTGAGGGGGCTGTCCTCGGATGGGCTGATTGGCTTGAGCCCCATTGAGCTCTCGCGAGAAAGCCTGGGTATGGCGCTGGCTGCGCAGGACTACGGGGCTCGGTTCTTCTCCAACGATGCCAAACCCACAGGGGGCTGGATCGAGTTCCCTGGCACCTTCAAGGATCCGGAGGCCAAGCGGGTGTTTCGGGAGTCCTACCAGGCGGCGCAGTCTGGCTCGAACCGGGGCAAGGTCCTGGTGCTTGAGAACGGCATGAAGTTTCATGAGGTGGGCGTCACGAACAAGGACGCTCAGTTCCTGGAATTGCGCAAGTTCCAGATCACGGATATCGCCCGATTGTTCAGGGTGCCGCCACACATGATTGCGGACCTGGACCGGGCGACTTTCTCCAACATCGAGCAGCAAAGCCTGGAATTCGTCATGCACACCATGACGCCCTGGGCGGAGCGCTGGGAGGCATCCATCGAAGCTGACCTGCTCCCAGATGGTGATGCGCTGGAGATCGAGTTTGACTTTGCCAACCTCATGCGAGGGGATGCGGCCAGCCGATCGGCTTACTACCAAAGCGGCATCCAGAACGGCTGGCTCACCCGCAACGAGGCCCGCATTTCGGAAAACCTCAATCCGATCGCAGGGCTCGATCAACCGCTGCGGCCACTGAACATGGTCGAAGAGGATGACGCAGAGGACGCTGAGGACGCGGAAATCGAATCTCAGGATTCCGACACCGATGCCAGTCCTGAGCCGGACCCGCAGCTGAGCCTGCGAATTCGAAATCTGGTCGAGTCCAACGCCCAGCGACTGGCCCGTCGCATCTGCAAAAAAGGCGCTTTGGGCTCCAACGAAATCAACCTGATCGTCCAGACCTTCAGCCTGCCTTCATCGGCAGTAGAGGACTGGGCGCAGGGGGCTCCATCACTCGAGGATGAACCGGCGCTGTCCCGGTCCCTCATTCAATTGGGCATTCACACAGGAATACACACATGAACAGACAACTTCTGCTCTCCGAATTTTTAACCACCCCGTGGGCCCTGATGCCCGAGCGGCTGCAGGCCATGGCCGGGGTCTTGACCCGCTGGTCTGCGGGCGAGCCGCCAACTGACGAAGCCATGTTTCAGATCCAGTCAGACCGGGTGCTGCGCGATACCCGCAAACAGATGGCTGCTGCAAATGCTGGCTCTGGCATTGCCGTGCTGCCCCTGTATGGCGTGGTCACGCAGCGGGGCAACATGATTGATGACATCTCCGGACCCGGCAGCACCAGCACCCAGCAATTCACCTCGGCCTTGCGCCAGGTCCTGGCCGACGACACGGTGGGCCAGATTCTGATCGACATCGACAGCCCCGGTGGCAGCGTGTATG
>Ga0228703_1002414_pt1 | contig 10408 bp, 13 predicted proteins | sample McNCre217_Aug_MG_3_FD_178020 | JGI IMG/M metagenome (GOLD analysis project Ga0228703, IMG submission 178020) | Freshwater microbial communities from McNutts Creek, Athens, Georgia, United States - 29-17_Aug_MG | ecosystem: Environmental > Aquatic > Freshwater > Creek | place: USA: Georgia... | reverse complement strand
TTCGCGCTGCGCGCCACGTTGGAATACGCCAAGTTGCCGCTGCCGCCGGGTTTGTTGTCGACCACCACCGATTGGCCGGTGACGCGTGCCAACGGTTCGCTCACCAAACGTGCGGATGTGTCGACCAAACCGCCCGGTGGGTTAGGTACCACCAAGGTGATGGGTTTGCTGGGGTAAGCGTCTGCTTGCGCGTGTGCGGTGAGTGGCGCGAGGCCTATGCCTGTGGTGAGGACCGTGGCGGCCAGCAACGCAGCGTTGAGGCTGCGGCGTGTGAGGTGTGTCATGTTGTCTCCTGTTTGTTTTTTATCGTTGGCCCATGTGCACGGCATCAAAAATGCCTTGTGCTTCGCGTGGCATACAGCGCCAGTATTGCGGGCTAGCGACGACCTTGCCATTCAATGCCGCGGCGGCTTCCCACACCCAACGTGGTTTGTAGAGGAAGGCACGGGCCATGGCAATCAGGTCGGCATCGCCACGCGCCAAGATGTCTTCGGCTTGTTGCGGTTCGGTGATGAGGCCCACGGTGATGGTGGGCATGCCTGTCTTTTGCTTCACCAATTTGGCGAAGGGCACTTGGTAGTCAGGGCCGAGCGCGATTTTTTGTTGCGAAGCCACGCCACCTGATGAGATGTGCACAAAGTCTGCGCCTGCCAGTTTCAAGCGCAGCGAGAAGTCAGCGGTTTCTTCGGGTGTCCAGCCACCTTCCACCCAGTCCGAAGCGGAGATGCGCATGCCCAGCGAGCCCTTGTAAACCGCACGCACGGCTTCAAACACTTCCATGGGAAAGCGTGTGCGGTTGTCAAAGTTGCCGCCATAGTTGTCTGTGCGATGGTTGGCGATGGGCGATAAGAACTGGTGCAACAAATAGCCGTGCGCGCCGTGCAGTTCAATGGCTTCAATGCCCATGGCTTCTGCGCGTTGGGCGGCTTTGGCAAAGGCTTGTTTGATGTGTTCTAAGCCTTGTGCATTTAGTTCGTGTGGTGCCGTCTCTTGCGTCAGATGAGGAATGGCCGATGGCCCCACGGTTGACCAGCCGCCTTGCTCGGGGGGTAACAACTGCCCGCCTTGCCAAGGCGCAGCGCTCGATGCTTTGCGTCCTGCATGGGCCAGCTGAATGCACACAGGCACAAGTGGTGCCAATTTGCGTGCGCGGTGCAGCGTGTCTTGCAAGGAGGCGGCCGTGGCGTCATCCCACAAGCCCAAACACAAGGGGGTAATGCGGCCTTCGGGCACCACCGCAGTGGCTTCGATGATGAACATCGCCGCGCCGCTGTTGAGCATGTTGACCCAATGCGCCAAATGCCAGTCTGTGGCTTGTCCGTTCTCGGCCGAGTATTGGCACATGGGTGCCACGACAGCGCGGTTCGCCAAAGTGAGCGCGCCACTGGGCGAGGTGAGGGTGAATTGAGAAAAGAGATGGCTCACAGAAACTCCAAAAACAAAAATGCCTGCGGGTCAGGCAGGCATGTATCGTAGAGGGAGTCTTTTTAGTCGCGTGGCATTTGGGTGACAGCGCTTATCCCAAATCAACTTTGAAATCGTTTGGGTCGCCCTTGTCTAAGGTGGCATCTTCTTTGTGCACTTTTTCCTCAAAGTCACTCAGTCGGTGATTCAAGGCATCGACGTTGTGCTTGATGCCAGCCAATCTTCCGTGAAACGCATCGTTGATCTGCTCGCGTTTGTGCTTAGCTTCTTCGAGTTCTGCTGCGCTGAGTGGCTTGCGTGCTGCAAGTTTCCCCGCGGGTTTGACAGCCTTGCTAGCCTGTGCGGCAGCAGGGGATTGTGTGGATGGTGTACCGCCTGACGTGCCGGTTGCAAAGTTCACCGTTTTTCGTTCAACGCCCTCGGAGGGCAGTTGTTCAAAATGCGACTCAATCTTTCCGTTGTCAACGCCTTGCCGATTCAACCCGGGTGGGGCGTCTTCCGGCGCCGCTTGGCGGTTCAGCGTGGCTGCATCAGTCGAGATGGGTTGGTGGTTGTCGGCCAAGCTGTTTTGCGGGATGGCTTGGTGGTTGTCTTGTATGCCCAAGTTGGCAATGGCTTGCTCGTTCTTACCGATGGCCTCTGAACCAACTCCTTGTCGATTGCTGGCGTTTGCATCTGCAGGTAGCCCTTCACGACGGTGAGGAGAGTCGTCGGTTGGCAAGCCTTGCAAATTGGCTGCAGCAGGTCCGTCATTGCCCAGCGTTTGACGATTCAGAGCGGTGTCGTCATGGCCAATTGCTTGATGGTTATCGTTAAAGCCGCTGTTGGCTAGGGGCTGGCGGTTGGTATCCAAGTTGTCTGTGCCAACGTCTTGCACATTGGGCGCAACCGTTGGAGTGGGAATGCCTTGTCGATTGGCTTCAATCGCTTTGTCGTTTGGAATGTTTTGTGTGTTGCTGGCAATGCCAGCGCTGCCGACGTTTTGTCTGTTGTCAGTTATGGCATCAGTTGCGACGCCTTGGCGGTTGTCTTGAATGTTCTTGTCAGTGTCTAGCTTTTGCTGGTTTGCAGCCATCACATCGACAGAGACGCTTTGCATGTTCGTAGCCACGCCTTTGTCTGCGCCAACGGACTGAATGTTGGCTTGTATGTTCTCTGTTCCAATGGTTTGAACGTTTGCGGCCAGCGTGTCCGTGCCCACGCTCTGCACGTTGGGGCTTGATGTGCCGTTGCTAGGTATGGCTTGGCGGTTGCTGCCTTGCGCGTCCGTTGAGATTTTTTGAATATTGCTGTCTTCAACCGCATCCGAAGCGATGTGCTCGGTGTGTTCGGCCAAGGCTGCGGCCAAAGCCTTTTTGGCTTCTAGGGCCTTCTGTGCTTTTTCTTCGAATGCGCGTTTGCGTGCAGCTGTCTCTTCTTCGTGCGAGACAACAATGTTCTTGGGAGTTTTGGCATTGCCCGTGTGCTCGGAAACCGAAACACTGTGCTGTGAGCCACTTCTGACTAAGCCGGAAAAGTCGTCGTCACTCATAAGATTGATGGCGCGCTATCGAGTCAGGACGGTACGTGATACCGATGGTGCCCGGGGCCGGAATCGAACCGGCACGCCTCGCGGCGGGGGATTTTGAGTCCCCTGCGTCTACCAATTTCACCACCCGGGCACGGGAGAGAAGACCGATATTATGACACAGATTTTGCGGCGTGATGGCCTGCTGTGAAAAAACTTGGTTCATGGTGGTGGAAGTGGTGAGGTTGGGCTTAAGTTGAGCAGTGGTTAGACAGTACTGGACCGTCGCCAATCTATGTATTCGGCATCAGTGGCGGGAACTTTTGCTCACGGACTTTCAAAATGCAAGAAAGTTTTGGGAGCTTAGACCTCGGCATGTCTTAGTCCTCTGTGTCTATCGGGTTGGGGTGACAACCTTAAGTTAAGGTTGTCGAAAACAGCCGATACACGGTTGAACTCCGGTCTAGCTAGTCTGTTTGCCTTTAAGCTTGATCGTGCGTTGTCGCTTGTTCGAACCGCTCCGTTGTGTGCGGCATAACTTGCTTATATCCAGCAACCGTTTGAAGCTACGCAGCTGCCTAGGCGTCAAGTTGATTTGATTAATAATTAAGCAATGATAAACATTCAAACTGTTTTTGTTATTGCCCCTCTCATACTGTTGGTGCTTGTTGGGTTGATGCTCTGTATTTACCGGATTGAAGAAGATAAATCGGCAAAGTTGTGGGTGTGGGGTTGCACTTTGCTCGCTTTGGGGTTTGTGCTGGCAGCCATGCGAACCGTGAACGAAGGTGAACTCATCTTTGCACTGTCTAACAGTTGTACCTTTTTGGGTGTGGTGCTGACTTTCTTTGCCTTTGAGAAGTTGCTGACTAACAAAGATAACTCTATTCCTATGGCTGTGTTTGCCGCCATTGGTTGGGGTTTTGGTCTTGCGGCTGTGCTTGGTACGCAACTACAGCCATACATCGCCTTAATCGTGGGGCTGACTTTGGGGTTCATCCATCTGTATTTCGTGCGTCGTTTTCTCTGCTCTGTCAAAGAGCCAAATCGCTATGTCAAAGTGCTGATTGCAATCTCATTTCTTCATGGATTTTTGTGGTTGGTTAGAGGCATCACAAGTTTGATTGCAGAGTTCCACTTGATCTCTTCGCAGGCAATTCCAAACGTAGCATTCGTCCTCGTATTTATCATGCTCTCAACTGCAAGGCAGTTTCTGTATGTGCTGATGAGATTGGCTGCAACCTCAGACGAACGTAAACAACTGGTGGAGCTCAACCAAGAGAAAAATAAGTTGATTGGGTCCCTGCTCAAGGTGAATAAAACAGTTGCGACAGCAGCAGTGTCAGCCACCGTGGCACATGAGGTCAATCAGCCACTGACTGCAATCAAGTTGACCGTCAGCACATTGCTAGATCAGTTGAGAAAAATGGATGTGCCTAAGGATCAACTTCTAAAAGAGCTTGCATGGATAGATGCAGATACCGACAGAGCCGCTGACACCATAAAAATGCTCCGCTCAATTTTTCAAGAGGATGCTGTGGTGATGGAGCGGTTTGATGTGTCTGAGATTGTCAATTTTGTGTTGGAGCTTTCCAACTACGATTTGAAAAGCTACGGCATCACAGTGGTGAGAGAGCTTGAGGGCCGGTGTTATGCGGAATGCAACGCAAGCGAAGTGCGACAAGTCTTGGTCAATCTTGTTGGTAATGCCTTTGATGCGTTGAATGTTTCAAACGTCAAAGAAAAACGTTTGATGGTCACGGTGCGACATGACGCAGATGCCGTAGTGATCGTTGTTGCAGATAACGGCTTGGGCGTTCCTGCCGATAAAGTCGGCAGTATTTTTGAGCTGCTTGAGACAAACAAAGCTCACGGAAGCGGATTGGGGTTGTGGCTTTGCCAAGAGCTAATGAAGCGCAACAACGGAAGCATCAGCTATCAACCCGCATTAAATGGTGGCGCTCAGTTCACCCTCAGCTTGCCAGCCAGCGTTTAATGATTTCCTAATACCTGCTCGGTGACTAATTGCATTGGAACATGCGTTTGGCAAAGGTGGCATCACCGGCAACCGCAGAACCAAGTACATCCATCCCACCAAAGCTACGGACAAAAAATTTGATGCAATGGGGCAGGCGTTGAAGAGCATCACAACCTAAGTTCAAGGGTTTTCGTCTGCACCCATGTTCCTGACTTCATAAGGGAAGCCCCCTGCCAATTGCCTTCATCCAGCCAGATAAGCTGATTCCTGTGTAGGCAAGTGAAGGTAATGGAAATGACGGCAAGGCTACTTAAAGCAGGTTTGATGGTCTATCTCGTATTCATGGCAGTAGCCGTACTGTTTGCAATTTCTAATTTCGATTTCCATGAGCATTTGGAAGGCATCGCTGGCTTGCTGTCAGTGCTCGGCCTAACTGTCGCTGCTGCATATAGGCAGCTTGGATAGTTTTACTGGTGCGATTGCGCTGCATTCATGGCAATGAAATGCAGCATGAGCTAGTTATTGCTCGGGTATAGCTAATGTTAGTGAGTGAAATAACGGCGCTAGACACATAAAATTTTCTCACTACATCTACAAAACTAACCATGCATGTCGGCCCCTGCATATCGCCTTAAAGACCAAGAGATGCAGTTGATGCTTGGCATTATTGACAAGCTCAACAGGAGCACAAACTCCAAGCAAATAAGACAAGCAATTGCCAATGACCTGTTGGCGTTGACGAATGCAGACATGTTCGCGTCATTTGTGTGGAATGACAGTTTGCAGCGATTTGACGACTTGGTTTACCTGAACATGTCAGAGGCCAATCTGGATAGATATGCCGAGTACTACCAATATCGCGATCCAATAACGCCGCATCTTCAGCTTCGCAAAGAGGCCACCCTAGTAAGCGAAGTCATGGCTCAACCAGAACTGGAGCAAACTGAGTTCTTTAATGACTTCTTGCAAACAGACGGGTTGAAGTGGGGCATCAATCTGTATGCATACGATGGCAACCTGAATGTCGGCGATTTACGCATTTGGAGAAATGACGACCGTTCTCCATTCGGGTCACGTGAGGTGGTGTTGCTCAACATGCTCAAGCCGCACTTCACAAATGCAATGATCAATGCCAAAGCAATGCGAAGCGTTCGTGAACAGGTATCTGGGTGGCATGACATGTGGGAGCATCATCCAAATCCGTGTTTTGTCTTTGACCGTCAGCTTAAAAATATTCACCGAAATCAAGCTGCATTAGCTTTGATGAAGGGCTTGATACTCACCGAACAACTGCTGTTGTTGGAAGCTGCATTGCAGTACGCCAAAGCAGATGCTGCAAAAGAGCATTGGAATGGATTCAGGTTTTCATTGACTAGGAGTGAGACGAATACAGATGATCGTCGTGAATTAATCATGGTTCAGCTTAACCCCGAATCAAAAGCAGTGATTGATCAGGAGTGGATACTTCGACGCTTTAACTTGACAGGGACAGAGGCCAAGCTGTGCTTGTTGATGATGCGCGGTATGACAGACCAAGCAATCGCAGAGCATTTGGTTCGTAGCGTGTGGACAGTGCGAGCACATACGAAAAGCATTTTTGAAAAACTTAACGTGGCTGGTAGGGCAGAGCTGACGCACTTGATCACAACGACAGTTGCCGATATACAAATACCCACATAGCTAATCATGTGGAAGTTGTGAGTAGCTAAGATTAGCGAGTTGGCAATTGATTCGGCAATAGTTGTAGGTCATGCCGCTCGTAGGTGGCAATGCCATGCCCATTGGATAGTGGGCAAGTAGTAATAATTTATAGAGCTAGCACTGGCATTTATTTTGCTGAGCATAAACATCTCAGTACAAGTGGAGCCGATCAATGTCCATCAGCAGTGTCATCAATCAACGTCAAAACCCATACGCAGTAAGTTCACCAACAACGAATGCCATTGGCAGTGCTGGAAAAGCCAGTGTGATCAATGAGAGCGTCACAGTAAAGAGTGATGTATCGACCGTTTCGATTTCTCCAGAGGCTATGCGACTGTTTGAGCAATCAAAACAAACAACAGCAGAACAGCCTGTGGATGACTTGCACAACGAGGCCAAGTACAACGTGCCTGAAATGCAGCAAGGTGTTCTCTACAACGTAGACAAGTGGATTGATACCCACATGAGTGCCGAAGATAAACAGGTGCTTGGCTTCCCACTGGCACAAGGCCAAAGCTCAACTGAAAATGATGCGCTGAAACAGCTTGGGCTGGCAATATTGGATAAGCGTAATTTGGGTTTTCTCAAAGGCCCATTGACCAAGCAGTACCTGACTGATGATGGGCCATACGGTGTTGGTAATGTTAAAAAATGGTCAGAGTTTCAAAGTGCAGCCGGACAAAATATCTTGAATGAAATATTTAGTCGAGTTTCATAACCAAACAATCGCAGCAAAAAATACTTGCCCCAGTGTTCGCAAAAGTTGCATGGTTTTCGCTTTCCATGTGTTTTGAGTGCATGAGAAATGTAAAAATTTCCCGCATCTAAAGCACAAATAATGAGCAAGTCAAAGCTAATCCTTCCACCGTTGGCGTTTGGTCAACATCGCTCTCAGGTCGATCTTGACTTGGACCAAATGCAGTCTCGCGTCAACTCAATCACCAATTGGATCAGTGAGTACGACACGCTGGACAAAGCAAGTCAGTTCCAGCACCGTACTTCTGTGTACGCAAATGATGGTGTTCGCGTGATTGCGGTGTCTAGCACTCCAACAGTGATGAAGGTTAACGACCCTGACTACACGATAGCGATTCCACTGCATGGCACGATCTCAACAAGGATTGGCAAAACAGACCTTGAATCCATTGGTGGGCAAAGTGCGGTTTTCACATCCAAAGGTCGCCGTCACTCTGAAGGTGGTGACAAGTCCTGCTTGCTAATCAGCCTCACAGAAAGACGACTGTTTAACACGGGTCGAGTAATGCTGGGCGAGCGTTATCAGGACATATTGCGGCCAGAAACGCCACGCTTGCTGCAAACGCAAATTCAAAACGTTGATTTCAGAAGTGTGCTGCAACAAACCTGCAACTTGATTGACCAGTTCAACGGCGATCAAACACTGCTCAAGAGCTTTAACGTTGATGAGAACATTGCAAGGCTTGTGGTCATGCTGCTGGCCCCCAAGCACTTCCTAAAACAAGAGGATGTGAACATATCAACGGACAGAAGCCGCAAAGTTGTTGATCATTTATGTGACTTCATCGAAGAAAACCTAGGTCAGCAAATTGGACTGACTGAGCTAGAGGCGGTGAGTGGGTTGTCGGCTCGCATGTTGCAAAAAGAGTTTCAAAAACACTTGTCCTGTTCTCCGTTGCAGTGGGTCAAGCAAAGGCGTTTGATATTTGCTCAGCAGCTTTTAAGTGACTCGACGGCTGGCATGACTGTGGCGCACGTTGCAGCCACTTGTGGCTATAGCAATTTCAGCGAATTTTCCAAACAGTACAGAGAGCGATTTGGTGTGCTGCCAAGCGAAACGCTCAAGCGATCACAGTCAAAGTAAAAATTTATTTACAAATTTGTTCGCTGAGCTTGCATTCGTTTCGCTATTTAGGCAGACAGGATGTGAGTGATACACAAAAATTTCCCCATAGCCGAGCAGTAGTCCTCGGTTGGTCAACGGAAATTTATGAATCACATCTATCACCGAAACCAAGATGCCGCACCTACCAGCGAACCTTATGCACGTAACAAGTTCTTGCTGCAGGTCGGCTACAACTATTAATGGGTCGAGTGAGACCATGGCACATGGCCTTATCACCTAAACCAAATCAGTGCAGCAGTTGTGCGTATGTGCTGGTGGCTGATGATGCAAGTACAGGCTTGCGTTGTGGCTCCAGCTATTACGAACAGCCTGCATTAGTTAGGCAGCAAAAACGCCTGAGTTCTTACCCAGAGGTCGCTGCCGATCATCACTGTCCCAAATGGGCAAGCAAGATTACAGGAGTACTTAAGAAATGAACAAAACAGAATTGATTGAACACATTGCAGCTAAATCCGACATTAGTAAAGCTGCTGCTGGTCGTGCGTTAGAAAGCATGGTTGATGCTGTGAAGAAGACCTTGAAGAAAGGCAACACAGTCACGTTGGTGGGCTTTGGTACTTTCAGCGTGGGTAAACGTGCAGCACGTACGGGTCGTAACCCACGCACGGGTGCTGCGATCAAGATCAAAGCAGCCAAGGTGCCTAAGTTCAAAGCTGGCAAGGGCTTGAAAGACGCACTGAACTAATCCACATAAAAGACAACAGGTTGGGCTGCTTCGGCAGCCCTTTTTTTGACTGATGGATAAACCAATCAATAGCGGTGTACGCATTCAGCAAGTTTTTGGCAGTTCGTTTGCAGTCTCACACGGTTTTGATAGCACAGATGTGATTTATGCCGTCAATGGGCAAGTGGTGAACTCGCTGGATGACGTGTTTCAGTGTTTAACCAGCCTCTTTGGAGCAGGGCAGACTGAGTTCAGTGTCTGGCGTGATGGTGAGCTATTGAAGCAATCTATTTGGCTCTAGCGATATGGCGTAGCTTCTAAGCAACGCGGTGGGTTAATCGTATTTGTTGGCGCTTATTCCAGTTGCTCAGTCGTACTTAGAGCCGTCATTGAGGTCGGCTAAGTTGCGACACAGACGCGTGAGCATTTTCTTGGGTTGAGCATTGGTTCTGATGGTTCCTTTTCCTGCGGGGCCTTCATAGTCGTAAAACGATTGCATCAACCCATCTACTTCCATCTGGTAAGAAAACAAGCGGTATGGTTCACCGCTGGGGCAATCGCCAGCGAATACGAACTCTGTATCGTCATTGCCGAGTGGATAAGAGGGGGGCTCGTGTGTGCGGGCGAATGCCGTTAAAGCAGGCAAAGTTGCAAGGTTTGCAACGAGACATAACAGGAAGAAAAGGTTTGACTGAGTGGTGTTTTTAAGCATTCATGAATGCTAGAAAACGACTTGGTTGTTCGCAATTGTCTATTTGCTCTAGAACTAAAAATTTATCTCCACTCAGCGAGTTTTATCAAACCTGACACATCGCTGGCAATTTTATTGAGAAAGATCTAGAGGTTCACCGCGCAAGGAGTGCGGATTTGCTTCCGTGATCTTCACATCAATCAGTTGGTTCATCCGGCGTTCAGGGTTGGGGCCGCCCTTGAAGTTGACGATGCGGTTGCACTCGGTGCGGGCGCGCAGTTCTGTGGCGTCTTTCTTGGAGTAGCCGTCTACCAACACGCGTTGCACCGTGCCCACGCGCTGCACGTTGATGTCGCGCATGTTGTCTTCGATGATTTTCTGCACCTCTTGCAAGCGGCGCAGTTTTACCTCGTGCGGTGTGTCGTCGTGCAAATTGGCCGCAGGCGTGCCGGGGCGGGGGCTGAAGATGAAGCTGAACGAGTTGTCAAAGTACACATCGTGCATGAGCTTGATGAGTTTTTGGTGGTCCTCTTCGGTCTCGCCCGGAAAGCCCACGATGA